>WNGE01001618.1_pt1 | contig 37580 bp, 38 predicted proteins | sample 5400651 | NCBI WGS metagenome assembly WNGE01 (sample SAMN13153370, study PRJNA577476) | soil metagenome | isolation source: 60 cm soil or saprolite under grassland replicate 2 | place: USA:California | collected 2016-06-15
TGATCCGCGAGGTCGCCTATGCGGGCCTCTCGAAGACGGCGCGCGCCGATCTTCACTACGCATTCGCCGGCTGGCTGGGCGAGAGTACCGGGGACGAGGTGATCGAGATCCGCGCCTTCCATCTCGACCAGGCGGCGCGCCTGCTTGCCGAGCTCGACGGCGCTGCGCCCGCGGAGCTTCGCGAGGAGGCTGCCGCGGTGCTTGCCAAGGCGGGTCACCGCGCACTCTCGCGCGAGTCGTTCCGGAGCGCGCGCAAGCTGCTGCTGCGAGCCGTCGAGCTGGCCCCGACCCTCGACCGGCGGTATCTCGCCGGACGGGCCGCATGGCGCATGGCGGACTTTCCGGCGGTCGTCGTCGAGATGGGCGAGGTCGCGGCGGACGCCGAGCGCGACGGCGCGACGAAGGTTCAAGGCCGCGCATTGACCGCGCTCGCAGAGGCCGTGCTCCACCACCGGGCCGACGCGGTGACGGCGCGGCGCCTCGTCGGGCAGGCGGTCGACGTGCTGCAGGGGGAATCGCCTGAGATTCGCTTCGAGCCCCTGTGGGTCTCGTCGCAGGTCGCGTCCTGGCTCGGCGACTACGGCGAGTTCGAGCACTGGGCCAAGCTCGCGCTCGAGGCCGCACGCGAGGCCGAGCGCAAGGATCTCGAGGCGCTCGTCCTGCACGGCCTCGTCACGGCGTACGTGATCCGTCTCGAAACCGTGGAAGCCAAGCCGCTGCTCGACCGTGCGCTCGAGCTCGCCGACGAGAGCGGAAGCATATTCAGTCGCGCCTCGGCGCTGAGCGTGAAGGGCTGGCTCGAGCTCGTGAGCGAGGCTCCGGTCGAGGCCGAGGCGGACTACACGGCCGCCCGCGCGCTCTATGCAGAGCTCGGCAACACGACCCGCGAGGCGGTGACGACGATGATGGTCGGCCGCGCCGCGTTCGCGCAGGGCCATCTCGATCGCGCGGAGAAGCTCCTCGGCGACGCTGTCCGGACGCTGAAGGGAATCGGCGACCGCGGCTCGCTCTGCGAGGCGCAGCGTGCGCTCGCGATGGTGCACGTCGACCAGGGACGTCTCGACGAGGCCGAGCGTCTCGCGCTCGAGGCGCGCGAGACCGTGGGCCCGGAGGACCGCGCCTCGCTGTCGTCGACGCGGCTCGCGCTCGGGCTCGTCCGCGCCGCGCAGAACCGCGACGAGGAGGCGGAGAAGCTGCTCGTCGAGGCGGTCGACGGCTTCTGCCTCTATGACTTTCGGGCGTATGAGCATTGGGCGCTGCGGCATCTCGCCGAGTTCCTCCGCTCGCGCGGGCGGGACGACGAGGCGGTCGTCTACGAGACGCGCCGCGCCGCGCTCTCGCCGAGCAGCACCGTGCCGATCGTCTGAGTCGACGCCTCGTCCGGCGACTCGCTGATCACCGTCGCCGGACGCTCGAAGCGCTCGAGCGCGTCACGCAGCGGCTCGGCCCGCAAGGTGCCCTCGCCGTAGGGGAGATGCTTCGTCTCGTTTCGGTTCGCGTACGCGATGTCGCTGAAGTGGATGTGGAACGGTGCGCCCGGCTCGATCACCTCGTCGGCCGCCTCGAGAGCCGCCGCGAAGGAGTCGACGTCGGTGAAGGCGCCGTCGCTCGTCGCGTGCATGTGCGCAAAGTCGAGCACGGGGCGCACGAAGTCGACCTGCGACGCGATCGCGAGCACGTCGTCGATGCTGCCGAAGTCGTTCACGCGTCCCATCACCTCGATTCCGAACGGCACGAGGCGGTCCTTCGCCAGGAGCCGCTCGCGCAGGTCGCCGAGCTGATCGACGACGTCGGCGATCGCTCCGTCCCGCTCGCGCCCGAGCAGGAAGCCGGGGTGGAAGACGATCAGCCCGGCGCCGGCGGCCTTCGCGAGGCCGGCGGTGTGGTCGAGCATCCCGAGCGCCATCTTGAACTTCTTCTCGCGGGCGGCGTGGCCCATGAAGGCGGCGAGCGGCGCATGCACCGAGAGGGCGATATCGCGATCGCGGAGCGCCGCGCCGAGCTCGGGAGCGGCGTCGTAGTCGAGCCAGAAGCCGCCGGCGAACCCGATCTCGCAGGCCCGGTACCCGTGGGCGGCGAGCGCCTCTGCAGCGTCCTCGAAGCTCCCCGCCTCGGGCAGGCCTGCCGGGCCGATCCGGATCTCGCCCACGTGGGAACCCTAGTAGTCCGTCCGACGCGATTTCTACCTTGTTCGCTATGGCCAACCACCCCTCGCGGATCGACCTGCTCGAGCTCGACATCGACCTTCGCCTCACCGACCTCTGGCGTGAGGCGTCGGAGATCTCGGAGTGGAACCTCGACGTCGTCGCGGCTTTCATGCGGGCGGCGTACGGCAAGGGCTACTGCGACGCTCTCACCGAGGAATCGCCTGGTTCCCTTTGCCACGACCACGGCTACCGCGTGCCGGGCCGGCGCGTGACGGCAGGCGACCACTAAGGCACGAACGCCGGGGGTATCCTTTCCCCCGTGAGGCGCAGTCCCGCCCGGCTCGTCATCGCGCTGTCCGTTGCGGCGGCCCTCGCCGTGTTCGTCGTCTACACCGCGGTCGCCGGCGCCGGGACGCCGCAGGTCCAGCCGAGCGACCTGGCGCGCTACCACGGGGAGCAGGTGCTGCTCGTCGGCAAGGTCGTACGCACGGCCGGCGACGCGCACAGCGCCGCAGGCATGCGGTTCGTGCTCCGTAACGTCAAGGACCATCCCGCCGCGCGGGTGACGGTGAACTACAGGGGGACCGTCCCCGACCTCTACCGTCCGGGTCGTGAGGTGGTCGTGACGGGGGCGATGGCGAACGGGATCTTCGCGGCGGACAACGGCTCGCTCTCCACGAAGTGCCCGTCGAAGTACGCGCCGGCGAAGAACACCAAGACGTAAGTGGCCGGCCTCGGTCGCGCCGCACTCCTCCTGAGCTTCGGCCTCGTCGCGTACGCCCTCGTCGCCGGTTCGTTCGCCGCCTGGACGCGTCGCCGCCGGCTTGCGCTCTCGGCTCAGAACGCGCTGCTTGCCGCGTTCGGGACGACGCTCGTGGCTGCGGGCGTGCTCTGGGCCGCGCTCGCGCGCCGCGACTTCTCCTTCGAGTACGTGTCGGCCCACATCAGCCGCGACCTGCCGCTCGGCTATGCGCTGTCGGCGTTCTGGGGTGGCCAGGAGGGCTCACTGCTCCTCTGGCTGCTGATCCTGAGCGGCTATGCCGCGCTCGCCGTGTGGCTGAACCGGCGCTCGCGCGATCTCGTCGTGTGGACGGTGCCGGTCCTGGCCGGCGTCGCGTTCTTCTTCGCCTTCATGCTCTGCTTCGTCTCGAGCCCGTTCGCGACCTCGCCGGCACCCGCGGACGGTGCGGGGATGGTCGCGAGCCTCCAGAACCCGTACATGCTCGCGCACCCGCCGCTTCTCTACCTCGGCTACGTCGGGCTCACGATTCCGTTCGCGTTCGCGATGGGTGCGCTCCTGTCACGGCGCACGGACGAGCGTTGGATCATCGTCACGCGGCGCTGGACGCTCGCGGCATGGACCTTCCTCGGCGTCGGCCAGCTGCTCGGCGCGCACTGGGCGTACGTCGAGATCGGCTGGGGCGGCTACTACGCGTGGGATCCGGTCGAGAATGCGGCGCTCATGCCGTGGCTCGCCGCGACCGCGTTCCTGCACTCGGTAATGATCCAGGAGAAGCGCGGGATGCTGAAGGTCTGGAACATGGTGCTCGTGGCGCTCGCGTTCCTCCTCTCGATCTTCGGCACCTTCCTGACGCGTTCGGGCGTCATCAACTCGATCCACTCGTTCTCGCAGAGCCCGCTCGGCGGCTGGTTCCTCGGCTTCATCGTCGTTTGCACGGTGTTCACGGTCACGCTCATCTACCTTCGGCTGCCGCTGCTCCGCGCGAGGACGAAGCTCGAGTCACTTGTGTCGCGAGAGGCGACGTTCCTCTACAACAACCTGCTGCTCGTCGCGTTCTGCCTCACCATCCTCTGGGGCGTCATGTACCCGCTCCTGACGGAGGCACTGCGTGGTGAGACCCGGTCGGTGTCGAAGCCGTACTACAACTTCTTCCTCCACAGCTTCGGGCTGCCGCTGCTCCTGCTTATGGGCATCGGCCCTCTTGTCGCGTGGCGGCGGGCCTCGCTGCGTGCGCTCGGCAAAACGTTCCTCGTCCCGCTCGCCGCCGCGCTCGTGACAGGCGCAGCCCTGATTGCGGCCGGCTTCGGCTCGTCGACTCCGGGCCTGCTCGCGTACACCTTCTCGGCCTTCGTGGCGGCGTCGATCGTGCTCGAGTTCTGGCGCGGAACCCGCGCCGCCGGCTCGATCCTGCGGCTCGTCGGCCGCAACCGGCGGCGGTACGGCGGCTATCTCGTCCACGCGTCCATCCTGCTCTTCGCGATCGGAGTCGCCGGCTCGAGCGCGTACCAGACGGTGGGCGAGCGCGGCCTGCACCAGGGCCAGGCGCTCACGGTCGCCGGATACACGCTCCGGTACGAGGCCCTCGGGACCCGTCAGGAGCCGAACGCGCTCGCGACCCGCGCGACGATCGACGTGTCGCGCGGCGGGTCGCACGTGACGACGCTGCACCCCGGCAAGAACTCCTATCCGGTGGAGAAGCAGGTCTCGAACGAGGTCTCGATCTACCACGACCCACGAAACCTCGGGGACGTCTTCCTGATCGCCGACCAGATCGACCGGGACGGGACGCTCTACCTGAAGGCCCTCGTCAAGCCGCTCGTCAACCTCATCTGGGCGGCGGGCTTCCTGTTCGTCTTCGGCGCGCTCGTGGCGATGTGGCCCGACGCGGTCGAGCAGCGCCGCCTCGCCGAGCGGTATGCCGCCGGCGCTGCCGCAGCATGACGCTCGCGCTCGCCCTCGGGGCGGTGCTCACCGTCCTCGCCGTCGTGTTCGTCGCGCGCCCGTTCCTGCGTGAGCCGGCGCCGGCGAGCGACCGGCTCGACGAGCTGAACGAGCTGGAGCGCCGCCGTCTCGAGCTCGTCGAGGAACGGGACCGCGCGCTCGCCGCGCTGAAGGAGCTCGAGTTCGACCATCGGACCGGAAAGGTCACGGACGCCGACTACCGCACGCTCGTGGGCCCGCTCCGCGGGCGTGCGGCCGAGGCGTTACGCGCACTCCAACCGCGGGCAGAGTCCAGGCATGAGCGCATCGGCTCCGGTCGCTGATTCCTGCCCGAACTGCGGCGTCGCGCTCCACGCGGACGCCCGGTTCTGCCACGCCTGCGGCGTCCAGGTGGCCGCCGGCGCGACCGTCCGGGCCGAGCTGCCGCCGAACGAGACCGGCCCGGTTCCGGTGGCGTTCCGGCGCCAGGAGCCGCACTGGTTCGGTGTCGCGCCCCCGCACCTTTTGCTCGGGGTGGCCGCGGCTGCGCTCGTCGTTGCCGTTATTCTCTTCGCCACGGGGCGCTGGCCGTTCGGTCTGATCATGCTCGGAGTCGGAACGCTCCTCGTCGCCGCGTTTCTCGAGGCGGCGCGGCGGCGACCGCAGTCCGGTGTCGCACGTGCATCCGTCGATGCGCGGGAGCGGGCGCGGTCGGGCCTGGAGACGCTGCGCGTCCGCTCGATCGCAGCGGCCGAGGCGCGCAGGATCCAGAGCGCGCTCCTGCTGATCGAGTCGGAGCGGCGCTCGGCGCTGCACGACCTCGGTGCGGCCGCGCACGCCCAGGACCCGGCGGGGGAAGCGGTAGCCCGCGCACGCCTGGGAGAGCTCGATGCGCGCGAATCAGCGCTTCGCTCCGAGCTCGAGCGGGCCCTCGAGGACGCGGGGGAGAGGATTCGCAAAGCGCGGCTCCCGGTACAGGAGACCGTGATGGTGCTGCCGACCGAGCCTTCCCCGCCGCCCGGCGAGGCCGACCCGCCCCAGCCGGCGATCGTTCCGGAGCCGTATCCGCCTCCGGACGAGGCCACGCCGCCCGAGCCCGCGCGCGTGCCCGAGCCGGGGCCGGCCCCGAGCCGCGAGGACGAATAACCGCCGAAATGCGCGGTACGCTGGTCGTGAGTGCAGGGACGACCGGGGTCTCGGCGAACCTCTTCGGCGATGGCAAAGCGCCTGCTGCTCCTGCTCGCGCTCGGGTCCGCGCTCACGGCGCCGGCGCTCGCCGGTGACGGACTTGGCGACCAGAAGGCCGCCGTCGACGCGAAGCTCGCCGGCCTGCACGCGAAGATCGCCCGCTCCCAGGCGAAGGAATCGCGGCTCGAGTCGCAGATCGGCAGCCTCACGTCCGAGATCAAGTCGCTGCAGCAGCGTGTCGGTGACGTGTCGTCGCAGCTCCAGAGTCTGCAATCCGACCTCGCGCTCCATCAGCGTCGGCTCGAGAAGCTGAACCAGCTCTACACGCTCCAGACGATCCGCCTTCGTTACTTGAAGCACGAGTACCGGCTTTCCCTGCGGCGACTCAATCTCCGTTTGATCGACATCTACAAGCAGAGCGAGCCGACGGCGGTCGACGTCCTGCTGGCTGCACGCAGCTTCCAGGACGTCCTCGACCAGCTCGACTACCTCGGCGCGATCGCCAAGCAGGACAAGACGGTCGCCGCGCAGGTCGCGACCGCGAAGCTGCAGGTGAAGGTGGCGCGCAAGAAGACGACGACCGTGCGCCGCGGCGTGCAACAGGAGACGCACGTCATCAACGCACGCGTCCAGCAGGCCGCGATCCTGCGCGGCGAGCTGCTCTCGAGCCGCACGCACCTCGCGGGGGCGCGCACGAACAAGAGCCGCGCGCTCGTCATCACGCGGAGTCAGGTTCAGGACGAGATCAACGAGTCGAACGCGCTCGCAGCGGCGAGCGCGGCACTGGCCGCGAAGCTGCGCGCGGGGGAGGCTCAGGTGAGCGGCGCCGCCTCCGGCAGCTCGAGCGCGCCTCCGAGCGGCAGCGGCTTCATCTGGCCGGTCTCGGCGCCGATCACGAGCCCGTTCGGGATGCGCTGGGGCACGCTGCACCCCGGCATCGATCTCGGCGCCCCGTACGGGGCGCCGATCCACGCCGCGGGCTCCGGCACGGTGGTCTGGTGCGGCTGGATGTCCGGCTACGGGAACCTCGTGATGATCGACCACCACAACGGCCTCGCCACGGCCTACGGCCACCAGTCGCGGATCGCCGTCGGCTGCAACCAGGAGGTCGCCCAGGGCCAGGTGATCGGCTACGTGGGCAGCACGGGCTACAGCACGGGCCCGCACCTCCACTTCGAGGTGCGCCTCAACGGCACGCCCGTCGATCCGCTCGGCTACCTCCCCTAAAGCACCGGCCGCCCCCGGGGGAGACGGCCGGCGTCGTCGGGAGACGACCTCGTGGAAAACGGCTGCTCGCGGACGCCCACCGTTTTCCAAATTACAATCGGGAAACGCCCCCCGCCGCCGAGCGGTTACGGGCTGAAGGTCTGGAAGAGCAGGAAGACGTTGAGGCCGATGATCAGGCCGGCGACGACGGTCGCCGCCACGGTCGTCCCCTTGGCGTTCACGAGTGTGCCCATCACATCCTTCCGCGACGTGAAGCGGACGAGCGGGACGAGGGCGAACGGGATCCCGAAGGAGAGGATCACCTGGCTGATCACGAGCACGCGTGAGGGGTCGACGTCGGGGAACGCGCCCAGCACGACGAAGGCCGGCGCCATCGTGACGGCTCGCCTGACGAAGATCGGGATCCGGCGCCTGATGAAGCCCTGCATGACGACTTGCCCTGCAAGCGTCCCGATCGCGGAGCTCGAGAGGCCCGACACGAGGAGCGCGATCGCAAAGAGTGCGCTCGACGCGCCGCCGAGCAGCGGCTCGAGCGTCTTGTGCGCATTCTCGAGCGACTCGACGTCGTGGAGGCCCTTTTCGAAGAACGTGGCCGCAGCCATCACGAGCATCGCCATGTTGATCAGCCCGGCGATCGCCATCGCGATCACGACGTCGATCCGCGTGTAGCGCATCAGCTTCCGCTTCTGCTCGTCGTTCTCGGGCCTGATGCGGTCCTGCGTGAGGGCCGAGTGCAGCCAGATCACGTGCGGCATCACGGTCGCCCCGAGGATCCCGACCGCCAGCAGCACCGACTCGGTGCCCTGGAACTGCGGCAGCACCGCGTGCTTGCCGACCTCGGCGAGATTGGGCTGCGCCTTGAAGAGCTCGATCACGTAACAGGCGCCGATCGCGAGCACCATTCCGGCAATCACCGCCTCGAAGGGGCGAAAGCCGTACCGCTGGAGGCCGAGGATCAGGAACGCCGCCGCGGCGGTCACGAACGCCGCGGGCAAGAGGCCGATCCCGAAGAGCAGGTGCATTCCGAGGGCAGCACCCAGGAACTCGGCGAGGTCGGTTGCGATCGCGATCGCCTCCGCCTGCAGCCAGAGAGCGATCGTCGTCCGCCGTGAAAACTCGTCTCGGCAGACCTCGGCGAGGTTTCGGCCCGTTGCGATGCCGAGCTTTGCCGAAAGCATCTGGATGAGCATCGCCATCAGGTTCGAGGCGACGATGACCCAGACGAGCGTGTACCCGAACTTCGATCCTCCGGCGATGTTCGTCGCGAAGTTGCCCGGGTCGACGTAGGCGACTGCGGCGATGAACGCGGGGCCGAGGAAGGGGAGGAGGCGGAACCGGGATGTGCCGCGCAGCACCCGCTCGCCGGCGTCGATGCTCTCCGCGCGGTCGATCCTCACTAAAGTTAGACTAGCCTAAACCTCCTTTACGAGGTGGAGGTCGGGGAGCTGCCGCCACTTCTCGTCGAGGTCGAAGCCGAAGCCGACGAAGAGCTCGTCCGGCACGACGAAGCCGACGTAGCGCACCGGCAGGTCGTCCACAAGCCGGCGATACGGCCGGTCGAGGAGCGTCACGGCGGCAACCGAGCGCGGCTCGCGCAGCTCGAACGTGCGGACGAGATAGTTGAGGGTCAGTCCCGTGTCGACGACGTCCTCGACGATCACGACGTCGCGGTCGCGGATGTCGGCGTCGAGATCCTTCAGGACGCGGATCTGCTCGTGGCCGCCCATCTGGGCGCTGCCGTAGCCCGCGAGCTCGATCAGGTCGATTGCGTGCACCATCGGCATCGCGCGGGAGAGATCGGCGAGGAAGACGAGGCTCGCTTTGAGCGAGCCGACGAGCAGCGGCTCGCCGCCCTCGTAGTCGCGGGCGATCTCCGCGCCGAGCTCCCGGATGCGCGCGGCCAGCTCGTCTGCCGAGAGGTAGACCTCCCCGATCCGGGGATCACGGTCTACGACGCCAGATCGAGGCGGAAGTGCTGAGCCAGCCGTTCGAGGTCCCGCTTGTAGAAGAGCTTGATCTTGACGTCTGGATACCGTGCCCGCAGCTTGCGGAGCTTGCGGTTCTTGCGTGTCACGAGCGACTGCTTCATGACGGTGAGCTCGATGTAAAGATCCTGGTCGGGCAGATAGAAATCCGGCGCGAACGCCTCCAGCACGCGGCCGGACTCGTCCTCCTCGAGGACGAACGTCCGCGGCTCGTAGAGCCACGGAACCCCGTAGTAATCGAGCACCTTTGCGCACTCCAACTCTGCCCGGCTGGCAAAGCGAGGTGGCTCGGCGCCCTGATATGCCTGGAAATCAGGGATATCGAGCCCCATCTGCGATCAAGGTAGCTGTCCTGTCGGACGGTGGCCAGGCGTCGCGCCGACGTTCTCGCGGTCTCGAATGTCGCCAACTGGTAAACAACCGCGCATGGCGCGGCTCTCACTCGTTCCGCAAAAGCGCGAGTTCTTCGTCCTCTTCAATCAGGCGGCGGCGAACACGGTCGAGATCTCGCAGCGTCTGATCGAGCTCCTCGAGGACTTTCCGGAGCGGGCCGACGATCGGATGCGCGACATCAAGGAGCTCGAGCACGCGGGCGACCGGACGACGCACGACCTGATCGACCTGATCAACCGGACCTTCGTGACGCCGTTCGACCGCGACGACCTGTATCGCCTCGCGACCGTGCTCGACGACATCTGCGACCACGTCGACGACTCGGCGGAGATGCTCGTCGGCTATGGAGTCCGGGAGGTCCGCCCGCAGGCGCTCGAGCAGGCGAGGGTCATCCACCGTGCGGCGACGAAGCTGTCCGAGGCGATCGGGCGGCTCGAAGGCTTCAAGGACTCCAAGCGGCAGCTGATCGAGCTCCGTGAGCTCGAGGACGAGGGCGACGACATCGCCCGCGCCGCGATCTCCGAGCTCTTCAGCGGCGGCACCGACGCCATCGACCTCGTCCGCTGGAAGGACATCCACGAGCAGCTGGAGGACGCGGTCGACGCCTGCGAGAACGCCGCGGACGTCCTCGAGGCGATTCTCGTCAAGAACCGTTGAGCGGCAGTTTCCTGCTGGTCGTCGTCGTCGCAGTCGCGCTGGCGTTCGACTTCACAAACGGCTTCCACGATACGGCGAACTACGTCGCGACCTGGGTCGGCACGCGGGCGCTGTCGCCGCGCCTGGCCGTCGCCGTCTCGGCCGCGGCGAACCTCGCCGGCGCGTTCGTCACGACGGCCGTTGCCAAGACCGTGGGCAGCGGGATCATCGACACGGGCCTCGCGACCGAGAAGACGGTGCTCGCCGCGCTCTTCGGCGCAATCGCGTGGAACCTCGTCACCTGGTGGTTCGGCCTGCCTTCGAGCTCCACGCACGCGCTCATCGGCGGGCTGATCGGAGCGGCAGTGGTCCAGTCCGGCTACAGCGGCGTGCAGTGGCACGGCGTCTGGGAGAAGGTCGTCGTGCCCGGTGCGATCTCGCCGCTCGTCGGCTTCGCGGGTGCCTTCCTGCTCGTGCTCCTCATCTACCGCCTCTTCTTCAAGCTCTCACCGGGAGTCGCCAACCGAGGGTTTCGGTACGGCCAGCTCGCGACGGGAACGTGGGTGGCGTTCACGCACGGGGCGAACGACGCGCAGAAGACGATGGGTGTGATCGCGCTCGCGCTCTACACCAACGGCAACATCTCGCAGATCTACGTTCCGACGTGGGTCAAGATCGCTGCCGGGCTCACGATCGCGGCCGGTACGTATGCGGGTGGCTGGCGGATCATCCGAACGCTCGGGCAGCGCATCTACAAGATGCAGCCGGAGCACGGCTTCGCGGCGCAACTGTCGGCCGGCACGACGCTCTATGTCGGCACGCACTTCGGCTTCCCGATCTCGACGACCCACGTCGTGACCGGCTCTGTCATGGGGGCCGGGGCGACGCGCCGCTTCTCCGCTGTTCGGTGGGGCCTCGCCGGCAACATCGCCGTCGCCTGGCTGCTGACCCTTCCGGCGGCCGGGCTCGTCGCGGCCGCGCTCTACTACCCCGTTCACTGGATCTTTTAGGCTGCGGGCATGGAGACGGGGGGCACGGGCCGGCCGTTCACGATCGTCCAGCTGTCCGACCTGCATTGCGGGCAGCAGTTCTTCCTGCCGAACCTGCTCGAGCGCGCGATCGCCGACACGAACGACCTGCAGCCGGACGTCGTCGTGATCTCCGGCGATCTGACCTCGCACGGGTTCAAAGACGAGTACGCGCTCGCGAAGCGCTACGTCGACAGCATCGAATGCGACGCGAAGATCGTGATCCCCGGGAACCACGACTCGCGCAACGTCGGCTACGTCCACTTCGAGGAGTTGTTCGGCGACCGCAACTCGGTGCTCCGCCTGAACGGCGTCACGATGGTCGCCGTCGACTCGACCGAGCCCGACCTCGACAACGGCCAGATCGGCCGGGGGCGGTACGGCTGGATCGAAAACCAATTCGCGGATCCGGCCGACCTGCGGGTCTTCGTCGTGCACCACCACCTGCTGCCGGTGCCGGGCACGGGCCGCGAGCGGAACATCGTCAACGACGCGGGCGACGCGCTCGAGTGCCTCCAGCGGGCGGGGGTCGACCTCGTCCTGGCCGGGCACAAGCACGTTCCCTACGCCTGGCGGCTCGAGGATCTCTTCGTCGTGAATGCCGGCACCGTTTCCTGCGCGCGTCTGCGGGGACACGGGAGGCCCTGTTACAACATCGTCGAGGTCGACGGGACGCACGTTGACGTCTGGCGCAAGTACCCCTTTCATGGGCAAGAACGCATCATTCAGTTCTCCACCGAGACGAAGACGTATGAGAAGTACACGGCGCGGATCGAAGGTGAGGTGACGTCGAACCGATGAGGGCAGTGGCGGTCGTCGACGGCGAGCACTATCCGGACGTGGTGCGCGACGCGCTCGCGGAGCTCCCGTACGAGTTCGTCGGCGTGCTGCTCGCCGGCGGGACCGAGAAGCTTCGCGGCGAGCCGGACTACGGCGTCCCGATCCTCGACGACCTGGGTGACGCCGAGATCGTCGTCGATCTCTCCGACGAGCCCGTGCTCGACCTCGAACGCCGCCTCGGGCTCGCGTCGCGCGTTCTCGCGGCCGGGATCCCGTACGTCGGCGCGGACTTCCGCTTCGACCCGCCGCCGTTCCATCCGTTCGACCGGCCGTCCCTCGCGGTGATCGGCACGGGCAAGCGCGTCGGCAAGACGGCAGTGACCGGCCACATCGCGCGGCTGCTCGCGCGCGACCGGAGCGTCGTCGTCGTGGCGATGGGCCGCGGCGGGCCGGCGCGGCCGGAGCTCGTCGCGACTCCGCCGACCGTGGAGGACCTCGTCGCACGCTCGCGCGCTGGGCGGCACGCGGCGTCGGACCATCTCGAGACGGCGGCGCTCGCCGGGGTGCCGACGGTCGGCTGCCGGCGCGCCGGCGGGGGGATGGCGGGGGCGCCGTTTGCCTCGAACGTCCTCGAAGGGGCGCGGCTCGCGGCCTCGCTCGAGCCGGACTTCGTCATCTTCGACGGGAGCGGCGCCGCGATTCCGCCGATCGCGACCTCCGCGCGGGTACTCGTGGCGCATGACCTCTCGGGGCTGAACCTCTACCGTGCTCTCGTGAGCGACGTCGTCCTCTCGCTGACAGACCTGCCCGGCGCGCTTCGTTTCTCGCTGCGGCTCCGACCGCTCGGGCCGATCGAGGGCCGCGTCGCCGTCTTCACAACCGGGCCTGCGCCGGTCGATCACCTCGACGCTGACGTCGTCCACGTGTCCCGCAACCTCGCGCGCCGCGATCTGCTCGCCGAAGAGCTCGCGCGCGTCGATGCCGACACCTATCTCGTCGAGGTCAAAGCCGCTGCGATCGACACCGTGGTGGAACACGCGCTCGCGCGCGGCGCGCGCGTCGTGCTCGCCGGCAACGACGTCGACGCTCCCGGGCTTGACGAGGCGATCCTCCGTCTTGTCCCTCAGGAAGTGAGGGCGTGACCCAGCCGCGGCGGATCATGCCGCTGCCGCTCGGCGGCGAGCACGGGCTGCCGTACTCGCGCGGGCTGATGGCGCGCGCGCTGATGGCCGTGGGCGTCGCCCCGGATCGCGCCTACTCGCTCGCCCGCCGCGTCGGAGACGATCTTGCGTCGCGCGGCAGCGACGTCGTCGAGCTCGACCGGCTCGAGTGCCTCGCCATCGAGACCCTCGGCGAGGTTGAGGGGCGGGAAGCGCTCCGGCAGCTGCGGCGCTACCAGGAGCTGCGCGAGCTCGATCTCCCGATCGTCATCCTCGTGGGCGGTGCGACCGGCACGGGCAAGTCGACGGTCGCCACCGAGATCGCGTACCGCCTCGGGATCACGCGGGTGACGTCGACGGACTTCATCCGGCAGACGATGCGTGCGTTCTTCTCGCACGAGTTCATGCCGGCGATCCACTACTCGAGCTTCGAGGCGGCGATCGCGCAGCCCGATGCGGACGACCCGCTCGTTGCGGGGTTCCTCGAGCAGTCGCGTCAGGTGCTCGTCGGTGTGCGCGCTTCGATCGAACGGGCGCTCGAGGAGGGCTGGTCGATGGTGCTCGAGGGCGTGCACCTCGTCCCGGGTCTGCTGCCGTCGCAGCTCGAAAGTGCGCTCGTCACCGCTTGTGTGCTCGAGATCTCGGACGAGACGGCGCACGCCCAGCATTTCTTCTCGCGCGAGGCCGGTGCCGACCGGCCGATGGCGAAGTACCTCGACCGGTTCGTCGAGATCCGGCGGCTCCAGCGCTACATCGTCGAGCGGGCCGAGCGCGAGGGAGTTCCGGTGATCGAGAACGAGTCGGCCGACCGCGCGACCGCCAAGGTTGCGGAACTCGTGCTCTCGGCGGCCGAGCGCACCCGGGAGAAAGTGTGAGCGACACCGAGGTCGAGGAGCAGACCGAGCCCACGCTCGGCGCCCAGGACAAGCCTTGCCAGTGCCAGTCGTATCTGCGTGCGACCGAACATGCGGCGCTTCGGTCTGCGCGGTGGCTCGGGCGGGCCGACCAGGAGGGCGCGGAGCAGTCGGCCGCCGACGGGATGCGCATCTCGCTCGACTTCCTGCCGATCCGCGGGCGTGTCGTCTTCGGCTCGGTCGGCGAGGAGGGCGGCCTCGTGCCGGGCGCGATCCTCGGTGCGGGTGGGCCCGACGTCGATCTCGCGCTCGACCCGCTCGAAGGCCGGGGCGTCGTGGCGCGCGGCGGGAACGGCGCGATGTCGATGATCGCCGTCGGCGAGCCGGGGCGGCTGATGACCCTGCCGGACATGTACATGCGGAAGCTCGCCGTCGGACCGCGGGCCCGGGGGTCGATCGACCTCCTGCGCCCGATCGCCGAGAACGTGGAGGCGATCGCAGAGGCCTTCGGCCGCCGTGTCAACGACGTCACGACCATCGTCCTCGACCGGCCGCGCCACCACGACCTGATCGAGGAGATCCGCGCCTCGGGCGCGCGCATCAAGCTCATCCAGGACGGCGACGTCACGGCGTCGATCTCGGCAGCGATTCGCGGCACGAACGACCACCTCTCCGTCGGCATCGGCGGCACCCGGCAGGCCGTGCTCTCTGCGGCCGCGCTCCGCTGCCTCGGCGGCGAGCTGCAGGCGCAGTTCTGGCCGACCTCGCGCAGCGAGATCGAGGAGCTGCGTGCGATCGGGATCGAGGACTACACGCGCGTCTTCAGCACCGAGGATCTCGCGCCGGGTGAGATCATCGTCGCTGCGACCGGCGTCTCGAACGGCGACCTGCTCCGCGGTGTTCGCTTCCTCGCCGACAGCGCGCGCACGCACTCGCTGCTCATGTGCACACGCTGCAACTGGGTGCGCTTCGTCGACGGGATCCACTTCTTCGCCCGGGAGCGGCGCGAAGAGGTGCGTCTCATCGGCTATTAGCGGAGGCGCTTGTAGAGCCTGTGCCAATGAACATCACGACGATCGGCAGGGGAACCGTCGGCGGCGGACTCGCTCGATTCTGGGAACAAGCCGGGCACAGGTCACATTGCTCGGGCGCGACGGCGGTGACGCCTCGGACGCGGACGTCTAGCACGTAGAGACGCTTCAACGAGATCGTCGCGAAGGCGATGATCCCACCGGCGGCGCCCTCCTCGCCGGTGGGACCATCGCCTTGTGTTCCAAATCAGGAGCGCTGTTTGGCACGCCCGAAAGCGGCGGCAGCGCCGGCGTGGAGTTGACGGAGCTGGCTCGGCGTGGGACACCAGGTCGATTCGAAGCTGGTGACGTCCCAGCGAGCAAGGCGTGCGCCGGCCTCATAGGCGCTCTGGCAGAACGCGAGCAGTGTCGTCCTGGGGTCGCGCGCGCTGCGCACAGCCTCGTAGGGGAGGACGGCCAGCGAGCCGGACCCGAACTCGATCCAAGCACCCGCCGACAGGGGCTGGTCTCGTAGTCCCTCGGGTTCTGGGGCGGTGTAGGAGTAGTAGGCGGCATCGCCGACGGTATCGTCGCCGGCCCAGAACCCGAACGAGATGAGCTCGTGTGAGTACGCCTCCTGGGTGACGCGATCGGCGTTGACCCGCGGTGCCGGCCGGCCGGAGAATCGAGTCACCGCGAGGTCGAGGCTGTGCCAGAAGACGTGCACCGGGCTCGTCTTGCCGCAGAACCAGCCGCTGAACTCTTCGAACACGGAGTCCGACCAGTCGAGGATGCGGCCGAAGCGCTCGATCGCATCGCGATCCCACGACGCGTGCTCGACGTCCTGAGGAAACGACGTTGTCATCGGAACACCGAACGGCTCCTCCTTGATCTCGACGTCGATGTCCAGGTCGGCGAGCGTCGCGTGCAGGCGGGCATCGAACTCCGCGACGGGCAATCCGCCCCCGAGCTCGAACGACTTCGTACGACCGTCGGCGGTCCGGACGACCAAGGCGTGATCGACGAAGTCGATCGCGATCTCGAACGTCGTCTGGCGATGATGCAGGCGCCGCGTCGTGAGACCGCGGACGTCGACGTACAACGCGACGTTCCACCAGTGGTTGCGCGGGGCCGTGGTCGCCATCCGGATCTTGCCCACGATCTGGCTGTACAGATGCAGCGTGTCTTTCGTCGCGCGCCAATCGCTCAGGTGCAGCTCGGGCAGCGGCTCGATGCTGTGCGTGTGCGAGGAGATCGCGCTCATCGGGCCAGCGCCTCCAACAGCTCAGCCACGTCGTAGCCGCCCCGGTGCACGTTGCCGTCGATGAACAGGGTTGGGGTCCCCCGCACCTCACCCGATGCCATTCCGCTCTCCACGTCGCGACGAATACGCTCCATTACTACGGCGCCGGTCCGGTCGCTGTCGAACCGGGCAACGTCGAGCTCGAGCTGGGCGGCATACCGCCGCAGGTCGTCGTCGTCGAGCGCCTTTTGGCGGTGGAAGAGCAGCTCGTGCATGTCCCAGAACCGGTCCTGGAGTGCGGCCGCCTCGGCTGCGGCGGCTGCGACGAGGGCGTGCGGGTGGATCTCGGTCAGCGGAAAGTGCCGGAAGGCGAAGCGGACGTCCCCTTGTAGTTGTTTCTCCAAGCGTTCGATCTCTCGGAACGCTTGCCGCGAGTACGGGCATTCGTAGTCGCCGTACTCGACGATCAGACGACCGGCTGAGGGGCCGCGGACGTGATCGACCTCGACGTCGAGTGGCTCCATGGTCGCCTCATACTGTGCCAGCGGGGTTCCACGCTACGCGCCGCAGGCCCGGCGTAGTGGCCCCTGACTACACTGGTGGGAATGCCCAGCAAGGAAGAGGTTCTCGAGGCGCTCAGCCAGGTCGAAGATCCCGAGCTCGGGATGGACGTCGTCGATCTCGGCCTCGTCTACGAGGTCGAGGTGGAGGGGCCGAAGGCGAAGGTGCTCTACAGCCTCACGTCGATGGGCTGCCCCGCGGGGCCGCTCATCGCAGGCGACATGGAGCGCGTGACGCTCGAGGTGCCGGGCGTCGAGACGGTCGAGCTCGAGTTGACCTTCGACCCGCCGTGGACGCCCGACCGCATGTCCGAGGACGCGAAGTTCATCCTCGGCTTCGGCTAGAGCGTTTCGTGTCCGACACGAGGCGCCGGGCGTGACCCTTACCGCCCGGCCACCTCGCACGTTGACCTCATGTCTGGGGCTATCGCTTGTCGCCGCCGGGTAGATCATCCGAGTCGGCCCAGTAGGGGTCTCGGCTCCCGGCCTTCGCGAGGCCGCGGCTCACCATGTAGCCGACAGCGACGATCGCGACGTAGAGCCAGGCGCGAACCGCCGGGAACGCATCGGCGTTCGAATTCGCGCTTCCGTCGCCCTGGCCGACGACCTTCGACGCGATCAAGATCCCGACGATGATCGCGATCATCGCCCAGAACTCTGTCGTCTTGAACGAGTGCTTCGTCTCGGTGGACAGGCGCATCAGAAGGCCGCTGCCCCCACGCCTGGCTCCCACGGAAGAGCGGCGCTCTTCGACGCGAGTCGACATTTCAGACCCCTTTCCTCGATTCCCAGCCGATTCAGCGAGGTAGACCGGTCTGTCCGCTAGGCGCCCCCTTCAAACCAAGGCGCGCTCAGTTGCTACTCCGGCACGCTGAGCACGATCTTGCCGAGCTGCTCCCCGGCTTCGAGCCGCGCGTGCGCAGCCCGGATCTGCTCGAGCGGCACGACCTCGTCGACCACCGGACGCGCGCGGCCCTCGGCGACGAGCGAGAAGGCGCCCTCGAAGTCGGCCTTCCTGCCCATCGTCGAGCCGAGGATCGTCAGCTGCTTCCACCAGACGCGGTGCAGCGCGGCCGGCGGATTCGGGCCGCTCGTCGCGCCGCAGACGGCGATCCGTCCTTCGCGCGCGGCGACGTCGAGCGATGTCCGCCACGTCGCCTCGCCGACATGCTCGACGACGACGTCGGCTCCGCGCCCGCTCGTCGCCTCCTTCACCGCCGCCTTCACGTCGCCGCTGCCGTGGTTCACCGTCACGTCGGCGCCGAGCTCGCGCGCGCGGGCGAGCTTCTCGTCGCTCGACGACGTGACAATCGTGCGCGCGCCGAGCGCCTTCGCGATGGCGAGCCCGGCCGTCGAGACGCCGCTGCCGATGCCCCAGAGGAGGACCCACTCGCCGGGCTCCACACGCGCCCGGGTCACGAGCATCCGGTACGCCGTCTCGAAGACGAGGGGGAAGGCCGCCGCCTCCTCGAATGAGAGCCCGCCGGGGATCGGATAGACGTTCGTCGCGGGGACCGCGATCAGCTGTGCGTTCGTGCCGTCCCCGTGCTCGCCGATCACGTGGATCGTCCCGTCGCCGGCCTCGACGCCGGGGTTGATCACCACGCGGTCGCCGGGCTGGAAGGCCGCAACCCCCTCGCCGAGCGCCTCAACGGTCCCGGCGCCGTCCGCGCCGAGGATCCGCGGCTTCGGCACCGAGGGCAGGCCCTTGCGAATCCAGATGTCGAGATGGTTGAGTGCGGAGGCGCGGACGCGGATCAGGACCTCTCCCGGGCGGGGCTCGGGATCCGCGACCTCCTCGAGCACGAGCACCTCGGGGCCGCCGTCCTCGTGGATACGAACCGCAAGCACGGGCGGCACACTATCGACGTGCGGAGCATTGATCTCGATCGGCTCGGCGCGGAGCTCGAGCTCGACGTCGTGGGCGCCGCTCGCGCCGCGCCGTACGTCGAGACGGAGCGGCACATCCGCGAGCGTCGGACGCGCGGGCTCTTCGCCGACATGAAGTTCACGATGGCGCATCCGGAGGAGTCGTGTCATCCCGAGACGCTGCTGCCCGGCGCGCGTACGGTCGTCTCGGCGGCGCTCTGCTACTACGCGCCGGAGCCGGAGCGGCCCGCCGGCAGCGGGCGCCTGCCGCGCTACACCTGGGACGACGCGTACGACCGGCTTCGCGAGAGGCTCGCCGAGCTCGGACGCCGGCTCGGCGGCTCGTACCGCGTGTTCGTCGACGCGAACCAGCACGTCGACCGGGAGGGGGCGGCACGCAGCGGTGTCGGCTTCTACGGGAAGAACACGCTCCTGATCACGCGGCGGCACGGCTCCTGGGTGGTGCTCGGCACGCTCGTCACCGACGTCGAGCTCGAGCCGACGCCTGCACTCGCTCTCGACTGCGGCGAGTGTCGCCTCTGCATCGACGCCTGCCCGACCGGAGCGCTCGACGAGCCCGGCACGCTCGACTCGACGCGCTGCCTGTCGTACTGGACACAGGCACCGGCACCCGTGCCCGAGGACTTTCGCGAGCACCTCGGAGCTCAGGTCTACGGCTGCGACATCTGCCAGGACGTCTGTCCCTGGAACCGCGGCGTCGAGAGGCGCCGCGCAGCCGACCCGCTTCCGGAGGGCGCCGAGCCGCATGTATCGCTTGTCGAGTGGCTCGAGGCGGACGCAGCAGACCTGCGCCTCCGCTATGACCGGCTGTTCGTGCCTCGCAATGACGGGCGCTGGCTGCGGCGGAACGCCCTCGTCGCGGCGGGCAACGTCGGCGGCGAGGCGGAACGGGCAGCCGTCGAGCGCTTTGCAGACGACGAGGACGAGGTGCTGCGCGAGCACGCACGCTGGGCGCTCGCGCGGCTGGACGAACGACTATGAGCGAACAGGTCGCCGTCGAGCGGTGGGTCGGATGGGTTCGGCTCGGCGGGGTCGCCTTCGCACTGCTCCAGGTGGCGGCCTTCAGCCCCGGCGCGCCTGCGGGTTACCGGACCGCGGAGTGGGCGCTGACCGGCGCCTTCGCGGGCGGCGCGGTCGTGCTCTTCTGGCTCGCGCACAGGGCGCCGCTGCACCTGCTCGGGCCGATCGGGTTCGGCGCGCTCCTGTTCGACACCGCGGCGATCAGCGCCTACGCGATCATCTATGCGTACGAATACGGCAGCGAGACGCGGTGGGCGCTCATCCTGGCCGTCGTCGAGGCGGCGCTCCGGTACGGGCTCGTCGGCGGTGTCGCGCTGCCGCTCGCGCTCGTCCCGTACTTCTGGTTCAACGAATGGTGGCGAGCGCACGAGTTCGGGCCGCCGCGCTTCGACGACGGCCGCGTGTCGTTTCCGTCGGGTGTGGGTCTCCTCACTGGGCTGATCGTCGGGTGGCTCGTGCAGCGCGTACGCGTGGAGTCGGCTCTGAGCCTCGAGCGGGCGGCGGAGGCCGAGCGCTTGCGGGACGCGCTCGGACGCCGGGTGGACGCGCTCGAGGCCGCGAACCGGTCGGCGCGCGCCCTCGGCTCGTCGCTCGAGATCGAACAGGCCTTCAGCGCGTTCATCCGGGAGGTACGCGGGCTCATCCGCTTCGACCGGACCGCCATCGTGCTCGTCGAGAACGGCCTGGCGAAGACGATTGCCACGGCGGGGCGCGGCGCGAACGAGGTCTTCCCGCCCGGTACGTCGGCGCCGATGCGCGGCTCGGTGCTCGAGCGCGTGCAGACCGGCGAGGTCGTCGTGCGCAGGGACCTCGCGGAAGAGCAGTACCCGGAAGACCGTCACCTGCTCGACCTCGGGCTGCGCAGCGAGTTGCTCGCCCCGCTCGTCATCGGCGCCCGGCCGATCGGCATGATCTCGCTTTCGCGCGCCGAGGTGAATGCGTTCAACGAGGAGGAGGTCGAGCTCGTCTCGCTGCTCGGCCGGCTCGTCGCGACCGCGGTGCAGAACATCCGTGCCTACGAGGCCGAGCGGCAGACGGTCGAGGAGCTGCGCCGGCTCTCGGCACTGCGCGCGGACTTCGTGTCGCTCGTCTCGCACGAGCTCCGGAGCCCGATGGCGGCGGTCATCGGCGCTGCGCGCACGCTGCAGGAGCGCTGGCGGGAGCTGAGGCCGGAACAACGCGAGGCGTTTCTCGCCCTGATCGCCGACGAGACGAACCGCCTCGCCGCCTTGATCGGCGACGTGCTCGACACCTCCCGGATCGAGGCGGGAACCTTCTCGTACAGCTTCACGGACGTCGACCTGATGCGCCTCGTCGAGGATGCAGTGTCGGCCGCGGCGGTCTGGCAGGACGAGGTGAGCGTGCGCGCGTTCGTCGCGGGACCGCTGCCGCCGATTCGAGGCGACCGCGAACGGCTCCGTCAGGTGCTCTCGAACCTCATCGACAACGCGGTGAAGTATTCGCCTTCAGGGGACGAGGTGGAGGTCGGCGCCCGGTTGGAGAACGGCGCCGTGCGCATCACCGTGAGCGATCGCGGGCCCGGGATTCCGCACGACCAGCAGCGTCTGATCTTCGAGAAGTTCGGCCGCGCCGACGTTCCCGGCGGCTCGAAGCCCGGGACGGGGCTCGGCCTCTTCATCGCGCGCTCGATCGCCGAGGCGCACGGTGGCACGCTCGAAGTGCGCACGCGGCCGGACGAGGGTGCGACATTCGTCCTGACGCTGCCCGCTACGCCTTGACGCGGAGCCGTTCCACGCCGAGCTCCTTCGCGAGCTCGCGGGCGCGGGCGGCGATCCGCGAGCGGAGCTCCGCCGGCTCGAGCACGATCGCCTCCCCGCGCTTGGAGAGGATGTCGCTCTCGAGCCATTCGTCGCTGCCGACCTGGATCTCGCGCAAGGCGCCGCCGCCTACCAAGCGTCGAGCGCCGCGCTCGATCTCGTAGCGCGCGATCTCGGGCGTGTAGAGCACGCGCGCCGTCTTCGCGCCGCGGAGCCGTGTGGGCTCGAATCCTTCCCGCTGCTCGAACTTCTCGCGCTGCAATTTCGCGCTGCGCATCCGGTCGAGCCGGAATGATCGCTCGCCGTCACTTGTCCGGTCCCACGTGTGCACGTACCAGTGCGGAAGTGCGCGCTCGAACCGGTACGCCTCGACGAGGCGCGTCGACGGCTGCGCCTCGACCTCCTTCTGGTACTCGATCTCGACGAGTCGCCGCTCGTCCATGCCGCGTGCGAGCGTGTGGATGAGATCCTCTTCGACGCCCTCGTCATCGAGGTCCGGCGTGCGGCCGAGCTCGAACACGCCAAACGTCTCCTCGAGCTTCTTCCGCACGCGCGCGAGGGGCGTGTGCGCATCCGCGGCGATCATCGGGCCGACGTACTCGAGCGCGAGGCGGATGGCGCGGGCTTCGAGCGGTGTAAGGCGCGGGGCAGAACGGAACGTGTCGCCCCAGAGCTCCTTGTCGACGTGGACCGAGCCCTCGCCGAGCTCAGCGTAGATCGTGTAGCAGCCACCCCCGAAGTTGACGAGATTCAGGAGCGAAAGGTGCTCCTCCAGCTCCTCCGGGGGGATCGAGGGGAAGCGCTCGAGCAGGTCACCGACGGGGATCTCCGCCTCTTTCTCGTCGCCGCAGGCAGCGAGCAGGTACGCAAGCAGCGACTGGAGCACCGCGAACCGCTCGGGGGCGACCGGGCCGGCAGGACGCTCGACCGTGGCCTCGACCACGATCTGCGGCTTCTCGCGGCCCGGCACCGAAGGGGCGCCCTCGTGGTTGTCGCGGACGCGGCGGAGCGCGGCGGCCACATCTCGGCGCAGCTCCTCGGGCTCGAGCGGTACGGCGCGGCCGTCCTGACGCAGCACCCAGGACGACAGCTGTGGGATCGACGAGTACTCGGTGATGAACACGTCGTCCTCGAGCCGACCCGTGCTCCCGTACGCGCGCTGAACCCACCAGGCCGTGTCTCCGCGCACCTCGATGCGCGCCTCGCCGACGAGGTCGCCGACCTGCCACTCGGGCCTGCCGCGGAACTCGCTAACGTCGAACTCCGAAGGGATCCGGAAGTCGCGCTCCCGACGAGTCGCGAACTTGATGTCGTTTTCGATGCGCGAGACCCGGAACGTCCGCAGCGCGTCACGGTCGAGATCGAGACCGACGACGTACCACTTGCCGCGGTCGTTGAAGAGCGCGTACGGATTGAGCGCCCGCTCGGCGTGCTTGTCGCGCGAGATCGACCAGTAGTCGAACTTCACCGTGCGCTGCTTCGAGATCGCGCCCTCGAGCTTCGCGAGGCGTCCCGGCATCTCGGGCGAGTAGTCCGGGTCGAGCACCTCGACGCGCAGCGCGGTGTCGCTCGGCGGCTCCGCGAACCCGGGCCGGCCGAGCGCGAGGTTCTGCAGCGCGAGCCGGAGCGGCTCGGCGTAGGCGAACTTCCCCTCGAGCAAGTAGAGCGCCGTCTGCAGCGCCGCGAGCTCCTCGTTCTCGAGCTCGAGCTGCGGGAGGAAGTATTGCTCGGAGCGGAGCGTGTAGAGCTCCTCGCCCGTGAACTCGTCCCGCTGCGACTGGAGCGGGACGCCGAGCGACAGCAGCTCCGCGCGGTCCGAGTAGAACCGCCTGGCGAAGGCCTCGTCCGACATCTCCGAGTAGCCCTCGACGTTCGACTTGACGTCGCGCGCTGTGATCGGGCGGCGTTCCGCCATCAGGAAGGCCACCAGCGAGAGCTGGCGGATCAGCTTGTCCGTGTCGTGCGACACCCTGATTCACCCTATACGGACTCTTCGTGGATCGCAGCATGGGAGAAGCTGTGGACAGACCGGCGAAAAGCTTGCGCTTTTCGCCGGTGTGGGGCACGCGTGACGGACCGGGATGTGGCTCCGGCGAGAGCGCGGTCTCGCCTCCGCCGACGCGCCGAGCTCGCCCAAGGGCGTCAGGGCCTCAAGCCGCTGCTTTCGCCTCCAAATGCTGGTGCGAGGGGCAGTAGTCGCGGTCAGGTAGCGGCGTGCGCTGGCACGGCTTCCCTTTGCGCGTCGTCGCGCGGCAGCGGGCGACCCCGCCGTCGAGCGCACCGGCCTCGATCTGGTCCTCGATGAACTGGGTCGCCGCCTGGATCCCCTGCGTCACGGCCCAGGCGACCTCGGCCTGGCAGGTGATCGGGAAGTGGCGGCGGATGTCCTGGAAGAGGGCCCGGTCGGGCTTGGCGAAGTAGAGCGGATCCTTCGCGAGCCGCTCCATCGTCGTCTCGCAGGCCATGAGGACGGCGCGGCGGGACTCGATCTGGGAATCGCGGTCGCCATACGGGTCGATCATGTCCTTGATCGTCCGGTAAATCGCCCGCGAGTACTGATACATGCAGTGTTGCAACTGGAGAGTCCGCTCTTCGACCAAAGTCTTGTCAACTCCTATGAAGTTCCCGCCAATGCTTTGTTAACAGCGGGTTAATGGTTCGCCGCCCCCTCTCCAGAAGCCGATCCTACACGTTCTCGGCCGTGTCACAAACTGGGGGTCTTTGTTGCCTTTGTTGCGAACAGGGGTTCCGCCCACCGGATGTGCCGTGCCCCGATGCCCGTCGCCTTACACCTCCGCGAGCGTTACCGCGTGACGCGGGTCTGGTAGGCGTCGGGGAAGCCCTTGGCATGGGCGGACACGAGGCCGGCGCTTGCCTCGGCCTGGGTGGCGTAGATCCCCGAGAAGACGACGAAGTACCCGGGATGGAGGCTCGAGTACTGCGACGAGACGAGGACACCGACGTCCGCGAGTCCGTGGGCCTTCGCCTGGCGCGCCCGCGCAACTGCGGCGGCGTGTCCGGCAGCGACCGGCAGCGACTCGAGCACTTCCGTGTAGCCGCTCTTCGCGGTCGGCCATACCGCGAGGGCATTCGGGTTCGGCTTCAGTGTCGTCACGGTCGCGCCGGTCGAGCGCGAGCCGGGCGCCGTCGGGAGCGGACCCGTCGTGATCGTCGGCGCAGGAGCGCCCGGCAGCGTGCTCGGGCCGGTCGTGACGGGCACCGTTCCGACCGGGGCGCCGGGGCCGACCGTTACCGTGTTGTCGGTCGCGACGAGCGTCGGCGTCTGGGCCTTCCGAGCGGCGCCGGCGGCGACGGCGAGGGCCGTCGCGACGGCCGTGAGCACGAGGAAGAGGAGAACGGGCCACACCCAGTCGCCCGGATACCACGCGAAGCGCCGCTGCCACTTCGAGGCGAGGACGCCCACGACGCCCCGGTTGGTCGGCAGCCGTTCGCCGCACTCGAGGCAGTACTCCTGGAGCGGTTCGTAGCCGACGCCGCACTTCGGGCAGTAGTCGGGCCGTCGCTCGTCGTTGCTCATCGTCGGGTGTCGGCCGGGAATTGCGTTGCTCCGACCACCGGCCGGCCGCACTGGGCGCAGAACTTCGAGCCCCAGAAAATGGGGGAGCCGCACTCGTCGCACCGGGCCGAAGGCCGCGTGCGGCCGCGCGACACGGCGGCCGCGAGCAGGGCGTCGAGCTCGGCCAGCCGCTCCTCGAGCTGCTGGAGCTCGACGCAGCGGTCGACGAGCAGGTCCTGGCGGAACTGGTCGCGCCGGTACATCTCGAGCATGAGGCCGCCGAGGTCTCGGAGCCTCTCCTCCCGAGCGACCAGGAGCAGACGCCGCTCGCGGCGAAGCTGGCCGGCAGGCGGCAGGGCGCGCCGGACCGCACGGTTCGTCGGCGCCGGCACGGGCGCCTCTTCGGTCGCAGGCCCGCGGCGGAAGCGCATCGCTGCGATGCTAACTACGGGCCCGGCTGCTCGCCCGTTGGGGCTGCGAGAGAGTGAGGCTCCGGCGGCCTGCTTTCAAGCAGGTCGCAGTCTTCTCAACGACTGCAACCTGGCTGAAGCCAGGTTGCGTGGCCGCCTCAGCGCTGGATGACGACGAGGCGCTCTTCGGTCATCTCCCGGACCGCGTAGGCGGGCCCTTCCTTCGTGTTGCCGGAGGCCTTGATCCCGCCGTATGGCATCTGGTCGCTGCGGAAGGTCGGCGCTTCGTTCACGACGACGCCGCCGAACTCGAGCCGGTCGGCGGCCTGGAGGGCCGTGTCGAGGGAGCCGGTGAAGATCCCCGCCTGGAGCCCGAACCGGGTGCCGTTCGCCCGCTCGATCGCCTCGTCGATCGAGTCGAACGGGTTCACGACGACGAGCGGCCCGAACGCCTCCTCGCAGCTGACCTTCTCGGAATCGGCGACCTCGGCGAGCACCGTCGGCTTGATCACGCCGCCGTCCTCGCCGCCCGTCAGCTCCTTCGCGCCGTCGCGCTTGGCCTCGTCGATCCACTCGCGGATACGAGTGCGCGCGTCCTCGTCGATCACGGGCCCGACGTCGGTGTCGTCGTCGGCCGGGTCGCCGACCTTCAGCGCCTCGACCTTTGGGACGAACGTCTTCACGAACGCGTCGTAGATCGCACGCTCGACGTAGATGCGTTGTACGGAGATGCAGCTCTGCCCGGCGAACGCGAACGCGTTTGCGGCGAGCTTCGCCGCGGAGGCCTCGACGTCTGCATCGGCGGCGACGATCACGGGCGTCGAGTTCCCGAGCTCGAGCTTCACGCGCTTGCGGGGCGCGCGCTCCTGGAGCTTCCATCCGACGTCTCCGGAACCGGTGAAGGTGATGAGCTTCACACGCTCATCCGCCACGAGCACGTCGCCGATCTCCGACGCAGGCCCGACGACCACGTTGAGCCAGCCCGCGGGCAGTCCCGCCTCCAGCTCGAGCTCGGCGAGGAGCAGGGCCGAGAGCGGCGTTGCCGAAGCCGGTTTCAGGACGACGGGGCAGCCGGCGGCGAGTGCGGGCGCGAGCTTGTGTGCGACGAGGTTGCACGGGAAGTTGAAAGGCGAGATCGCGCCGACGATGCCGATCGGCTTGCGCACGGTGAAGCCGAGCTTGCCTTCGCCGGCCTGCGCAGCATCCATCGGGATCATCTCCCCCGCGAGCTTGCGGGCCTCGACCGCGGCGAAGGTGTAAGTCGACATCGCGCGCGAGGCCTCGACGCGCGCCGTCTTGATCGGCTTGCCGGCCTCCTCGCAGATCGTGCGTGCGACCTCCTCGTGGCGGCCGCCGATCAGCCCCGCGACCTTGACGAGGATCTCGGCGCGCTTGTGTGCCGGCAGCGGCTCCGAGAGCGCGCGCTCGGCCGCGTCGAGCGCGCGCCGCGCCTCGTCGGCGCCGCCCTTTGCGACCCTCCCGACGACCTCGCCGGCGTAGGGGGAACGGACCTCGATCCAGGCCCCGGTCTCGATCCATTCGCCGCCGATCAGGAGCCCGCGCTCGGTTGCTGTTGCGGCCATTCCCGAAGTCTAGGAGAGTGCGGGTCCGCTAGAGCGGCACTGCGGCGAGCTGGTCGCGCACGAGCTTCGCGAACACGTCGAAGCTCGCGACCATGTCGATCTCGGGATCGAGCAGCCACTGGATCTGCAGTCCGTCCATCACGGCAAAGAGCACGGGGACGATTGCCTCGAGGTCGACGTCTTCGCGGATCTCCCCCGAGAGCTGCCCCTCGCGCAGACTGCGGATCGCGCGCGCGCGGATGCGCCGGTAACGCTCGGCGAAGTAGTCGTGGGCTGGATGCTCCGACGAGATGCCTTCACCGACGAGCGTCGTGAAGAGCCGGACGAGCTCCGGAGCGGTCGCGTTGTGCTCGACCAGGTCTTCGAGCCGCTCGAGGTAGGCGAGCCCGTCGCCGTCGCGCATCCCCGACAGCCGCCGCCCGTCGTCGCGGTCGCGCCAGTCGAGAAGCCCGAGCAGGAGCTCTTCCTTCGAGCGGAAGTGGTGGAGGAGGCCCGGCTGGGTGAGGCCGGCGGCCGAGGCGATCGAGGCGATCGAGGCGCCCCGGTACCCCTGCTGGGCGAAGAGCGGCAGCGCCGCCGCGAGGATCGCCTCCTTGCTCCGCTCGCCGCGGGGAGTACCGTTCTTCCTCGGTCGCGCACTCACAAACCTACCGTATACACGGTCGGGTAGCCTGAGCGCAAGTCAGGAAAAGAATTGACCCAACCTCTTGACTTCCAACCGAGCACTCGGTAGGTTCGGCGCGATGTTGACTGCGACGGTGCGGTGAAGGGAGCCTATGACGGTTCAGCCGACCACGGAGACCCCAACGCCGCACGAGCTCGTCTCTCGGCTGTCGCTCGAGCGGAAGGTTGAGCTCGCGGCGGGCGCAAGCCTGTGGTGGACGGCCGGCGCGCCGGAGATCGGCCTCGACCCGATCAAGGTCTCCGACGGCCCGCACGGCGTCCGCGGCGAGCGCTTCGACGAGCGCGACGTCGGACCGTGCACGCCGTGTGGGACCGGCCTCGCCGCCTCGTGGGATCCCGATGTCGTGAGCCGCGTCGGTGCGCTCGTCGGCGAGGAGGCGCAGCGACAGGGCGTGCACGTCGTCCTCGGTCCGACGATGAACATCCACCGCAGCCCGCTCGGCGGGCGCGGCTTCGAGTGCTACGCCGAGGACCCGCTGCTGAACGGCGCGATCGCAGCCGCCTGGATCACGGCTGTCCAGAGCCGTGGCGTCGCGGCGACGCCGAAGCACTTCGTGTGCAATGACGCCGAGACGAGTCGGACAACCGTCGACTGCATCGTCGACGAGCGTGCGCTCAGGGAGATCTACCTGGTGACACCGTCGGCTGGGCGAACGGTGGGCTCGATCTCGAGATGCCGGGACCGGCCCGCCTGTTCGGGACCACCCTGCTCGACGCCGTGAGAGAGGGGGCGGTCGACGAGGCGACGCTCGACGACAAGGTCGCCCGCTTGCTCACACTGGCCGCACGCGTCGGGCGCCTCGACGGCATGGTGAGCCCTCCAGCGCCTCCTTCGAGCGCCCGCGCGGCGCGGCGGATCGACATCGACGGCGACGTGCTCACCGACGCGGCCGCTGCGGGCTTCGTCCTGCTCAAGAACGACACCGGATTGCTGCCGCTTGCACCCGTGCGCACGCTCGCGGTGATCGGCCCGAACGCGGGCGATCCCGCCTACCAGGGCGCAGGCAGCGCGCACGTCAACCTTCGGGACGTCGCGACGCCGCTCGAGGCCATCCGCGACGCCTTCGGGGTGACGGCGGAGATCGTCCACGAGCCGGGGTGCGCGCCGCGCATGACGCTGCCCGGCCTCCACCTCCTTTGCGGCGAACTCACGGTCGAGTACTTCTCCCCGGGTGCCGCGGAGCCACTGGCGCGCGAGGTGCGCGACGCGAGCACGTTCATCTGGCAGGAGGACCTTCCGGGGCTCGGCACCGACGCACGCGGCATCGCGCGCGTAACGAGCGTCCTGACGCCTCCGGAGACGGGCACCTATCTCTTCTCGATCCGCGGCAGCGCCGATTGCGCGCTGCGCGTCGGCGGACGCGACGTGGCGGTCTTCTCGCCGAAGCAGGACGAGCACGGTGCGGGCGCGCTCTTCGGCCGCCGCGACGTCCGCGGCGAAGCGGAGCTGACCGCCGGCGACCCACAGGTCATCGAGGTCGAGATGGGGCTTTTCCCGGACGATCTCAACGTCCTCAGCCTCGGTTGCCGGCCACCGCAGCCCGCAGATCAGCTCGATCGGGCCGTCCGCGCGGCCGCCGAGGCCGATGCGGTCGTGTTGATCGTCGGCACGAGCGAGGACATCGAGCGCGAGAGCGACGACCGCGAGACGACCGAGTTGCCCGGCGAGCAGGAGACGTTGATCCGCCGCGTTCTCGAGGCGAATCCCAAGACGGTCGTCGTCGTGAACGCCGCAACCGCGGTCGACATGGCATGGGCGCGCGAGGCCTCGACCGTGCTCTACGCCTGGTATCCGGGCGAGGCCTTCGGCGCCGCGCTCGTCGACGTCCTTCGCGGTGACCGCGAGCCCGCCGGCCGGCTGCCGATTACGATCGCGCGCCGCCACGAGGACTACGCAGCCTGGGACACGCGGCCGGTCGACGGACGGCTCGAGTATCCCGAGTCCGTCTTCGTCGGCTACCGGCACCTAGACGCGGCGGGCATCGAGCCCGAGTTCTGCTTCGGCCACGGGCTCGGCTACGGCAGCTGGGACTACGAGGCTCTCGAGGTCTCGACGCCCGAGCTTTTCGCCGGCGACTCGCTCACGGTCGACGTCACCGTGCGCAACGTCGGCACGCGCCGCTCGAAGGAGATCGTGCAGGTCTACGTTGCGGATCCCGAGGCGTCTCTGCCGCGGCCTCCGCGCGAGCTCAAGGCTTTCGCTCCAATCACGCTCGAGCCGGGTGAGGCCGGCACGGTCACGCTCGAGCTCGACTCGCGTGCGTTCTCGTACTGGGACGGCGGCTGGCGTGCCGAGCCCGGTGTCTTCGAAGTTCTCGTCGGCCGGTCGTCCCGCAATGTGCGGCTCACCGGCCAGGTCGTGCTGAAGGAGGTGCCGGCCTGATCGCTTCGTGTAGGTGTCGGTTCGTTCTCGATCGGTCGATGACGGCGGCCGAGACGCAAAGGGAGGACTCATGAAGGCAATTCGATTGACGGGCGTTGTCGGCACCACCGCTGTCGTCGTCGCCCTGCTCGTCCAATCAGCAGGTGCACGGCCCGGGCAGCAGGCGGGGCCCGCCAGTGCGTTCGCAGCCCACAAGTGCCTCGTGATGACGGGATCCGGCGATCCCGCGTTCACGCGAAACTTCAACCCGTACACCGCGACGACCCTGCCGAGCGGCAGTTTCGTGCGCGGGGCGTTCTACGAGCCGCTCGTCATCACGACGGCGGCCGGGGGAGGGCATCAGTACCCGTGGCTCGCGAAGAGCTGGAAGTGGTCGAACGGCAACAAGACGCTCACGCTCGCTCTTCAGCGCGGGGTGAAGTGGTCCGACGGAAAGCCGCTGACGTCCGCCGACGTCGTCTACAGCCTCACCGCCGGTAATCAGGACAAGGTGATGGACGTGATCGGACTCACGCGCCCCGGCACGAACATCGCCTCGATCAAGGCGGCGGGACCCTACGGCGTGAAGATCACGTTGCGGACGCCTGACTCGCAGTTCATCGCGTCGAACCTCAACGCACAGTTCGTCGTACCGAAGCACATCTTCTCGAAACAGACCGACGTTTCGAACTGGACGAATTCGACGCCCGTCGGCTCCGGCCCCTTCACGAAGGTCACCCGCTTCACGACGCAGGACTACGTCTTCAGCAAGAACCCGAACTACTGGCAGGCGGGCGCACCGAAGATCCCCTGCCTCGAGTACGTGCAGGCCTCGTCGAACGACGCGGCCCTCCTGCAGATCCAGAGCGGCCAGGTCGACTGGACGCACAACTTCGTGCCGAACGTCGAGTCCGCGTACACCGCAAAGGACCCGAAGCACTTCCACTCCTTCTACGCGACGACCGCCTTCCCGATCTCGCTCATGCTCGACACGACGCAATACCCCTTCAGCCTCGTGCCGCTGCGGAAGGCGATGAGCATGGCGATCGACCGAAACACGGTCTCGAAGCTCGGTGAGTACGGCTACGCGCCGCCGACCGACGCGATCGGGCTGAACGGGATCTACCCGCAATGGACGAAGGATCCGACGGTGAAGGCCCAGGCCAAGCAACTCTCCGCGTTCAACCCGTCCGCGGCGAAGTCGCTCTTGACGTCGAACGGCTTCACGTACAAGGGCAGCCAGCTCGTCGACCCGAAGGGCAATCCCGTCAGCTTCCAAATCCACGTGATCTCCGGCTGGTCGGACTGGGTCGCCTCGCTCCAGATCATCACGAAGAACCTCAAGGACGTCGGCATCGACGCAAACGTGAAGCTCGAGCCGGACTGGAACTCGTGGTACCCGAACGCGTCGAGCACGAAGACGCCGACCCTGCTCTGGCAGGCCGCCGCTGCGGGCTCGCCGTACGGCTTCTTCTACGCGAACATGCACCAGAACGCGTTCGTGCCGTCCGGGCAGGACGGGACGATCACCGGCAACTGGGCGCATTACCAGAACGCGGCCGCGACGACCCTCCTGAACCAGTGGAAGGTGACGCTCAACGCCGAGAAGCAGCAGCAGATCGCGACGCAGCTGCAGAAGCTGTGGCTGCAGGATCTCCCGATCATCCCGCTGTTCATCGGCCCGCGCTGGTCGACGTACAGCACGAAGTACTTCCACTGCTTCACGTCGCCGAAGGACTACTACGGCGACCCGATCTTCACCACGGCCCCGGACAACATCCTCTCGTTCACCCGCATCTGCCCCGGCGGGAAATCGGGGGCGTAAGCTCGAAGTAACCGGCTCCGGCGGGCGCGTGTCGCCCGCCGGAGCCACCCCAAATTCGATGCGCTGGTTCCTTCGTCGCCTCCTCTTCTACGGGTTCGCCCTCTGGGTGGCCGCGACGTTGAACTTCCTCCTGCCGCGGCTGATGCCGGGCGACCCGCTCGGCGGCATCCTCCAGCGGCTCTCGCCCGCGCAGATCCAGGCGAACCCCGGGATCATCCAGACCTACCAGATCCTCCTCGGCGGGCCGAAGGAGCCGCTGTGGAAGGCGTATCCGCACTACCTCAAGCACGTCGCCACGCTCGACTTCGGCGTCTCGACCTCCAACTATCCGGCGAAGGTGTCGGAGGTGGTGGGGAGGACCCTGCCGTACTCGATCGCGCTCGTCGGGGTCGCATTCCTGCTCGCGTTCCTGCTCGGAACGGGCATCGGCATGCTCGCGGCGTGGCGCCGCGGCGGCCTGACCGATAACATCGTCGTACCGGCGCTCATGTCGTTCGGCGCGTTTCCGGCGTTCTTCACCTCGCTCGTCGCCGTCTACTTCCTCGGCCTGAAGCTCGGCTGGTTCCCGATCCAGCACGCGTACGACAACGGGCTGACGCCCGGCTTCAGCTGGGCCTTCGTCTCGAGCGCCGTGCGCCACGCAGAGCTTCCGGTGATCGTGATCGCGCTGGCATTCGCAGGCGGCTGGGTGCTGAACATGCGCACGGTGATGATCAACACGATCGCCGAGGACTACGTCGCCGTTGCGCACGCGAAGGGCTTGCGCGACCGGCGCGTCATGACGCGCTACGCGGCGCGAAACGCGATCCTCCCACCGCTCAACGGCTTTGCGGCCCAGTTCGCGACCGCCGTCGGAGGGCTCGTCTTCATCGAGTTCGTGTTCAGCTATCCGGGTGCCGGACTGACCTTGCAGCAATCGGCGCTCGGCGCCGACTATCCGCTGACGCAGGCGCTGCTGCTCGTCTTCGCGGTCTGCGTGATCGTCGCGAACTTCGTGATGGACATCCTCAACTTCGTCCTCGACCCGCGGATCCGGACGGCCTAGGGCACTGGCACTGATGTCACAGATCCAGGTCCTCGACGAGACTCCGGTTGTTGCCCTTGCGCCGCCGGTTGCGTCGTCCGGCCGGCGGGCCCGCATGCCCGGCTGGCTGCGCCTGCTGCTCTCGAATCCAAAGTCCCGCGGCGGGATCGTCGTGCTGACGTTCATGGTGCTCGTCGCGATCTTCGCGCCGCTGATCGCGACGCACGACCCGACCGCGTTCTCGCTCCTTGACGCGAAGCAGTCGCCGTCGTGGCACCACCTGTTCGGGACGACCGATCAGGGAACCGACATTTTCTCCCAGGTCGTGCTCGGGACGCGGACGTCGCTCGTGCTGGGTGCGCTCGCCGCCGTGATCGCGATGACGCTCGCGACCGTGCTCGGCATCCTCGCCGCGTATGCGGGCGGTTGGGTCGACGACGCGATCAACTTCCTCACGAACGTTTTTCTCGTCATTCCGACGATCCCGCTGCTCGTTGTCATCTCGGCCTACCTGCAGAACCGCGGCATGGTGACGATGATCCTCGTGCTCGGTCTCACGCTCTGGGCGTTCGAGGCGCGCATCCTTCGTGGGCAGGCGCTCTCGCTGCGAAACCGCGACTTCGTCCTCGCGGCGAGGGTCGCCGGCGAGTCGACGTGGCGGATCATCTTCGGCGAGCTCGTTCCGAACATGATCAGCCGTATCGCGGCCGGCTTCGTGCTCGTCTTCTACGTCGCGCTCCTCACCGACGCCGGGCTCGAGTTCCTCGGTCTCGGCGACATGGCGGCGACGAGCTGGGGAGTCACCCTCTACTGGGCCCAGGTGAACTCGACCGTCCTGCAGGGCGAGTGGTGGCCGTTCTTCTTCCCCGGCGCCGCGCTCGCACTGACCGTTGCCGCGCTTGTGTTCATCCTCGCCGGCATCGACGAGGTGAGCAATCCGCGCCTCCGCGTCGAGCGGCGGAAGCGGCGCCTTCTGCGTAGCCTCCTCGTGGGCGGACGGTCGTGACGGAAGTGCTCGAGCGCGCAAGGCCCGTGCCGCCCGGCGGCTCCGAGGTCCTCGTAGAGCTGCAGGACCTCGTCGTCGACTACGGAACCGTTCGGGCCGTCGACCACGTCTCGCTCCAGATCCGCGCGGGAGAGATCGTCGGGCTCGCCGGAGAATCGGGTTGCGGCAAGAGCACCACCGGCAACGCGATCATGCAGATCCTCAGGCCGCCGGCGCAGGTGACGTCGGGACGGATTCTCTTTCGCGGCGACGACCTGACCGGGAAGAGCACCGAGGAGCTGCGGCAGTTCCGCTGGCGCAACGTCTCGATGGTCTTCCAGAGCGCGATGAACGCGCTCAATCCGGTGATGCGCGTCGGCGAGCAGTTCGTCGACATGATGCGCGCGCACGAGCGCATCGACCGAGGGACGGCGCTCGCGCGCTCCGGCGAGCTGCTCGAGCGGGTCGGCATCGACCGGCGCCGCGTGCGCTCGTACCCGCATGAGCTCTCCGGCGGGATGCGGCAGCGTGTGATCATCGCGATGGCGCTCGCGCTCAGTCCCGAGATCGTGATCATGGACGAGCCGACGACTGCGCTCGACGTCGTCGTGCAGCGCGAGATCCTTCAGGAGATCGAGGCGCTGAAACGAGATCTCGGGTTCGCAGTGTTGTTCATCACGCACGACCTGTCGCTCTTGATCGAGTTCGCCGACCGGATCGGGATCATGTATGCAGGCGAGCTCGTGGAGACCTTGCCGGCCGGGGCACTCGACCGGCAGGCGCTCCACCCGTACACGCTCGGACTGCTTCGGTCGTTCCCACCGCTCAGCGGGCCGCTCGAGCGGATGCAGGGCATTCCCGGCTCACCGCCGGACCTCGCGAAGCCGCCGTCCGGCTGCCGCTTCCATCCTCGCTGCCCGCACTGTCTCCCCGGCGACGCCGCGCTCTTCGCGCGTCAGACGACGGAGAAGCCGCTGCTCCGCGAGGTCGCGCCCGGGCATCGCGTCGCCTGCCACCTGGTGAATCGATGACCACACTCGAGGTCCAGGGTCTCATGAAGCGCTTCGCGAAGCTCGTCGCCGTCGACGGCGTGAGCTTCGAGCTCCAGCCCGGGACGATCACCGCGCTCGTCGGCGAGAGCGGCAGCGGGAAGAGCACCGTCGCGCGCCTGATCGCGCAGCTCTACGAGCCGACCGGTGGGCGCGTCCTCTTCGACGGCGAGGACGCGCGCGATGACCGGCAGTACCGCTCGCAGGTGCAGATGATCTTCCAGGATCCCTTCGGGTCGCTCAACCCCGTCAAGACGGTCCAGCACCACATCGCGCGTCCGCTCCGCATCCACCGGATCGTTCCGCGCTCACAGGTGACCGCGCGCGTGCACGAGCTGCTGGAGACGGTCGGGCTCGTACCGCCCGAGGACATCGCGGCGAAGTACCCGCACGAGCTCTCCGGCGGCCAGCGCCAGCGCGTCGCGATCGCGCGTGCCCTCGCCGTCCGGCCGACCGTGATCCTCGCCGACGAGCCGACGTCGATGCTCGACGTGTCGATTCGCATCGGGATCCTCAACCTCATGCTCCAGCTCAAGGAGGACCACGAGCTCGCCTTCCTGTACGTGACGCACGACCTCGCCAGCGCGCGGTATGTCGCCGACGAGATGCTCGTGATGTACGCCGGGCAGATCGTCGAGCACGGACCGACCGAGGACGTGCTGCAGGAGCCGCTGCACCCCTACACGCGGCTGCTGCTCGCAGCCGCGGCTGCGAACCGCGTCGAGCGCCGCCCCGCGCAACGCGACGCGGGGGGCGGCTGCCGTTTCGTCGACCGCTGCCCGCTCGCGATCGATGTCTGCTCCTCCGTGCTGCCCGAGCTCGTCGAGGCCCGCCCGGGCCACAGTGCGCGGTGCCATGTCACCGCTCCGCAACCGGGTTTCAACCCGGCTGACTGAAGTCAGGTTTGCGCGGGGGCATCAGGCGGCCTCCTCCAGTGCGGGCGCCGACCGTGTCGCCGGCTCGATCGCGAGCCGCGGGAGCCGACGGTCGAACCAGCTCGGGAAGGCCCAGGTCCGGCGGCCGAACAACTCGAGCACCGCGGGCATGAGGATGCTCCGGATGACGATCGCATCGAGGAAGACTGCGGTCGCCATTGCGATCCCGAAGAGCTTGAGCACCCGGTCGTCGCCGGCGGCGAAGGAGGCGAACACCACCACCATGACGGCGGCGGCGGCGGTGATGACCCGGCCGGTGTTGGCGAGCCCTTCGCGCACGGCCGCGCTCGCGTCGTCTCGGTGCTGCCATTCCTCGTGGATGCGGGAGACGAGGAACACCTCGTAGTCCATCGACAGCCCGAACACGATCGCGAACACCATCACCGGGATGAACGCATCGATCGGTCCGGGTTGGACGCCGATCAGGCCGGCGAGCCAGCCGCGCTCGAAGATCGCCTGCACGACGCCGAGCGCCGCGGCGATCGAGAGCAGATTCATGAGCGCGGCCTGCAATGGGATCAGCAGCGAGCGGAAGACGATGAGCAGGAGAAGCGCCGAGAGCAGCACGACCATGCCGATGAAGAGCGGCAGCTTGCCTGACAACACGTGCGCGAAGTCGACCTGCGTCGCGGTCGCGCCGCCGACGTAGACGGTCGCGCCGGTTGCCCTCGCGAGCTGCGGCAGGACATCGCTGCGGAGCCGCTTGACGAGGCTCGTCGTCTCGGCGCTCTGCGGCGACGTGGTCGGATAGACCGCGATCGCAGCGGTGTCGCCCGCAGGGTTGAGCTGCGGCGCGGCGACGGAAGCGATCCCGGACGTGTGTCGAAGCGTCGTCGTGAATCGCGCGAGGCCGGCCGTGTCACCGGCACTCGGCAGGCTGACGGCGAGCTGCAGCGGCCCGTTGAAGCCGCTGCCGAAGCCTTCGGCGAGGAGGTCGTACGCTTGGCGCGTGGTCTGGTTCGCGGGGTCGTTGCCGGAGTCGCTCGCGCCGAACCGCAAGCCGAGCGCCGGCGCGGCCAGCATGAGCAGCAGCGCGGTCGATCCGATTGCAGCCCAGGCGGGGCGGCGCTGGATCAGCCCGAAGCGAGGCGGCGAGCACGAGGAGCACTCCGAGCGAAGCGGCGATCGCAGCGCCGTAGAGGAAGCTGACGCCGAGGGCGAACATGCCGAGCAGCGAGATCACGACCGTCGCGCCGGCGAAGAGGATCGCCCGGCCGGCCGTGTTCATCGCCAGCTCTAGCGCATCCGCCACGTCGCCGCCGTTCTCGCGGTACGCGTCCCGGTAGCGCGTGACGATGAAGAGTGCGTAGTCGATGCCGACGCCGAGGCCGATCATCAGCGCGAGCTCGGAGGAGAAGTCGACCATGTCGACGAGGTGGCTGCCGAGCCCGATCACGCCCAGGCCGGCGCCGAGCCCGAACAGCGCCGTCAAAATCGGCAGGCCCATCGCGAGCAGCGAGCCGAAGCTGAGCAGCAGCACGACCACGGCGGCCAGGAGGCCGACCCCCGTCGCGAAGCCGACGCTCGTCTGCTCGGCCTGCTTGATCGCCTGGCCGCCGAGCTCCACCTGCAGGGTGGACGAGCGCGTCGTTTCGGCCGTGTTGATCACGCGGTCGATCGCCGCCTTCGGCAGCTCGTTCGCCCG
>WNGE01004616.1_pt1 | contig 37577 bp, 31 predicted proteins | sample 5400651 | NCBI WGS metagenome assembly WNGE01 (sample SAMN13153370, study PRJNA577476) | soil metagenome | isolation source: 60 cm soil or saprolite under grassland replicate 2 | place: USA:California | collected 2016-06-15
CCATCATGATCTTAATGTAGTGACTCGCAGTTGGATCACAATGAAGATATATGGAGCCTGATGGCTTCAGTATCTGTCTCATGTACAAGAGCCGCTCCACCATATAGACCAGATATGCAAGCAAAGGCTCTTGCGTCTTTCGCAATGCAAGCATCCAGAGTCGCCAGAATTCGATGTAGTAATCCGGCACCCCTTTTTCCCGCATCAGCACTGGCATGGACTTCGCAAGGGCTTCTTTGTCGGCATCCATTTGCCAAGTATCGCAAAAGGCCTCTGCCTGTTCGGGGACTGGCTTACCCGTCAGGTTCTTGTACATCAGGTTGTAATTTTTCTTGGAGTTGAACGGAGGATCTAAATATATGAGATCGACCTGAGCATTCTGCATTTTCTTCTGCATGATGCTGAGGTTGTCACCGTAATAGAGTTGATTCATCATGCGGTTGCAATTCCGCTCAAAACATTCTCTAACGACAGCTCGACTTTGCGGTGATTATGTTTGAAGCAGGCCTCAGAGATATAAAGGCCAACGTACTTCTTGCTGTAATGATGGTGCTGCCCATACCAAGCACGCTTCACAAGCGACCAGAAGCCCTCGATGCTATTGGTGTGAACCATCCCGTTAGCGTATTCGATGGAGTGGTTCACCTTCGAGTGGAGCATCATTTCATGGATGCGGTTGTATCCACCGAACTCATCTGTGATTAGCAACGTTGCAGCGGTATCTACAAACTTTGCGACAAACTTCTTAAGCCCCTTAGCGGATAGGTCGCTAGGCTTCGCTGGTTGCGCTATCACCCGACCGCCGCGTTCCATCAATCCAACAACTGGGGTTTTGGATGTGCCGCGCCCTCGTTTATTCTTGGTGTCCTCGTCGCGCCGATTCCCCTTCCGTGGTTTCCCGCCAACATACGTCTCGTCGGCCTCGACAATTCCATATAGAAGTTTGGTCTGCTGCGGATCGTTTGCCATTGCTACGCGGACGCGGTGCATCATGCTCCAAACGGTTGGGCGTCTCATCCCGAGGTCACGCGCAATTTGGTATGCGCTGGCAGACTTCTTAGCGTTCAGCATGAGTCCTAGCAGTAAAAACCAATTCCGCAGCGGTACGTGGGTGCCGTGAAACAGCGTGCCAACGGTAACGGAGAACGCTCGGGTACAATCCTCGCATTGCCATCGCATTCCAGCACGGTCGCCGCTAGCATGACGGCAGACTTTCTTGCTTTTGCAATATGGACAAAATGGCTTCCCGCGCCATCGGACGCCTTCAAAAAAATCTATGGCCTGTTCCTGTGTTTGGAAGGATTGGAATACATCCAAGATGTTCATGATGGGAACATCTTAGTTTTTTGTGGTCACATTGTCAAGTCCAAAAGCGTACTATTCCGAAATATTTTACGTTCTTCAGCACTACGCCCTTGCCGTCTGCTCCCCGTTCACGTTGCAGTTTCATGTGCGCCATCTGGCCGCCGCCGAGCTTGGCTTCCACAATGTCTCCGGACCGGCTGATCTCGATTGGAGCTTCCTGCACTTTCAACTCACCCCACTCGAGACCATAAGTCTTGAGGATCATGGGCGCCAGTGCGTCCCGTTGCTGTTTGCTGGTGGATGGATCAAACGAGACCGCCACCCACGCTCCCTTTTTGTTTGTGCCCCACTCGTCGCCCAGATCGCCGGTCAGCCAGTACTTTGCGCCCGCCAGGCTGGTATCGCCCGAGTGCCCTTCGCGCACCTTCACCGCCATGTTGAACTCGCAATGCGGCATCTCGGCGTGCTTGTTGAAGTAGCAGGGACAAAATAAATGACAGCTACACGCTTCTACATAATCGGCCTTCATTTGCCATGCTGGCTTCGCGGGAGTCGTGGCCATGAGGACCAGCAAACAAAATGTGAGAAGGCTTATTTGCTTCCAGCTTCTCATGTGTACCTCCTTGTGCCTCTTGTGAAATCGATCAAGTTCCCGGCTTGCCTTTAGCGGGACGTATTCTACTCCTGATTACGTCTCACGAACCAAGAAAGTCTTGGGTCTCTAGCGCCGTCCGCGTGAGTAGTTGCGAACATACGCTGGGACCTCGCGCGCGGGATCAAGGCGCGGATCGTTGCTCGCCGCTCCGACCTTCATCTCCAAAGGAACTACTCCCGCCCATGTAGGGAAGGAGTAATCCTCCTCGTCGTCAACAGGCGGGCCGGTACGGACTTTCGCGGAGAATTCTTCAATCGGCAGGCGCAGCACTGAGGTGGCCTTCAGTTCGCGAGCATTAGGTTGGCGTGCGTCGTCCCAACGACCGGGGAGAATGTGTTCGGCTAAAACGCGCAGAGCTGCGAGTTTTTCTTCGGGATCATCCACCAAGGTTGCCTTGCCGAGAACTACGACTGAACGGTAATTCATGGAGTGATTGAAAACTGAACGCGCGAGTACGAGTCCATCGAGCAAGGTAACCGTAACGCATACCGGCACAGCTTCCTTCATCTGGCGTAGCATGCGGCTGGCCGCGGAACCGTGAATGTAGAGGTTCGCGCCCTTGCGGCCGTATGAAGTCGGAATTACGAATGGTTGGCCGTCAACAACGAAGCCGACATGGCATAGAAATCCCTCATCGAGGATGCGATAAACCGCCTCGCGATCGTAAACGCCACGATTCGGCTCGCGCACGACGCGCGTCCGACGCGTTGGGGTGTAATTTTCAGGCATGGGAGAGGAACTCCAGGCAGGCGCCAAGGATGGGTGAAGGAAAAGTTTAGCATTCAAGAATTGGCAGGTTTCAACGTGCCTTTGCAAACTCGCTGTGCCGGCGGCTGTAGAGGAAATAAATTAACAAGCCAATTGCCAACCAGGCGAAGAACCGCAGCCAGGTAATTACGGTCAATCCCATCATCAATCCGCCGCAGAGGATGATCGAAATCAGCGGAAACCACGGAACGAGCGGAACGCGGAAGCCACGCACGCGGTCGGGCTGGCGGCGTCGAAGGATGATGACGCCCATCGAGACCAGAACGAAGGCGAACAGCGTGCCGATGTTCGCTAGATCGGCGGCGGTGCCGATGTCCACGAGCCCCGCCGGTATTCCCACTGCGAAGCAGGCAATCCAGGTGGACCAGTGCGGCGTTTTGAATTTGGGATGAACCGCGGAGAACAGTTTTGGCAGCAGCCGGTCGCGTGACATCGCGTACCAGATTCGCGCCTGACCATATTGAAAGACGAGGATGGAGGAAATCATTCCCATCAGCGCGCCGATCACGATCACAGCCCGGAAAAACGGATGCGCGCCCAAAACTTTCAGCGCGTAAGCCACGGGAGCGTCGGCCGCAGGACCAGAAATGAAGGTGGTGTAACGCTGCATGCCAAGCAGGACGACGGCTACGCCAACATACAGCACAGTGCATACGACTAGCGAAGCGATGATTCCAAACGGCAGGTCGCGTTGTGGTTTTTCGCATTCCTCGGCCGCCGTTGAAACTGAGTCGAAGCCAATGTAAGTGAAAAACACAATTGCGCCGCCGGTCACAATTCCTGCGAATCCTGATGGCGCAAACGGCACCCAGTTCGCCTTATTGACGAGCATCCCGCCGACAACGAGAAATGTCAGAATCGCGCCAATCTTGATCATCACCATAACGTTGTTGGCTTCGGCGGACTCGCGGACTCCACGCACCAGCAGCAACGTAAGAACAAGGACAATCAGGAATCCTGGCAAGTTGAAATACGCCCCAGTCCAACCGCTGGGAGCCCAAACCGGAGTGGACCACTTAACCGGTAAATGAATGCCGAAAGCGGCAAGTTGCGCAGTCGAATATCCGCTGAAACCCACGGCCACGGCGACGTTGCTGACCACATATTCCAGAATCAGGTCCCAGCCGATGATCCAGGCGAAGATCTCCCCAAGTGTCGCGTAGGAATACGTGTAGGCGCTCCCCGCAATCGGGATCATCGAGGCCAATTCGGCGTAACATAATCCGGCAAAGCTGCATGCGATTGCGACCAGAATGAAAGAAATCGCGATGGATGGCCCGGCAGCAGGACGTCCGTGCATGAGTGCGCCAGCTGTACTCCCAGTGCGCAGGAAATTCACCAGCAGATCGAGCACTTGCGCGTGCAGGATGGATGGGGCCTCGAAGTGTTCGCCGGCGGCCGCAGTTCCGGTGAGGACGAAAATTCCCGATCCAATGATGGCGCCGATGCCGAGCGCCGTCAGCGACCAAGGGCCTAAAGCTTTGCGCAGCCGATGCTCTGGCTGCTCGGCTTCGGCAATCAGCTTGTCAATGGATTTGCAGCAGAGAAGCTGGTGGGGCCTCCCAGGTTCTGTGGTTCGATCCGTCGTGGTCGGTTGAGCCAAGGGTTTGTTTGTCTATTTCTGAGCTGAGTCCGGGAGGGGCTCGGCTTCCAGCCGTGGCGATGGTTCCGCAATATCGATCAACGCCACGACCGTAAGTCGTGCCCTCCCGATCTCTGGGCTATCTCTTCGCTTGTCCGCGCACTAGTTTCTTCACTTTGCTCTTTTTCGATCCGCGAGCATACTCGCGGGGCTTCAATGGATGTTCGGTTTTGCGCTTCTTGCGCGCGGCGCGTTTTAGTTTTTTTCGTTCGTCCTTGCTGAGTGTCGCTGTGTTTGCCATGAGTGCTTTCTTGATTGAGTAATTTGGTAATTGGAGATTCTTGTGCCGTCCCTTCTGGACTCTGTCAATATACCAAGCCTACCCAGGGCTTACGCCCTGGGCTATCAATATTCCACCCCTTCGGGGCTGGTGTTGTGGAACAGCTCAAGTCTGTGCTCCCCCATGAATTCTGCTTGAGTTCCAACGTCTTCAGGTCTGACAGGCTACGACCAGAGAGCAGTTAGTCGATAGTGAGATCTACAAGCTGACAGCTAATGGCTTAAGGGCTAACCTTCTCCAATTGCGCGTACTTCTCGACGAGCTTCTTCAATCCGAAGCGAGGGAATTGTACCGTAATCTTCGCCTCTTCGCCTTCTCCTTCACGATGATAGACCGTTCCCTCACCATATTTAGGATGCTTCACTTTCTGTCCGGGGCGGAAACCGCGGCGGCCTTTCGGTTCTTCGACAGGCACTTTAGGAACCGAAAACTTCTTCCCGCGGGAGGCAAAGAACTCGGCAATATTATCAATGGAGTTGTATCGCGTGCCAGAACCCGCCTTGGCCTGCGCTGGAGCTTGCTTCCAGGTCGCCGACTGGTCTTCATCTTCGTAGGCATAGTGTGTTTCGGATCTGTGTGCGACGGGCGCCCCCGCCCGCCAATCTTGCCTTCGATCGGACTCCCTAGATCGTTGAGCTCCGCTGTATGACCTTTCTCTGGCGGGCGACGGCGCCCGCCCCACACGTCCGAGCCCTTCCATCAATTCTGCCGGAATTTCTTCCAGAAATCTCGATGGCACGCTGGCCTCCGGCATGTCCGTCCCATAGCGTCTGCGATAGACAGCACGCGTGAGCACAAGCTGGTCCATGGCACGGGTCATGCCCACGTAGCAGAGTCGCCGCTCTTCCTCGATATCGTCAGGGTTCAAAAACGTTCGCGAATGCGGAAATAGGCCTTCTTCCAGCCCGCACAAAAATACCAACGGAAACTCGAGGCCCTTGGCCGCATGCAGCGTCATCAGCGTGATTTGTGCACGCTCATCGTAAGCATCGGCGTCGCTCACCAACGCAGCATGATCGAGAAACTGATCGAGCGTCTCACCACGGTCCTTGGAATCCATGGCGGCATTGACCAGTTCGCGAATATTCTCAATGCGGGAATAGGCTTCGGGCGAGTCCTCAGCTTCGAGGATCTTGATATAGCCAGTACGGTCAACCAGGAATTTGAGGATCTCGGCGGTGTTGGCGGGGCCGCCGGGAGATCGAAATCCTTCGACGGCCTCGGCGGGACGCTCTGCCTCAGCTTGATCGCTTTCCTGCGCTGAACTCTCGGCCGGAATATGCTCTCCGCCTCCAAAGTCGAATGCGGCAGGGTCAAATTCTGTAGTATCACTGTCCAGATCGGAAACGGCTTGCGGAGCTTCGCTCCGCAGGACGGGTGAGGGCACCCGTCCCCACGTGGGCACTGGTGATTGGGGCGTCGACATTCCAGGCGTCGAAGTTTCCTGCAATCGCTCAGAATAGGTTCCCGCCGCCATCGCCCGTGCGTCTTCGATCAAATCAGCAAACGACTTCAGCGCCGACATCGCTCTTTGTGGCAGAAGCGCGCGACGAATGCATTCTCGAACCGCTCCCCAAAGGGACAATCCGGTTTCGAGCGCGACGCGTTCGACCACTTCCATTGTGGTCCTGCCGATCCCGCGCGGCGGAGTGTTGACCACGCGCAGCAGCGAAACCGAATCTTCGGGATTATGTATGACCTTCAAATACGAGATCAGGTCTTTGATTTCGGCACGTTCGTAGAATGAAAATCCACCGACCACGTGATATTTGAGCTGATACCGCCGCATGGCTTCTTCAAACAAACGCGATTGGGAGTTAGTACGGTAGAGTACGGCTGCCCGCGGATCATCACCTCGTTGATTGGCTTCGCGAATATAGCGGGCGACTGAGTCTGCCGCAAACAGCGCTTCGTTCTCGCCATCGGGAGCTTCGTAGTAGCCGATCTTCGTTCCGCCCTGGCGCGAAGTCCAGAGGTTCTTACCCTTGCGTCGGACGTTATTGGCGACCACGGACGATGCCGCCTGCAGAATATTCTGCGTGGAGCGGTAGTTTTGCTCCAGGCGCACAATCTTCGCCTCAGGAAAATCTTTTTCAAATTCAAGAATGTTGCGAATATCGGCGCCGCGCCAGGAGTAAATGGACTGATCTTCATCCCCGACGGCGCAGACATTGTGCCTGGCTCCCGCGAGCATCCGCATGAGCTCATATTGCGGGCGGTTTGTGTCCTGATATTCATCCACCAACAAATATTGAAAGCGCTGGTTGTAGTATTCGCGTACGTTCGCCGACGACTTCAAAAGCCGCACCGCCTCGAGCAACAGGTCGTCAAAATCGAGAGCGTTGGCCCGGCGCAATTCTTTTCGATATTCCTCGTAAATGTGCGCGATGCGTTCGGTCTTCGGATCCGCGGAATTGAGATAGACCTCCTGCGGATCGAGCATGTGGTTCTTGGCCCATGAAATATGCGAAAGCACATTACGCGGAGTCAATTCCTTGTCGTCAATTCCCAGACGCTTCATGACGGATTTGGTGATTTGCTGCTGATCGGACTCGTCATAGATTACGAAACTTTTCGTGTGCCCAATTGGCGGCTGGCCGGGAACGGCGGAGGGAATGCGCAGGGCTTCAATGTCGCGCCGCAAGACGCGCACGCAGAACGAATGAAATGTCGAAATAACCGGCTTCGCGACCGATAGACCTCCAACAATCTTTTCAACGCGTTCGCCCATCTCTGCGGAGGCTTTGTTGGTGAACGTGACTGCGAGAATGGATTCCGGCATGACCCCGAGGTGCTCGATCAGGTGCGCAATGCGATAGGTGATTACCCGTGTTTTCCCACTGCCCGCACCAGCCAGAATCAGCACCGGGCCGTCAGTCGTTTCCACAGCCTCGCGCTGCTGCGGATTGAGTTGGGAGAGGAAAGACAATTAGGAAGACGGCTCCGAAACGCTGATTGAATTTTACAGGACGTGCGTCCCCATAGGGCACCATCCAAAGTGATCTCGCGCGTGCCAGGACCTCTGCGTAAGATCGACGCAATCCTTGGCATCAGGAGCTTCTATGAAATCTTCCGCTGCTGTTTTCGTGACCGTTCTACTGCTGGGGGCGCTGTGCTCCGCTCAGGAGTCGTCACCAAGCGGCCAGGATTCTGGCCAAAGTGTTGCTTCAGCGGCGAAGGCGAGCCGGGCGAAGATCGACCTCAAGCAGACGAAGGAGGCCGACATCCGCCGCTTGCTAGAACTCACGCACGCCGGAGCGCTTGCCACTCAGACCATGAACAGCATGGAGGGAAACATCAAGCCTTTGATGACCAATTCTTTCCCTGCCGGCGAGTATCGCGAGAAGCTGATTGACCTTTTTTTTGTCAAGTTCCACTCTAAATTCGACGAGCAAACGATTCTTGACCTCGCTGTGCCGGTTTACGACAAGTATTATTCCGATGACGAGGTCAAGGACTTGATCCGTCTGTACCAGACGCCACTAGGACAAAAGATGCTAGCCACGATGCCCAAACTCATGGCAGAACTGCAGGCAGCAGGTGAGAAGCAGGGACAGGAGCTGGGACGCCAATCCATGCTGGAGGTTCTGGCCGAGCATCCTGAAATGGAAAAGGCATTGCAGGACGCACAAAAAACTGCACAAGCCTCGAAGTAGGACCTAGCCGGCTTTGGCCTTTCTTGTTGCCCCGCACGCTTCGCACGGACAAATCTGCCGCAGCCACTGCCACGAATAAATTCCCAGCTCGTGGCCGTCATTCCACTTAAACTTCAACGCATACTTGCCCACACCTTCGGCGGAAACCGGTTTTGCCTGGGCCTTAAACATAGGCAACTCTCCCGGTTTCAGATGCGGAGCTTCACCAGCCAGCCGTCCGCTCTTAGTGCGCTCCTCATCGCATAACGCGCAGGGGCAAGCGTCACGCAGAAATGGAAACGTGTATTCCGAGAAATGCCCGTCGCCCCACTCAATCTCGACACCCGTTCCCGCAGTCAGATGGACTTTGACGGATTTGGGGTCGGCGAAGGACATCGGATTTAGTATCGCAGAAGAGTGTCAGCATCCGTTGATCGCTCTTGATCTGGCGGGAAGCGGTTGGGGAGGGCGGATCCTCTCCAGTGCGATGCGTGGCAATCATCGCGGACGAAGTGGCCAAAATCGGCAAAATAGCTTAAAATCTATACTTTCAGACGAATTAATATTAGATTTTCGGAGCAGTCATGGCACAAGTTTGCGAAATCTGCGGCAAAGGGCCGCAATTTGGAAATAACATCAGCCACGCGCACAACGTGACCAAGCGGCGCTGGAACGTCAATTTGCGCCCGGTTCACGCCAAAGTGAAGGGTGCGACCAAGCGGATGCGCGTGTGCACGTCCTGCCTCAGAAGCGGCAAAGTTCAAAAAGCCTGAAAGCAATTGGTAATTTTGCAATTTGGTAATTGAGTAACTTGAGAGCGCGGATCGCGCGCGGCCTAAATTACCAAATCACCCAATTACAAAATTGGCTTACTCGGCTCCTACCAGCTCAACGTCAAAAATCAGGGTGGCATTCGGTGGAATGGCACCGGGATAGCCGCGCTCGCCATAAGCCAACGGCGGTGGAATCCTTAGCTGCCGCTTGCCGCCGACTTTCATTCCCGCTACACCCTCATCCCAACCTTTGATCACTTGGCCGTTTCCAACGATGAAATCATAGACTCCGCTGTCGAACTTCTTGCCAGTCGTCAGCCAGCCCGTGTATTGAACTTTCACCTTTTTTCCTGGAATCGCCAGCGCGCCGGTACCCGGTTTGATATTCCAATACTGCAGCCCAGAGGGCGTTTTGGTGCCCTCGCCGATCACCTTGGTCGGGCCAGTTGTGGCTGGATGGGCGGCGGTGGTGGGCTTCTTCGTTGCGGTGTGACTGGGTTGGGTCTGCGCAAAGCACATGGCCGCGATGAATATAGAGCCTGCAATTAGCAGGAATTTTCTCGGCATCGGTTCTCCTGATTTTCCTTCGTGGTCCGTCGTGTCCTTTGTGGTTAGTAAGTTTTTGGACAGAAACAACCACGAAGGGCACTAAGGTACACGAAGGAAATCTAATCGGCCAGCGCGATCACGTCAATCTCGACCAGAACGTCTTTCGGAAGGCGCGAAACTTCGACCGTGGACCGCGCGGGCGGGGCCTGGCTGAAATAGCGGCCATAGACTTCATTCATCGCAACGAAATCACCCAAACTCTTCAAGAAGACGGTCGCGCGAACAACTTTTTCCAATCCGCTGCCGGCAACTTTCAGGATCGCCGACAGATTCTTCATGACGCGATCGGTTTGCGCGGCAGCATCACCGTCGATTACGTTCTGGGTCGCGGGGTCAATGGCTACCTGTCCGGAAACGAAGACAAATCCGTTTGCCCGGATCGCTTGCGAGTAAGGGCCGATGGCTTTCGGAGCGCCGGGAGTTGAGATTACGTCACGCATGATTTTTGTGCCGTCCCTTCGGGACTCGATCAATTTACCACCTCACCCAGGGCTTACGCCCTGGGCTAACTAAGTTCCTCCGCTCTGCGGCTGGGCCGAAAGAGCATGCGACCTGATCTGTGCATTAACTCCATCAGCTTTGTACCAGCCTCGCATCAGCTTTTCACAAAAAGCAGGTTCCTCATGCCAGAAGGCACTCGGAATGACAAGTGTAAGAAGGGCGGACGCGAATCCTTATCTCATCACGAGACCGCGATTTTGCCAACGACCAACGACAAACGACGGTTTTAAACTCTCTGCAATCTCTGCACGTCATGCACGCCGGGAATTTTTCGCACTCCCTGAATGATGTTTTCCAGGTGCTTCAGATCCTCGATCTCGATCACGATGTCTACATTTGCCTGGCCATTTTCGGTGCGCGCGCCAATGTTGCGAATATTGGTCTTCGTATCACTGATGACGGCGGTGATTTGCTTGAGCATGCCGAAGCGATCGTCGCAGAAAACGGTTAGCTTGACTGGGAATGCGGTTGGCGCGCCTTCCTCTTTGCCCCACTCGACCTCAATCCTCCGCTCGGGCTCATACATTAGGTTAAGCACGTTAGGACAGTTAATGGAATGCACGGCGACGCCTTTGCCGCGGGTCACGTAGCCGACGACGGCCTCGCCGCGAATGGGATTGCAACAGCGCGCGCGATAGACCAGCAAATCGCCTTGGCCCTTTACGCGGATCGCATTGCTGTGGTCTCCACCAAAAACGCGCCGAACAACGCTGCCGATGCCGGAATCTTCTTCGGCCGGTGAGGCCGGTTCTTCCGTTGCCGGCGCCAGTTTTCCAAGCACTTGCCGCGCAGAATACTTGCCATACCCGATGCCGGCCATCAAGTCATCCGGCCCGCCCAGGCCGTAATCGGACGCGATGCGCTGGAAATGGTCGTCTTTGATTTCCTTGAGCGAAATGCGGTATTTTCGCGCTTCTTTCTCGATCAGCTTGCGGCCAATTTCGATCGCACGTTCGCGCTGATGAATGTTCAGCCAATGCTTGATCTTGTTGCGCGCGCGCGACGAGCGGACCACGCCGAGCCAATCTCGGCTGGGTTTGTGGCCAGTCTGAGTGATGATCTCGACGATGTCACCGCTGTGCAATTTGTGCCGCAACGGGAACATGCGTCCGTTCACTTTGGCGCCGACACATGCGTGGCCGACCTCAGTGTGAATGGTGTAGGCGAAATCAATCGGCGTGGAGTCTCGTGGCAGGACTACGACCTTACCCTTGGGCGTGAACGTGTAGACCTCTTCGGGATAAAGGTCGATTTTCAGCGTGGAGAGAAATTCATTTGGGTCGGAGACATCGCGCTGCCACTCGACTACCTGCCGGAGCCATGCCAGCCGCTGTTCATCCTGCGCGGAGACTGGGCCGTCTTTGTATTTCCAGTGCGCCGCGATTCCTTCTTCGGCCATGCGGTGCATTTCTTCGGTACGGATCTGAATTTCGAAACTGGTTCCATCGTCGGTGATGACCGAGGTGTGCAGAGATTGATATAGATTCGGCCGCGGCATGGCGATGAAATCTTTAATTCGACCCGGCACCGGACGCCAGACGTTGTGGACGATTCCGAGCACGCCGTAGCAGTCTTGCACTGAGCGCGTGATTACACGCATGGCATAAAGGTCATACACCTGGTCCACGGAAATGCGCTGCTTGAGAAGTTTTTTGTGGATGCTGTAGAGGCGCTTGATACGGCTCTCGACGGTCGCGGTAATTCCGGCCTCTTTGAGTTTGTCGCGCAGTACGTGCTCAACGCTCGAGAGGAATTGCTCGCCTTTTTTCCTCCGCGCTGCCACAGCGTCCCGCACTTGCTCGTAGGCGATCGGATCAAGATAGCGGAATCCGAGGTCTTCGAGCTCGCCACGAATCTTGCCCATGCCTAAGCGGTGAGCTATAGGGCCGTAAATGTCCAGCGTTTCCTGCGCGATCTTTTGCTGACGGTCGGGCGCCAGGTGCTCGAGCGTGCGCATGTTGTGCAGCCGGTCCGCCAGCTTAATGAGCACCACGCGGATATCGTCCACCATTGCGAGCATCATTTTGCGAAGGTTTTCGGCTTGCTGTTCTTCGCGAGTGGAGAAGTCAATCTGGCTGATTTTTGTTACGCCCTCGACGATGTGCGCTACCTGCTCGCCGAATTCTTTGCGGATGTCAACGATCGTGATCGAAGTGTCTTCAACCGAATCGTGCAGCAAGCCGGCGGCAACCGCAACGGCATCCATTTTCATTTCCGCGAGCACGAGCGCAACTTCCAGCGGATGCACCAGGTATGGCTCGCCCGAAGCGCGCTGCTGCCCGGAGTGCTGCTTCTGCGAGAACTCATAAGCTTTGCGAACTAACTCGAGATCGTCATTGGGGCGGTTCTCGCGCATGTCGCGCAACAGCTCACGGAATTTCGTCACCGTAAGGACGTTGGTCGCGATTTGTTCGCGCAGAGTAGCCATGGCTTAGTTCAGTTGCTTCGCCGAATCGCGGGCGAGGGCGCCCGCGCCACACGCTCGGAACGGGCGTGTTCCCTTGCTTCTGATTATATCGGGCGGCGCTAACGGAGAAGGATAGCCGACAGCGGCTGCTTCCAATTTAGAATGGCCCATGCCCCGATTCCTCATCAGCGGCGCTTCCGGCTTGATTGGTTCGGCACTCGTGCCTTCTTTGGAATCGCCGGGGCACGAGGTCACGCGATTAGTTCGGCGGAAACCTCGTAGTGCTAAGGAGCTTCAGTGGGACCCGACTAGCCCGATTCCGCCGGACTTGGTTTCGGGATTCGATGCAGTCGTCCATCTCTCAGGAGAGAACATCGCCGGGCGCTGGACCGAGCAGAAGAAATGCCGCATCCGCGAAAGCCGAATCTTCACGACTGATTTCCTGGCGCTGGCTCTGGCCAAAGTCGCCAATCCGCCGAAGACTCTCATTTGCGCTTCGGCGACTGGTTACTACGGCAATCGCGGGGACGAAACTTTGACGGAAGGGAGTCCCTCCGGAGACGGCTTCCTGCCTGAAGTTTGCCGCGAATGGGAATTCGCGACGGAGACGGCTTCAGATGCCGGCATTCGCACGGTGAACTTGCGAACTGGAATTGTCTTGAGCCGCAGCGGGGGAGCGCTCAAGCAGATGCTACTGCCATTTCGCCTGGGCTTGGGCGGCAGAATCGGCGATGGTCACCAGTGGTGGAGTTGGATCCACATTGATGACTGGGTTTCGGCGGTTCATCACATACTGCAGAATGATGGGCTTCGAGGGCCAGTGAACATGACTGCGCCGAATCCAGTAACGAATGCGGGTTTCACGCGGACACTGGCCGACGCCTTGAAGCGCCCGGCGCGTCTGCATGTGCCGGCATTCGCGGCGCGGCTTGCATTTGGTGAGCTTGCGGACGAGGGATTGCTAGCCAGTGCGAGGGTGATTCCCGAAAAGCTGAATCAGAATGGATTTACCTTCCGCTTCTCAGAGTTGAAGTCGGCATTGATTGACTTGTTGAGCCATGTGGAAGAGCGGCGCCTTTAGCGCTGCGTTACCCGGCAAAATAACGTTGCCCTTTAGAGCTTGCCGAGCTAAAGCTCGCCTCGTCAGATAATCGCCCGATAACGCGGCCATGAATGGCCGCTCTTTCACAATTTTCATTTCCCTCTCGCCTTGGCAAACTCCCCTACCCGCTCTCTTACGCTGAGCACATGCTTTGGTAGTGGCAGATGGCTGCCCTCTTCGAGGATGGGAATCAACTTGTCGAACTCCGGGCCGGAATGCGAGCCGGTGATCACGATGCGAATGGGATGAAACAACTCTTTCCCCTTTGCGCCGGTTTCGGCCTTTACTTCATTTACGATTTTCTTGAATTGCTCCGGCGTCAGTTTCGCCTCGCGCGCAGATTCGTCTTCAAGAATCTTCACGGTGAAGCGCGTGAGCACAGCATCGGTATGCGGCAAACCGAGGACTTCGGCGTTGTCGGGATTCCCAAGTGCCGCCGCTGGATCGTACCTGAAGATGAGGCCCGCTCGATCCGGCAGTTCGTCCAGTCGACTAACCGAGGGAACGAGCAAATCAGAGACCTTAGAGAGCCAGAGCTGAAAAGCGGGAGTGTCAGCGGCAGGTTGCCCCAACAACCCGGCCCGCGAGAGAAAGGCACTGACTGCTTCACGTATTCGTTCGGGAGGGCTTTCTTTGATGTAATGCCGGTTCAGCCAGTACAACTTCTCCATATCGAAGACTGCCGGAGACGGCGTGACACGCTCCAATGAAAATTCTTTGACCAACTGATCGCGTGAAAAGATTTCACGAGTGCCTCCCGGCGGTGCCCATCCCAGCAACGCCAAGTAGTTGACAAGCGCTTCGGGAAGAACTCCCATGTCACGGAAATTTGCGATCGAAGTTGCGCCGTGGCGCTTGGAAAGCCGCTCGCGATCCGCGCCTAAGATGGTCGATAGATGAGCAAACTCCGGTACCGGCCAACCCAGAGCCTCGTATAGAGCAACTTGCTTGGGAGTATTCGAGAGATGGTCGTCGCCGCGAATTACGTGGGTGATCTTCATCAGCGCGTCATCAATGACGACGACGTAGTTGTAAACCGGCATTCCCGAGGAGCGGAGGATGATGGGATCGCTGACAACTTCGTTGGAAAATTCGACTGCTCCGTGAACGATGTCATGAAATCGAATTGGATGTTCTGGAATGCCTAGCCGGATCGCGCATGCCTGCCCGGAAACCCGCCTGCTCTGCGCCTCAGCTGCATCAATCGTGCGGCACTTGCCGGAGTAGATTGGCTGACGATGCTCCGCCGTGGCGCGCTCGCGCTCCTGCTGCAATTCCTGTTCTGTGCAGAAGCACAGATACGCTTTGCACTCGCGCAACAATCGTTCGGCATGTTCGCGATAAATGGGAAGACGATCAGACTGGCGATATGGTCCGAATGATCCGCCAGCGTCTGGGCCTTCGTCCCAATCGAGGCCAAGCCATTTGAGGTCGTCAATGAGCTGACTTTCAAAGCGCGCTTCGCTGCGATCAACGTCGGTGTCTTCGATGCGGAGCACCATGGTTCCGCTACTTTGTCGCGCAAAAAGCCAGTTGAAAAGCGCAGTGCGGGCATTGCCTACGTGAAGATGGCCGGTGGGGGACGGTGCGAAACGCACACGGAGGGAAACGCTAGAGTTCACACGAGAATGTTAGCAGGGGAGGGCTTTGCACGGGCGAGGACGCCCGTGCCCCCCATGTTCATATCCACACGCACCGGGAAGGCGGGCGAGGGCGCCCGCCCCACACTCTCAACTCTTCGACGGCCGCCGTTCCTTGATCGTTTGCAGATGCTGACGCAGCCGGTTCACCACGCCATCATGCTGATAATCGTTCATCTCCTGCTTCAGTTCCTCGAGGGCAAAGTGGATGACATCGTGGTGGTGAATTTCCTCCGGCGCGATGTCATTACTGAGCTGAAGCCAGATTCCGTGGAGCAAATCAATTTCCTTCGGCGTCAGATGCGGCGCGTGCGGACCGAGATAGAAGATGTGCTCGCTGCCGCCAGGGGAATAGATTACCAACGTGAGTTGCGGCTTGGGATCGGCGAGTCGCTCCCAGGCAAGTCCGGCAACGCGTGCTTCCTCCGGCAGCGAGCGGTTAGGGGATACTCCAAGCACCACCACTGCCGATTGCAGACTTTGAGCTGAACGCAGGATCGCGTCCCACTTACATTGCCCGCCCGCACTCCCAGAGCCCTCGGTGTGAGGTCATCGCCAGGCTCGATGTTGAACTGATCGAGTTCGGCATGTGCTCCGGCGCGCTTGCGCGTCACCTTCTCAGATATCTCGAAGACCGCGAAAAACACAATCGTGAAGGCGATGCCGGAAATCGTCGCAACTTCTTTTGTAAATAGGTTGATGATGCATAGCGCGGTCAACGTAATCGTGATCAGTGCAAGACCAACTGGAATTTCAGTCTTGCCGATCCTGAAATTCAGCGGCACACGATACTCTCGTTTCCCCGGTTCTTTATAGCGGAGTACCAGAACCGCCAGGCCCTTCATGGAGAAGCTCCACATCACGCCGAACGCGTAGGCCTCGCCCAACACGAAAATGTCGCCGCGGCTCAGAATGATGGTTATCAACTGCAGCGCAACCACCAGATTGAGAATGCGATGCGACGTTCCAAACTTTTTGTGGGGCCTGCGGAACCATTCCGGGAGAATTCCATCCTCAGAGACGCGGTTCAGAACGCCGTTTGATCCGACGATCGCCGTATTCACCGCTCCCGCCAGCATGAGAACGCCTACGACCACCACAAAGCCGCGAAACGCAAGCCGCAACGGCAATGGCCCAGCCAAGTACATGGCGAGGCCACCGATTGGGTTGTCCTGAAATCCAGCACGCACCGAGTCAGGAATAATCATCACCGCGAAGAACGCCACGCCTGCGGTGAAGACCAGGCTGTAGAGAAAAATGACGGTGGCGGCCTTCTTCAGGTTCGGAAGCTTGGGATGCTCGATTTCCCGATAGACCTGGGCCATGGTTTCTTCGCCGCTCATCGCGAGAACGGAGTGTCCCAGCCCAATCAGAATGCCGATGAGCGCGATGGTGTGTGGCAGCGAAGAATTATGCAAAAAGCCGAGCGCGCCGCCATGCTCTCCGGTCAGGTAGGCGATATTCGAGAGGTGAGGCCAGGGTGGAAGATGCGCACCCCTTACAAAGAGCGTGTAACAGCACCAAGCCACCATCAGCACCACCATGACAGTGGTCACGTACATGATGCGGAGGGCCTTTTCGCTCGATTCGTGGATGCCTTTGATGTTTTCCCACCAGAAATAGATCGTGACCACAATGGCGAAAACTGCCGCGCCGCCATTCATGGGAAGAAGGCGAGAATGAAAGTGCTTCAGCAGTTCGTTCAACAGGCCCACCAGATAGAGGCCTGCTGAGACTCCACTGATCGGGCCAGTCAGAATGTAGTCGAACATCAGAGCGGAGACGGAGAATTTGGCCAAGGTGGAACCCATGGCCTCCTTAACCACGCGGTAAACGCCGCCGCGCACGAACATGCCACAGCTCTCGATGTAGAGCGCGGCGACTGTGCCAGCAAGCAGCATGATGGCGAGGACGAACCAAGGCGCAGTCTTGCCGACGAAGTGTTCGGAAATTGCGCCGGCATAGAATGCCGACGAACCCATGTCGTTCAGTACGATTGCGGCGACGCGCCAGAAAGAAATGAATGCGAGCATGGCGCTGGAAGCGACCAATACCCGCGTAGAAGGGGCCATGCCCCTGGAGGTGGAGCTATCTTGTGAGACTTGCATATAGACTCGGCCCGGACAGCAGCGCGAGTACTCCCTTCTGCGTTTGCGAGGTTAGCTGTCGGGCTCGGACTGAAAGGTGTCCTACCGTGCGCCGGTTGGGCCGGCCTAACGGATTCGCCCCGTCGGAATTCTGTCCCAGAACGCCAAAACCGGGCGTTCCAGGGACCCCGATATTCCGTTGCGGGTCCCCCGCTCCCGCCTGGTGGCGGGATTCAACGTCGATGTAATTCTAATGGCGAAATACGGGCGCTCGCAAGCACGTGACTGGGTTACTCCCGAGCGGAGCAATCAGTGTTCGTCGCCAGAACGTTTTTGCAGCTCATTCCGCAGCTTATCGAGGATCTCACTTCTTTTTTCGCTGCGGAGCTCTTTTTCCAGTTCTTCCAGCGCGACCGCAATCACGTGATAGTGGTGGGCACCGGCGAACGCAGGATCGGAGGTAATTTCGAGCCAAAGCCGGTGGAGCAGATTGAGGTCCTGGTCGCGCAGACGCGGAGTGTGCGGACCCAAAGGAATTTCTCGCGAGCCCCCGTCGGGCATGCGGATTTCCATCACCAAACGTGGCTTGGGCTCCGGCAATCGCTCCCACGCGTCGCCGGTGAGTCTAGCCTGCTCCTCGGCTGTCAGCTTATTGGAGACGCCACAAACGATTCGACCGGATTCGAGCCTTTGCGCAGTGACTACAATGGAATCGAAAACATTCGTGGCCGGCACTACAAGCAACGAAATCGGCTTACCCTCTTTTTCTGCTGCCGCGACTGCAGCAGTAAACAATTCCTGCTCATAGTGATCAAACACTTGACCGGTTTCGAGCGAGGTGTCACCGAATGAGTGCTCACGATGGTAGAGCCGAGCAGTCATGACGACTACATCCTGCTTGTTTGTGTCGGTCCGCCGCAGCACTTCGCGCAGGTAATAGAGGTTTTTGGGGTCCCTCACAGCAACTACGATGTTGCCCGGCCGCACTCCGAGGGTTTCGTTCTCGGGCTCTTCGTTACCATAAACGCGGAACTGATCAAGGCTCTCCGACTTCCCGGCCCGTTGTTTCGCTACGCGCCGCTCGGAATAGGTAAAGAGCGCAAAGAAAACCAAGCTGAATGTAACCCCACCGATGGTCGCTTGATATTTCGTGAAGAAGTTCACCAGCGCCGTGATGAACAGCACGGTTGCAATCAAGATGACGCCGAGAGGCAGTTCGCGGCCTTTGCCCAGTGGAATATTTCCGGGCACCTTCCATTCACGTTTTGCCGGCTCGGTGTAGCGCAATACGAGTACGGCCAGAGCCATCAAAGCGAAACTCCATACCACTCCAAACGCGTACAAACCTGCGAGTGTAAAGACGTTTCCGCGGGTGAGAACAATGGTCAGCAACTGCATCCCGACTATTAAATTGATGATGCGGTAACTAGTGCCAAAATCCCGATGTGGTTTCTGAAACGCGGCGGTCAGAACGCCGTCTTCTGCTACACGATTGAGGACCCCATTAGCGCCGACGATGGAAGTGTTCTGCGCGCCGGAGAGAATCAACACGCCGACGAGGACCACGAATGCATGAAATATCAACTTCGCCCATGTTGGTCCCCACAGGTGCATGGCGATTCCACTGATGAGATTGCCAAAATATTCCGGCCGCACTTTGTCGGGGATGATCATCACTGCGAAGAAGGACGTGAGTGCGGTGAACAGCAACGCGTAAATACCGATCACGACCGCGGCTTTTTTCAAGTTCCTCAGCTTGGGATGCGCTATTTCGCGATTAACCTGCGCCAGGGTTTCTTCTCCGCTCATGGCCAGCACCGAGTGGCCGAATCCCACAAACAGGATGAACATGGTCACGTGGCTGATCCAACTGTCTTTCAATGAGCGCAGCCATCCCAGCGATTCATGGTCCAGGGTGATTCCGTACTTGAATGGGTTCGGTGGAACCTGAACAGGCCCGTGCAATACGGTGACGGTGCACCAGATGATCAGGATCACCACCATCACAGTGGTGATTATCATGATTTGTAGGGCTTTCCCGCTGGATTCGTGGAGCCCTTGTGTGTTCTTCCACCAGAAATATATGGTGACCAGAATGCCGAAGATTGCCGCAAATGCATTGTCGGGAAAATATCGGAACGGATGCCCGACATACTGCGCAATGTCGTGGATAAAGCCGGCAAGGTATTGGCCCGCCACAACCGAGCTGAGAGGTCCGGTGAGAACATAATCGAACAAGAGCGCAGAAACTGAAAACTTTGCCAGCGTTCCGCCCATGGCCCGCCGCACCACGCGATAGACGCCGCCGCGAACGAACATGCTGGTGGATTCGATATAAAGCGCGCGAACGCAGTTCGCGAACAACATCACCGCGAGGATGAACCAGGGCGCGCTCTTGCCGATCACTTTTTCCGCATCTCCACCAACGTAGTAGGCGGAAGAGCCCAGGTCAGAAAGGACGATCGCTGCCGCACGCCAAAAGGAGATGAAAGTCAGCAGAACGGTGGTGGCGACAAATACTTTGACCGCTGGCCGACGATGGTTTGGAGCACTTGACATCGAACGAGAGTGATCGCGCGTAGTTTTAGAAATCTAGCATACCCGGCTCAGGAACGATTAGCCGAGCTGACAGGGGCTATGTGCGTCCTTGTGATGCGATCGTGCCAGGAGAGTTGGTCTTCGTCGAGGAAACACCAAGCGTAGCCAAGCCCGAGGGAAACGCAGGAAAGCAAGGATGCCAGCACCCGCCAGCGGCGCAGCTTGCGAGAAGTAGGCGCGCCGTCGAAATGAGTCAACCCGAGGCGAGTCAATCTGAGTCCCGGGGTGGTCCCAGTGAAGACCAGGAATGCATACTGATATGCAGGCCACAAAATCGCTACGAGCGTTGCTGTGAGTTGTAGCGCGAGTCTCGGCTGCTGAACGGGCCCATTTAACCGTAGGAAAAAGTAAGCGAATACCGCTAGGGCCGCGCCCACCAGCAGGGCATCAAGCGCCCCTGCCAGCAAGCGGCGCGTTAGTGGCGCAGGCTGCAGCGGCATGTCGAATCCCGGACGCCGCTCCGGTTCCGGCTCGCTCGCCTGTTCAATCAGAATGCCACCTAGCGCCGGCGCCCGCGGGATGAGAGCTGGCGCTTCTACGATCCGTGGCCGGTCAAGAACCGGATCGGCCAATTCATCAGTTCTACCAGGCGGAGAAGCCGTCCGCGGAAATTCGATGATCCGTGCAGTGGCTTCGTGAGACACGTAAGCTTCCGGAACTCGTCGCATCTCGGGAAATGCCGTTTCAGCTTCAACAGCAAACAGGTTGTCGCTATCAAATCCCTCTCGTGCGCGTGGCGGCAGGGGTTCAAACTTCAAATGCAGAGACGGATAACGCACCTTCGGCGTTTTGCGAGATTTGTAATTATTCACCTTGGCGCTGACCTGATCGCGCCAGTCGGGGGTGGGATCAGCCGGTTCGGGAAGCGGGGCATCATTGATCGTGGCGTCGGCAGCAGATGGGCGAGACGCCCGTCCCTCCAAAATCAATTCCGAAGGTGGAGAGGCTAGTCTTGCGGTCGCCGCCGCGTCAACCGTATCCACCACAAACGCCGGCTTCTCGATCTCGGCTTCCAGGCTGGCCGCAAAGTGCTGCTCACTGACGTCGGCCGCGTCCGGATCGAAATACGCTTGCTTGAGCTCGGGATCGGGTTGTGTTTCCAGTGGTTGCATGCCTGATACTCTTAAATGACGCGCTTTCTTTGCCTCGATACTCAGGAACGTGCTACCTTCACGCCAAGTCCGCGGTCTGGACCACGTGCGCTCCCGATGCGAACTCGTACAAGTTTGGTTATCACGGCGGCGGTGGTTTGTCATCTGCTACTCGCCTCGCCGTTAGTTACCAGCCAGTTGCTTCCTGCTTCGTCCTTCTCGGATCCACAGCCCCTGGCTCCCCAAAAAGCCTCGGTTCCAGTCACCATACAAGCCCTGCAACAGGAAAAAGACGGGCCAGTCTATCAGCTAACGGGTAATGTCAGGATTCTCTATGGCGTATACACACTTTCGGCGGATCGAGTTACCTATAACCAAGATTCCGGAGAAGCGCAGGCCGAGGGCCACGTTGTGCTGGAAGGCGGCCCGAATGACGAACACATCGAAGCCGCTCGCGGCTCCTATAACCTGAACAGCGAAAGCGGCAAGTTCGAGCAGGTCACTGGCACCATCGGCGTGAAGCTTCGCAACAAGCGCAACGTCCTGACGGGCCCAAACCCATTCTTTTTTCGCGGCCGAGTGGTCGAAAAGACCGGGCCCGACCATTACATTGTCACCGATGGGACCATAACGACCTGCGAGTTGCCACGCCCCAAGTGGGTGTTTGCCGCGCACAAAGTGGACGTTGAAGCCGGAGGCAATGCCAAAATCTATCGAACGAATTTTCGAATAGAGGGGATTCCGGTCCTCTATCTTCCATTTGCGACTCACCCGGTCCAGAAAGTCCCGCGGCAGTCCGGATTCCTCATTCCCAACCTCGGCCGTTCTTCAACTCGCGGCTACACGGTCGGAGAATCCGTCTTCTGGGCCATTCGCCCGGACATGGACTTGCTCGCTGGCGCGGAATATTTTTCGAAACGCGGGTGGGCGCCCGATGGGGAGTTTCGCGCCCGCCCCAGCGAAAATTCGTTTGCCGACCTTACTTTCTTTAGTGTCCTTGATCGCGGCGTGCAGGGCGTGAACTGCACTGGGGCCACGACAACCTGCGTCTCCAACCAGGGCGGCACTGAAATCCGCCTGAACTCCGAGGGTGCGTTTGAGCACAGCTTTCGCGCCGTCGCTAACATTGACTACCTCAGCTCCTACGCATTTAGGCTTGCTTTCGGTGACGTCTTCTCGCAAGTAGTCAACTCGGAAGTCCGGTCCATCGCTTTTCTCTCGAACACAACTGGGCGCCTCTTTCTCAATGCGAACACCAGTCGCTACCAGAACTTTCAAAGCGCCACGCCTGGCGACGTTATCACCATCCTTCATGCTCCGGGCGTTGAAGCCACAAGCGTGGACCAACGATTGTGGAGTTCTCCTTTCCACGGCGGATTTGACTTCGACGCCGAGGGCCTGTCGCGTAGCGAGCCGTCATTCAGCACTGCGCCTCTGGTTGGCCGCTTCGACTTGAGTCCTGGGCTTTCGCTCCCCCTGCTGTTTAAGGGCTGGGGTTTTCGCCCCGAGATTGCCGTGCGTGACACCATCTACACCCAGCAACTGGTCCCTTCTGGAGGTATTGCGCTCACTGACGTCGGGACCGCTCTGTCAAAGACTATTAACCGCAAGTCGCTGCAGGGGTCGGTGGAAGTCCGCCCGCCGGCGCTCGATCGCGTTTTCGATGGAGAATTCCTCGGCCGCAAATGGAAACATGCAATCGAGCCACGAGTGATTTACACGTACCTGACTGGTGTCGAAAACTTCTCGCACATCCTGCGCTTTGATGATCGAGACATTCTCAGCGACACGAACGAAGTCGAGTATGCGCTGGTAAACCGGCTCTACGCGAAGCGAGTGTCTTCGGAACCAGAGAAGTGTCCGCCGGAAGGAATGCCTTCACTGATTGTTGGCGGGGCACCTCCCCCTAGCCGCATCCCCTGGGAACGCTCACAGTCCACCGCCCCGCGTCCTTGCCAACAAGGTCCCGAAACTCGCGAAATTGTGACCTGGGAGCTGGCGCAGAAGTATTTCCTCGATCCCACATTCGGCGGTGCTCTGGTCCCGGACCGAAGCAACGTTTTCACAAGCACCGTTAATTTGACCGGAATTGCATTCCTCACCCAGGAACGGCGCCTCTCTCCGCTGATTTCCCGGCTGCGGGTTTCGCTCAATAGTGGCAGCGACATCGAGTGGGACGTTGACTACGACTTCCTCTTCGGTCGAGTCAATACGAGTACCGTGCTGATCAATCACCACTTTGGACTATTCACAGTTGGGGTTGGAGATGCTTTGCTCCACACTCCAGGAGAGGCCGCGGGCTCAAGCGCAACGACGGGAGTGCAAAAGTTCAACCAGTTCCACGGGGTCCTCGGCTACGGCAGCCCTAATAAACGAGGGTTCAGCGGCGCGGTCAATCTCGGCTACGATACGATTCTGAACCAACTTCAATACGGTTCGGCGCAGCTTAGCTATAACTGGGACTGCTGCGGCCTCAGTGTTGAATACCGGCGCTTTGCTCTAGCCACGGTGCGTAATGAAAATCAATACCGCTTCACCTTCTCACTGGCAAATGTCGGAGCGTTCGGGAACCTGAGGCGGAGTGAACGGTTGTTCTGAATCTGAGCCAGCGTCGTTCAGAGCTGCCGACCCGCGGCTGCTTGGCCGGAAAGCAGGAATGTCTTGGGGTAGGCTCCTTCTCCGCACAACTTGAAAGAGCCGAAATCCTTGTACCATCGTCCTTCCGGTACGGCTGGCTTTGATTCGAGCCAAATTCGCAGGCGATTAAGGTCTTCGATACTAATTTTGCGATCGTGCATTCGCTCGATCAGATGCTCGCGGACGGCGACACGAAGCCGTGCCCAGACTTCGATCTGCGGCATTATCCACCGAAGACGAATCGCCCCAGCTCATCACCAAGGCGCTTTACCTCTGCCGAGTCGTCGGCCGCGCGGAACCGCTCTGCAAGCTGGAAGAATGCCTGTTCTTTCTGTTTATGGGCTTCAATCCCTTCCTCAATGAGCTCCACCAGGACCCGGTTATCGCTGAGACGCCGCCGTTTAGCTATGCCATCAATTTGCTTCGCTACTTGTGCAGGCAGTGTCACGCTTCGACGAACCTGCTTTCTTAAGGCCATGACACCATTCTACACCATTTAGGTGCATTAGCTGCGATTCCCTTCATTAGCTCATTGTTGCCAGCATTTTCGTATCCACATCCGGCTAATGTTCTCGGCGTAAGATATTCGTTGTGGCTCTTGCGCCCGAACTCATCGCCAAGCGTTCTGCCCTCGACCGGCATCTGCGTTCGCTCGGGCGAACGCTGGTCGCTTACTCCGGGGGAACTGATTCCGCATTCCTGGCCTGGGCTTGTCATCAGGCAGTCGGTAGCGACATGCTGGCGGTGATCGCCGACTCGCCAAGCCTGGCGCGATTTCAGCTGGAGGACGCCGTCGCCTTCGCCCGCGAGCAGGGCATCCCGGTCGAAGTCATTCATACCCAGGAACTCGACCGCCCGGAATACGTCCGCAATGATTCTGCTCGCTGTTTTCACTGCAAGGACGAGCTGTTTACGGTGATGGAGGAATTTTCTTCGGTCCGTAGATTTCAGACCGTCGCTTATGGCGTCAACCTCGACGACAAAGGCGATTTCCGCCCGGGCCAGTTCGCCGCATCAAAGCATCGCGTCGTAGCGCCTTTGGTCGAGGCCCGTCTCAGTAAGGAAGAAATACGTTCACTGGCCCGCGACGCTAAGCTTCGCATTTGGGACAAGCCGGCGTCTGCGTGTCTTTCTTCCCGTATCGAGTACGGGCAGCCGGTGACCACGGAAGCGTTAACCGCAGTCGAGAGGGGCGAAGACTATCTTCGACAACTTGGATTTCGGCAGTTTCGCGTTCGCCATCACGGACAGATCGTTCGTGTCGAGATTGCCCGCGAAGAAATGAGTCGCGCACTGACCCCGGAGATGGCCGCCGAGTTCGCGCGGGTCTTCAAATCACTCGGGTTCAAGTTTGTCACGCTCGACCTTGAGGGCTTCCGCTCCGGCTCGATGAATGCGCTCCTCACAACTGATCAGATCAGTGCGGCTGAGCATCGCCCGACAAAAGCTTCTGCCCGCAGAGATCCCGCAGAATTCGCGAGTTCGCAGGGAAGTGCAGACGGCTTACTGTGAGATAATTCGATTGTCCCCCAATGCTAATGCGGTTTCTGGTGACATGCTTGAAGCGTATATTTGCCCTTACTCTGCTGATTTGTCTCGGTTGCTCGGCCCAGTCCTCGAGTGCGCTTAGCCAGAAGATCGAAAGGCAACTGCGCTTCACTTACAAACTTCCCTCCAACGTAAAGGTCACGACTTCGGCTCTACATTCGAGCGACTTTCCCAACTACGACGCACTCACGGTGACATTTGACGACGCTGGCCGAAAGCAGAACTACGACTTTCTACTCTCGAAGGACCAGAAGACGCTCATTCGCCTTACCAAGATGGACCTAAGCCAGGATCCGTTTGTAGAAGTAATGAAGAAGATAGACGTCAAAGGGCGTCCGGTCCGCGGAAACGCCAATGCCAAGGTCGTGGTGGTGAACTACGACGACTTTGAGTGCCCGTACTGCTCGCATATGCACCAGGTCCTCTTTCCTCAGCTGCTGAAAGAGTATGGCGACCGCGTCGCATTCATTTACAAGGATTTTCCGCTCTCCGAGATTCATCCCTGGGCGATTCACGCCGCCGTCAATGCCAATTGCCTGGCGGCCCAGAACGCCGATGCGTACTGGGAGTTTGCCGACTACATTCATGCTCACCGGGACGTTGTGAACGCGGAGAAAGGCCTGGACAATCAGTTTGCCGCGCTCGATCGCATGACGCTGGATGAAACCGGCAAGTTCAAATTGGATAAGGACAAATTGCAGGTCTGCGTTAAGGCGCAGGACCAGCAAGCAGTCAAGGCATCCGTAAAGGAAGGCGAAGCGCTGGACGTCAGCGGGACGCCGGCAATGTTCATCAATGGTCAACTGGTGGATGGCGCGCGCCCCGCGGCCGAGCTTCGGGAATTATTTGACAATGCCTTAAAGCAGGCGGGCCTTTCAGCTCCGGCACACCCGGTGAACGCCGCCGCGGTGGGGAGCGGCAGTCCCAGCCCCACCCGATGACACCCCTCGTAATGGAGAACAAATTGGATTCAATGACCGCGTTCAAGAACGTGCGCGTACTGCCGGCGCTGCTTGCTCTCGCCATGTTGGCGACATCCTGCGGCATAAAGGGTGCCGGTGACGATGTTGCGGCTACCGTGGACGGCCAGAAGATTTATCGTGCCGATGTCGAAAAATATTTTCAGAGCCAGACTGCAGGCTCAACCCAACCGCTGAGCGATGAGCAGGCAACCAGTCTGCGCCTAAGCATTTTGCGGGAGCTGATTGAAAACGAGATCCTGATGCACCGTGCGGCCAAGCTGGGGCTGCTGGCGACAGATGAAGAAGTGGACCGCAAGCTGAACGAGATCAAGTCTCCCTACAGCGCCGGCGAATTTGCGCAACGGTTGAGCGAACGTAAGTTATCGCTCGACGATTTCCGCCACGATATTCGTCGCACCCTGACCTCGGAAAAGGTCCTGCACAAGGAAATTACCTCCAAGATCAACATCACGCAGCAGGATATCTCCGCTTACTACAACCAGCACAAGGCCGAATTCAACTTGATTGAACCGCGATTCCATTTGGCCCACATTCTAGTTACCGCCTCGCCTGGGCAGCAGGGCCAGGAGACTGGCAACAAGGCGCGCAATGAGGCCGAGGCGCGCAGAAAGATCGAGACGGTGTTAACGCGCCTGCAAGCCGGAGAAGACTTCTCCAGCTTGGCGATGAATTACTCAGAGGACAGCGCGACAGCGGCGAATGGCGGAGACGTGGGCATCGCACCAGAGTCAGCGCTGAAGCAGACTGACGCCGCTACCCGCGAGAGTGTCGTCAAACTGCAGGTCGCCGGTTTTCAAATTGTGAAACTGCTTGCGCTCGAGCCAGCCGGTCAGCGCGAGATTTCCGATCCGCGAGTGGAACAAGAAATTCGGTCTCAGCTTCAAGACCATCGCGAGCAGCTGCTGAAGGCGGCCTATTACGAGGTGATGCGTGATCAGGCAAAAATTGATAACTATTATGCGCAGAGGCTGCTGGAAAAGTAGCAGTCAATAATCGGCCATCAGCGATATCTCAAGATAACTTGCCATCCTGAACTCCGAATGCTGGCGGCTTACTCCAGCACCGCCAGCACATCTCCTGCATTCACGTTCATGCCCTCCCGCGCCAGCATTTGCTTTAACCTGCCGTCCTTCGGCGACCGGAGTTCGTTCTGCATCTTCATGGCCTCGACTACCAAAATGCCCATGCCGGCTTGCAAGGTGTCGCCGTCTTTCGCCAGCACGCGGATCACTTTGCCTGGCATGGCAGCGGTCAATTTGAGCGATCCAGCGTTTGCTAGCGAACGTTTTCTGCTCTTGAGCGACCTCGCGTCCTGAACCGTGACATCGTATTGCCTGCCGCGAACGAAGAGTCGCTGGACCTCTCCAGCGCTTTCACGCCGTATTTCAAATGATTTTCCGTCTAAGACGAGCGAAAGCGTGTTTGATCCGAGTTGAACGGCGTCAACTTTGATTTCGCGACCATCCAGTTGGCATATCCAGTAGTCTTGGGGGGCGGGAGCAGGCCCCTTCTTGAGATCGACCCGATAGACCTTGCCCTCAACGCTGATGTCGTATCGCATGCCGTTACTGTTGAACCGATTCAGTCCGCGCCGCTCTCTTCCAACTTGACGGAGCCTTGGCAGGCGGCGTGTCCCCATTTTTTTGTGCTCCAAGACTCGAAAAAATCGCAGCAGCGATTGCAGCAATCTCCTGGTCACCACAGGTTGCCGGCGCGCTGGCTTGCGCAAGGCGCTCCAAATATCCGGTATCAGTCTCTGCCGCCACGAATGCCGGATCGGAAAGAATCCGCCGGAATAGCGGCAGATTAGTCTTGATTCCGCCGATGAAGTACTCATCAATCGCCCGCCGCAAACGATTAATCGCCTGCCCCCGGCTGTTCCCGTATCCGATCAGTTTTGCGAGTAAAGGATCGTACGCAACCGGAACGTTCCACCCCTCATAGATTCCGCTATCCAGGCGTATGCCGGGTCCAGCCGGCTCAGAAAGGGCTGTGATTTCCCCCGGGCTCGGAAAGTAATTTTCGTCCTCAGCATAAACGCGGCATTCAATGGCATGTCCGCGTGGCTGCAGTTCCTGTTGTGAAAACGGCAGCTTCTCGCCGGCCGCGATGCGGATCTGCAACTGCGCCAAATCAACTCCATATACCAACTCGGTGACAGGATGCTCCACTTGCAGCCGCGTATTCATTTCCAGGAAATAGAAATTGCGGTTGGCGTCGGCAAGGAACTCGATAGTTCCAGCATTGGCGTATCCAACGGCTTTGGCCGCCTTGACTGCAATTTCTCCCATTTGCCCGCGCATTTCGGCGCCAACAAAAGACGATGGAGACTCCTCCAAGACCTTCTGATGGCGGCGCTGGACAGAGCAATCGCGTTCTCCGAGATGGACACAATTTCCGTGCTCGTCAGCAAGCACTTGAATTTCAATGTGCCGCGGATTCGTGATCGCCTTTTCGAGATAAACTTCGTTGCTCCCAAAGGCGCGTTCGGCTTCACTTTGAGCGGCTGCGAATGACGACGCCATCTCATCAGCGCTCCCGACCAGACGCATGCCCTTACCGCCGCCGCCGGCTGCCGCTTTCAGCATCACCGGATATCCGAGCTGTGCTGCCATTTTTCGAGCTTCGCCCACTGATTCCAGGGCGCGCGACGTACCCGGCACAAACGGCACCCCGGCGATTTCCATCTGCTGGCGCGCTCGTGTCTTCGAGCCCATGAGTTCGATCGCTGCTGCCGGCGGCCCAATGAATTTAATTCCCGCTCCCGCACAGGCGCGGGCAAACTCCGCATTTTCAGAAAGGAACCCGTACCCGGGATGGACGGCTTCGGCGCCACTTTTCTGAGCGGCATCGAGAATGCGCTCAATGTTGAGGTAGGATTCCGCTGCCGGTGCTGGACCAATGCGGTATGCCTCGTCAGCTTTCAGAACGTGCAGTGCCGTTCGGTCCGCATCGGAGTAGATCGCAACCGAGCTGATTCCGAGCTCGCGACAGGCGCGGAGCAGTCGCACTGCAATCTCTCCGCGATTAGCTATCAGAATTTTCTTGAACATGTGGGACGAGAGTGGCTAGTTCCTAATGGTTAGTTGATAGTCGCGAATTTTAGCGCGAGGAGCGAACCGCTCTAAGTGCTGCCAACTATCCACTAGCAACTACCGTACTATAGGACTTCTCATGGCATCCACTTCGGAGTCTAACCCGTTGGCGAAAGCACCGTGGAAGAAAACTTTTGCGGCAATCGCGCCCCCGGTGTTGGTTCTAGCTGGGCTCGTAGTCCGTCTGGTGGGTGCGCATTCGAGGTTTCTGAATGCTGATGAGGCCATGCACTATCTGTTCTCATTGCAGCCTTCGTTCGTCGCGACGTACAAGGCAAGCCTCCACACCGCACACCCGCCACTGCTGATCATTCTTCTGCACTACTGGGGAATGATTTCGAACACCGAATTCTTTTTGCGTATTCCGTCTGTGGTCGCCGGGACTGCCGCGGCATGGTTCATTTATGCATGGCTTCGCCGGGTTGCAGATGACTGCATCGCATTCATCGCGCTTTCGCTCTTGCTCTTTTCTCCGGCGCTGATTTACCTCTCGTTTGAGGTCAGACAATACGCGCTGGTCATGGCGTTCATGGCCGCGACCCTTTACTTTCTCGACTGGGCGTTGATGGAAGGCTCTCCAGCAGTCATGCTGGCCTCGACTCTGTGCCTGTATCTTGCGCTGATGACGCATTACTGCGCGCTGATATTCGCGCTGTGCGCCGGCTGCTATGCCTTGCTACGCCTCTCGTCCCTGGGACCGCGTGGTTCGGTTGTTTGGACCTGGGCGATCGGTCAGGCTGGCGGTCTCGCATTGGCGACATTTTTCTGGAAGACGCATATTACCCTCATCCGGAAAGTAGGAATGGTGCAGCACGTTGCCGAATCCTACTTACGCGGTTCTCTTTTTCAGCACGGACAGGAGAGTACAGTCGGCTTCGTTTTGAAATCCAACATCCGTGTCTTTCGTTTTTTGTTCAGTCAAGGCGCGGTTGCTGTCGTAGGAATGCTGCTCTTTTCCCTGGCAGTCGTTCTTCTGTTGAAAAGCCGTGACTTGCCGGCCAACGGCAAGCCGAGTGATCGCCAACTTGGTCTTTTATTCCTGCTGCCTTTTGCCGTGAACTGTGCCGCCGCTCTGGCCGGTGCTTATCCTTACGGCGGCAGCCGGCACAATTCGTATCTCGCAATTTTCGCGATGCCGGCAATCGCGACGGTGCTAGCCAGATGGAAGGTGCGCGCGAAGTGGATCAAGCCCGCAGCTATTGCCGCAGGGCTGGCAATTTGTAACTTCGCTGTTGCTCCGGCAGGCGCTTACATTCCGGAAAGCCACCAGAAGAAGGCGTTCATGCACTCCGCGGCGGACTGGATCGAAACTTCGGTTCCTCCGCACTCAATCATCCTGGCCGATTACGAAAGCGGACTACTCGCCGGGTATTACATCTGCCACAAGAATGTGGTGCAGACCGCCCCGCCATTTCAACTCTTCCTGCCAGCGGCATGCGGGAACTACGAGTCCCTCACGCTGCTTCCGCCCTTGTGGGTTTTTCGAGCGTCCACCTTCCCGGACCAGATGCGCGAGTTGCGGCGAACACTCGTTCAAAACCAGCAATTGGATGATGACCGACAAATCTGGCTATTTCAGGCGGGATACATCGTGGACAAGGAATCAGATTTTCGCGCTCTGCTTGCGCAATACGGGTGTGGAAAGCCGCAGGAATTCGGGCCAAATATCTTTGTGTGCCAGATTTCGCTCGGCAAGAAGTGAGCTGCGAGCGACGAGCTTCGAGTGATCGCGACATGGGTTGGCCAGCTCGATGCCGACTCCTCGTCCCTCGCGGCTCACAACATCCACAAAATGAAAAGCCTCTCGTAAAGAGAGAGGCCTTTCATTGTTTCTGGCAATGATTTACTTCGGCTGGTCCAGCGTTATACCGCCCGGGGCCTGGTGCTTTGCCGCCTTCGCCTTCTTCACTTCGAGGGTCTTGTCCACCCAATCATCCGCAGCTTTGACGTCCGCGGCCCGCTGTTCCGGCATATCGCATTCGCGGTCCGCCTTCTCGCGATACAGCAGATTGACGTATGCCATCGCATCATCATAGTCAGGACGCAACTGCAGCGCTTTATTCAGATTGTCGAGACCATCTTGGATAACTTCGCCATCTTGCTCACGCAACTGGACACAAACTTTCTTGTCCTTCAGCGGCTCATCTGGCCGAAGGCCCAACTTATTGCGCGCCTCTGTACGCGGCTGGTACGCCTGCGTCCAGCCAATTACGCCAACGGAGTAGTAAGCCTCAGGATCATTGGGATCAAGTTCGACAGCCTTGCGGTAATATTTCTTGGCTTCATCGAACTTCTTCATTTGCAAATCAAGGATTGCTATTCCCTTAATGCTGTTAACGTTATTCGGTTGCTTATCGAGCACAGCATTGTACTGCTCGATCGCCAAATTTGCGTTCCGCAGATTGTCAGGAGAATCCACGCCCGGAATGTATTGTGCAAAGTAAGCGGCGGCCAAATAGAGCTTGGCGTTGATCAGACTGGGATCGAGCGCAACCGCGGTTTTGAAGTGCTCGGTGGCTTGCTCGTATCGTAAATTCTTGAATGAAGCCACGCCCTTGTTCAGTTGGTCGCGCGCGCGGAGCTTGTCGCAGCCGGCGGTGGCAAATACGATTGCCGCCGTTACCAGCACCGCGACAATTCGTGAAGTCGTTCTCATGAGTTAGTTTCCCCCTCAAAAAATGCGCCGCGAACTCAGGCGCATACGATAGCACATCTCAGCAAGTACCCCGCGTGTGCTCGGACGCCCTCGTCCGGGTGGGCGAGCATTGCTCGCGGCGATCGCCGCGCGTAGCGCGGACGGGTGAGGACACCCGCCTCTGCGTGAGCAGAGACTAGCCGCCTGCTTCGATCTTCGCCGTGATTAAGCCAACTTTATCCACTCCGGCAGCGTGGGCAATGTCAATGACGTTCGCGACGTTGGCAAATGGAATATTGTCGTCGCCCTTTACGAACATGACCTTCTCGGCGCGCGTCTTGAATATGTCTTGCAGCCTGCCCTGTAGAGCGTCCCATGTCACGTCGTCCTGGTTGATCTTTACGCCAGGCTGCTGACCCGCACCTTTATCAATGACCTGCACCACAATCGTTCGGGTGGGATCTTCATGTTGTTGCTGGTTCGGCGGCGGGGGCTGCGGTACTAACGCATCCAAGCCCTTCGAAACCACGGGCGTGATCACCATAAAGATGATCAGCAGCACCAGCAGTACATCAATCAGCGGCGTCACATTGATCACACAGCTTTGGCCGCCCTTGCCGCCCATTGCCATTGCCATAAAACTCTCCTTAGTCGCTTACTCAGATCCGCTGGGCGCTGGTGGTGCGCCAGGGGTTTGGTTCTGATGCTCTCTTTTCTGTTCAGTGAGCAGGCCCAAATCGTCCACGCCGGCCGCACGCACGTTGTCCACGACGTCCACAACCGCTTTGTATCTGGCACGCGCGTCTGCGCGGAGAAACACCCGCTTGTCCGCACGATTCGCGATGCGATCTTTGATCCTGTTGGTAAGTGTGCTCGTGTCCTTCACCAAGTCGCGGCCGAAGAAAACATCGCCTTGGCGGGTGACTGCTACCACCAGCGCGTCTTCTTTGTCGGCATCGGTCATCTGGTCCGGGTTGTTGACCTGTGCAAGGTCCACGGAAACGTCCTTCTGCAACATAGGCGTGATCACCATGAAGATGATGAGCAGCACCAGCATGACGTCCACCATGGGTGTGACGTTGATATCGGAATTGACCTTTGACCCTTCGCTCAACGTAACGATGGGAGACGGGCGAGACGCCCGTCGCTCCACAATCCCTAGCGGCGCACGCTTCTGCGCTTCAGGAAGTAATCAATCAGCTCGCTCGATGAGTTGTCCATTTCCACATCGAACGCTTCCACTCGGCCAGTCAGGTAGTTGAACATCATAACCGCGGGAATCGCAACTGCGAGCCCGATCGCCGTGGTCACCAGAGCTTCCGAAATACCGCCGGCTACGGCACCGATACCAGTTCGCCCACCCTGGCTCGTGATTTCGCGAAATGCGTTGATGATGCCGACCACCGTGCCGAACAGTCCAACGAACGGAGCGGTTGAGCCGATAGTGGCCAAGCCGCCCAATCCGCGCTTGAGTTCGGCATGGACGATGGCTTCGGTACGTTCGAGGGCGCGCTTCGAGGCTTCAATAGTTTCGCCGGGAATATCGCTCGAATCCTGGTGGGCCCGGAATTCCATCAGGCCTGCGGTGACGACTTTGGCCAAATGGCTCTTCTTATTGCGCTCGGCCACTTTAATGGCTTCGTCGATTTTTCCATCCCGCAGCGCGCCTGCCACTGCCGGAGCAAAGGCACGCGATTGTTTGCGGGCCGCGTTGAACGCCATGTATCGGTCAATCATCACGCCGAAGGACCAGCCGGACATGACAAAAAGAATGCCCACCACGACTTTCGCCAGAAGACCCATCTGGTGCCACAGTGAAAGCAGGTCGAATCCCACCTGCTGGTCCTGGAGAATCCAGGCCGCCAAGGTGGGCATATGGGTTAGGGTATGAGCTGCTGCAATCATGAGTTGCTTTCCTCCTCGAGAACTTGTTACGTACTGACTTCAAAACTGCGCTGCGGACTTCGCAGATCATCGCGGACAAATCCCGTCACAAAAAAACAAAACATTTCGCGCGGAACTTCTCGGTTTCTTGTCCGCGTTACTTTGTGCAAATGGCTACCTTGGTTACGATCCGGTCAGCGAGAACATCACCGTGATCGTTGTCTCCACTTCCACCGGCTCGCCATTCAGAACGTAAGGCCGATAACGCCACTGCTTGACTGCGTCTAGCGCCGACTGGATCAGAAGCGGTGGGCCGCTGAGCACGCGCAAATTCTGAATCGTGCCTTCTTTACTGATTTCAGCTTGCAGAACTACGTTGCCTTGGACCCGAGCAGTCTTTGCAATAGGCGGATAGACAGGCTTTACTTCGCGAACCTTCAATCCGGAGACAACACCCTGGGAAACTCGAACGCGTTCCGGCGTCTTCATCTTAGGAATTGGCGCGGAGGACCCGATGATACCTCCCATAACGCCGCCCATGGAGCCGCCCGGGACGCCTCCTGGTACTCCGCCCACCACGCCTGACATCTGCGGTGGCGGCGCTTCCTCTTCTTTAATCATTTCCACTTTCTTTGGAATCTTGGTCGGTGTGCGGAGCGCACCGTTGATAATGTCGGTTTGCACTTTCTTAACTACGTGCACTTCCGCTGGCGGAGGCGGCGGGGGGGGCGGGGGTGGAGGTGCAACCAGCGCCATCATCAGCTGCGCTTTAGGCAGCGCCTCAGTAAACAGCAGCGGAATCAGCACCAGAACGAAGATGACCATGGCCTCCAGAAAGAATGAAAAGGCCGTCGTTCTGCCCCGCTTTGTCTTAAGTCTATTACCAGACTCTATAAGGCTGTCCTCAAACATAGTCTTCTCCTGAGTACAGAGCTACCTGTTTTTTTAGACACCAGCCACGTGTTTCTTGTTCCCGGAACTAAGCGCTTCGAGCAATGAGCTTCGAAAAGTCTCATCTCTCTTGGCGCTCACTGCTCGCGACCCATTGCTTATCTTCCTTTACCTTTTCCTGCCAGCGCGACCGCCGGCTTATTTCGGTTTTGTCGCCAGTCCTGATAGGCGACCAGGATCGGCGCCGCAATCGCAATCGAAGAATACGTCCCGATTAAGATGCCGATAACCAGGGCAAAGGAAAACCCGTGCAGCACTTCGCCACCAAAAAGAAACAAAGCAACTACAGTCAGGAATGTTAAACCTGCCGTCAAGATGGTCCGGCTTAAAGTCTGGTTAATACTGCGATTTACGATCTCGGCCAGGTTTTCGCGGCGCATCAGCTTCAAATTTTCGCGGATCCGGTCAAATACGACAATAGTGTCGTTATTGGAGTAGCCAATTAAGGTCAGAATTGCCGCTATCACGGTGAGAGATATGGGCTTATCGGTCAACGAAAATGCCCCTACGGTGATTAACGTATCGTGGAACACGGTGATGACTGCAGCAACTCCGTAGATCAACTCAAACCTGAACGCCAAATACACCAGCATCCCTAACAGCGAATACCCGGTAGCCAGCAGGGCTTGCTTGCGAAGCTGAGCTCCAACCTGCGGACCGACGATCTGTACGTTATAGACACCGAAATCGGACAGATAGAATCCTTGCTGCAAGGCAGCTACAACAGCCGGATCCACCACGCCATTCAGATCGCTACAACTTGCGAGCACGCCGCCCTTGCTCTTGTCGCGATAGTCTGCGATCTTCTGCGCGATCGCGGCGTACTGCTTTTGGGCGTCGCTGGACAAGTGGAGTGGATCGTTTTGCAGCAAATACGCCGAAAGGGCCAGTGAACTTGAGTTGTTGAGATCCTGCTTATCGGCTGGAGCGTTGGTGCGAAGCGCATTGATGATTTGCTGTTTCCCCTGATCGAGCGCTTGCGTACCTGACTGCTGCTGCGGGAGATCAATGAGTAGCTCGTTGCTGACGGCCCCTCCCAGGGTCCGAATGCGGGCGTCATGATAGCCAATGCGGTCCATCGTCTGATGAACTGCGCTGACATCGGGAGTGTGAGAAAACTTGACGCTTACCTGGGTACCGCCGCGGAAATCGATGTCCAGCGGAATGCCGTGCCCAAACCCCATGGAAAGCAGACCCGCCACGCTGAAGATCAGCGAAAAGGCGATGAAATACCACTTCTTGCCGAGAAAATCTATGTTTGCGTTCTTAAAAAATTCCACGCTGCCAGAACCCTTTCAAAACCTGAAGAACTTGTCACTTTCAGCGCACAAGTTTGGGATGACATTACGATTAGATACTTAGCGCCTCACCCACAGCCTTCCGGCTTAGCACCCAATCAAAAATCACGCGCGACACAAACACTGCTGTAAACAGATTCGCAAACAGACCGATGATCAGAGTGGTCGCGAATCCTTTTACTGGACCGGTACCGAAGATGAGCAGGATGGCGGCGGACACAATCGTAGTCACGTGGGTATCAACAATTGTGATCCAAGCATGGCCAAATCCCTGCTCAACGGCCGATGGCGGCGTTTTGCCATTCCTCAATTCTTCTCGGATGCGTTCAAAAATCAGCACGTTCGAGTCCACACCCATGCCGACGGTCAGAATCACGCCGGCAATTCCCGGAAGCGTCAAGGTTGCGCCGATGAAGCCGAGAACTCCGAGCAGAATGATCAGATTCAGGACCAGCGCCACATCAGCGTTGATGCCCGCAGCACGGTAATAGATCAGCATGAAAACCAGGACCGCAATCATTCCAACGATGGCGGCACGGACACCCGCCCTGATGGAATCTGCTCCCAGCGATGGCCCAACCGTGCGCTCCTCGAGATAAGTGATCCCTGCCGGAAGTGCGCCGGAATTCAAAACAAATGCAAGATCTTTCGCACTCTGCTCCGTAAAGCCACCCGTGATCCTGACCTGATCGTGAATTTGCGACTGGATCGTAGCCGCTTCGCGCACTCTCTTGTTCAGCACCACCGCAAGCTTGTCCCCAATATGAGCGCCGGTAAACTGTGCAAACTTCCTGCCACCCTCGTTGGTGAGGTTGAAAATGACGTCCGGAGTTCCATTTTCTTCATCGCGGCTGGCGCTCGCACCCTGCTGCCGCATGTCGCGGCCGGTGACGACAGAGGTCCGCGTGACTGCGTACCACTCCTCGCCGGTATCGCTTGAGGACCGGTTCGCAGCGCTGCCCTGCAGGACCAGGCTGTCATCGCTCTGATGAGCTTGACGTGCTTCCTGCTCGCTCGCATACGGGCCGCCCAAGACTAGCTTGATCTCCAGCATCGCGGTGGACTGCATGATGTCCTTTACGCGTGCGGGATCATCCACGCCCGGCAACTGGACCAGAATCTGATATTGCCCGAGCCCGTGACGCTCGATGATCGGTTCGTTAACCCCCAGCTCATCGATACGGCTGCGGATCGTCTCGATGGCTTGGTCCACCGCTCCATCTTTGAGCTGCTGCAACGGTTGCGGCCTCAGAGTGACGGTCAAGGTATTTTCAGGCCCCGGACTCAGGTCGTAGTCCGCGAGTTTGGCTTGTACCACCTCTTGAAGCTGCGCCCGCGACTCCGGAGCTACTCCTTTAATGACGAGTCGCTCAGGATGGTTATTGGGATCTGGCTTGCTGATTTCGCTGTAAGTGATCTTCGCGGCCTTGAACGCTGCTTTGAGGCTCTCGCC
>WNGE01002726.1_pt1 | contig 37571 bp, 44 predicted proteins | sample 5400651 | NCBI WGS metagenome assembly WNGE01 (sample SAMN13153370, study PRJNA577476) | soil metagenome | isolation source: 60 cm soil or saprolite under grassland replicate 2 | place: USA:California | collected 2016-06-15
GCGTAGGCGTAGCGGACCGGACGCAGGCCAGGCGGCGGGCGGCGCATCGCCGAACCCTGCCACACCAACCGTCCAATCCCAACATCACCACCCGCCCACCCCTACCGCACCCCATGTGCGGAGAACAGGGCTAGCCCGCAACGCTCATTCTCATGGGTGGAAGTGGACACCTACTGCGATCAGGAAGACGAGGATCGCGGCGGCGACCAAGTCGAAGACGAGGCAGAAGGGGGGCCACCACCGTGTGTTGGCGACATACTGGCGGCGCTCCTGCCAGAGGTCTTTGAGCCCATGGCCGGTGAAGCCGAGCACGAGCAGCCACGCCGGTCCGGTGACGGCTGCCGCGGCGAGCACCACGAAGACTGCCGCGACGCTGCTCTCGACGGCGATGACGGCCGGCCGGCCGTCGGCCACGGCGAAGCCGACGTAGACCGCCGCGATTACGGTCAGGGAGAGCGCGTAGACGGTCGCCGGATCGAGCCACCAGACGCCGAGCGGCGCCGCGGCCTGGACTACGCCTCCGACGAGCCCCCACCTGACGGGTGCCCGCATCAGCTGCTCCCGAGCCGTGGTCAGGGGGTCGCGGGCTGTTGGCCTTGCAGGTGTGCGCATCGGCTGCTGCTCCTTGCTGCTGTTGTGCGGGGCGTGGGCTGCTGGTCAGCTGTGCAGCGTCGCGATCTGCTCGGCGAGGAAGGCCGCGTCGTTGCCGACCCACCCGAGCAGCGCGGAGCCTCGGGTGTGCTGCCAGGTGAGGCCGAGCAGGTACAGACCGGGCGACGGCGTCACGCCACGTTGGTGCAGGATGCGCCCCTCCTCGTCGGTCGCACCGGGGACGTCGATCCACGAGTGATCGGTCCTGAACCCGGTCGCCCACACCACGCTGCCGAACGCTGCCGTGTCGCCGTCGGCGAACGTCACCGTCCGCCCGGCCGCCTTCGTCACCCGTGGCCGGATCCGTACGCCGTGGCGCCGGGCGAGCTGCCGCGGCCCGCCCCCGATGACCTGGTCCCGCCCGGCCAGGCGCCGTCCCAACCGCGAGCCGACCGTCACCCGGTCCAGGCCCAGCCCGGTCGCCCACCACCACACGTCGCGGCCCAGCGGCCGCTGGGGGACCGTCGGGATCCGCTGGCCGGCGGAGAGCTCCACGCTGTGGCTCGCCGAGAGCTCCTCGGCGATCTGGCATCCCGAGTTCGCGGCGCCGACGACCAGGACCCTCCCGGACGGGACGGCTTCGGGGTGGCGGTAGTCCACGCTGTGGAGCTGGGCCACGTCGGGGTCGAGCCCCTCCGCGATCGGCGGGACGAACGGAACCTGGAAGGGTCCGGTGGCGACCACGACTTGCCTGGCCTCAATCGCCTCCATCCCTGCCTTGGCGACGTAGACGCCGTCACTGCTGGTGAGCGAGGTCACCTTCGTGTTGCGCCGCACCGGTAGCTGGAACTGTGCCGCGTAGGCCTGCAGGTAGTCGGCGACGTCGTCCTTGCCGGGGTAGATGTCGGGCGCAGCGGGGAACGGAAGGCCCGGGAGGTTGTCGTAGCGGCCCGGGGTGAACAGCCGTAGGGAATCCCATCGCGAGCGCCACGCATCGCCGACCTCGGCGCCGGCATCCACGATCTGGAAGCGCTGCCCGCGCTGCGCGAGGTGGTAGCCAATGGCCATGCCGGCCTGGCCGCCGCCGATCACCAGCACGTCCAGCGGCCGATCGTCCGTTGTGTCGTTCTTCATGCCCTCACCCTGGGCGGTCATCAAGCCGCTCCTTGGCTGCGGGCCACGTTGAAGCTGAACATCATGCCGCTCTGGTTGTGTTCGGCGATGTGGCAGTGCGCCATCCACAGCCCGGGGTTGGAGACGTCGAGCAGGATGTCCACGGTCTGCCCGTTGCGCAGCAGCACCGTGTCCTTCCAAACCAGGTTGGGCTCTGGCTGGCCGTCGCGTGACAGGACGAGGAAACGGCCGGCGCCGTGGACGTGGAACGGGTGGTGCATCGGGTGATCCGACTCCATCTCGTTGACCAGCCGGATCTTCACCCGGTCGCCCACCGTGAACGCCCAGGAGATGGCCCCGTTCTCGGCCCCGGTCTCCCGGTCGATCAGCTGCCAGATCATGTTGCCGGAGTCCGACGCCCGGTTGATCTCCGGCATCAGGTCCTCCCACTCGAGGCCGTCGCCGTGGTCGTGGTGCTCGGGGGCCCCTGCCACACCCTCGTGCGGCTCCGCCGCGGGTGCCGGCGCAGCGTCGGAGGGCACCAACTTCATCCCGCACTTCGGGCACGTCGCCGGCTCGGTGGCGGTGACCTCGGGGTGCATGGGGCAGGCGTAGGAGGACGCCGGCGCGTCGTCTTCCCCGTAGAGCAGCGGCATGCGCGAGAAGAACGCGAGCACCTTGTCTGGTGGTCGTTCCAGGTCGTGGGCGATCGACTGGTGCTCGGCGGTGAGCTCAGGATCGGTGCGCAGCACCGCGAACGACCGGGCGGCAGCGCCTGCGGCAGTGCCCTGGACGGAGAAGGCGCCGAGGTCGTAGGTGTGGTCGGGGGTGCGATGCTCGAGCCGCGCCTGCCCGGGGGTGTCGAACAGCACGTCCAGGACCGCACGCTCCGAGGGCGCCAGCAGCACCTCCTCGACGAACGTCTCGCGTTCGTAGCGGCCGCTGTCACTGCCGACCAGCTTGGTTCGGGCGCCGCGGATGGCGAAGTTGAAGATCCGGGTGTTGGCGGTGTTGACGACATACAGGCGCACGACCTCGCCGACGGCCGCCTCGTCCGAGAACTCGGTCTCGCCGTTGATCAGCATGACGTTGCCGAACCGGCCCATCGCGACGAAGGTCGGTCCCGAGCGGCGGAACGGCGCGATGTGGCCGTCCTCGACCAGCAGGTCGTCGAGGGTGAGGGTCACCTGCCGGTCGACCGCCGGCCAGTACGACGCGTCGGTCGGCTCGACCATGATCGTGCCGTACAACCCCATCTCCAGGCCGAAGTCCTCCCGGACGTGCGGGTGGTACCAGTAGAACCCGGCGTCGGGAAACTGGACCTTGCAGGTGAACGTCCCGCCGATGGGGATCGGGGCCTGGGTCTCGTGGGGGACCCCGTCGTAGCGGTTTTCCAGCCGAAGGCCGTGCCAGTGCACGGTCGCCTCGACGTCGCCGTCGTTGGTCACCTGCACGGTGATCTCGGATCCCTGATCGACGTGCAGGCTCGGGCCGGGGATCGACCCGTTGTAGGCGAGCATGCGCAGCTCGGCGTCGTCGATGCGCTTGCGGACCGGACCGATGCGCAAGTCGTAGCGGTCGCCGTCGTGGAGCCGGACGACGCTGGGGCGCGACACCTCCGCAAGTCCCGTGGTCTCGGTGGTGAACACGTCCTGCGGATCAGTCATGGTCGTTCGGTCCATCCTGCCTCCTCGGAAACGGCGTGCACGCTCAGCTCAGAGCACCATTCCCATGTGCGACAAAGCTGGCACGACTACCCCTCGCTGTCAAGAACAGTGTTCTCAGATGTTGCTACTGTTCTCTCTTGGTGGCAGGATGTGGCCATGAGCCAAACCGAGCAGGACCGGCCCTCGGTGCTGCAAGCCGCCCGCGAGCGGACCCGCGCCGAGATCACCCGCCAGATCCTCGACGCCGCCCGGCGGCACCTGGCGACCGACGGGGCGTCCGGGCTCAGCCTGCGGGCCATCGCCCGCGAGCTCGGCATCTCGCCCTCGGCGGTGTACCGCTACGTGGCGGGCCGTGACGAACTGCTGACCAGGCTGATCGTTGCCGCCTACGACGCGCTGGGCGGCGCCACCGAAGCCGACGAGGCCGCCGTGGCCCGCGACGACCTCGCCGGCCGCTGGTCGGCGGTCTGCAACGCCGTCCGCGCTTGGGCCCTGACCAGTCCCAACGAGTACGCCTTGATCTACGGCACGCCAGTGCCCGGCTACGTCGCCCCGTCCGCCACCATTGCGCCCGCCGCGCGGGTCTCCAAGGTGCTGCTGGGAATCCTCGTCGACGCCGCCGCCACCGGGCGCCTCGCACCGGCGACGGTGGACGACGACGTCTCCCCTGACGACCGGGCGGCGCTCGCGCCGGTCCGCGCCCTCGTCCCGCCGCAGGTGCCCGACGCGCTGCTCCAGCGGGGTCTCATGGCCTGGTCGGCGCTGTTCGGCACCGTGTCGTTCGAGGTCTTCGGCCAGCTCCACAGCGTGGTGGGCGAGGAGCCCGCCGACCGCGAGGCGTTCTTCGCCGAATGCGTACGGCGCTGGGCGATGCAGGCTGGCATCGCCTCGGAGCGGACCCAGGTGGTGGCGTAGGAGCCCGAACTGCAGCCCACGAGCGAGTAGCGGAAAGGCCACCAGGTAGCCCAGGCCATCGCGACAGGAGGGGTCAGGACATGAGCGAGGCGATCGGGCAAGGCGGCGGAGCGACGGCGCTGCGCCCACGAGGCATCGGGGAGATCCTCACCACCGCATTTCAGCTCTACCAACGGTACTGGCGCACGCTGCTGGCGATCGCCGCAGTGGTTGCGGTCCCGCTCACCCTGGTGCAATACGTGCTTGGCCACTGGGTGCGCACCCACGGCCAGCAGATGCGAGACCAGGTCGTGGTCTCCACCTCGTTGTGGGCGGTGGCGACCGCCTCACTGCTGGCTGCGCTCGTCGGGCTGCTGTTGTACCAGGTGCTCACCGGAGCGATCACCCGGGCGATCGCCGCGGAAGTCGCCGGTGAGGACCTCGACGTCGAGCAGAGCTACCGGTTCGGCTTCGCTCGGCTCGGCCCGGTCCTGGTGGTGAGCGTCCTGGTCGGGCTGGCGACCCTCGCCGGGTTCATCGTGCTGATCATCCCGGGCATCTATATCGGCGTGCGGTTGGCGGTGAGCATCCAGGCTCTGGTGGTGGAGGGCCGACGGGGAACCGAGGCGATGCGGCGCAGCTGGGCGCTGGTCGGGGGTGGCTGGTGGCACGCGTTCTTCACCTTGCTGGTGGCGGCCGTGATCACCGGGGTGGTCAACTCGGTGATCACCGCGCCGTTCGGCGCCGGCGCCTGGTTCGTCCAGGGGTTGGTCGCCGCGGTGGCGACGGTGATCACCCTGCCGTACAGCGCGCTGGTCGGCGTGCTGCTGTACCTCGACCTTCGGGCACGCAAGGAAGCTTTGGACCTCGACACCCTCAAGGCAGACCTACAGGCATCGGCCGCCTGACGCGACAGCACTAGCCAGCCCATGCACCGGTCCGCGCCGCTGGGTTCCTGGCGCTGCCGTCCAGCAGCCGGCGTGGGTTGTGGGCTGGCAGGCAGGAGCGGCGCCCCGGCTCCTGGGGATCGTGGAGGAGCCGGGGCGCCTGGCCCGGGCTTTTCCGTAAACGCTGTTCTGGCTCGACAGCACCCGGACTCCTCATGGTCGCGGCGCTGGCCATCACCCTGCTGGTCGAGGTACCGATCGACAACCAGATCGAGACCTGGAGGGCGGCGACCCTGCCGGGTGGACTCAACGGTCTCGCTGACCCGCGCGATCACCTGGTCGTCGGCGCCAGCTTCGGCGAGCGCGGTCGCCAGGTGGCCGGCCACCCGGGTGAAGTCGGAGTGCGTGATCCCCAGGCGCGCATGGGCCGCACCGAGATCCTGGCCCGCATAGCTCGCTGGGCCACCCATGACCTGCGAAAGCAGCAGAACCTGATGGCGCTTGGTCACTGGTAGGTCGACATCGTCGAAGTACGGCGCGAGTGTCTCGTCGCCAAGGACGAGCTGGTAGAACCGCTCCACGACTTGCTGCACCGTGGCCTCGCCACCGAGGTCCTGGAAATCGCTCACAACATCCCCTCCTGTCCGCTTGCACCATCGGCCAGATCGGCGGCGGCGGGATTCTGGGCGGGTGCGCTGATGTGGGCAGGCGTGGTCAAGGACGTCACCTACCTCGGCGAGGGGCAGGAAGGCGTCGGGATGACGCGCCACTGCAACGTCGAGCTCGGCGGTCGCACCGGCACCATGACCGAACGATGCGTCGAGTTCGTCCCCAACCGGCGCGCCAGCTACGTGGTCGACGACGACACCCTCGGCTTCAACCGGATGCTGCGCGACTACGGCTTCACGATCACCCTCGAGCCACGGTCCCACCGGACCACCGCGCTTCGCATCGACACCTACTACACGCCACGCAACCCGCTGTACGCGCTGCTGAACCGGCTGCTGCTCAAGCAGCGGATGCGCAAGGTCGTGGACGGCCTGCTGCAAGGCCTCAAGCAGATCAGCGAGCGGCGAGGGGTCCCAGCAGCTTGACCGCAGGACATGCAAGCACGTCCCGACCACCGCTTCGCTCAGCGCGAGGCTCGGCCACCCAGCCTCAGGAAGTCCCGCTCGGCGTCCGTCGGTGCCATGGCGGCGGCACGCTGGTAGGCGGCCGCGGCCTCGCGGTGCCGGCCCAGCCGCCGAAGCAGGTCGGCCCGGGTGGCGTGGAACGGGTGGTAGTTGTCCAGGTCCAGCTCGTCCACCAGCGCCAGCGCGGCGGCGGGGCCGTGGACCTCGCCGATGGCGATGGCGCGGTTGAGGGCCACCACCGGCGTGGGGGCGACCTCGAGCAGGTGGTCGTACAGGGCGACGACCTGCGACCAGTCGGTCTGCTCGACGGTCGCAGCGTCGGCGTGCACGGCGTTGATGGCGGCCTGGAGCTGGTACGGGCCGGGTTGGTTGCGGCGAAGGCAGCGGCGGACGATCGCCTGGCCCTCGGCGATCAGGGCCCGGTCCCAGCGTGTGCGGTCCTGCTCGCCGAGTAGGACCAGGGAGCCGTCTGGCCGGGTTCGCGACCCGCGACGGGACTCGGTCAGCAGCAGCAGCGCCAGCAGGCCGGCCACCTCTGGCTCGTCGGGCATGAGCGCCGCAAGGGTCCGTGCCAGCCGGATCGCCTCCGCGCACAGACCCGGTTCGGCCGGGCTGGTCAGCCCGGCGTTGTAGACGAGGTAGACGACGGCCAGCACGGGACGCAGGCGCTCGGGCAGCTCGTGCGCCTCCGGGACGCGGTAGGGGATCCGCGCGGCCTTGATCTTGCGCTTGGCACGCACGAGACGGTGCGCCATCGTGTCTTCGGCCACCAGGAAGGACCTTGCCACCTCCTTGGTCGACAGGCCGCCGAGCAGTCGCAGGGTCAGCGCCACCTGCGCTTCGGTGGACAGTGCCGGGTGGCAGCAGGTGAAGATGAGGCGAAGCCGGTCGTCGGGCACGGACCCCACCTCCGCGGGCATGCCTGGGTCGTCGTGGACAGGCGACAGCACCGCCACCTCGCTGAGCAGTTCCTGGCCACGCGCCTCGCGGCGCAGGCGGTCCAGGGCACGGTTGCGGGCGGTCGTGGTGATCCAGCCGCCCGGGTTGGGTGGCAGGCCGTCGCGTGGCCACTTGCGCAGGGCGACGGCGAACGCCTCCTGCACCGCGTCCTCGGCGACGTCGATGTCGCCGAAGACGCGGATCAAGGCGGCCACCGATCGGCCGGACTCCTCGCGAAAGATCCGGCCGACCTCGGCCTGGTCGAGCTTGGGTGCGGCGTCGCCGTCGCGCACGTCGTCAGGCCTCGGATGCCCGGAACGGACGGACCTCGATTGGCTTCCTGACCGCGGCGGTGGTCTTCGACGCCCAGGCGAGCGCCGCGTCGAGGTCCTCGGCCTGGATGATGTAGAAGCCGCCGAGGTGTTCCTTCAACTCCACGAAGGGGCCGTCGGTGGTCACCACCTCGCCGCCGGAGATGCGCACCACGGTGGCGGTGTCGGGCTCGTGCAGGGCGCCGCCGAAGACCCAGGCGCCCGCCGACTTCATCTCCTCGTTGAGGGCCTGGATCTGCTTCCAGGACTGCTGCGTCTCCTCGTCGGTCATCGGCTCGCCGACCTCGCCGGCAACGTTGTGGACCGACAACAGGTACTGCGGCATGGTGGTCCTCCCCCGCGATGGGCGGGCATCTCCCGCCCCTCACCCCACTACGAACGCGCCTCGCCCAGATTGACACGCGGACCCAGAAAGCCCGTCAAGGGCTGACGACGTCGACCTCGACCACCAGTTCGTCGGCGTGGACGATGCCCTTGAGCGGGGCGGGAGGTCAGTTGCGCGCTGGTGCGCTCGGCAACCGGTCGGGCGCTTGCCCTGACGCTTTCCGGGGCTGCGTCATGCGGGGATCGCGCCGAGCTGTTGGAGGATGCCGAGCACGTCGAACACGCCCCAGTGCTCGGCGATGCGTCCGCCGGCGCAGCGGAAGATGTGGACTTCCTTCCAGGTCATGGACTTGCCGGCGGCGGGGATGCCGGGCGGGAACGGCGCGCCGGTGTGGGTGCCGCGCGCCTCGACGCGGACGGCGACGAGGTCGCCTTCGGCGAGGATCGGACCGAGGGCCGGGGCGATGTCCGGGAACGAGGCCCGCACGGCCTGCACGGCGGCGACCAGCTCGTCCTCGAGGCCTTGAAACGACCAGCCACGCTCGCATTCGATAGCCATCTGCATGTTGGCCTCCCGGGGTCGAAACTTGCCCTGGCGGTGTTGGACCGAGGTTGGGACCAGGTTGGTGGGGATGCGGGTCTATCTGACGGGCGCGGTCAGCGTCCAGCACGGGGGTAGGCTGCTCCCGCAGCGGGCGTTCCCTGGTCCGCAAGGTCGGATCGTGTTCGCGATGCTCGCCGCTGGCCATGGGACCCCGGTCTCCCGCGACCGGCTGGCCGAGGAGGTCTGGAGGGGGAGCCCGCCGATCGGGTGGGAAGTGGCCGTGCGGGCGCTGGTCAGCAAGGTTCGCAGCCTGCTGGAACCGGTCGCGGGACGCCCCGGCGACCGGCTGATCGCGGCCGCGCTGGGCTGCTACCAGCTCAACCTGCCCGACGGCGCCTGGGTGGACCTGGACGCGGCCGGAGCGGCAGTCCACGCTGCCGAGACCGCGCTGGCGACCGGTCAGCTGGACATCGCGGGGAGTGAAGCACTGGTCGCCAGCATGATCAGCCGCCGTCCGTTCCTCCCCGGCGTCGATGGCCCCTGGGCTCACGAGCGCCGCCAGTGGCTTCAGGACGTGCGCGTGCGGGCGCTGGAGTGCCTCAGCGAGCTCTGGAGGCACAAGGGCGACCACGGCCAAGCCGCGCGCGACGCCGAGACGATCCTCCGGCTCGACCCGTACCGCGAGACCGCCTACCAGCGGCTGATGCTGGCCCACGCCGCAGCTGGGAACCGGGCCAGCGCGCTGCTGGCCTACGAGCGCTGCCGTGCCCGGCTCGCCGCGGACCTGGGCACCGCCCCGGGCGCGGCGATGCAGGCCCTGCACCTGGATCTCCTGCGGGCGCGGTGAGCTTGCCCCAGCCGGCAGTCACTGTGGCCACCAGCTCGTCCAGTGAGCTTGAAGGTTGCGCATCTACTTAATTGCAACTATGCTGAATCGATGGCGATGGACGACACGCTCCGCGCCCTGGCCAACCCAACCAGGCGCGCGATGCTCGAGCTGGTGTGGGACGCCGAACGGTCGTCCTCCGAGATCGCCGACGCGGTCGGCGCGACGCGGCCGGCCACCTCGCAGCACCTGAAGCTGCTCCGCGACGCCGGGCTGGTGCACGTGCGCGCTGACGGCAACCAGCGGCTCTACCGAGTCGACACGGAGCGCATGGCCGAGGTGCGCGCGGCGCTCGAGCGCTTCTGGGGGGCGCGGCTCGGCCGCCTGTCGGCGGCCATCGCGACCGATCGGGAGCGGGGAGCGGACGGTGCGCGGCCGTGAGCAACCCACCGCAGGACGTGGTCACCTGCCAAGTCGTGGTCCCGGCGCCCGCTACGGCGACGAAGGTCATGATCGGCACCGGCGATCTGGTCCTTCGGGGTGAGGCATGGGCCGGCGCCAGGCCGGGAGGTCGCCAGCCGCGTCCTGCCCGGACGCCTCCCACGGCGTGGTGGCCGTCGCTCCTTACAAGGTCCTGAAATCCCGTGCACGTCGGTGTCCGGTACGGTCGAGAGGTAGCAGACTTGCCGGCACCCGGGCGGGCCTCCGGCGCGGTGGAAGGAGCGTGACGTGACCGGCGTACGACTCGTCGAGGCCGCCCAGGCGCCGCTGCTGGCCAGGCGCTACTACGCCGGCGGGGACCCGGGGCCGATCACCGCCGCGCTGGCCAACGTGCCCGAGCTCCTCGAGGTCGCGATGCCGTTCCTCGCCACCGTGCTCGGCGCGTCCGCCGTCGACGCGCGCACCAAGGAGCTGGTGATCCTGCGCACCTCGGCGGTGCTCGGCTGCCGCTACTGCGTGCAGACGCACACCACCGCCGCGAGCGACGCCGGCCTGTCGCGCACCGAGGTGGCCGCCCTGCGCGGCGAGGCGCCGGTCGCCGCGGCCTTTCCCAGCCAGCGGGAGCGCGCGGTGGTCGCCTGGGCCGAGGCGGTCGCTGCCGCGCCGGGGCCGGTCGCCGGCGCGCCGAGGGCGGCGCTGCGCGCGCACTTCGGCGACCACCATGTGGTCGAGCTGACCATGCTGGCCGGGGCGACGATCATGCTCAACCGCTTCTGCACCGCCCTGGAGCTGCCGACCCCGCCCGACGTGGTGGCGCGCCTGGCGGCGGAGGGCTGGCCGTGACCGCGGTGGCCGAGGCGATCCGTGACGGGGTGCTGCCCGGCCGCCTCTGGTTCTACGCCAACTACCACTGCAACCTGGTCTGCACCTACTGCCTGACGGAGTCCGGCCCGCGGGTGGAGCGGCGCGAGCTGGGCGAGGAGCGCATGCTCTCCCTGGCACGGGAGGCGGCCGAGCTGGGCTTCACCGCGCTGGGGGTCACCGGCGGGGAGCCGTTCCTGCTCCCCTACCTGCCGGAGCTGCTCACCCGGCTCGCCGGCATCCTGCCGCTGGTGTGCCTGAGCAACGGCACCGTCTTCACCGAGCGGCGCCTGGAACGCCTGCGGCCGCTGGCCGAGCTGCCCGCCGCCATCCAGGTCTCCCTCGACCGCCCGGAGCCCGACGCCAACGACCGGATGCGGGGCCCGGAGAACTTCCGCAAGGTGGTCGAGGCCGTGCCCCGGCTGGTCGAGCGTGGCGTGCGCGTCCGCATCGCGACCACCGTCAGCTCCATCGACGACCAGGAGCGGGAGCGCCTGTGCGCGCTGCACCGGCGGCTCGGCGTGCCCGACTCCGACCACGTCATCCGCCCGATCGTGCACCGCGGCCGCGCGGTCGACCACGGCCTGGGCGTCGACGCCGGCCCGTCCGACCTCCCCGCCGAGCTGACCATCACCAGCGACGGCGCCTTCTGGAGCCCGTTCGGCCCCACCGTCCACGGCGGCCAGCTCGACACCGACCTCCTGGTCACCCGCACCACCACCCCGCTGTCGGTGCCCGCCTCCGCCCTGGTGCGCATCGCCAAGGGCAACCCCCAGGGCAGCGACACCCGGCTCAACATCAGGTGAGCCTGACCCTCCGGGCCCGGTCGGGCCCACCCGAGTGGAGCAGGCTTCGCCGAGTCAGAAGGGCCACCGGTCGCCGAAGCGGGCCGCCAGCCGTCCGTCACGGCCCCACACCCGCCCCGACGGCACCAGCAGCAGGATCAGCAGCGGCACCCAGTCGACCGGGAACTCGAACAGGTAGGTCTTGTTGTCGACGACCATGACCTGCAACGGGAAGATGAGCAGCAGCCCGAGCAGCGCCCCGAAGCGGCTCGCGATCCCGAACACCAGGCAGGCCCCGATGACCAGCTCGGCCACGGTCAGGAACCACGACCAAGGACCCCAGTGGGCGAGGACCAGGTGGTTGTAGAACCACTTCAACGGTGCGATCGCGTACGACTTCGGCCCGGCGTACGCGGTCAGCAGCCCACGGGCGGTGCCCTTGTCGATCAGCCCGAACGAGGCGACGCCGAAGTCGTAGCTGCCCTTCTCGACCAGCTTGGCCAGCCCGTTGAGCAGGAACATGAGCCCGGTGAAGATCCGGAAGGCGGCCAGGCCCTTGGCAACCGCCGCCACGGGCAGGCGCGTCACCTGGCCAGTCGTTCCGGCGGCATCCGACATCGGCGGCCTCACCTCGAGTTCGTCCGTACACCTGTCATGGGGGCCAGCCGATCCTAAGTCGCAGAACCGCCCATCCGGCCTTACAACCTGCGAACGAAACCCACACCCCAGGCGCGGACGTGGTGAGCAGGGCAGGATTCAGCACCGCGCCCCATGTCGCCCTCCAGCTCAACGGCGCTGTTGGCGTTCTGCTCGGTGCGAGGCCAGGCCGCGGGCCGATCAATCAATCGCTGTGCCGTCGGCACGGTCGAGCGCGATCGAAGTCGGTGGCCGCGGGGCGGCTATCCAGTTCGGGCGAGCGGTGCCGTCGGGCGCCGGGTCGGATGGTCAGCCGCCGGCGACGCCGAGGACCAGCTCGGTGGCGAGGCCGAGAAAGAAGCCGGCCATCAGTCCCCAGAGAGTGACCTCCCAGGACAGGCGGCGGCCGACCGGCAGGATCTCGCCGATGACGTACAGCAGCGCACCTGCCGCCAGCGCCAGGCAGCCGACGAACAGGTAGGTGGAGCTGAACGAGGTGCCGACGATGGTGCCGAGCAACGTCGGGCCGCCGCCGATCAGCCCCGCCAGCCCGAGCCAACCCCAGGAGGCGCGCACGTTGGCTGCGGCGAGCGGGCCGACGATCCCGAAGCCCTCGGTCATGTTGTGGAGCGCGAAGCCGATGATCAGCAGCGCGGCGAGCGCCATCTCCCCGCCGTGGGCGGCCTGGCCGATCGCCAGGCCCTCAGAGAGGTTGTGCAGGCCGATGCCGGCGGCGATGCCCATGCCGGTGCGCAGCGCCGCCGTCTGGGCCGCGGGCTGGGACAGCTCGGCCTCGGCCACCGACATGGCGCCGGGACCGGGGCTCCGCCCGGGCGGCGGCCGCTTCCAGAGGCGCCCCAGGTACAGCAGCCCGACCAGGCCGACGCCGAAGCCGACGGCGTAGACGGTGCCGAGCAGGGCGAACTGGCTCCAGGCGCCGTGGCCCTCCGAGGCCTCCTTGAGCGCGCCCTCGACCGGCTCGGTGGCGTGGCCGAGGATCTCGACGAGTAGGAACACCAGGATGCCGGCCGAGGCGGCGTTGAGGAACGCCCTGCTTCTCAGGCTCGCCATCCGGACCCGGCCAAGCGGCAGGCCGAGGTAGATGGTGAACCCGGCGATGGCACCGAGGAGGACGGTCTGCGTGGTGGACACCGGGACGGGCTCCTTGTACGGGGACTACGGAATTTAGGGTTCCCTAAGAGCCAGTGGACCCTACTGCTCTCCGGCTCCGCCGCGCAACGCCTGTGACCGGCCAGGTCATCTTGGCAGGCGTCACACCCGATGCGGCGGCGGCTCGCTGGATCCCGCCTCCCAGGCAGGTCGAGCCGTACGATCGCCGACGGCGAGCTGGTCGAGGCGGCTGCGCTCATCGGCCAGCCGCCCGGCCAGCCGGCTCAGCGGCCAGTGGGGCCGGCCACCCGGCTCCGGCCCGACCAGCACCCGCCCCGCTGTCGCAGCCCGGCAAGCCACGTGCAGGTGCGGCGGCCGGCGGGTCGATGCCGTCGAGGGTCGATCAGGTTGGCAGGATCCCCGACAGGTCCCACGCCCGCGGACTGTCGGGGACGAGCCGAAGCAGCACCCCTGGCGTGGACCGCCGCGCGGCGGCAAAGCGCTCGCCATCACCCACGCCGAGGTAGCGCCCCGCGATGGCCGCCCGCGCCGGCGTGACGTCGCCCTCGACCAACTCGCCCACCCCGCGCACCTCCACGCCACGGAACGGTCGGACGGCCTCGAAGACGACCAGGACGCACCGCGGGTCCCGGGCCAGGTGGCGCAGCTTCACGTCGCCCTTGGCGACCACGACCTCGAAGGCGGGGTCGGTCCAGCGGAACCACACCGGCACCGTGTGGGCGCTGCCGTCCTTGCGGTAGGTCGTCAGCACCGCGGGAGAAGGACCTTCCAGCAGCGACCGCACCCGTTCGACCCACTCTCGGCCCACCCCAGGAGCGTAGTGGAAAGCAACCGCTGGGATGGAACACCACCCACCAGAGAAGCCCACTCAACCACCAGATCCGTAGCCTGGGGGAAGCCGGAAAACCTAGGGTCGACCTGGCAAGGCAGCGCTGGTCAGGAAGCCCGGCCGTCAAGGTAGGGACAGGATCGCGCGCCTAGATCACCAGCCACCTCATCAGCCATCGGTGAGGGCAGGCCGGGCGCTGTACCGCACTTGGTCACCGGAGCAGTTCCGACGCCCAGCCTCTGCCGAGCAGCTCCGACCCCCAGCCGAGCAGGATGGCGACGGTGCTGAGTGCCATGAACAGGAAATCCACGGGCCCGTAGCGCGGGAACGGCTCGCCGGAGTGCTTGCACCACCGGCGCCATCGCCACCAGACCCACAGCGACCACGAGTACACCAGGGCAATGAACGCGAGCCACCCCGCCCCCGGGCTGCCCGCCCTCGTGGCCTTCAGCGTCGTGAGTGCTTCCTCGCTTGCTCGGCCCGCAGATACGAGGGAAGACCAACAGCATGGGTCGCTCCGATACAGGCAGTTCACCGCAACTACCAACTACCAGGGCCCCGGCAAAGTGCCGGAGTGTCCGGTTGAAACTTCCCCGAAGGGCAGACACGGGCCTCGCGGTGGAGGGTCGTATCGGGGAGTTCCTTCGGATTGCTCGCCTCGGGCACACCGACATGGGTGCCGCCGCGGCCAGGTCGCGACCGCGGCGGCGTCCTTTCTGGGATGGCCGTTGGTGACGTCACCGTTGGATTTGGATGACCTCGCTGTCTGTCTCGCTGCCGCAGATTCCGGGTCTGCAGCCGAAGACCTCGGCGCTGGCCACGGCGGTGCCCTGCTTGAAGGTCTTCCCTCCACTCGCTAGGACGCGGACGGTGACCTGCTGGCCCGATCCGGTGCAGCCAACCTCGGTAGAGCCGGAGCCCTGGGCGACGCCTGAGCCGGCCTTCTGGGTGACGCTGGCCTGAACGAACGCGGTGCCGGTCGCGTTGCAGGTGACCTCCAGCGGCACGTCCACTGCCGCTCCCCGGGCGACCAGCCTTGCCGGGGATCCGACTTGGACGTCGAGGAACAGCCCTCCGGAGAAGAACGCCACGGCAGGGCCGGAGGTGGCGAACAGCGCGAGCAGGCCGCCGAGCAGGATGGCTACCACCGCGGCGGCAGCCCTAGTGCGCAGCTTGGTTCTCATCGGGTTCCTCTTCTTGGACGGGGGTGGATGGCTGGTGGGTAGGAGCGGTGTCGGGTGCTGGGAGCGCGGCGCCGACCAGCAGCGTCACGGTGAGCACGATGGCTGGCAGGTGCCAGACGAAGTCGAAGCCGCTGTGGGTGGCGAAGGCCGCTGCCGCGGCGACCACCCCAGCCCAGGTGGCGCCCGGGCGGCCGGTGGCGCGCGCGCGCCACAGCAAGCGCGCGATCGCGACCAGCAGGATTGCGAGCAGGACCAGGCCCACCAGACCGAGCTCCGCCGCGACCTGGAGGTACTCGTTGTGGACGTACGCGAACAGCTGGGTGCCATGGTCGTGCCCCTTCCATCGCAGGTCGGCGTGTCCAGGTCCGGTGCCGGTCAGGGGATGCTGAGCGACCAGCCGGAGCGCCGCGTGCAGCGCGCCGGTCCGGTCGGGGGAGGCGAAGTTGGCCCGGGCCTCGGCGACCGTCTGGGCGGCGCCGGCCACCCCGCCGCCGGTGGCAAGCAGCCCGGCAACACCGGCGGCCAGGAGGCCACCCAGCAGCGCGAGCGCCGGCCACCGCGGCAGCCGCGCCACGAGCGCGGCAAGGACCAGCCCGGCGCCCAGGCCAACCAGCGCGAGTGCCGGTCGTGGTGGGCTGGCGGCCGGCACCGACGGCAGCAGGCACGTCAGGGCCACCAGGGCGCCGGCCACCGGGCCGACCGCGGCCCGCGCACTCGCGCGAAGCCCGCCCAGCCCGGCCAGCACCACCAGGCCGACCACGAGGCCGAGCGCGCCCGCCCGGCTCATCGTCGCGGCCAGCCCGGCCAGCAGCCCGGTCGCCGCCAACGTGACCGGCACGGAACCAGGCGTCCCGACCAGCCGCCCGAGCACCACCAGGCTGATGGCCGCCAGCACGGCCGCCGTCGCGTTGGGGTAGGTCAACGTCGAGGAGGCGCGCCACAGGCCCTGGGCCTGGAACGCCCACGAGCCGGCCCGGTCGGCGACCCCCAGCCAGCCGGCCAGGGCCACCAGCAGGCCGATTCCGATCACCCCGGCCAGCAGGACCTCCCGGTCTTCCTGCCGGAGGCGACGGCAGACCAGCAGCACTGCGACAAGCCCCACCAGCAGCAGCGCCGGCCCGGCACCGGCGCCGGCGACGCCCACCAAGGCGCCGGCAAGGACCGCCCACGCGGCCAGGGCCAACGCCGGAACGACCGGCAGCAGGCGGAGGTCATCCCTGGTTGGCGGCCATGCGGCCAGCCCAAGCAGGGTGGCCGCGGCGATGAGCACCCCGAAGGGCCGTTGTGCCGAGGGGTAGTAGGCGCCCTGCCCGAGCAGCCCGGCGGCGGCGGCGGCCAGCAGCAGAAGCCCAGCTAGTTGGGTGGTCCAGCGCTCCGACGCGCCGTCGGCACGGGCGTCGCTTCGACCTGCGCCCGTTGCAACCATGCCCCCCACCAGATCGGCTGGTAACAGCTGGTGTTGACACACTGCCGCGTTGGTTCGCTCTTGCTCTTCAGATAAGCAGGACCAACCGGCAGAAAGGCGCGCCCATGACCCACACCTTCCCCCGCCGCACCATCGCCATCGCCGCAGTGCTCGCCCTGGTCCTGGTCGCCGCCGTCGCCGCCGCCGCGCTGCGCCCCTCCCTCGCCCGCGCGCTCGCCCCGGTTCCGGCCACCCCGACCAGCCAGCACTTCTACGCCGTCACCCACACCAACTTCGGCGGCTTTGCCAGCGTCGACCTCCAAGCCCCCGTCGTCCCCGCCGACGTCGTCGTCAAGGTCGCCAGCGGCGCCACCAACCTCGGCGGCGAGGACCCCAGCTTCGCCACCGTGAACTTCGCCGGGTTCGTCGACGGGGACACCATCCGCGTGCGGGTGATCGGCTGGCACGGCAACGACGCGACCGGCACCGCCGAGTTCCGCTACTACAGCAACAAGGACGTGACGATCGCCGTCGACGTCTACCCGCGGACGGCCCCGACCACCACGACCACGACGACCACGACCACCACCATCCCGACGACCACCACCACGACCTGAGCGGCGTAACCCTGAAGAGGAGCTGTTAAGGCTGAGGGTCGTATGTCGGAAGGTGATCGAGGCCGTGTGAGCGGATGGGCCGGGTGAGCCGGCCCATCCGCCTGGTGTTGCCTTCGATTCGGTCCTACCCGCTACCTGCGGCCAGCGCGTCGACCAGACCGTTGCCGTAGAAGTTGGTGTGGCCTGGCCCGCCGGTGCAGGTCTGCACGCCGAGGGCGCCGGAGAGCGGGTCCGTCTCCGCTGGCGTCGGACAGTCCTTCGGCATCGCCGTGTTCTGCAGGGTGGCCTGCACCGCGCCCGCCGACATGCTCGGATGCGCCGCGCGGATCAGGGCCGCCACCCCGGCGGCGTGCGGTGACGCCATCGAGGTCCCCTGCACCCACGCGTAGACGGCGCCGCCTGCGTCCTGGACGTCACGTCCGGGGAGGCCGATGGGCGCACCAGTGGACGACCACGCGGCCAGCACCCGCCCGAACGGGTTCGGGGCCTGGCCCGAGGAGCCGCTTGGCGCCGTCACGTCGGAGACCCCGGCGCCATAGCTGGAGAAGAACGACAGCTCACCGGAGGGCCCGATCCCGGTCACGCCCACCACGCCCGGCAGTTCGTTGGGCAGCACCACGCAGTTGTTGCCGACCGCGCGGGTCAGCTCCGAGCCGGGCGGGAAGTCCGGACTGATCTCGTCGGTCACCGGATGGGCCAGGTCGATGGCCTCGTTGCCCTGCGCCGCCACCATCACGACGCCGCGCTGCTGGGCGTAGCGGCTCGCCCGGCTGATGGCGGTGACGATGGCCCGCTGGTCGGCGTCGTTCTTGCAGTTGAAGAGCCACGGGTCGGCGAAGAACGACATGTTGACCACGTCGAGGTGGTGGTCACCGGCGTAGATCATCGCGTCGACCACTTCCTGGGTGAAGAAGTAGCCCGCCGCGTTCCCGGCCTTCAGGGCCACGATGGTGGCCTCGGGCGCCACGCCGGCGGTCCCGATCCCGTTGATCGGGGACGCCGCCTCGCTGGCCGTGTGGGTGCCGTGCCCGTTCAGGTCCTGCACCGCGGCCTTGTTGGAGCAGTCCCCGTTGGCCACCTCCGCGGGGTTGGCGTTCGGGTTGGCCGAGGTGATGAACGAGCACGACAGGCCGACGTCGAGGTTGGGCGCGATGTCGGGGTGGGTGAGGTCGATACCGGTGTCCATATCGCCGATCGTGGCCCCAGCACCGCGGTTCACCGCGTAGGACTTGCCGGGGGAGGCGTTGATGATGCGGTCGTCCCACTCACAGGCCGACAGCGGCTCGGGGCCGACGCCCACCGGTACGCCGTAGAAGGCGGCGCAGTTCGCGGCCTGGGTCGCGGCCGGCACGTAGGTGACCGACGCGAGGTCCTTCGCGCCCAGGTGCCAGGACGCGTCGTTCGCCGCGGCGTCGACCGCGCCGGACCTGCGGATGGTGGACAGGAACGATGCGTTCGTCGAGGACACCTGGGCGATCCCGAGCTTGTTCACCTCGAGGACCCGGCCGCCCGCTTGCTCGACGGCCTGGAGGCCCGCCGCGCCGTTCCCCTTCAGCACGACCACGTAGGTCGTGGCCGTCTCGGCGGCGCTCGCGGCAGCAGCCGGTAGCACCATGTATGCGAGCAGCAGACTGGCCGCCCAGACCAGCCGCCATCGTCGCAGGCGAAGTCCCGACATGGCCCACCCTCCCTGGGGCCCCCGCCAGTGGACACGGACATGCGTACGCCGTGCGCCAGATGCGGTCAAGCCCCGAAACGTTCGCCAGCCCTGCAACGATGTAACGCCGACTCGCCCGCAAGGGCCACTGGGACTGCAGGAGGCGCTGAGGAGCTCAAGCAGCACAGCACCGGCGCCCACCGCGATCCGGGCATACGAACGGCGCTGCCTGATGAGCAGGCCCGCAGGAGAGGCACGTCGGCGGGATGGTCGAAAATCTGCTGTAACGGTCATGGCAGGCAGCATGGGCGAGTGCCCTCCCCGGTGTTGGTTGCCTGCGCAGCCTCAACCTCTACGAGAAAGCCACTACTCAAGGATTGTTCCCTGGGTGCCTACCCGGTCGCCGATGGTGACGTCCCGTGGAGTGGTGGGAAAGGGCGTCGTCGTGAACCGTTTCGGTCAGTCGTAGTAGCCGTCGATCGGCACGGAGGCCTCCTGGAGCAGCGCAGGGCCCTCGTAGCGGACCTCGGTCGCATCGGGCGCCACGGCGCCGGGCGGCATGAGCTCCTGCAGCTGCCGAGCCGAGAGGGCAAACACGACCCGGCCCAGGCCGGAACGGGCGATCGCGCCCGAGCACATGCTGCAGGGCTCGCAACTGGTGTACAGCGTGGTGCCCGCGGCGACCTCCGGCGCAAGCTCGCGCGCCGTCCAGCGCGCGAGCTTCAGCTCGGGGTGGCCGGTGATGTCGCGCTCGGTGACGACCGTGTTGCGGTCTTCCGCGAGCACCTCCCCCTGCGGGCCGACCAGCAGCGACCCGTACGGCATGTCGCCCGCCGCTCGCGCGGCGACGGCCAGCTCGATCGCCCTGCGCAGATGCCTCTCGTCGCTCTGATCCATCGTCCCTCCTCAGCAGTGCAGCGTGCCTTCGGCGACCACGACGCCCGCTCCGGTGATGGTCACGCGCTGGCCGTGGACGCGGACCTCGATGCGGCTCGGGCGGCCCATCGCATGGCCCTGCTCGATCAGGACCGTCGACCCGTCGCTCACGACGCCGTGAGCGACGAGGTGGCTGGCGAGTGGGCCGGCCGCAGTGCCGGTCGCCGGGTCCTCCCAGATGCCCACGGTCGGGTTGAAGAAGCGTGCGTAGGCGGTGGAGTCACGGTCGACGGGGTCGAGGCTGTACAGGTAACAACCCTCGCCGCCGACCGCGCGCAAGGCGGCCGCGAGGCGAGGAGCGTCCGGGTCGGCCCGATCCACGGCGGCGCGACTCCGCGCCTGGACGAGCAGGTGCGCCGCTCCGGTCGACACCACCTGCGCCGGCAGATCCTCGACGAGGTCGCCGCCGGTCACCCTCAGCGCCGCGACCAGCTCGGCCAGGTCACGCACCCGGTCGCCCGGCTCGGGCGGCTTCTGCTCCATCGCGATCGCGCGGGGGCGCCCGCCCTCGCCGATCACCTCGACGGGCAGCACGCGGTCCCCGATCTGCTGGGCCAGGCGCGCGCCGCCGTCCTCCAACTGCAGGCGCCCCGCCACAGCGAGCCACCACCAGGCGCCCAGCGCGTTGTGCCCCGCACCCCCCACCTCGACGCCGGCCGGGGTGAACGAGCGCAGCCGCCACGTGGCCCTCTGCATGGTGGGCGCCAGCACGAACGTGGTCTCGGACTGGTTGAACTCCCTGGCGATGGCGCGCATGAGCTGTTCGTCGACGTCATCGGCGTCGGCGACGACGGCCAGCGGGTTGCCGGTCAGCGGTCGCTCCGCGAACACGTCGACGAGATAGAACAGCAGGCTGGTGGTCACGGGTCGTTCTCCGGGTCAGGCTCTGCAAGCGCGAGGCGATGGCATGGGAGGGAGCGGTCCTGGATGCCGGTGTCGATGCGCACCTCCACCAGCAAGGGCCCCTTGTAGCCGGGCAGGTGCTGGACCAGCCTCCCGGAGGTGTGGAAGAACGCTCGACGGTGGGCTTGTCGGTTGGCTTGTACCGCTGGCCCTTGTGCCAGCGTAACGCCCGCACCGGCAGCCGCCCATGACCTCGTTGGGCGACGAGACAATCCAGCGTGGTCTCCACCCCGCGCGTCGTGTACGTGGAGCTGCTCGCGCTCGCGACGGTGTACATGGCGGCAGGGACCAGGATCCACGGGCACTGTTGCATTGAGGCCGCGAGCGTCGTCGAACCTCAGCGGAGTGGAGGTCCTTCCCTGTATCGAGTCGCTGAGAACGGCTTGAAGGCCCGCCGAGATGACCTCGGCGGGCCGGTCGGCGCGGTCAGCAGCACGGGTTCACGCCGGGGTGTCGGCAGGCAGCTCGTCGGGGTGGTCGGATGTTGGGAAGGCAGGGTCGGGCTGCTCGGCCTGCTCGGATTGGGTGGTCTGGGTCTGGCCGATCGGGGGTAGGTGCCGCAGCGTGGTCACGATGAGGACGGCGACGGCGGCCAGCACGACCGCGGCGGTCACGGCGACGGCGTGCAGCCCGCTGGTGAAGGCGCCGCGGGCGGCCTCCAGGAGCGGCGCGGCGAGCTGGTCGGACAGCTGCCCGGCGGCGCTGGTGGCGGTCAAGGGCCGTTACGACCCGGGCAACCTGTTCCGCGGCAACCACAACATCCCACCGGCGACCTCCCCAACCACCTGGCACGAGCGCCGGCGCACGGACACACCCAGGAGAGGAAAGTGCCACGACGACCTGCGCAGAAACCGCAGACCTCGCCGGTGTGGACGACCATGTCCATGGCATCGACTGCGACCGGGACGCCGTACGTCTGGTCAGGCCGGTGGCCGGTACGGCGGCGGTCATGGCCGGTCTCCTCCCGAGCGCCCGGGCCGGATCCGACCCCATGGTTTGAAGACAGCGAGCGTGGTGGCCAAGGTGAGCGTGGTCAGGGACACCGCGGGTGGGAAGAACAAGGTGGAGACGGTCCCGGGATCCGGGCTGCCGGTGAGCAGGTCCCGCCCGTAGCCGGCCACCTCGTCCATCCCGGGCTGCAGCACCAGTACGATCAGCGTGCACAGCACCAGGTTCAGCGCGAGCTTGACCGCGACCCACCAGTACCGCAGCAGCCCCCAGGTCGTGGCCATCCCCAGGATCAGCCCGGTCGCCAGGCACACCAGCCCCGCGGTGAGCATCGGCCAGACCACGAAGGTCGCCAGCGCCTGGTAGGCGAGGCTTCGTACCGCCACGTCGTCGCCAAACCGCCCGGCCAGCACCAGGACGGCCACGATCACGTCGATGCCGATCCAGGCGCCGGCGGCGCCGAGCACGTCGACAAGGTCGACGAGCTGGCCGCTGAGCTCCTCCATGGGCAGGCCCAAGAGCGTGTAGGCGCCCAGCGGTGCCAGCCACACCTCCAGGTACGAGGGTGCGCAGTCGCCCTCCACGACCGACGACGAGCCATGAGCGCCCATCACGAATGCCGGGGGGCGATACGGCGAGTCCAGGATCTTCACGACCAGGGAGACCGCGGTGCTCGCCGGCAGGATGAGGTGCCGGGGGGTGGTCGCTTCGGTGAAGCCGGCGTACCCGCGCGGGAGCAGGGACCGCAGCGGCGGCTGCGGTGCGGCGGCCAGCCGCGGCCACCGGGCCCGCTCGGGCGCGGCGGTCGACGTTAGGGTGCCCGTCACGCCGACCGGCCCCCGGCGACCGCGCGGCCCCGGGCACTGACCTCCCTGGTCGACGGTTCGTCCGGCCGCGCCGCCACCGTGGCGCTGACCGTGGCCGCGACCACGGCGGCGATCGACAGGAAGGTGCGGATGGTGTGGAACAGCTCCCAGCGTGACTGGATGGACCGCCAGTCACCCGGCAGGGTCGCCACGGTCCAGGTCTCGATCTTGTTGTCGATCGGTACCTCGACCACCAGGGTGATGGCCAGCGCCGCGACCATGAGCAGGAACCCGGCAAGCAGCCACCAGAACGCCGCCGCGCGAACTCCCTGCCACAGCAGCGCCAGGGTGACCAGCGCGCTCAGCAGGGCAAGCGGCAGGAGGATGGCCATCGGCACCCCAAGGTTGTGGATCATCTCGTGGCCGACGGCGACGAAGGTCTCGGCCGACAGCTGGCTCATGGTGCGGCTCAGGGAGAACCAGGTGCCCCAGAACACGCCCATCACCAGGGCGAAGAGCACGATGGTGGTGGCTTGTGCGGCGCGGATCTTCACAGCTCGCTCCTCCGCTCTAGGGTTCCCGCCGGCCTGTCACGAGGGCGGTGGACCGGCGGGCTGCTGCAGCATCCCGATGTGGGCGTTGGCCAGCAGCCAACGGTCGGTGGGGCGCACGGCGACCAGCGTGAGTCGGAACCGGCCGGAGTTGTCGCCGCCCTGGAAGCTGGTCTCCTGGGCCAGGACCCCGACCACCACCGCCGCGGCGCCGTAGTCGCGCACCTGCGCGTCCTCCACCGCGAACGCCCGGTTCTCCAGGCCGTTGCCGAAGCGGGCAAGCCACTGCTCGCGGCCAAGGACGAAGCCCAGTGGCCCGACGCCGACGAAGTCGCCGGCCAGCAGGCTGTCGAGCGCCTCGGCGTCGTTGGCCTGCTCGGCGGCGGCCCAGCGCCCCACCAGGTCGAGCACGTCGGTCCTTGCGGTCATCGGACCTCCTCGCTCTCGTGATTGCTGCGGTCCCTACTTCTTGGATCGACTCTAAAGATAGGGTAAGACTGGAATTCGTGCTATTTTGCCTCTGGAATGGAGATGGGACTGCGCGAACGCAAGAAGGAGCAGACCCGCCAGCTGATCGCCGAAACCGCCTGGCGGCTGTTCGCCGACCGGGGCTTCGACAAGGTGACGGTGGCCGAGGTCGCCCGCCAGGCGCAGGTCGCCGTTGCGACCGTGTTCAACTACTTCCCGACCAAGGAAGACCTCTTCTACTACCGGCTCGAGGCCTTCGGGGCCCGCCTGGTCGACGCCATCGGCGCTCGGCCGGCGGGGGAACCGGTGCTGGTGGCCTTCCGGCGCCACGTCATGGAGACCGGTGGGCTGCTCGCCCAGGTGGAAGCCGGTGACCCCCAAGCGCTGGAACGGCTGCACACGGTCAACCGCGTCGTCGCCGCCAGTCCGGCCCTGCTGGCCCGCGAGCAGCAGGCGCTCGCCCGCACCGCCGACGCCCTCGCCGCCCTGCTCGCCGCCGAGACCGACGCCCCGGCCAACGACCCCCGACCCCAGGTCGCGGCGAACGCCCTCGTCGGCGTCCAGCGCGCGCTGCTCGACTACACCCGCCGACGGGTCCTGGCCGACGAGGCGCCCGCCCGGCTCGCCGCCGACGTCCGCACGCTCTACCAGCGCGCCCTCGCCCTGCTCGACCACGGCCTCGGCGACTACGCCACCAGACCAGCACGCCCAACCACGCTGCAACAGCAACCCGCAGCCCCTAGTTCCGGCCGAGAAGGAACCAGGTGACCAGCTCGCCCTTGCCCTTGACCTGGATCGGCCCCCGGCGCTCGAACCGGTAGCCATTCCGGAGCCGCCGGTAGGCCCGGTCAGTCACCTGGATGCAGCCCGGCACTCCCTGGGACTCCATGCGGCTGGCCCTGTTGACGGTGTCGCCCCACAGGTCATAGCTGAACTTGGTGGTGCCGATCACCCCGGCCACCACCGGGCCGGTGTCGATGCCGATGCGGACGGCCAGCGGCCGACCGGTCGGGTCGAGCGGTGGCCGGCGGCCCAGGCGGTGGCCAGGGCGACCGACAGCGGCACCGCCGAGAACAGGCCCGGATAGTCGAACTGGTTGTAGACGAACAGGGCCGCTGCCGAGCCCAGCAGCACGGCGAGCGGCCAGCGCCGCCGGACCAGGGACAGGGCGGCGATGGTGGGCGCCAGCGCGTAGGCGGGCGCGTCCGGTGGCCGGCCCTGCTCGGGAGCCACGCTGATGGCGACGGCGACCGCGACCGCCAGGGCCACGGCCAGGGCGACGTCGACCACCGGCGCGGGAACCCGCCGGAGCCTTCGCCACCAGGTCCCTGCGTCCATGCCCTGGGACCTTACGCCCGCGGCTCAAGTCCCCGCGCCGGCCGGTCGGCCACCGACGCCAGAGCAGCCAGTGCCTAGGATGGCCGGGCTGCCCGGCCTGATCGGACGGGGCGCGACCGCATTTCCGCACGTCAGGGTGGTGTGGCAGGGACAGTGTGGCCAACCCTTGCACCTCTACCTGCCGCCGCAGCCAACAAACTACCGATAGGCGCCGTTTCGCCACGTCAGGCGAGATCGGCATGGGGATCGTCCAGCCGCGGGCGTCGGCGCTGCGCCATCCAGAGGACTCGCGCCCCAGCGGGGCCAAGCCGCAGGGCTACTCCCAGAAGTGGTCAAACGTGACGGTGCGGAGGTCGCTGTAACCAGGAGAGCAAGCGCATCGCTCTTGATGCTGATGAGCCGGACGCCGCCATTCCCCGAGGTCGCCCTGGAGCCGCTCGGCGGCCGGTACGAGGTCGTCCGGCCCCTGGGCATCGGCCGGACGACCATGGTGTTCGAGGCGTGCGACCGGGAAGAGGACCGCCGTGTCGCGCTGAAGGTCCCCGTCCGGCAGTTCGCCGCCGACGAGGCGTTCCTCGCCAGGCTCCAAGGCGAGGTCGAGGCGGTCGCCGGCTTCGACCACCCGAACGTCGCCGCGGTCCACGGGTTCGAGCGGGACGGCCCGGCCGGGTTCGTGGTCGTCGAGCTGGTCGAGGGTTCCACCCTCTGGGACATGCTCGCCACCCGTGGGCACCTGCCCTCGGCCGGGGCGGCCAGGACCGCCCTGCAGGTCTGCGCCGCCCTGGACGCTGCCCATGCCAGGGGTCTCACCCACGGCCACCTCACCCTGGCCAACATCCTGCTCCGCATCGACGGCCGCGTGAAGCTGACCGACTTCCGCCTCGCCCAGGCGGCCCGGCCACTGGCCGCGGCTCCCGACCCCGAAGGCGACCTTCGGGCGCTTGGCCGCTGCATGGTGGTGATGTTGACCGGCGCGGAACCGGCCCCCGGCGAGCGGGTCCGGCTCGGTCCAGAGGTGCCGGCCGAGCTGGCCGCGATCGTGGTCAAGGCGGCCGGCGACCACCAGAATGGGTACCGCTCGACGGACGACCTCGGCCGCGATCTTGCCCGCTTCCTGGCGATGGTGCGCCGCAGCGAAGCCCCGGTCAGCCTGCCAGGTGCCGCGGCCGCGCACGACCCACCGGACGGGGCAGCCGCGGACTTCCACCAGGCGATCGAGCCGAAGCGGTCCCTGCCAGGATCGGCGGAGGGGGACCGCCTGCTGCCAGCGAGGCGGGCAGCGCACCCGCAAGGCGCCGCCCGAGGCTGGGGGTCGTCGCGGTCGCCGGAGCGTGCCTGGCCGTCGTGGTCGCGGTCGTTGCCTTCGCGGGGCTTGGCCGTGACCCGGATCGGCAGGCCGACGGTCGGACCATCGCGGGACCCGCGCTCGCACAACTGCCTCCGGCGACCAGCCAGCCAGCGTTCGGCAGCGGGGAGGCGGCCACGACGGCCGCACCGCAGACCACCGCGCCGCCGGAGGCCACCACGGCGCCACCGGCACCCACCACGACCATCGGTGACGAGACGGGTGGTCCCGGCCAGCAGGTCGTCGTCCCCAACGTGGTGGGACGCGATCGCGAGCAGGCGGTGGCCACCCTCACCAAGGCCCGGCTCGGCGTCCGGGTCGTCCTGGTCCAGGTCCGCGGCGCCGGGCGGGTCGATCGGGTGGTCAGCCAGGAGCCGTCGGCCGGCCAGGCCGTCCCGCCCGGGTCCGTGGTGACGCTGACCGTCGGAGCCAAGGAACTGCCCGGCTGAGACCCCTCGGTCGCGCGCCGTTCGACCGAAGCCCGTGGTTCCCAGACCACACGGCACCGCGGCAGCGCCCTGGGCGCGCACTACCAGCACACCACCCCTGAGATGGCGCCCGTGGCGCTGTTGCTCTCGCTGCGACCGCGCCAACCCAGCGAGACTGCCGGTATGAGAATTCGCCGGTCTCGCCCCGCTCCTGTTCCACATCCTGCCCGCCGTCCGACCAGCGCTGCGCACCTGGAGTAGTCCCAGCTTGGAAGGGACGTTCGACCCTGTGGGCGTGCCTCGGTCCACCATGCGCTGGCGCCTCCGAGGGCTGGATCGGGGTGGTCGAGCCTTGCCCCACCCGGGCACGACGCTGCGAGGACGGCCCGCGGAGGGCCAGGGGTCCCGCCGGTTCCGGGTTGTCTGGCCCGTGTTGCTTTGCGGTCGAGCGCAGAGCCTCGTCACGTTGCGACGGTCGCGAACAACGACCCATGGACACCGTCCAAGACGCGCGGGAGACTCGAGGTGCCGGCACGAGTGGAGAGGGCAACTGGCGGCAACGCGTGATCCTGTTCCGCCCCACGCTCTCCACTGCCAGCCGGGCATCCGCCCCTCCGGCCAGGGACGCTGTTTGCCGACCAAGCTGCCGCACAGCCGCGTCGAAGGCAGTCCGGGGAAGGTGGCTGGTCCGATGAGGGATACGCAGAGGGCGCTGACAGTGCTCGTTGTCGCGCTGACCGCGCTGGCGCTCGCAGGGTGCTCCAGCTCCAAGAACGAGACCACGAGCAGTGGTGGCCAGAGCGGTGGCGGCGTGACGGTGACGACTGCCGCGAGCGGGGGGCCGACGGTCGTCACCGTGGAGGGAGGCGATAAACCCGGCGGCAAGTACTACCTGACCGCGACGCCGGGGTCGGGGACGGCCGGGAAGGCGACCATCACGTTCAAGAACGTGGGCACGAAGGTGCACGAGGTGGTGGTCCTGAAGACCGACACCCCCGCCGACAAGCTCAAGGTCGGCGCCAACCATGAGGTCAGCGAGGACGCAAGCGTGGGCGAGGACAGCGAGACCGATCCGGGCAAGACCAAGACCACCACCATCGACCTCGAGCCGGGCAAGTACGTCTTCGTCTGCAACATCGAGCGCCACTACGAGAAGGGCATGTACCTGGCCTTCACGGTCTCCTGAGGGTCGCAACACCGGAGGGTGCATGGTGGCGGGTGAGCCGGGGACGACGCCCAGTTGGCCAAGAGCCGTCGCCGCGACCGTGGCGGTCGTCGCGGTCGGTGTCGGGCTGCTGGTCGTCGTCCCCAACCTGATCGTCACCCGGCTCGGCGGGCTCGATCGTGGCCAGCGGGCGGCGCTCGCGACGATCTGGTTCTTCGCCATGCTGGCGGCGTTGGCCTGGCTGCTGCGGCGCCTGCAGGCCCGGCATCTGATCTGAGGACGCCATGAGCGAATCACTGCCGCCTCCCGTGCCGGACGCGCGGTGGCTGTGGGAGAACGAGCCTTGTCGGGCTGCCTGCCCGGTGCACACCGACGCCGGCGCCTACGTGACCGCGGTCGCCCAGGGCCGCCACCGGGACGCCTACCTGATCGCTCGCCAGCCCAACCCGTTTCCCTCGATTTGCGGGCGGGTCTGCGCGGCACCGTGCGAGACGGCCTGCCGGCGCGGCAAGCTCGACGCGCCGATCGCGATCCGCGCGCTGAAGCGCTTCGTGAGCGAGCGGTTCGGCGTGGAGAGCTTCGGCGGCAGCGCCGTCTGGCACGAGGCCCACGGCCCGGTCCCACCGCCCACGCATCCGTCGGTCGGCGTCGTCGGCGGTGGGCCGGCCGGCCTGTCGGCCGCCCACGACCTGCGCCTGGCTGGCCACCCCGTCACGATCTACGAGGCCCACGACCGGCTCGGCGGGATGATGGTGCTCGGCATCCCCGAGTACCGCCTGGCCCGCGGTCTCATCAGCCGCGAGGTCGAGGCGATCCTCGAGCTCGGCGTCGACGTCCGGAGCAGCTGCCGGATCGGCGCCGACGTGACGCTGGACGAGCTGCTGGCCGAGCATGCCGCGCTGTTCCTCGCCGTCGGCACCGGCCGGGGGCGCGACCTCGACATCCCCGGCCACGAGCTGGACGGCGTGCTCCGAGCGGTGGAGTTCCTCCTCAATGTCAACCAGGGGTTCCGGGTCGACCTCGGCGAGCGGGTGGTCGTCGTCGGCGGTGGCAACGTCGCGTTCGACGCGGCCCGCACCGCGCTCCGGGCGGCCGCGCGCGGGGAGGTAGGCCCGATGCCGCAGCCGCTGCACCCGCAGGCCCAGGAGGACGCCCGCCGCAGCCTCACCACCTCGCTCGACGTGGCGCGCTCGGCCATCCGGGCGGGCGTCGCCGACGTGACCGTCGTGGCGCTCGAGTCCCCCGAGGAGATTCCCGCCGCCCCAGAGGAGATCGCCGAGGCTGAGGAGGAGGGGATCCGTATCGTCTACCGGCGGGGCCCGCACAGGATCGTCGGCCAGGGGTCCGTCGAGGGCCTGGAGACGATCGAGGTGGCCTCGGTGTTCGACGCCCAGCACCGCTTCGCCCCGACGTTCGTCCCCGACACCGAAGAGGTCCTGCCGGCCGACACGGTGATCCTTGCTGTCGGCCAAGTCGCCGACGTCGGCTTCCTCGGCGAGGACGCCGGCGTCGAGCTGACACGCCAGCAGGGCGTGGCCGTCGACCGCGCGACCCTGCGGACCTCCCACCCGCGCATCTGGGCCGGCGGCGACGCGGCGTTCGGGCCCAGGAACCTGATCGACGCGATCGCCGACGGCCAGCGTGCAGCCGCGTCGATCCACGCCGAGCACGCCGGCGGCGCCGCCGGTTCACGACGGATCGAGCTGGTGGACCGGCCCGGCTTCCGCCGCCTTGCCAGCGGCTACGACGCCGTCGGAAGGGTCGCGATCCCGGTGGTGCCCCACGACCGGCGGATCGGCTTCGCCGAGGTGGAGACCGGCTACGGCGAGGCTGAGGCCCGCCTGGAGGGCCACCGGTGCCTGCGCTGCTTCGACAACGTCATGCTCCAACCGGAGCTCTGCATCCTCTGCGGCCTGTGCGTCGACGTCTGCCCCCACAACTGCATCACGATCGTGCCGGCCGACCGTGCCGGGGTGGGCACGGCGGCCCAGTCGGCGCTGCTGCTCGACGAGTCGCTCTGCATCCGCTGCGGCCTGTGCGTGAACCGCTGCCCGCCAGGGGCGCTGCTGATGGTCCACGCCAAGGAGCCCGCCGATGGATGACCAGGACCGCGACCAGCTCGAGCCCGACACGTATCCGCCGCCGACCACGCTGTGGCAGCGCGTGCGGCACAGCGAGGTGTGGCGATCCGCGTTCCGCCACCCGCAGCTCGACACCCCCCGCGGTCGTGCGCTGCAGTCGTTCAGCAACTTCTTCCTGCACGTCTACCCGGTGAAGGTGCCCGCCAGGGTGCTGCGCTTCCGCTACTCGTGGCGGCTCGGCTACATCCTGACGGTGCTGTTCGCGATCCTGAACCTGACCGGCATGTACCTGATGTTCTTCTACACGCCGTCGGTCGCCTCCGCCTACGGCGACATGCAGCAGCTCCGCACCGGGGTCGGCTTCGGTCAGCTCGTCCGCAACGTCCACCGCTGGTCGGCGCACCTGATGGTGATCGTGGTCGTCGTCCACCTGGCCCGGGTGTTCTTCGCCGGCGCCTACAAGCGGCCACGACAGTTCAACTGGGTCCTCGGGGTCGGCCTGCTCGTCGCCACCCTGGCGTTCTCGTTCACCGGCTACCTGCTGCCCTGGGACCAGCTCAGCTACTGGGCGGTCACGGTCGGCACCAACCTCGTCAACTACGTGCCTGTCCTTGGGCTGACGCTTCGCGACCTGCTGCTCGGCGGCACGCAGATCGGGCAGGCGACGCTGCTGCGCTTCTACGCCTTGCACGTCTTCGTCCTTCCCGCGGCCCTGACCGTGCTGCTGGCGCTGCACATCTGGAGGGTCCGCAAGGACGGCTTCGCGGTGCAGCGACCGGGGGGCGGGGCGTTCACCGAGGAGGCGACCATGCTGCCGGGCGAGCCCATCCACGAGCCGGTGGCCGCCGACGGCGAGCGCCGGGTCCGCCTGCTCGGTGTGGTCGACCGCCAGTCCGTCACGGCCGAGGAGCGGCGCGTGGACGACGCCGTGTTCACCTGGCCGCACCTGGTGGTCCGCCACGCGGTGGTGGGCCTGGCGACGGCGGCGGCGGCGCTCACCCTCGGCGTGGCCTTCGCCGCACCACTGCGCGACCTCGCCAATCCGCAGCTCACCCCCGAGCCGTCGAAGGCCCCCTGGTACTTCGTCGGCCTACAGGAGCTGCTGTCACACCTCGACCCGCTCGTCGCCGGCATCCTGATCCCCGCCGGCACGATCGTGGCGCTGATCCTGCTGCCCTACCTGGACCGCAACCCGGCCACCGAGGCCCGCCACCGCAAGGTGGCCATCCTGCTGTTCTCCGCCATGCTCGTCGCCGCGAGCGTGCTCACCGTCGTCGGGGAGTTCTTCCGCGGGCCGGGCTGGCGGTTCATCCCGCCCTGGCGGCACCTGTACGTCGACCTCTAGGAGCCGCGCGTGAACCTCAACCGCCGGGAGTTGCTACGCAAGGGCTGGAAGCTCGGCGCCACCGTGCTGGGGGTCGCCCTGGGCTGGACCGCCTACGAGGCGCTGCGCCCGCTCGCCGGAACGGCTGGCGGTGGCTCCGTGACCCTGGGCAACCCAGCCGATTTCAAGCCTGGAACCGCGACCTACGTCAACCAGGGCCGCCTCTGGGTCGCCAACGCCGGCGGGCACTTCTTCGCCCTGTCCCAGCGCTGCCCGCACCTCGGCTGCCGCGTGCCGTTCTGCCACAGCTCGGGGCGGTTCGAGTGCCCCTGCCACGGCTCGGTGTTCGACCTCGGCGGCGAGTACGTCCAAGGCCCGGCCCCCCGCGGGATGGATCGCTTCGAGCTCCGGCTCGACAACGGCACCCTGGTCGCCGACACCAGCAAGCTCCTCCCCGGCCCCGACCGCGGGACCCGGGACTTCCTGACCCCACCGCTCGGCCCCCCTTGCACCAGGAGCTGACGATGCCCCGCGACGCGCCCAAGCCAGCCGCCTTCGAACCCGCCTGGCTGCAACGCAGCCTCGACCGCCACTACACCTGGGGGCTGGTGTTCATGGTGGTCCTCATCCTCGGGTTCGTGATCTACGGAATCCAGGAACCGACCCTGCGTGCCCGGGCCACCCGCGAGCAGCAAGCCACCTACGCGCACCTGGGGGAGGGGCTGTTCGCCAACAACTGCGCCTCCTGCCACGGTCGCGCCGCCACCGGCGGCAGCGCCCCCACCCTGAACTCCAAGCAGTTCCTTACGTCCACGTCCGACGAGCAGGCCCGGCTGCTGATCGCCGGGGGCGTCTCGGGCACCAGCATGCCGGCCTGGAGCCTCGACTTCGGCGGTCCGCTCACCGACGAGCAGATCCGCCAGCTCGTCACCTACCTCCGCTCGCTGCAACCCGGCGCGCCCAGCGTCCCCAACTGGCGACAAGGCAAACCCTGAGCAGGCTTGGCGGCTCCTTCGCCGACGGAACGTTCCATACCCCTTGTTCGGTGTTGGATTTGCTGGTGGTGGTGCCGGTTGGCGGAACCCACGCCTGTCGTTTGCTGGTGAGGAGGCGGTCGGTCCCCGTGGCGCTGCTGGCCGGCCTGCGCGGCGACCGGCTCGTCGCCCGCCCCTCGTTCTTCCAGCTCGACCGCGTCCGCAAGGCCCGCCGGCGCTCCGATCATCCGTTCCAGGCCCCATTGGGCGTCGACGAAGGCCGGCATGTTGCTGGTGATCGCCGGCGGCGCGGTCGCACCCCTCGGCCTCCTGCGAAGGCGCTCTCGGATGTCGTCGTGCTCGTCTTCTGGTGCGACATAGAGGTTGTTATTGGTCGTGTGGGGCGGAAACGGGGTTCGGACCGTCTTGGGACTGTCGGGCTTCCTCGGGCACGGGTCCAGCTTGGTAACGCTCGAAGCGACCAGGACGGTTCCACACTGAGGTGACCCGAGCCCAGACTGGTCGTGAGGCGGCGGCGGTCGGGCGCGGGCTTACCCTGCGGGAACTGGAACAGCGGACACACGCGGTGAAGATCAGCCCGTGCGACGCCGGCGGTGGCCGGCGGGCTTTCGATGGGGGTGCAGCGTGCTGACCAGGCGGCAGTTGCTGAAGGCGGGGGCGGTGGGTGGGACGGCCCTGCTGGTGCCATGGGGGGCGGCCCCGCGAGCCTGGGCTGCGATCCCCGGCGGCACCTTGGACCCCACCACGATCGACAAGTACGCGGCCCCCCTGGTGATCCCGCCGGTGATGCCGCCACTCACCGGGCCGGGCGACCACGCCATCGACCGGTACGCCATCGCCGTGCGCCAGTTCCGCCAGCAGATCCTGCCGCCCGGCATGCCGGCCACCACGGTGTGGGGCTACGGGTCGGCACCCCACCGTGAGACCTTCAACTACCCGGCGTTCACCATCGAGGCGCGGGTCGACCGGCCGGTCCGCGTCAAGTGGATCAACGACCTGGTCGACCGCAACGGCCGCTACCTGCCGCACCTGCTGCCGGTCGACCCGACGCTGCACTGGGCCAACCCGCCCGGCGGCGTCACCGGACGGGACAGCCGCCCCAACTTCACCACGACGCCCGGCCCCTACACCGGGCCGGTGCCGATCGTGACCCACCTGCACGGGTCGCACAGCACCGAGGAGAGCGACGGGTTCGCCGAGGCCTGGTACCTGCCCCACGCCACCAACATTCCGGCCGGTTACGCGAGGGTGGGCAGCTTCTACGACGAGTTCAAAGGGAAGTTCCAGGCCAAGTGGCACCAGGCGTGGCCGCCAGGTACCGCCGTGTTCCAGTACCAGAACGACCAGCGGGCCGCAACGCTGTGGTTCCACGACCACACCCTTGGGATGACCCGGGTCAACGTGTACGCCGGACCGGCCGGCTTCTACCTCCTCCGTGGAGGCTCCTCCGACCTTCCGGCCGGCGTGCTGCCAGGGCCAGCCCCACGGCTCGGCGACCCGCCGGGCACCAGGTACCACGAGATCCCGATCGCCGTCCAGGACCGCAGCTTCAACCGTGACGGGTCCCTGTTCTACCCGGCCAGCCGGAGGTTCTTCGACGGCTTCGGCGGCCCCTACATCCCCGGCAGCGACATCTCGCCCATCTTCAACCCGGAGTTCTTCGGCAACACCATGGTGGCCAACGGCCGCACCTGGCCGGTCCTGGCGGTCGAGCCGCGCCGCTACCGCCTCCGGTTCCTCAACGGCTGCAACGCGCGCTTCCTGATCCTCAAGCTCGTCACCGATCCCCTGGCCCCACGACCCGCCAGGGCCGCGGCACCCTTCTGGCAGGTCGGCACCGAGGGCGGGTTCCTGCCCGCGCCCGTCCAGCTCGACCAGCTCCTGCTGGGGCTGGCCGAGCGGGCCGACGTCATCGTCGACCTCACCGGGATGCCGGTCGGCACCGAGCTGTACCTGATCAACGAGGGGCCGGACGAGCCGTTCGGCGGCGGAGAACCAGGAGCGGCGTTCGAGCCGGCCGACCCCGCCACCACCGGCCAGGTGATGAAGCTCACCGTGGTCCCGCTCGCCTCCCCGGACACCAGCGTCCCCCCCGACCAGCTCACCCTGCCCAGCTTCACGCCGCTGGGGCCGGCGACCGTCACCCGGCGGGTCTCCCTCAACGAGGAGGACTCCGCGGTCCTTGAAGGGGTGGGGCCGAGGGCCGCGCTGCTCGGCACGCTCGACACGAGCGGGCACCCCGTCCACCTTGGCTGGGACGACCCAATCACGGAGAACCCGGCGCTGGGGGCCACCGAGGTCTGGGAGCTTCACAACTTCACCGAGGATGCCCACCCCATCCACATCCACGAGGTGCAGTTCCAGGTCGTCGACCGCGAGCCGCTCGAGCCGTCCGAGGGACCGCCTCGACCGCCAGAGCGCTGGGAGACCGGCTACAAGGACACCGTCATCGCCTACCCGGACGAGATCACCAGGGTCAAAGCGAAGTTCGACCTCGCCGGCCTCTACGTGTGGCACTGCCACATCGTCGAGCACGAGGACAACGAGATGATGCGCCCCTACCGGGTCGGGCCATAACAAGAACAAGACTGGAACGCAATCCAAGCCAGAGGGATCAACCGGCGTGAAGTCCTGCACTGCCCACCTGGAGTTGATCTGGGCCGGCGGCTCGGGTCAGCCCGGGAGGAGCGGCGTGGCCGCGCCCAGCTCGTCCAGCGACCGGCGCAGGCCGTCGGCGAATACGTCCAGGTCCGGGCGGCCGTCAGGGTCGCTCTGGATCCCGATGTTGAGCTGGCCGTCATAGGACAACACGGCCACGCTCAGTGGGACGTCGCCGGCCACCTGCACCACCTGGACGGCGCGGAGGTGGTTGGCCAGGTCGAACGCTGGGTCATCGACCCACAGCGGCAGCCCTTGCCCAAACGGGGGGCATAGCACCAGCTGGCGCAGCCTGGGACCAGTTCCAGGCGGCCGCCGAGCTCCCGGCGGACGGCCGCGCCGAACAGGACGAACCCGGTGGCGATCGTTGGGGCGATCGGTCACGGCCTGGGCAGCCGCCATGCGAGCCCTGCAACGACCACGCCGACGCCGCCGAAGACCGCCTCGAGGGGCTGGAAGCCGATCCAGACCAGCTCCACCGCCTCGAAGGCGACCAGGCCGAGGCCTGCCAGCAGCGACAACTCGCGGGCATGCCACCCGTCCCGCCACTGCCACAGGCCCGCCACCAGGAAGCCGCCGCCGACCAGGGTGGCCAGCAGGACGCCCGGGATGCGCCAGTCCGAGAACGGGCTGCCGGCCAGGGCCGACAGCTTGGCGTCCATCAGCGACCCGTCCGGCTCGGCGACCAGCAGCAGGCCGCCGATGGCGCCCGCCACGCCGGTGAACAGCTCCAGCCCGACCAAGGTCCGTTGCCTACGGCGACGGCCGGTCCGTGCCTGCCTCGTCGTCGGTCTTGTTTGCGCCGGGTCGATCTTCATCGGTCTGCTCCTGTCGCCGCGATCGCTGCCGAGTTTTGGTGCCGTTCGGATGGGGTTGCTCGTGGGCTACCGGTTCGCGGCGGCGACGAGGTCGAGGCTGCTGGTGGTGCCGGCGAAGTGGGCCACGCCGTGCAGCGCCAAGACCACGGCGAGCAGGCGTGTCCGCAGCCGGATCGAGGAGCCTGGGCGGAGCGCGGGCGCGGTGGTCATGGGAACTCCTCTCGGTGATGCCGGCGACCGGCCGCCGCGGTCGCCTCGGCGTGCACCGAGTGTCCTGCCGACCGCCTCGGCTGCGTAGGGGCGTGCGGCCCTGCCCGGCACGGGCGATCGGCGGCGTGGCGCACGCCTACCTTGCCGGCGCGGGCGTGCTGTTCTTCTTCCCCTCGGCGGCCCCGCGACCTGGCGCAGGCTGGCCATGCTCCCATCCCGCGAGCAGCCTGACTGTCGCCACGGTTACGCTGATCATGCTTCTCCTCCTGAGCGTGGCGATGCTGGCCCTGACGCCGTTCTGGCTGGGCGAGGGTCTGGCGTTCGACGCTCCCTTCGGGGTGGTCTTCTCGGTGTTGTTCTTCGTGGAGGCCATCCTGCTCGGGCGTGGCGCGGCGCGCCTGCACGCGACACGACGGCCATGGTTGCGTCCGAGCCTGTGGCGGATGCGGGCACGGGGAAGTAGCGCCCGGCTGGGTGCCGCGCCAGGCCCCGCCCCCGTGGCGTACCGGCACGTCCTGGATCTGCCGCTGTCGGTTGCGTGACCGGTGCCGCTTCGGGTCGGCCGAGGGTCCCGATCGACACCTGCCGTTCGCCGCTACCGGCGCGGCCGGCTGGTCCATTTACTGATCGTGAACAAGTGGGCCAGTCTCGCCCCAAGGTAGCTCGGAGCACGGTGGGGAGGCGGTCATGGCGACAACCATCCAGCACGAGCAAGCACGTGTCACGGTGCCGACGCTGGTGATGGCCGGGCGCGACGACTTCGTGTTCCCGCCGGAGCACCAGCTCGAACTGGCGGCCGGGATCCCCGATGCGCGCCTGCGGATCATCGAGCGCGCTGGTCACAACCCACACATGGAGCAGCCCGCCGAGGTCATGCAGGCCGTCAGGGACTTCATCGCCGCGGACGTGCCTTGTGGCTGACCCGCACGCCGGCCGCCGAGGCTCCCACCGCGGGGAGGTGAGGGCGGTGCGAACCATCGGCCTGCGCAGCGATCACGCGCCCGACCAGATCCCGGCGTCCCACCGCGACCTGGTCGAGTGCCCGCCGGTCGTCGCCCTGACCACGGTCATGCCCGACGGTCATCCGCAGACCTCGGTGGTGTGGTGCGACTTCGACGGCGAGTGCCTGCGGGTCAACACGATGCGTGGCTTCGCCAAGGAACGGAACATGCGCCGCAATCCGCGGGTCACGCTGCTGTGCTACGACCCGCGCCAGCCCCAGCGCTACCTCGAGGTCCGCGGCACGGTCGTCGAGATGACCGAGGCGGGCGCGGCCGGGCACCTGGACGACCTCGCCTCCAAGTACGCCGGCCGGCCGGTCCGCTACTTCGGCGACGTCATCCCGGCGCGCTTCGCCCAGACCGAGGTCCCGGTCGTGTGCCGGATCCGGCCGAGCCACGTCGTCGCGCTCGACGCGACGGGGACGGAGTGAAGGCCATGACCACGCTGGTCGCGCCCGGGACGCTGCCGATCCCCGCCTCGCACCTCGACCTCCTGACCCGACCGATCTGCGGGGTGCTCACCACGATGGGTGGCGACGGCCAGCCCCAGTCGAGCCTTGTGTGGGTCGACGTCGACGGCGCGTGCGCCCGGGTCAACACGACGCTGGAGCGGCAGAAGGGTCGCAACCTGCTCGCCAACCCGAAGGTCAGCCTGCTGGTCGTCGACCCCGACAACACCGCCCGCTTCATCCAGGTCCGCGGCGACGCGGAGCTGGTGACCGACGGCGCCCTCGACCACCTCGACGCACTGACCCGCAGCTACACCCGCCACCCCGCCTACTACGGCTACGTCTACCCCG
>WNGE01001534.1_pt1 | contig 37542 bp, 27 predicted proteins | sample 5400651 | NCBI WGS metagenome assembly WNGE01 (sample SAMN13153370, study PRJNA577476) | soil metagenome | isolation source: 60 cm soil or saprolite under grassland replicate 2 | place: USA:California | collected 2016-06-15
AATCCTCGGCTGGGGAAGGCGGGGCGACCCTGCTGCGCGTGCTCGATCGCACCCTCACGTCGATGGGCGCGCGTCTGCTGCGAGCGATGCTCGGTCAGCCGCTGCTCGATTCTGAGCGCATCAACCAGCGCCTCGACGCGGTCGAGCACCTCGTCCGCGAAACGTCGTTGCGTACGCGGCTGGCGCAAGCCCTCGCCGGTCTGCCCGACCTCGAACGCCTCGCCGTCCGCGCCGGCCAGCAACTGCTGCTGCCCCGCGAGTGCCTGACGCTCGCGACTGGCCTCGAACGCATCCCACGCGTACTCCGCGCCCTCGATGGTCTGGATTTGCCGGAGCTTCTGTCCGCGTCCAGGCCCGAACCACTGCCCGACGCGATCGCCGCGATCCGCGAAACCGTGCGCGACGGCGCCACTGTCTTCGAGGAAGGCGTCATCAAGCCCGGGGTCTCGACCGAGCTCGATCAGCACCGCACGCTCGCCGGCGATGCTCGGCAATGGATCGCCGCGCTCGAGCAGCGCGAGCGCGAGCGGACCGGCGCCCGCGGTGCGCGCGTTGGCTACAACAAGATCTTCGGCTACTACCTCGAAGTCACCATCGCCCAGTGCGCCCTGCCCACCGACTACTACCAGCGCCAGGGCACGGGCGCCGCGACTCTCGGCGAGCACCTCGAACGGCTCGGCTGGATCCGCAAGCAGACGCTGGCCACAGCCGAGCGCTTCGTCACACCGGAGCTGAAGGAGATGGAGTCGCGCGTCTCCCGCGCGCATGACGAGGCGGTGCAGCTCGAGCGGGAGCTCTACAACGCGCTGCTCGGGCGGCTGGCCAAACAGAGTGGCGACATGGCCTCGGTCGCGCGCGCCATCGCCGTCCTAGATGTGCTGCTCGCGCTGGCCGAGAGCGCGGTTACGTGCCAGTACGTGCGACCGGTGGTCGACGACAGCGATGCGCTGGAGGTCATCGAAGGACGCCACCCGGTCGTCGAGCGCAGCCTGCCGCCCGGGCAGTTCGTCGCCAACGACACCGCACTCGGCTCTGAAGCACGCGTAATGCTGCTTACTGGCCCCAACATGGCCGGCAAGAGCACCTACTTGCGGCAGGTGGCGCTGATCGTCCTGCTGGCACAGGTCGGCAGCTTTGTTCCGGCGCGGTCCGCACGCATCGGGATCGTCGATCGTATCTTCACGCGCATCGGCGCCCACGACGACATCGCCGCCGGTCGCAGCACGTTCATGGTCGAGATGATCGAGGCGGCCACGATCGTCCGCTCGGCGACCGCGCGCAGCCTCGTCGTGTTGGATGAAGTTGGTCGCGGCACCAGCACGTTCGACGGCATGGCCATGGCGCAGGCCATCGTCGAGGACCTGCACGATGCCGAACGTCCCGGCGGCGCCCCGAAAACCATCTTCGCCACCCACTATCACGAGCTGACTGCCCTGCGCGAGACCTTGCCGCGCCTGCGTACCTATCGTGTCGACGTCCTGGAACGCGGCGACGACGTCGTCTTTCTGCACGCGGTCGTCGAAGGTGGCGCCGATCGCTCGTACGGCGTCCACGTCGCACGGCTGGCCGGGGTACCCGAGCGCGTGACGCGCCGCGCCGCGCTGCTGCTTCACGAGCTCGAGGCGCAGCGTCCGGCGGCCGGTGGCTCGCCTGCCGCGCCACAACCGTGCTCCGGCGCATGCGCCGAACTTGTAGGCATGGACCTGCTCGGGCTCACGCCCTTGCAGGCGCAGGCGGAGCTGTTTCGTCTGCAGCAGCTCGCGCAGCAGCCGCCGTCATGAGCCACATCCGGGTGATGGACCCGCACCTGGCGGCGAAGATCGCCGCCGGGGAAGTGATCGAGCGCCCGGCGTCGGTGGTCAAGGAGCTGGTCGAAAACGCGCTCGACGCGGGCGCGCGTCACGTCCAGGTCGAGATCGAGGGCGGCGGCGCCGACCGCCTGCTCATCGCCGATGACGGTCACGGCATCGCCGCCGACGAGGTGGAGCTGGCCTTTCGGCGGCACGCCACGAGCAAGCTTCGCCAGGAGAGCGACCTCAACGCGTTGAGCACCCTCGGGTTCCGCGGTGAAGCGCTGCCAAGCATCGCAGCCGTCGCGGATGTGGTGTGCTCCACGCGTGCTTCGTCCGAGGCCGTGGGCACGGAGTTACGCATCGAGGCGGGAGCGCTCGAACAGCAGCCGCGCGCCCGACAGCCGGGCACGACTATGCTGGTCGAGGGCCTGTTCGAGCGCTTTCCGGCGCGGAGAAAATTTCTCCGCGCGCGGAGTGCCGAGGCGGCGGCGTGTGTGGCGATCGTGACGCCGCTGGCGCTCGCGTTTCCCGACGTGCAGTTCACGGTGCTGGTGGATGGTCGCGAGGCGCTGCGTACTCCGGGCAACGGCGTCCTGCGCGATGCCGCCGTCGCCGTCCTGGGCGCCGATGCCGCCAATAACCTGATCGACTTGCCTCTGACCACGCTGGATGGCGACCGTGGCGAGCCGGTGGTCGCGGTGAGTGGTGTGTGCGCCGCCGGCAGCTATCACCGCGCCGGGCGATCGGGCGTCATCGTGCTGGTGAACCACCGGCCAGTGGTCAATCGCACGCTGAGCTTTGCCGTCGTCGAAGCCTACGGCTCGTTGGTGCCGGTGGGTCGCCAGCCGGTCGCAATCGTTGACGTCCAGGTGCCGCCCGCCGAGGTCGACTTCAACGTCCACCCGAGCAAGCTGGAGGTGAAGCTGCTGCGCGAGCGCGCCGTCTACGCCGGCATCCAGCGTGCCCTGCGTGCGGCGCTGGCCACGGACCAATGGCCGGTCTCGACCTGGTCTGCTGAGGAGGATGGAGCCTCAGGCGAGGCGCTGCGCGACCTGCGGGTGCTCGGCCAGGCCGGTCGAACCTATGTCATCGCCGAGGGCGGGGCTGGCCTGTATCTGGTGGACCAGCACGCCGCGCATGAGCGCGTGCTCTTGGAAACCCTGTCCGCGGCACTGGCGGGTCAGGTCGAACAGCAGCTGCTGCTGGAGCCGCTGGTGTTGGATGTGCCGCCCGAGGTGGTGCATCTGGCCGTGGAGGCGGCGGCTGACCTGGCCGGGCTGGGCTTCGAGCTGGAGCCGTTCGGTCCAGGTCAGCTGCTGGTGCGCGGTGTGCCCGGTGTGCTGTCCGAGCGCCAGCCGCAGCGGGTGCTCCAGGAGTCGCTGTCGGCGCTGGCCAGCAACAGCCACGGGCTACTGGTCGAACCGCACGCCTCGTGGGCCGAGCGGCTGGCGATCGTCCTTGCGTGCAAGAGCGCCGTCCGTGCCGGGGATGTCCTGGCGGTGCCCGAGATGGAGAGCCTGCTGCGCAGGCTGGGCGAGGCCGCGCTGTGTCGCACGTGCGCGCACGGTCGGCCGACCGCGATCCTGCTCAGCCATGCGCAGCTGGCGCGCGAGTTCGGCCGCCGCTAACTCTAGCCTCCGAGCGCCCGGCGACGGTGCACGCACACGGGTGACCGCTCTCGCCTGTGGCCCATGCCGGCTGCCGGCTACGTGTACGCGCCCCCGCCGAGTGAGCTATTCGGGGCGCGCTCTGCTTCAGCCCCGGGCAGGTTGACGGAAGCTCAGTCGGAAACTGGAGAAGGCCCCACGCTTCCAGTGAGGATCGCCGTGTGCGTGCCGTTGCTCGCCGCGGCGTTGCGGTGACCGCCTTCAGTCCCTCGGTTGCGGCGGCGATCAACAGTACGCCGCGAACGCTCGTTATCGGCGTCGAGCACATCGACCTCGCCAATCAGCAGCCGGATCGTGGCTGCCTCTTCGAATACACGGATTTCTTCAGTCGGACGGTGCGCATCCACTCGGGCGACACGCTCGACTTCCGCACCGCCCCGAATGCGTTCCACGTGGTCGGCATTGCGCGGAGCGAGTACAAGGCGCGCATCGCGTATCCGGTCGTGGTCCTGGATGCCGACGATCCGCGGGCGCCAGCCACCGGTCTGCCGAGGATCCTGCTGGGTCCGTCCAACGGCTCGATCACCGACGGCAGCTCCAAGGGCGGCGGATTTGTGGGTGGCCCGGTCGATTTTCCACCCGGACCGTGCGGCCTGCTGCAGCTGGGCCAGTCGCGGGGTACGATCCACGGCGGCGAAGACGTCGAGGCCCAAGGTGGCGTGCCCGGCTTCCCGCCCGATGGGACCGACTGGCTCATCACGTTCACCGATATCGAGCCCGGTACCTACACGATGTTCTGCTTCATCCATCCGGGCATGAGTGGCGACCTGGTCGTGGTCAAGGACTCCGATCCGAACGTCAGCACCCAGGCTCAGATCGACGGCGCGGCGTCGACGCAGTTCGTCGCCGAGCGCGATCAAGCGTTGGCCGTTGAGCGCGAGGCCAATCAGGTCCGTTTCACCGGCGGAGCGCCGGGCAAGCGGACGTACCAGGTCGCGGTCGGCATCAGCGCCGCCACCGGCACGTCGCCATCGACGAGATGCTGCCGCAGTCACTCAACCTCACCCGCGGCGACGCGGTCGATTTCAAGTGGCGCGACGAGCACAACGTCCACACCGTGGGCTTCCCCAACGCCGAGCCGCCACTGCCTCAGGCGTTCGACTTCGCGTTCGAGCGGGGTGAGCACCCCGAGTTTGTCGCCGATCCGGGCAACGCGTCGAAGGGGACGCTGCTGACCAGACCGGACGTGGTGGTCGACTCCGGTGTGCTCGTCGGGACGAAGTACTTCCTCCAGCCGTCGGTCCAGTTCTGGGGCGTGACCACAGGCGCAGGGACCACGGCAGGCACGTACGGCTTCATGTGCACGGTCCACGACTTCATGCAAGGCGCGGTAATAATCGGGCCCTGATCACACACACTGGGCGATGCACACACCTCGTGGGCCGCGCGACTGGCCATTGTGCTCGCCCTGTATCAGCGCCGTCCTGGCCTGCCCGAGATGCGGAGGTTGCCTCGCCTCTGCGGCGCTGCGCTGCCTCGCACGGGCGGACACGAGCTCGGCCGCCGCTGAAGTCTCCTCTTTGAAAGGAAAATCGGGCACTCTGAACCTGGTGCCCGATGTCCGCGTCGTGCGCGATGAAGCCTGCTCAGCCGTGTTCCTCGTCCAGATCCGCCGACTCCTCGACGATGCCTACGCGGACGACTTCGCCGAGGAGGATTGGCAGCATACCGCCGGCGGCTGGCGCGTCATCGTGCTCGATGGCCAGTCGCCAGTCGCGCACGCGGCAGTCGTACCTCGCCTCCTGCACGTATCGGAGCGACAGTTCCAGACGGGCTACGTCGAAGCCGTCGCCACCCTGACCTCAAAACAGACTCAGGGTCTGGGCGCACTGGTCATGTCGCACGCGACCAGCCTCGTGCGCGCGCACTTCGAAATGGGCGCACTCTCGACAGGACGGCTCGACTTCTACAAGCGCTTCGGCTGGGAACCCTGGCAGGGCCCATCCTTCGTTCGCGATGGAGCCGAGCTCATCCGCACGCCAGACGAAGACGACGGCCTGATGGTGCTGCGCTTCGGACCGAGCGCCGATATCGACCTCACCGCGTCGATCGTGTGCGAACAGCGCTCCGGCGACGCCTGGTAAGGCGCCTCACTCTGCCTGTGCGCGTGACGCTTGCCCTTGCGCCGGACGCTGCCTGTGCACCGGGCGCTGCATTTGTGCCGGCGCGTGCCTATTGCGCTGGACGCTGCCTGTGCACCGGAGTCCGCATGCCGCCAGCGCTCCTATACTCACCCCGCTGTGGCCGTAGGCGGCAAGATCGCACTCGAAGAACACGTCATCCTGCCGTCGATCTCCGAGCCAGGCGCCGCCGGTTCGGGTCCCTCGGTCAACGATCCCGAGTACTTCGCCGACGTCCGCCAGCGCCTCGGCGACAGCCAGCGTCGCCTCGAGGACATGGACCGCTGCGGCATCGAGCAGATGGTCCTGTCGCTGTCGCAGCCCGGCGTCCAGGCGATCTTCGACCCGCAGACCGCGGTCGAGGCCGCCCGGCGCGCCAACGACGAGCTCGCGTCACACTTCATCGCGGCGCATCCAGAACGGTTCCTGGGCTTCGCCGCGCTACCACTGCAGGACGTCGACGCCGCCTGCCGCGAGCTCGAGCGTACCGTCCGCGAGCTTGGCTTCAAAGGCGCGATGATCAACGGCTACTCCAACCTGGACAGTGCCGAAGGCGTCCAGTACCTCGATGAGCAGCCAGTCTGGGAGTTCTGGGCGTGTGTGGCCGACCTGGGCGTGCCGATCTACCTTCACCCGCGCGACCCGCTGCCCAGTCAGCAGCGCATCTACGCCGGCTACCCCGCGCTGGTCGGCTCGGCGTGGGGCTTCGGCGTCGAGACCGCCGCGCACACGCTGCGGCTCATGCTCAGCGGCCTGTTCGACCGCTTCCCCAACCTGACGGTGATTCTCGGACACCTCGGCGAGGGCCTGCCGTTCTTGCTGCCGCGGGTCGAGCACCGCCTGCGGCACGCCCGGCCGGCAGCAAGGGGACGCCACACCCAGCCGCTCATGCACTACCTGCGGCGGAACTTCTTCATCACCACCAGCGGCGCATTCCGCACCGCCGCCCTGGGGGACACGCTCGAAGAGCTGAGCGCCGATCGGGTGCTGTTCTCGGTGGACTACCCGTACGAGACCATGGACGAGCAGACCGCGTGGTTCGACTCGCTGCCCATCAGCGAAGCAGATCGACAGAAGATCGGCCGAGACAACGCCCGCAAGCTTCTTCGCCTCGCCTAGCGAGCTGCCTGCCTCCACTCGAACGCTCCGATCTGCTCCGCCTCCCCGGCGGCGCTGCCTATCCGCCTCCTGCTGCGCCACTTCCCTCGTGCGCTGCCCATCCGCCACGTTCTGCTGCGCCTCACGTCGTGCTCAGCCGATCCCCCACCCCACGTGCCTACTCCGCGTCACGTAGTCCGCGGCCGATCCGTCTTTCGCGCCGCTTGCTACAACTCGGCGATGCCACTGCGAAACCGCGTCACGCCGTTCGGCGAGATCGTGGCCCTGCCTGGGCGCGGCCTCCTGATGGGTAACCGCGGCGTCTTGCACGACGATCGGCAGCGCATCGTCCGCGACTCACAGGTACGCCGCTGGATCGCGTGCCGCCTCGAGTTCCGCGGACGCCACCGCGAGCTCATGCAGCCAGGCCGCTGGACCGAGCTCTTCTTCCTCGACGAAGCGGCCGCCCTCGCCGTAGGCCATCGTCCGTGCGCCGAATGCCGCCACGCCGACTTCATTCACTTCCGCGACACCTGGCGGCGCGCCTTCCCCGAGTTCGGCCCCTGGTCCGTCGACGCCGTCGACCGCCAACTCCACCAGGACCGCCGCGAGGCGCCGTGGCGCAAGCGCACATTCGAGTCCGAGATCGCCACGCTGCCCAGCGGCGCCTACATCGAACTCGATGGCCAGGCGTGGCTGATCCAACCCGACACGCTCCTGGCATGGTCGCCCGACCGCTACACGCAGCGACGCCCGCGGCCTGAGGCCAGCGTCGTGACGGTCCTCACCCCAGCCTCCATCGTCGAGGTGCTACACGCAGGCTATGAGCCGATGCTTCACCCCAGCGCCCGCGCGACAGAACAGTCCTGACCTGCGTCACCGTCTTAGCCGCACCCGCGCCGGTGTGTTAATGCCCAGAATGAACGCAAAAAAACCGCCCACCTGCGAGAGGTGAGCGGTTCTTGTGTGTGGTGGAGGTGCGGAGGAGTCGAACTCTCCGGTCCAAAGCAGGTCGACGCGAGATGTGCTACAGGCGTAGTCGATGATTGGGATCTCGCGCTTCTGGTCCCCATCGACAGGGGCCGGTCTGCGCCAGCCGGGTGGTCTTTTGCGCACCCTACCCGGCGTGAGGTGCGCAGCATCCTAACTAAGTGGCCTCGTTACCGATCCGTCAGGTGGAAACCGGTAGGAGGTACGCGGAGATTAGGCCGCGTAAGCGAGCGCTCGCGCGCTCTGATTGTTGCCAGTTACGGCTTGCCAGCGGATTTACGAGGGAGCCGGCGTCCTCGGCCTGCAATCTACGAATCTTCCCCTCTGTCGATACCACTCACCCCCGAGTCCTTTGGTGGACTCCAAGTATACCCGTTCTGAACGCTCCACCCAAGCCATTTTGCCCGGTAACGCTAGCCCTTTTTACCTGCCAGACAGGGCAGTTTCGCGTGCAGCGCTCGCCCTGCTTCCCCGCCCGCGGCTCTGGGAACGACCGCGTCTCGAGCGTGAGCGGCCCTGGCTTCGGTCCGGCGCGAGCGGCCCGCCTACCTGTTGAGCGTGAGCGGCCCCGGCTTCGGTCGAGCGTGAGCGGTCCGCCTGGCTGTCGGAGCGTGAGTGGCCCAGCCGCGGTCAGCGCCGGCCGTAGGCCTCCTTGACCGCCCGCTCGATCTCGCGCTTGTTCTCCCGCTCGGCGATGGCCGTCCGCTTGTCGTACTGTTTCTTGCCCCGCGCCAGCGCGAGCTCCAGCTTGAGCTTGCCGCCGCGGTCGTACAGCCGCAGCGGCACCAGCGTGAAGCCCGATTCCTTGGCCTTGCTCGACAGCCGCCCGATCTCGCGCGTGTGCAACAGCAGCCGCCGCGGCCGACGCGGCTCGTGGTTCCAGCGATTGCCCTGCTCGAATGGCGCGATGTGCGCGTTCCACAGCCAGATCTCACCGTCCTGCGGTCGAGCGAACGCGTCGCGTAAGTTGGCGTTCCCGGCCCGAATGGATTTCACCTCGGTGCCCGCCAGGGACAGCCCAGCCTCCACCGACTCCACGATGTGGTAGTCGTGCAGCGCCTGGCGGTTGGTCACCAGCGTCTTCTCGGTCGGGCTGGTCTTGGTTGCGGGTGCGGCGGCGGGCACGTTTCCGCGGCGCGTCGCCGACGTGCGGCGCTTCAATCGCTTCTACACCCACCACACGGGTCTGCTGCAGCAGGGCTACCTCCGCAGTCCGTTCTCGCTCACCGAAGTGCGCGTGCTGTACGAGTTAGCCCACGGCGGAACCACCACCGCGGTCGAGCTGGGCCGAGCGCTCGACCTGGATGCCGGCTATCTGAGTCGGATCCTGCTCGGGTTCAGTCGCCGCGGACTGCTCGATCGCCAGCCATCGACGCGCGATGGCCGACAGAGCCTGCTCCACCTCACGCCGCAGGGCCAGGACGTGCTGGCGCCCCTCGAGGCCGGCGCCCGCGAACAGATCGGACAGCTGATCTCAGGCCTGACCGAGTCAGACCAGGAGCGACTCGTCGACGCGATGCGGACGATCGAGGCGCTGCTCGCGCCGGCAGTCCAGCCGCGGGTCGCGCCATTCGTGCTGCGACCGCCACAGCCGGGCGATCTCGGCTGGGTGGTGCAGCGTCACGGCGCCATCTACGCCCAGCAGTACGGCTACGACGAGCACTTCGAAGCATTGATCGCCGAGATCGTGGCGCACTTCGTCGCGCGGTTCGATAGCCGCCGCGAGCGGTGCTGGATCGCCGAGCGCGAGGGCCAGCCAGTCGGCTGCATCTTCCTGGTCAGGGCGACCACGACGATCGGCAAGCTGCGGCTGTTCCTGGTCGAGCCGAGCGCGCGGGGCCAGGGCATAGGCGCCCGATTGCTCGAGGAGTGCATACGGTTCGCCCGCCTGGCGGGCTATCGACGCATCCGCCTGTGGACACAGAGCGAGCTACTGGCGGCTCGCCACCTGTATAGCAAGGCAGGTTTTCGGTGCATCGCCGAGGAGTCGCACCATAGCTGGACCAAGGACCTCGTCTCCGAGACCTGGGAGCTGCGGCTTCACAACTGAGGTCCGGAACAGCACCGCCAGGCAGCGCCACAGCCAGCTTCATTCCGCCAACGTTCGGTCACCCCTCGCGCAGCACGCCCGGCACGGCGCAGCTACGCCCGTTCCGCCGGCGACGCGCGGCCCGGCGCGCGAGTGCGTGCTCAGGATCCTGAGCGCGATTGAGCAGACGCGCCAGTGCTCAACGGATGCTCAGGATCCTAGCCAGCCGCTGAGCAAACCAGCTCATGCTCAGGATCCTGAGCGGCGTGCTCAGTGTCATTGAGCGCAGGGGTTACGTGCTCAGGATCCTGAGCAACGGGTGGCGGCGACAGTGAATCGGGATGGTCAGTCGCGCGCGGCGCGATCAGTTGGGTCGGCCGTGGACGGCGGGGTGGGCGCAGTCAGTTTCGCCGGTTCGGCTTCGTCGATTCGGTCTGGTCGAGCAGGACGTTCTGCTCGGGCGGCGGGTTGTTCGCGGGCGGTGTGGCCGGGCAGCTCCGCCACGAGCTCTTGCGCCGAGGCGCTGTAGCGATCGAAGGCGTCCCGCAAGTGTTCGACCTTGTAGTGCGCATAGATCCGCTTGGTGGTGTCGGGCGAGGCGTGACCCAGAATGTCCTGGACTTCAGACAGGCTGGCGCCGCGATTGAGCAGCACGCTCGCCTTGGAGTGCCGAAAGTGGTGCGTCGACGCGGGCACGCCAACCACGCGCGCGTACTTCTTGACAATTCCCCACACCGACTGCGGCGACAGCCGCCAGCCCTCGCCACCGTGCCCGGCCGCGGGGCCGCGATGGTTGTCGTGGCGCAGAAACAGCGGCGCCAGGGCATCAGAGCGCGCCTCGAGGTACGTCCGAATCGCCTGCTGCGTGATTTCGTCGAAGAACACGACGCGCTCCTTCTCGCCCTTGCCCGTGATCAACGCACGATCCGCCCAGCCTTCCTCGACGTCGACGCGCCTGAGCCGTGCCACCTCCTCGCGCCGCATACCCGTGCAGAACAAGGTGAGGACCAGCGCTCGATCGCGCAGCACCTCCAGGCGACGCGCTCCGCCGCGCTGCTCGGGAGGTGGCAGCGGCAGCTCGAGCACGTGCGTGACAAGGAGCGGCAGGCGCCGATCGATGCGTGGGCTCTTGTACGAGCCGCGACCCGCGACCTGTCGTGCGTTCTCGCGCATCTGCTCGTAGGTGACGCCGCGGTCGAGCAGCCCACGGCGCGCCAGAAAGCGCACGAAGGCGCGCAGCGCCGCCGAATACGTGCTGACCGTGGCCCGATGCTCACGACCGTGCTGCCGCACCAGCCAGGTATAGAAGTCCTCGAGGCTGCTGGGGCCGAGCGCGCGCGGCTGCCACGCCTCGAGCTGCCCGCGCTGGAGCAAGAACGCGCGGTAGCGGGCTAGCCCCGTCTGGTAGGTGTCGAAGGTGCGAGGCGACTTGCCGTGCAGCGAGCCCAGGAACTGCCCGACCAGCTCTTCGTACTGGTCCACTGCGCGGAGATGCTAGGGGCTGGCCGGGTGCCGACTCGGCTTTTTGGAGTCACAGGCGAATCGCAGCCGCGGCCGCCCGGACCATCTCACCGAGGTCGACACTCGCGATGTGGCGCCAGGTGACGTGTCCCGTTGGACTCTCGCTTCAACGGCGAAGTCGGAAACGTCCGTAACGCTTGAACCTCGGCACGTGCACTGAGTGTGAGAAAGCTACTTCCAGACCTCCATGGCCCAGCTGAACGGTCGGAAAACCTGCACCTGGCCGGCCGCCTCGGACATGAGCTGCTCGATCCGCGTCCGCTCCTCACCCGACAGCTGGACCTGCGCCGCGCCGATGTTCTCCTCGATCTCGGCGGGCACGCGCGCGCCGACCATCGAGGTAGTCACCACCGGATTGCCGAGCACCCACGCCAACGCCAACTGCGCGACGCTGACGCCCTTGGGCGTGGCGATCTCGTCGCGCAGGCGCTGCACGAGGCGCACGTTGTGTCGGAAGTTGTCGCCGCCCAGGATGGGTTGGCCGAACGCGACGCCGTTGGCCCGCCAGTCGTTGCCCTCGAAGGTGGTGTTTTCGTCGAAGGCGCCGGTCAGCAGGCCGTACGCAAGGGAGCCGTAGGCCATCACGCCAATGCCGTTGGCTTTACAGAACGGGAACACCTCGCGCTCCATGCGCCGGTCGAACAGGTTGTAGCCAACCTGCAGCACGTCGATCGAGCGCAGCCCGAGGCACTGCTCGAGCAGCGGCACGTCGAAGTTGGAAACGCCCACCAGGCGCGTCTTGCCCGCGCGCTGGATGTCGTCGAGCGCGGACATCGTCTCCTCGAGGGGCGTCTCAGGATCGGGCCAGTGCACCAGGTACACGTCGACGTGGTCGGTGCGCAGTCGACGCAGGCTGTCGTCGATCTCGCGCATGATCGAGGCGCGGCTGCTGTCGCGGCCGGGCTGCTGCGAGCCGTGCGCGCGCGGCACGATGCCGCACTTGGTGACCACGACCGCCTGATCGCGTCGGCCTTCGAGCGCGGCGCCCAGGGTCTCCTCGGCGTGGCCGGAGCCATAGCCCGGGGCGGTGTCGAAGCACGTGATGCCCAGGTCGAGCGCCTGGCGGATGGTGCGCACGGCTTCGCTGTCGTCGATGCGTCCGTAACGATCGCCGCTCATCGGCCAGCTGCCGAGGGTGATCGGCGACACGCGCAGGCCGCTCGTGCCGAACTCGCGCGCTGCCATCGGCAGCGCCGAGTCCGCGCGGCCACTGGTCATGGGGCTGTCCTGGTCATCGAATCTCCCTAAGTACTTGACGGAACGTGAGCCATTGCACGGCGGTCGGCGACTGCCATGAGTCGATCCTGAGCGTCGAACGTCAGCTCCTGGAGCGGTCCGCTTGCGCTGAGTCGCGGATGCTGGGCGACCTCGTCGAGAAGGGCTTCGCTGAGCCATAGCTCGTCGAGCTCGAGGGTGCTGCGTACGATCGCGATGCGTGGCGCGGGCGTGGGCCCGACCGAGTGCAGCGCCACCGCCAGCGCCTGCCGATCGGAGTCGAGCACGATCGGCACCTTGATCGCGGCCAGGGCGTTGGCGGTGAGCCCGTTCATGTACATCTTGGCCAGATCCAGTTTTCGGAACAGCCGTTGGGTCGTGAAATCGGCGATGCCCACGCCCAGACCGTTGCCGTCGGATTCGTCGGTCAGGTCGAGGACGACGATGCGCTCGAAGTTGGGCTTCGGCTCGCCGCCGATGCGCCGCCACATGCCGACGACGTTGTAGTCCATGCCGCTGCCCGAGAGGTTCTTGCCCATCCAGCCCACGACCAGCACGTGCAGGTGCTCGAACGGCACACGCGGCAAGTAGTCGTTGGCGATCTTGAGGAGCTCGCGGTCGGTGCTGAGAAAGCCCTCGGGCGCGGTGGCGCGCACCAGCGCCAGATCGTGCGCGGCGTTTTCGACCAGCGCCAGTCCGGCGACGATGTTGGCGGCGCCCAGGGTTAGCGTCGCGGCCGCCGGAATGTTGTCGCGCAGGCCGTGATCGTGGATCTGCTCCGCGCCGCGCTGCTTTCCCAGGCCGATGGCGGTCATCTTGCACAAGCCGCTTTCGATCTCGCCGCGAAAGGCGGTATGTGCCTTCACGCGGTTGACCACGATGGTCGCGTCGGCGGCGGCAGCGTAGGCGTCGAAGTACACGCGCGCCGTGGACTGCAGCTGGCCGAGCTCGACGGTGTCCATGGTGGCGCGAATGGGTGCGCCGACCGATTGCTCGGTGATGCCGTACTCGGCCAGCACATGCCGCTGGCCCTCGGGCGTGGCGCCGCCGTGGCTGCCCATCGCCGGCACGACGAAGGGTTCGCCGCCCGCCGCGCGTACAACCTCGGCGACCGTGCGGATGACCAGCGGGATGTCGGCGATGCCGCGACTGCCGGCGGTGATCGCCACCGACTTCCTGTTTGTCAGGCGGCTCCGAAGATCGATGCGCTCGAGCTCGGCGCGGACGGCTGCGGCCACGTCGTCGAGGAGATCCTGCGGCAGGTCCTGTCGGGCGGAGAAGAAGCGCGGCAAGGGCCGGGTGGGGTAGTCCGCCATGCTCCGTTCGAGTGTATCGGGGCTGCTTCGAGGGCCGTGTCGCTGGCAATTGCGGTGTCGAGCTCGGCGGCGGACTGTCGGGTCTCGCCACCGCCCCGTCGAGCCGGGCGGCGGGTGCGAGGACGCATCGTGCTGGGGTTGAGGAAGGTGCGCTGAACTGCCGCGTCGGTCTTTGTGACACTGCGGTGACGGTTCGCGTGACGCTTACCGCATTTTGTGACACAGCGCTGACGGTTCACGTGACGGTTCAGCGAGGTGCTGTGACGGTTCGCGTGGCGCTTCCTGAGTACGCTGAGGGCGGCGGCGGGGGTGCTGCGGGCAGGATGAGGTGGCTGCGGCGACGAGGCGGGGACGGCGAGGGCGAATTTTGACTCGGGCTGGTCAGCGGGGCGGAAGGCCGGGCGTCTATGCATTGGCGATGGCGGCAATGCATCGCGTGGGCGGCTGTGCCTCTCGCGCGCGGCAATGCAGCTCGCGGGCGGCACAGCACCTCGCGAGTGGCGTGCATCGCGTGGTCGGCTGTGCATCGCGTGGGCGGCGGTCCTTCTCGGACATGGCAACGCAGCTCGCGGGCGGGGTGCACCGCGTGGGGCTCTCGCACGAGCAGCGGTGCTCGTCGGACACGGCACTGCAGCTCGCGGGCGGCATATAGATCCCCAGGCGGCACTGCAACTCGCGAGCGGCATGCCTGGCGCGCGCGGCGGCGTATCGTGGCGCGTGGTGAGCGCGCGGCGTGCGGCCAGGTCGGCACCGACCGCGGTTCGAACCGAGGGTATGCCGCGGGCGGCATCGACGGCGGCGTGGCTGGTGCTGCTGGTTGGGCTCGGCGCGGCGGCGGCTTTCAACCTATGGCTGGCGCTGCAGCTGCTCGGGCGGCCCGACGAGACCCGCTACGGCGAGGCCATCCTGTACGACCACGCATCGCGGCTGCTGCGCGGCGAGGCGCTCTACCAGCCCCTGGATGGGCCGCCGTACACCATCGCGACCTACACGCCGCTCTACTACTGGCTCGCGGCGGGGCTGCGAGTGCTCGTGGGTCCGGGGTTTCTGGCAGGCAGACTGGTATCGCTCGGGGCGGGGCTGGTGAGCGCGGGACTGGTCGGCTGGCTGGTCTGGCGGCACACGCGGGCGGCCGTGGCGGCATTTGTAGCGGGGCTGGTGTTCATCGGCCTCGGGCTGGGCGGACTGGTGCCCTGGAGCGCCGCCTATAAAGAGGACCTGCTCGCGGTCGCGCTCGGCGTCGCCAGCGTGGTCACGCTCGACTCGGCGCCCGCACGGCCCGGCCGCGTGGTGCTGGCGGGCGGATTGGCAGCGGCGGCGGTGCTGACCAAGCAGTCGCTGGCGGGGCCGGCGATCGTGGGCGTGGTGTGGCTGCTGGCTGCTCGGCGGGTGCGGCTGGCGGCGCTGTTCGCGGCCACGGTGCTCGTGCTCGGGCTCTGGACGGGGGCACTGCTCGAAGTCACGACGCACGCGTTTGTGGCCAATGCGCTGGGCGGAAACCTGCACCAGCCGTTCGATGTGCTCACCTTCGAGGTGAACGTGCGCGAGCTGGCGATCTACCAGACCGTGCCGTCGGTGCTGACGGTGGCTGCCATCGCCGTCTCACGGCGCCGCCACGTTGACCTGCTGGTCTTGAGCTGGCTCGGGTCGCTGCTGCCCATGCTCGCGCTGGGGGCGATCGGCGCCGACAGCAACTACTGGCTGCAGTTCGCGGCGCTGTCAGCGGTGCTCGCGACGCTGTGGCTGTGGCGCGTGCGGCGCAGCTGGTGGGGCGTCATCGGGGCGGTGCTGCTGGTCGGCAACGCCGCGCTGGCGGTGCAGGGTGTGGCGGGCTGGCTGCAGGCGCGGCCGGGGTTTTTGGCGAGTGGGGCGGCGGTGGCCGAGCCGATGCGGCAGCTGGTGGAGCGGGTGTCCCGGTCGTCGGGGACGGTGCTGGCCGATCCGCTGGACGTCCTGGTACTCGCCGGGCGGCCGGTGCTGCTCGAGCCGATCGTGTACGGATTGCGCGAGCAGGACGGCTCGTGGGATCCGTCGCCGCTGGTGGCGCGGGTGTGCGGCGGCGAGGTGTCGCTGGTGGTGCTGGGCTACCCGCTCGAGGAGATCGGGCAGCGGTTTCCGCGAGCGGTCGCGGCGGCGGTGCAGCAGACGTTTGTGATCGAGCAGACGGTGCGGCTGGGGGGTGGCCAGCGGTGGGTGCTGGTGCCGCGCACGGATCGCTCCGGTTGCTTTACATAAGTTTCCTGTTTTTAGGCGATAGGGCCTGTGGGGATGCCCGACAGGAAGAAGTAGAAGGCGACCAGGACGAGGCCGCTAGCAAAGGACAGCAGTGCGCGGGTCATGCGGGCCACTGTGCGCCGCGGCTGGCTCGAAGCCACCCGCCGCGTGGTGGGTTGGGTGCCGAGCCACCTGACGGGCCGCCTTTCTTTCGCCGCGGTCGGCGGCACAGCGGAGCGCTTCGGGCGTGCGCGGTGCGGACAGAGTCGATGACGGCACGGCGCCCGGGCGAACGAGGTGATCGAAGCGCCGAGCCCATACGCCGGAGCGTGCCGGCAAAGGCGCCGGCTTCGGCCGCGGGCCAGCCGGTGGCGACTTCAGTCCGGTGGCGACTTCAGTCCGGTGGCGACTCCAGCGCGGCACCGCGCGCGACCCCAAAAGTTTGGTAGAGATAATTCTGATTAGATCTATCAAGCGGGTGGCTGTGGCGGCGGCGCCAGCTCGGCCGAGCCGCGCGCTGCACTCGGCGGGCCTTGCGGCGGGTGTTGGGTGCGCGCGTTCGAAGCATGCGGCCGATGGGCAGAACAGATTTTTCAGTATGCGGTGATACATTGGAGCCAGGTTCCAGCCACAGCTCACCAGGCCCGGGGGTGTTTGTGTGACGACTCGCCGCCAGTTCCTCGCCGCCTCGACTGCTGGCGCGCTGAGCGCCCTGAGCGTGCCGCTGCTGAGTGCCTGCACGCCGACCGCGCCGTCGCCGCCGGCGGCCGCCACCCAGCCGCTCAAGCCCGCCTCAGGCGCCGCCGCCACGACGCTCCTGCCCACCTACGTCGCCTTCACCGGCGGGCCCAAGCCCGACTACCACAGCGCCGATCCGCGCATCACCGACGGCTATGAGCACTTCCCCAAGACGTTCTTCAAGTCGTGGAACAAGGAGGCGCCGGCCAGCGGCGGCCGCGTCGACGTCTACATCATCGCCGCCTACCCGCCGCCCACGCCGTACGACCAGAACCCGACCTGGCAGGCGGTCAACAAGCAACTGAACGCCGATGTCCAGATGAACATCGTGCCCAACAGCGACTACCGCACCAAGCTGACGACGCTGATGGCCGGCGGCGACTTGCCCGACATCATCCACCTGTTCGGCGGCATCACCGCCGCCCCGGCCCTGCCCGACTTCATCAAAGCCAAGGCGGCCGACCTGACCCCGTTCCTGGCCGGCGACGCCATCAAGGACTACCCCAACCTGGCGGCGATCCCGACGTATGCCTGGAAGAACTCGACCTCGGTCATCGACGGCAAGCTGTACGCCTACCCGATCCACCGCTACCTGCCCGGGCTGACCTACTTCTTCAGGAACACCGACCTCTATGACAAGGTCATCGGCGCCGACTACCAGCCCAAGGACGCCGACGATTTTCTCCGTGTCTTACGTCAACTCAATCGGCCCCAGAACAACCAGTGGGCGATCGGCAATATCGCCACCTTCCCCTTCAACTTCGGTGTGGCGGGCTACGCCAGCATGTTCGGAGCGCCCAATACGTGGGGCAAGGACACCAGCGGCAAGCTGGTGCGCGACCGCGAGACCGAGGAGTACAAGGCCGCCGTCGGCTACTTGCGCAACCTGTGGAGCGAGGGCCTGATGTGGGCCAACGCGACCACCGCCGCCGCCTCTCGACCAGACTTCGTCGCCGGGCGGTTCGCGGTCTCGGTGGAGGGCTTTGGCAATCCGTGGAACGACTTCTGGCGGCAGGGCCTGCAGCAGAACCCGCCCAACCACTTCGATCTGATCCCGCCATTTCCCGCCACAGCTGGCGACAAGACGGTTGGCTACATCAGCGGCGGCTACATCTCGATCAACGTGCTCAAGAAGGCCAGCAACGAGCGCATCAAGGAGCTGCTGCGCATCGCCGACTTCCTGGCCTCGCCGTTCGGCTCGCAGGAGTCGACGCTGCTGTCCTATGGGATCGACAACGCCGACTACACGCTCGACGCCAACGGCGACCCGAAGCTGAGCCCGCAGGGCATCGCGCGCGCCGGCTACGTGCCGTGGCGATATATCTCGGACCACCCGTACGTGCAGTTCCAGCCCGACCTGCCTGGCTATGCCAAGAAGTCGTTTGACGCCGAGCAGCTGCTGGTCGGCATCGGCGTGCCGAACGTCACGCTCGGCTACTACTCGAAGACCGACCTGGGCCCAGCTGGCAGTAGCGCCAACATGAACTTCTTCGATGGTCTGAACGACATCGTGGTCGGCCGCCGCCCGTTCACCGACTACGACCAGCTCGTGCAGGACTGGCGCAAAGCCGCCGGCGATCAGGCGCGCAGCGAATACACGGAGGCCATCGCCGCCGGCTGAGACTTGTCCGATCCGATGCCGCGCGGGTCGTCACCGGCTGGCGGTGGTCGCATCTTGTCCCAGGCGGGTTGTCGGTTACAGGCGTGCTTCAGGGGTAGATGCCGCGAGTGAGCGTGGCTTCCGCTACGCGGTTGACGGCCAGCATGTACGCCGCGAGCCGCAGGTCGACCGCGTGCTCGACTGCTGTTCGGTGCACGTCTTCGAACGCGCGCACCATCACCCGCCGCAGTCGGGCGTTGATCTCGTCGATCGTCCAGAAGAATTCTTCGCGATCCTGCACCCACTCGAAATAGCTCACCGTGACGCCGCCGGCGTTGCACAGCACATCCGGAATCACAGTAATACCGCGCGCGCGAAAAATATCGTCGGCCTCGGGCGTGGTCGGACCGTTGGCCGCCTCGGCCACCACCCGCGCGCGCACCTGGGGGGCGTTGCGCGCGGTGATCTGGCCCTCGAGCGCGGCCGGGATCAGGATGTCGCAGTCGAGCTCGAGCAGGTCGGCGTTCGACACGCCGCGCGTGCGCGGGGTACTGACCACCGAGCCGGTCTCTTGCTTATGTCGAGTCACCAGCGCGAGGTCGAGGCCATCACCGTCGAACACGCCACCTTGGGAGTCGCTAACCGCGATCACCTTCGCGCCCAGCTCCGCAAGAAAGCGCGCCGACGCCTGGCCGGCGTTGCCGAAGCCCTGCACCACCACCCGCGTCCCCGACACCTCCATCCCGAGCACTTTGGCCGCTTCCTGGATTGTGTACACCGTGCCGCGCCCGGTCGCCTCGCTGCGCCCCTCGCTGCCGCCGATGCTCACCGGCTTGCCCGTGACCACGCCCGGCACCGAGTAGCCGCGGTGCATCGAGTACGTATCCATCATCCACGCCATCACCTGCGCGTTGGTGTTGACATCGGGCGCCGGGATATCGCTGTCGGGACCCAGCATGTCGGCGATCTCGGTCGTGTACCGCCGCGTCAGCCGCTCCAGCTCGCGCTGCGACAGCAGCTTCGGATCGCACGTGACGCCGCCCTTGGCGCCGCCGTACGGGATCTTCACGCACGCGCACTTCCAGGTCATCCACATCGCCAGCGCGCGCATGTCGTCCAGGTCGGCCTGCGGATGGAAGCGGATGCCGCCTTTGGCGGGCCCGCGGGTGACGTTGTGCCACACCCGATAGCCGGTGAAGACGCGCGTCGAGCCGTCGTCGAGCTGCACCGGAAAGTGGACGGTGACCTCGCGCTTGGTCTGGCGCAGCACGTCGCGCACGGCCGGGCCGAGGTTCAGCTTGTCGGCGGCGCGGTCGTATTGCCGGAGGGCGATCTCCCATGGGGAGTCAGAGGTGTTGGCGGCGGTGCTGGCCGATGCGGGGCCAGCGGGACTCAGGTCGGGCTGAGTCATGCGTGCTCGGTGCTCCTCTCCATTGAGGCTGCCGCGTGGATTTTAGGCGATCGGCGACCGCACCCGAGCGCGACCCCGAACAGGGGCCGATCGAGCGCGTTAGCGCACGGCGTACGGCTGAAACGGCGCCGCGTAGCGCGCGGGCAGCGAGCCGGTGATCAGCGTACCCGACTCGGTGTGCCGCTCGGAAGCGATGGTGCCCTTGCGGTGGAACAGGTCGACCAGCGCGGTCTGCTCGTACGGAATCCTGACGCGGACTCTCAGAAAACCCCGCTCCAGGGTGGCTTCGATGCGCTCGAGCAGCTCGTCGACGTTCCAGCCCAGGTGGGCCGAGACCACGACGCTGTCCGCCGAGCGGCTTTCTGGTATCGCGCGCTCGACCGCTTCGGGTGAGTCGCCGAGCAGATCGGCTTTGTTGAGCACGGTCAGGATGGGCCGATCGCCGACGTGCAGCTCGTCGAGGACGCTGTGCACGACCGCGCTGCGCTCGGCGGCTCGGGCAAAGCTGATGTCCAGGACGTGCAGCAGCAGGTCGGCCGCCCCGAGCTCCTCCAGCGTGGCGCGGAACGCGGCGACGAGGCCGGTTGGCAGCTTGGCGATGAAGCCGACAGTGTCCGAGAGGAGCACTTCCTGGCCACCTGGCAGCACGAGCCGCCGCGTGAGCGGATCGAGCGTGGCGAACAGCTTGTCTTCGGCCAGCGCGCCGGCTTGCGTCAGCCGATTGAACAGCGTGCTCTTGCCCGCGTTCGTATAGCCCACCAGCGCGACCACCGGGATGCCGGCTCGCTCGCGCGCGGTGCGGTGGGCGGCGCGTTGGCCGCGGATGCTCTCGATGTCTCGTTTGAGAGCCGAGATGCGGGTGCGGATCAGGCGGCGGTCGATCTCGATCTGGGTCTCGCCAGGGCCGCCGCGGACGCCGATGCCACCAACCTGGCGCTCCAGGTGGGTCCAGGCGCGGGTGAGGCGCGGCAGCAAGTACTCCAGCCGTGCCAGCTCGACCTGGACGCGGCCTTCGTGGGTGCGCGCGCGCTGGGCGAAGATGTCCAGAATGAGCAACGTTCTGTCGACCACGCGGAGTCCCAGCAGCTCCTCGACTGCCTTCTGGGTATTGGGGGCGAGCTCGTCGTCGACGATGACCAGGTCCGCGTGGCGGTCCAGCGCCAGCTCGCGGGCGGAAACGAGCTTGCCGCGGCCGAAGTAGGTGCGCGGATCGGGATGGTCGAGTCGCTGCGACAGCCGGCCGATCACCTCGGCGCCGGCGGTGCGCGCCAGCTCCTCGAGCTCGTCGAGCGATTCATCGACCGACCACGGCGCGGTGCCCGAATCGACCGCGAGCAGCAGGGCGCGCTCGGGTCTGCCGGCGAGTCCGTCGGCCGGCTCGCGGCCGTTGGTCGTCATGGGCCGGTGATTGTAATGCTGGACCTACGGCCGCCCCCACGTCAGCTGTAGCTCGGCCGGCTGAGCAGCGCGGCGACACTCGCGGCGATGAGGGCGAAGCCGACGAGCGCGGCAACACGGTGCTGCCCAAATTGAGCACGTAGTCGCGGCTACGCGGCTACGTGGCCGACGCGGACGTGCACCTTGCCTGGCCGAACGTTGTCGCGCTAGGCGCTGACGCCGAAATCTCGTAGCGCGTCGTTCAGCGAGGTCTTTTCGTCCGTTGACTCTTTTCGCGTGCCGATGATCAGCGCACAGCTGACGTCGAAGTCGCCTGCTGGGAACGTTCTCTTGCGGGTGCCCGGGACGACGACTGAGCGCGGCGGGACGCGGCCTTTGAAAATCACGGGCTTGGGGCCGGTGACGTCGATGATCGGGGTGCTGCTGGTCAGGCAGACCTGGGCGCCCAGAACGGCGCCTTCGCCGATCAGGGTGCCCTCGGTGACGATGCAGCGCGAGCCGATGAACGCGCCGTCCTCGACGATGACGGGTCGGGCGCCGGGTGGCTCGAGCACCCCGCCGATGCCCACGCCGCCCGCGAGATGCACGTTGCGGCCGATTTGGGCTCCGCTGCCGACCGTGGCCCAGGTGTCGACCATGGTGCCCGAGCCGACGCGGGCGCCGATGTTCACGTAGCTGGGCATCAGGATCACGCCCGGCTCCAGAAAACTGCCGAAGCGTGCCGCGGCGGGCGGCACCACGCGGACGCCGAGGGAGGCGTAGTCGCGCTTGAGCGGCAGCTTGTCGTGGTACTCGAAGGGGCCGACCTGCCAGGTCTCGAGTTGCTGGACGCGGAAATACAGCAGGATGGCTTTTTGAATCCAGCTGTGGACGTGCCAGTCGCCGTTGGCTGGTTCGGCGAGGCGGAGCTCACCGCGGTCGAGGCCGGCGATGACCACTCCGACGGCGTCGCGGTGGTCGTGGGATTCGAGGAGTGAGGTATTGGCGAAAGCGGCTTCGATGAGGCTGCGCAGGTCGGCGGCGGTCGTGGTCACGGGCTACAGGACTCCGTCAAAGCACGCGCACGGGCGGGCACGGGCTGGCGTGCGAAAGGCTCCCTGCGAGGCAAAGCTTGAGCTGCGGAGTAATCACAGGGTGATGGTCTCCCACGCCGACAGGGCGCGGTCGATCTCGGGCAATGTCGGTACCAGGGCCAGCCGAAAGTAGCCTTCGCCGCCGGGGCCGAAGGACTCGCCCGGGCTGACCACGATGCCGCGCTCCAGCAGCCGCTGGAAGAACAGGTCGTGATCGGCGATCGGGATGCGCGCCCAGACGTAGATCGCGCCCTGGCTGCCCGTAACGACGTAGCCGTGGCTTGTCAGAAACTCCGACAGGCGGTCGCGTTTAGCACGGAAGATCGCGCGGCGTTCCGCGACATGGACGTCGTCGGACCACGCGGCGGTGGCGGCGGCCTGGACGAAGTTCGGCGACGCCACACCGAAGTTAGGCCGGGCTTTGCGCAACAGCGCGATGACGCCGGCATCGCCGGCGATGTAGCCGCTGCGGTAGCCCGTCATACCCGAGCGCTTGCTCAACGAGCCGACGCTCAGCACGCCAGTCTGGGTGACCTGTAAAAGGGCGGGCGGTGGAGCGCCCTCGTCGAAATAGAGGTCGAGATAGCAGTCGTCACCGCACAGCAGGATGTCGTACTCGCGTGCGACCTCGACCTGTTCGCGCAGGTAGGCGAGATCGATGCTAGCGCCGCTCGGGTTGTGCGGGTAGTTCAGCCAGGCGATGCGGGTCTCTTCGAGCACCCGCGGGCCGAGCGCGCGGAGGTCGAGCCGAAAGCCGTTGTCCTCGCGCAGCACGACCGGGTGCGCGATCGCGTTGGCGAAGCGGGCGGAGCCGTCATAGACCGGGTAGCTCGGCGAGGGGTAGACGATGCGGCGGCGCCGCTCCTCGGGGCCGAGCAGCGCCAACGGCAGATGAAAGATGGCTTCCTTGGAGCCGCTGGCGGGCAGCACCTGCTTTTCGGGGTCCAGGCGTACGTTGAGGCGGCGATCTGCCCAGCCGGCGATCGCCACGCGCAGCTTGCGCTGCCCGAACACCGTCGGGTACTGCGAAACGGGATCGAGCGCATCGATCAGGGCCTGGCGGATGAACGGCGGCGTCGGCTCGACCGGATCGCCGACACCGAAATCGAAGATCTCCACGCCGCGACAAGTGAGGTCTTCCTTGATCTCATCGAGGGCGGTCGCGAAGTACGTCGCGGGCGCGGCCATCGCGGTCATGGTAACGCCTGCAGTCTGGCGATCAGGTTGGGGCTGAGCGTGATCTGGGCGATCTCCTCGACCGGCCCGCGCATCCAGATGTGGTCGTGTTCATCGAGCCACAGGCTGAGCTCACCGCCGGGCATGCTGGCGGTCACGGCGCGATCCACCAGGTGCAGGTGATGCAGCGCGGCGAACACCGCGCACGCGGATGAGCCCGAGGCCTGGGTCTCGCCCGCGCCGCGTTCCCAGATCAACAGCTCCACGCGATCGTTGCTCACGGCGCGGGCCAGCTGCACGTTGGTCCGGTTCGGGAAGGCCGTGTGATGCTCGATTAGCGGCCCGAGCATCCTGAGATCGGTGATGTCGAGATGGTCGCGCGGGACGACGCAGTGCGGGTTGCCCAGGTCAACCGTGACGACGTGTGGGGCGATGTCGAGCGAGGTCACGGCGCCGAAGCGGGCGCGGCCCATGTCGGCGGTCACCTGGTGGCCGTCGACTTCTACCGGGACCGAGCCGCCGCGCGTCTGGACCGTGAAGGTGCTCGCGGCCGCGCGCCCAGAGGACACGAGCCAGCGGGCGAAGATACGAATGCCGTTGCCGCTCTTTTCGGCCTCGGAGCCGTCGGGGTTGATGATGCGCACGCCCGTTCGGCCTTCCAGGAGCAGGACGCCATCGGAGCCCACGCCCACGTGCCGATCGCACAACAGCTTTGCCCGCGCCGGGGTCATTGCGAACGGCAGATCAGCCGGATCGGCGACCAGGTAGTCGTTGCCCAGGCCGTGGCTCTTGGTCAGCACCTCAGGAGTTGGCGAGCACGACCTTGCCGAACTGCTCCGCGGCTTCGAGATGGGCGAAGGCGGCGGCGCCCTCGTCGAGCGGGAAGACGCGATCGACGGGCGGTTTGATCAGGTGCGTGTTGACGCTCTCGAGCATCGCCCGAAATTCCGAGTGGTTGCCCATGGTCGAGGTGATCAAGGCAAGGTGGCGGAACCACATGCGCGGCAGCATCAGCTCGACCTTGGGCCCGCTGGTCGCGCCGACGGTCAGGACCATGCCCTCGCGCCCGAGGGAGCGGATCGACTCGTCCAGCGTGGCTGGTCCCACGGTGTCGACGACGGCTCGCGCGCCGGCGCCACCGGTGATCTCCTGGACCTGTTTGGAGAAGGCGTCGCTGGGCAGCGCGTGGTCGGCGCCGAGCGCGAGTGCGCGGTGTTGTTTGTCGGGCGAGCGCGAGGTGGCGATGACTTGCAAGCCATGCGCCTTACCGAGCAGCAAGCAGGCCGTGGCCACGCCGCCGCCAATGCCCACGATGACCAACCAATCGTTTGATTGGAGTCGACCGCGGGTGAACAGCAGGCGCTGCGCCGTCAGCCACGCCAGCGGCAATGCCGCCGTCTCCTCCCACGCCAGGTGCGCTGGCCGCGGGTGGCACAACGCCGCCGGCACGACCAGCGCCTCCTGGAACGTCCCGTCCATGTGCTCGCCCACAATCGCCATCTTGAGACAATGCACCTCCTGGCCAGCCTGGCAGGCCGGGCACTGGCCGCACGACTCGATCGGATACAGCACCACTTCGTCGCCCACCTTGACGTCCCCAACATCGTCGCCCACCGCGTCGACGACGCCCGCGCCATCGGAGCCCAGGATGGCCGGCAGCGGCCGCTTGGGCAGGCCGCGGGTGATGAACACGTCCAGGTGGTTGAGTGCCGACGTTTTCAGCCGCACTCGTACTTCGCGTCGGCCTGGCTCGGGCTCGGGGCGGTCGGCGATGTGGACGGACGACGGGCCGTCGAATCCGCTCAGTTCGAGCGCACGCACGCCAACAAGGGTAGTCGAGCCATCATTAAGTGCATGAGCGGTGGCCTCGAAGAGGAGCTGACGCGTCTGGGGCAGCTCACCGACAGTTGGATTCGGCGCGCGCTGGCCGAGCACATGTCGGCGCCCGCGGATCGCTTTCGGGCGATGCTGGAATACCACCTGGGGTGGCGCGGCCCCGACCTCGAGCCGTTGGCAACCCCGGCTCCGGCGGGGAAAAAACTGCGGCCGGCGCTGGCGCTGATGGTCTGTCGCGGGGTGTCGGGGCACGAGGAGCCGGCGCTGCCCGCGGCCGCGGCGGTCGAGCTCATCCACAACTTCTCGCTGGTCCACGACGACATCCAGGATCGCAGCGAGCTACGCCGCCATCGAGCGACCCTGTGGTCGCTGTGGGGCGCGGCCCAGGGGATCAACGCCGGCGATGCGCTCTTCGCGCTGGCGCAGATCGTCGTGACCGAGGCGCCGAGCGAGGCTTCAGCGCGTATGGCCCGCGAGCTCAACCGCACGGCACTGCTGCTCGCCGAAGGGCAGTACCTGGACATCGAGCTCCAGCACGGCGGGACGTCGGCGTCCCCCGAGGCCTACGAGTCGATGATCACCCGCAAGACCGGCGTCTTGTTTGCGTGCGCGTGCCGGCTGGGGGCGATGGCCGGTGGCGCTAGTGGTGAAGTCGAAGAGGCGTATGGCGCCTACGGTCTCGAGTTGGGCCTGGCCTTCCAGGAGCAGGACGACCTGCTGGGCGTGTGGGGCCTGTCCAGCGAGACCGGCAAGCCGGAAGCCGCCGACATCGTCGAGCGCAAGCGGGGGCTGCCCGCGGCGCTGGCGCTGTCGCGCACCGACGCACCGCCGTGGCTCACGAGCGCATACGACGATCGCGACGGCGCGATGGAGCCCGATCTGGTCGAGCGGGTGATCGAGCATTTCGATCGGTTGAACCTGCGCTCGGCGCTGGAAAACCGCGTGGAGCAGCGCTATCGACGGGCGCTCGACTACCTCGAGCAGGCGGCGCCGCGCCAGCCTGTGCACAGCTACCTGGCGGCGCTGTGCGAGGCGCTCGTCGCGCGGCGCGCGTAGGCAGCGATCGGCTCGCGCAAGCGCACCAGGATCTCGTTCAGGATCAGCTGCTTGTCGGCCGCCACGCGCAGCCGTTTCTCGTCTAGCTCGAGCACGGCCAGGCCGATCAAGTCCGAGCCGGCCGAGCCAAGGAGCCCAAGCAGGTCGATGCCGAATCGATCGCTGAAGGCAGGCAGCGAGACGCCCTCGCGCAGACGTAAGCCAAGGGTGATCGAGTCCAGCATGCGCGTGGCGAGATCGGGCGCCTCGTCCTCGACGCGGGCAGCGCAGCCCGTCGCGGACACCGAGGAGATGTAGCGCTCCAGCACAGGTGTGTTCTTCCAACGCCGACCGCCGTAGGCGGAAGCCGCGCCGGCGCCGATGCCGATCCACTCACCGTCGCGCCAGTAGGTCAGGTTGTGGCGCGACTCGTGGCGTGGCCTGGCCCAGTTCGAGACCTCGTACTGCTCGTAGCCGGCCGCGGCGAGGGTGCGCTGTGTGGCCGTGTACATGTCGGCCAGCTCGTCGTCGTCGGGCAGGACCAGCCGCCCGGCGGCCACGTCGCGACCCATCGGCACCTTCTCGTCGAGGGTGAGCAGGTAGCAGGAGAGGTGGTGCGGCTGCAGCGCGACGGCTTCGGCGAGGGTGCGCTCCCAGTGATCAAGCGTTTGATTGGGTAGGCCAAACATGAAGTCGAGGTTGAAGTCGAAGCCGGCCTCGCGGGCCCAATCAGCTGCTTGACGCGCCTCGGCGCTGGAGTGTCTGCGGCCGAGCAGCTCGAGGTAGGACTCATCAAGTGATTGGATGCCAAAGCTGAGCCGTGTGGCGCCCGCTGCGCGGAATGCCTGCAGTTTGGCGAGGTCGGCGTCGCCCGGGTTGCACTCGACCGTGATTTCCGCGTCCGGCTGGACCGCGAAGCGCAGGCGGATCGCATCCAGCACCGCGGCCAGCTGCGCCGGCTGCATCAGCGACGGCGTGCCGCCGCCGAAGAACACGCTGTGTACCTGCTCGCCGCCGTACTGCCGCAGCTCGCGCTGCATCGCAGCGAAGTACGCATCGATTCTGGGAAAACCTGAGGCCTGGCGATCGAAGTCGCAATACGGGCAGATCGACAGGCAGAACGGAAAGTGCACGTACGCGGCGATGGATGGCATCAGCGTTAGAGTTCTTAAAAAGTTCTGGGGAACTGATGAAACGTAGCATGATGTGCGGCGAGGTCCGCGCCAATCACGCTGGCCAGACCGTGGTCCTGCAGGGCTGGGTGCACAGCGTCCGCGACCACGGTGGACTGATCTTCATCGACCTCCGCGATCGGGCTGGCATCGTACAGGTGATCGTGAACCCCGCTTCGGCGGCGGATGCGCATCAGATCGCCTCCGATCTGCACGACGAGTATGTGGTCGAGATCCGCGGGCAGGTCGAGCGCCGCCCAGCGGGCAGCGAGAACCCGCGCATCGCCACCGGCGAGATCGAAGTGCACGCACAGCAGGTGAGCGTGCTCAACCCGTGCTTGCCGCTGCCGTTCCCGGTCGCGGAAGAGGCGCAAGTCGACGAGCGGGTGCGGCTGCAGTACCGCTACATCGATCTGCGTCGTCCACGCATGGTGCGCAACCTCGAGCTGCGCCACAAGGTGAACAAGTACATCCGCGATTTCCTGAGTGCCCAGGGGTTTCTCGAGATCGAGACGCCGATCATGGCCAACCCCACGCCTGAGGGCGCGCGCGACTACCTGGTACCCAGCCGCCTGCACCCGGGCTGCTTCTACGCCCTGCCGCAGAGCCCGCAGCAGTTCAAGCAGCTGTGCATGGTCGGGGGCCTGGACCGCTACTTTCAGATCGCGCGCTGCTTTCGGGACGAGGACCTGCGCGCCAATCGCGCGGCCGAGTTCACGCAGCTCGACCTGGAGATGTCGTTTGTCGAGCAGGAGGATGTCCTCGGCGTGTGCGAGGCGCTCTTCACCGGCCTCACCGAGTCTCTGTCCACCAAGAAGGTACTCAGAAAACCGTGGCCAAGGATTACCTGGCAAGAGGCGATGGATCGCTACGGCTCCGACAAGCCTGACTTGCGGTATGACCTGCCGATCGTCGACGTCTCGTCAGTCGTGGCTGACTCGAGTTTCAGCGTGTTCTCAGGCGCCGTCGGCAGCGGCGGCGTGGTGCGCGGCCTGCGCGCGCCTGGGGCGGGCTCGTTCACCCGACGCCAGATCGACGAGCTGATCGAATTGGCGAAGGCGCAGGGAGCGCGCGGCCTGGCCTGGGCCGTCCCAGGCCCCGAGCTGCGCTCTTCGTTCGGCAAATTCCTGAGCGAGGGTGAGCAGTCGGCCCTGTGGCAGGCGATGGGGGCGCGCGCGGGCGATCTGGTGCTCTTCGTAGCGGATCGGGTGGAAGTCGCGCGGGCGAGTCTGGGGGCGTTGCGGCGCGACGTGGCGCTGCGGCTGGATCTGATTCCGCAGGACGTGATGGCGTGGGCCTTCGTCGTCGAGTTCCCGTGGTTCGAGGCGACGCCAGATGGTGGGCTGACCTTCATGCACCACCCGTTCACGATGCCCTTCGACGACGACGTTCACCTGCTCGATACCGACCCACTCAAGGTTCGCGCCAAGGCGTACGACATGGTCGCCAACGGTGAGGAGTTCGCCAGCGGCAGCATCCGCGTACACCGTGCCGACATCCAGTCGCGGCTGTTCGAGCTGCTCGGCTACTCGCCCGAGCGGATCCAGTCCAACTTCGGCCACATGCTCAAAGCGTTCCAGTACGGCGCGCCACCGCATGGCGGCATCGCCCCGGGCCTCGATCGCGTGGTCGGCGTGCTGGTCGACGAGGACAGCATCCGCGAGGTCATCGCCTTCCCCAAGAACCAGAGCGTCCAGGACCTGATGATGGGCGCCCCGACGGAGGTGCAGGCGGACCAGCTGGAGGATCTGCACATCCGCGTGGTCGAGCCCGTCACAGCTTCCTGAGGGCCGTCAGCGGTCACAGACGGCGCGAGGCGACACTCGTACCGGTAGTACGGCTCGTCAAGCGAGCACTGCGTTAGGATTTGCCAGAAGCCGCGCATGTATCAGCCTGTCCCTGACAAGCCCGATTTTCCGACCATCGAACGACGCGTCCTGGACCTGTGGGAAGAGACCGGCGCGTTCGATCTTCTCCGCGCGCAACTTGCTCACTCGGAAAAGAGATTCTCGTTCATCGACGGGCCGATCACCGCCAACAACCCCATGGGCGTGCACCACGCGTGGGGTCGCACCTACAAGGACCTGTACCAGCGCTACAAGGCCATGACCGGCCACGACCAGCGCTGGCAGAACGGCTTCGACTGCCAGGGGCTGTGGGTCGAAGTCGAAGTCGAGCGCGAGCTCGGCTTTAAGAGCAAGCGCGACATAGAGGCGTATGGCATTGGCGAGTTTGTGCAGCGCTGCAAGGAGCGCGTGCTCAAGTACGCCCGCAACATCAGCCAGCAGAGCATTCGACTGGGGCAGTGGATGGACTGGTCCGACTCCTACTACACGATGTCGGACGAGAACAACTTCACCATCTGGCGCATGCTCAAGACCTGCCACGAGCGCGGCTGGGTGTACCGCGGCCACGACGTCATGCCGTGGTGCCCGCGCTGCTCGGTCGGCATCAGCCAGATGGAGATCGATACCGAGGGCTACCAGGACACCACTCACACCAGTGTTTATGTCAAGTTGCCGCTAGTCGATGGCGATCACGAGTCGCTGCTGGTGTGGACGACCACGCCATGGACGCTCACGTCCAATGTGGCTGCCGCGGTGCATCCTGAGCTCACCTACGCGTTCGCTCGCAAAGAGGGCGAAACGGTGATCCTGGCTGAGCCGAAAGTGAGCGTGCTCGGGCCCGGCTGGGAGGTCGTGCAGCTCCGACGCGGCCACGAGCTCCTCGGACGCCGCTACCGCGGGCCATTCGACGAGCTGCCCGCGCAGCGCGCAGTCGAGCACAAAGTCATCCCATGGGACGAGGTCAGTCAGGAAGAGGGCACAGGCATCGTCCACATCGCGCCCGGCTGCGGCGAAGAAGATTTTTTGCTGGGCAAAGAGTTCGGCCTGGCCGTTGTCGCTCCGCTAGATGACCTGGGCGTGTATGTCGACGGCTTCGATTGGCTAACCGGTCAACCCGTGCAGAACGTGGCCCAGCCCATCGTCGACAACCTGCGCAGCAAGCAGATCCTGTTCAGAGCGGAGCCGTACAAGCACCGCTACCCCCACTGCTGGCGGTGCAGCACCGAGCTGATCTTCCGGCTGGTGGACGAGTGGTACATCAGCGTCGAAGAGCTACGCCCGATGCTGATGGACGTCACGCGCCAGATCCGCTGGATCCCCGACTTCGGCCTGGAGCGCGAGCTCGACTGGCTGCGCAACATGCACGACTGGATGATCTCCAAGAAGCGCTACTGGGGCCTGGCGCTGCCGATCTGGTACTGCGAGAGCTGCCAGCGGTTCGACGTGATCGGCGGTCGCGACGAGCTGCGTGAGCGTGCCGTTTCGGGCTGGGAACAATTCGAGGGCCACTCGCCGCATCGGCCGTGGGTCGACGCGATCAAGATCGCCTGCCCGAGCTGCGGTCAGCCCATCAGCCGCATTCCAGACGTCGGCAACCCGTGGCTCGACGCGGGGATCGTGCCGTTCTCGACGCTGCACTATCGCACCGATCCAGAGCACTGGAAGCGCTGGTTCCCCGCTGAGTTCATCACCGAGCAGTTCGCTGGCCAGTACCGCAACTGGTTCTATGCGCTGCTGGTAATGAGCACGGTGCTCGAGAACAAGCCGCCGTTCCTGACGGTGCTCGGCCACGGCACGATCCGCGACGAAAACGGCCTGCCGATGCACAAGAGCACGGGCAACTCGATCGACTTCGACGATGCCGCGGAACGAGCCGGCGCGGATGTGATGCGCTGGATCTTTGTCCTACACAATCCCGCGGCCAATGTGAACTTCGGCTACCACGTTGCGGACGACACCAGGCGGCGACTGCTCAAGCTGTGGGAGAGCTACAAGTTCTTCGTGCTGTACGCCAGCACCGAGCAGTGGCGTCCTGACGCGTCGTCTGTTCCTGTCGAGCGGCGGCCGCAGTTGGATCGATGGCTGCTGTCGCGGCTGAACACGCTCACCCAGACCGTGCGCGAGCGACTGGATGACTGGGATGCGATGGATGCCGCCCGCGCGGTTGAGGACTTCTTCGACGATCTCAGCAACTGGTATATCCGCCGCAGCCGCGCGCGCTTCTGGGCGCCTGGGGAACGGGCCGATGGCGCGGCCATGGCCACGCTATATGGGGCGCTGGTGACCGTCACTCGACTGCTGGCGCCGTTCATGCCGTTCCTGGCCGAGGAGTTTTTTCAAAACCTGGTGCGCAGCGTTGATCCTGAAGCGCCCGTCAGCGTGCACCTTACGTCTTACCCTGAGGTCGATCGCTCGCTGCAGGATCCGGCGTTGGAGCGCGCGATGGACTTTGCCCGCCTCGTGTCCAGCCTGGGCAACGCGGCCCGCAAGGGCGCGAGCATCCCGTCGAAGCAGCCGCTACCGGCGGTCCGAGTTTCGGGCGGCTCGACCTTCCGCGAGCTACCCGACTGGGCTTCGGGGTTGATCATGGAAGAGCTGAACGTGCGGCGGGTCGACTACGTACAGGAGCTCAGCGAGGCGGTGCGCCAGCGTGCCGAAGGCAAGCCGAAGATCCTTGGTCCGAAGTACGGCAAGGACTACCCGCGTATCAGCCGCGCGCTTCAGGATGGCAACTTCTCCGTCGTGGACGGGAGGATCCACGTCGAAGGCTTCGTGCTCGAGCCCGACGAAGTCACGCTGTCGCTCGAGCCGGCGCCCGGGTACGCGGCCGCGGCCGATCGCGGCGTGCTGGTCGTGCTCGACACCACGCTCACCCCCGATCTGCGGGCTGAGGGTCGGGCGCGCGAGGTGGTGCGACTGATCCAGGATGCCCGCAAGCGGGCCGGCTTCAACGTCTCGGATCGGATCCACGTGCGTTATGCAGCACGCGATGGCGTCGCCGAGGCTCTGCAGCAGCACGCCGCCTACATTTGTCGTGAGACCCTGGCTACGCAACTCATCGCAGGCCTCGATTCGGCGAGTGATTGGCCGCGCGCCGAGGCGGAGATCGACGGCGTGCCCGTCGTGGTCGCCGTCCAGCGCGAGCCACGTTCGTGACGAGGTTCGTGAAACAGGCGTGAGCCAGACGACGGGTGTCTTGCGCGCGCAGCCGCCGCGCACCCTGAAACGGTTCCCCATTCGCGGTCTGCTGTTTCTGGCGCTGGCGGTGCTGGTGGTGCTGCTCGATCAAAGCACCAAGCGGCTGGCTGAAGATCGCCTGGGGCGCAGCGGTGTGCGTTCGGTGCCGTTCCCGGTGGCCGGTGATTACTTCCGCTTCACGTATGTGGAGAACCGCGGCGCCGCGTTCGGGCTGCTCCAGGATCAGACCGCGTTCTTCGTGCTTGTCGGACTGGTCGTGATCGGCGTGATCGCGGCCAGCTATCGCTATCTGCCGCGTTCGGGTTTTCGACTGCACCTCGCGCTCGGACTGCAGCTCGGGGGTGCCGTCGGCAATCTGCTCGACCGCATCCGCCAGGGGTACGTGGTCGACTTCGTCGACTTCGGCTACCAGTCGAACTGGTGGCCGGTGTTCAACGTCGCCGATTCGGCGATCGTGATCGGTGTCGCGTTGCTGGCGTTGAATGCGTTCACGGCCGAGTCCGTAGCAGCCGGGGACGAGTCCCGTAGCGCGCAGCGCGGAGTGGACGAGTCCCGTAGCGCGCAGCGCGGAGTGGATGCCCGCGGCTGAGCAGACGCGGCGGCCGCTGCGGGCCGTCGTGCGCGATTTGCCGGGTGGTCGGCTGGTGGTCGTGCCGCCGTTCGTGGTCGGCGAGCGGCTGGACGGCTTCCTCGTCCGCATGGGTGGCGAGCAGGACCGATCGCGCGCGGAGTGGCAGCGCCTGATCGGCGAAGAGGCGATTCTGTTGAATGGGCTACCCGCCAAGCCGAGTCAGCGGGTAATGCCGGGTGATCGCGTGCTGGTCGCGCCCACGCCCCGCCGTCTGGACCTGCCCGCGGAACAGGACGTTCCGTTCGAGGTGGTCTTCGAAGACCCGGCCATGATCGTGGTCGACAAACCCGCCGGTGTCGTAGTGCATCCCGCGCCGGGCAACGAAACGGGCACGCTGGTCAACGGCCTGCTGGCTCGATTCCCCGAGCTGCGCGATGAGTCAGGTGACTTGCGGCCAGGCATCGTGCATCGACTCGACAAAGACACCTCCGGGCTCCTGGTCGTGGGGCGCACGCTCAGCGCCGTCGCCGATCTGCAGCGCCAGATGCAGAGTCGTTCGACCGAGAAGCGCTACCTGTTACTGGTGCGCGGCAACATCGTCGAGGACGAGGGGCTGATCGATGCGCCGATCGCGCGCGACCTGCGCCATCGAGAGCGCATGGCGGTCCGCGCGGGCGGTCGTACGTCGCAGACGCGGTTCTGGGTGCGCGAGCGCTTCGGCGACTATTCGCTGGTCGAGGCGTTGCTGCTCACCGGGCGCACGCACCAGCTGCGCGTGCACTTCTCCTCGATCGGCCATCCGGTCGCGGGCGATCCCACGTACAGTCGGGCGCGCTCGCTGGTCGGGCTACAGCGGCAGTTCCTGCACGCGTCCGTATTGCGGCTGCGCTCTCCTATTAACAATCGCGAGCACGTCTTCCGCAGCGAACTGCCGCCCGAGCTGCTCGAGGTGCTCGAGCGGCTCCGCAGACGCGGAACGCGCTAACTTTTAAGAAGGCTAACTGTGCCAGTCCGCACTCGAACCGCCCCGTCGCCGACCGGCGACCCACATATCGGGACCGCCTACAGAGCCCTGTTCGACTCGGCTTTCGCGCGCCACGAGGGTGGTCAGTACATCCTGCGCGTCGAAGACACCGATCGCACGCGCTACCAGGACACCAGCGAGCAGCAGATCTTCGATGGCCTGCGCTGGCTCGGCGTCGAGTGGGATGAAGGCCCAGACAAGGGCGGGCCGTTTGCGCCGTACCGCCAGACGGAGCACCTCGAGGTCTATCAGCAGCACGCCCAGCAGCTGGTCGAGTCGGGCCGGGCGTACCTGTGCTGGTGCTCACCCGAGCGACTCAACGAGGTGCGCACCGAGCAGCAGCGTCAGAAGCGGCCGCCTGGCTATGACCGATTCTGCTTGGGCAAGAAACGCGAGCAGCGCGAGGGCGAGCCGGGTTTCAGCGAGCCGCCGGTAGTGCGCCTATACGTGCCCGACGATGTGGCGCTCCAGTTCGACGACATGATCCGCGGGCGTATCAGCGCGCCGAGGCCGAACGATCCGATCCTGCTGCGCTCGAACGGCTATCCGACCTATCACCTCGGGGTGGTGGTCGACGATCACCTGATGCAGATCACCCACGTCACACGCGGCGAGGAGTGGATCAGCTCGACCCCGATCCACCTGCTGCTGTACGACGCCTTCGGCTGGCAGCCGCCGCGGTTCGCCCACTTCCCGTTGCTGCGTAACTCTGACGGCTCGAAGATCAGCAAGCGCAAGAATCCGGCCGGTCGGCTGCTGTGGTTTATGGAGCAGGGCTTTCTCCCCGAGGCGCTGCTCAACTACCTGGGATTGATGGGCTGGAGCATGCCCGACGAGCGCGAGATCTTCTCGTACCAGGAGATGGTCAACGAGTTCACGTGGTCGCGCTTCAGCACGGGTGGGCCGGTGTTCGACGTCAAGAAGCTGGAGTGGATGAACAACCAGTACATCCAGAAGCTGACTGACCGCGACCTGGTCGAGCGCATCCGGCCGTTTTTGCTCGGCCCAGGGCACGACGACGCGCTGCGGATCATGGCGCCCGTGTTAAAGGAGCGGCTGCATCGGCTCATTGAGGCGTGCGAGCAGCTGGAGTTCCTGTTCGTGCCCAGCGTAGACGTGGACCGCGCCATCCTGGAGAAACAGGGCTCGTCTGAGACGCCCGCGGTGGAGTCGCTGCGTGCGGCGGAGGCGGTTGTGCGATCGGTCGAGCCGTACGAGGTGTCCGCGCTGGACGCGGCGTTCACCGCGGACTTGCAGCGCCGTGCGTGGAAGCCGCGCCACTACTACATGCCGATCCGCGTGGCGATCTCAGGCAAGGAGAAGACGCCGCCGCTGTTCCACATGGTGGCGGCGCTGGGTCGGGAACGCGCACTACAGCGACTCCAGGACGGCATTCACCTGCTCACGCCCTGACGTCCGGTGTTGCGGCTGCTGTTCGGCCTGGGCACGTTGGTCCTGGTCGCGGTGTGGCTGGTCGGACCCGCCTCCAGCGTCCCAACCGGCGCCAGTCAATACGCCCCGCCGCCGACGCCGCGCGCCAACGAGCTCAGCGTGTCGCTGTCCGCCAATCAGCTTGCGCAACGCCTGGCGGTGCCAGTTGCGATCGAGCCCAACATGCTGAGCATCGGCTCGGCGACCGGCCACGTCGACCTGCAGCTCGGCCGCGCCATCGCGGTGCTGTCCGAGGACGACCTCCGCCGCGCACTCCAATCGGTCCTCGATCAGGAGCAAGCCCGGATCGGCCTGCGGCACGTCAAATCGGTCTCGATCACTCCCGACCAGCTCCTGCTGATCGGCACCGCGAACTAGGAGCCGCGCGTCCCGCCCACGCGCTTCGCGCTCGGAGCCCTCCGACCGGCACTTGCTGGACCGTCCAGAGGACCACCACGTTAAGCCGGACGATGGCGTGTTCCTCGAATACGACGACTATCCGGCTGATCAGGCCGGGCCGCCGATTGTGGGTCCAATCATCGCCCGGTTCCGCGGCCTGCGGGCACACGCGCACTGAGGCACTTTCGGCACGAGCGTGCGCCTAAACCGCGGCTGAGTCTCCCATCAAATGCAGCCGCAAGAACCGAACAACCGTGGGGAACACGGTTAGCTTGTTCTTGAGCTTGGCGATCTGGTGACCCTCGTCTTCCAAGCGTAGGAACTCGACCGTGCGGCCAAGGGCGCGCAGGCGCTCGACCATCTGCTCAGCTTCGCCGATGGGTACGCGCGGGTCATTGGCGCCGTGGATCACTATCAGCGGCGCCTGGATGCGGTCCACCTTGTTGATGGGCGAGATTTCCTCGAGAAACGCACGATCGTTTTCGAGGCTGCCGTACTCCGCTTCACGCAAGTGCCGCCGCCAGGGGCCCGTGTTCTCGAGGAACGTGACGAAGTTGGCGATGCCGACCAGGTCCACGCCGGCCGCCCAGAGATCGGGATACGTGGTCAGCGCGGCCAGCACCATGAACCCACCGTAGCTGCCGCCGTAGACCGCGAGCCGTTTGGGATCGGCTCGACCGCTGTCGCGTAGCCAGTAAGCGGCGTGGGCAAGATCGGTGACGGAGTCCATGCGCTTGCGCACGTCGTCGAGGTGCGAGTACGTCCGACCGTAGCCCGAGCTGCCGCGCACGTTCGGCGCGAGCACGGCGAAGCCGGCCGAGACCAGGTACTGCGCGACGGCATTGAAGGTCGGCTGGAACTGGCCTTCGGGCCCGCCGTGCACCCACACCACGCACGGTCCGCGCGGGTTCTGCGAGGGGTAGAAGAGGGCGGGGATGCTGCGACCGTCGAAGGTCGGGTAGGTCACGTGCTCGGGCTCGACGAAGTCCTTACTGTTGAATCCGAGCCCACCCGCGCCGGTCACCTGCTCGGCGTCGCGTGCGCCATCGGTCCACAGCCAGACATTGGGCGCCGCCCGGGATGCCGTCCACGAGATGGCCAGGCGCTTGCCCGTGGGATCCCACGCCAGGGCATCCTGCCAGTAGGCGTAGAGGGCGCCCTCGGGCAGACCCTGCACCTGCGCCTCTTGGCCAGTGTCGAGGATGCGCACGATGACCTCGTTCGAGCCATCGCAATTGCGCACGTACGCGAGGCGGTGACCGGTCGGATCGAGGGCTGCCTCCTCGATCTCATCGCTGCCGTCGCGCAGGAACTCGATGCGTCTGGACGTTATGTCAAGGCGAGCCGGTGCCGCGAACTCGCGGCCCACATCGGTCACCAGGTACAGGGCGTTGCCGTCCGGGTGCCACTCGGGCCCTTCGTAGCGCGCCTCCTGGTCGGCATCGGTCAGCAGCCGCGGCGCATCGCTGCCGCGCAGGTCGAGCAGCCACAGCTCCTGGTGCGAGGACGAGAACGAGCGCCGCGCGAGCAGCCAGCGGCCGTCGGGCGAAAACGCCAGCGGTCGGTTGGTCGAGTCGTGCTCGAGGACGCAGCGGGTCTCGCCGGTGGCGAGGTCGCGCACGTAGACGTCGAACCAGCGCGTGGTGCGCGTGTTGGCCGCGTAGGCGATG
>WNGE01001499.1_pt1 | contig 37525 bp, 38 predicted proteins | sample 5400651 | NCBI WGS metagenome assembly WNGE01 (sample SAMN13153370, study PRJNA577476) | soil metagenome | isolation source: 60 cm soil or saprolite under grassland replicate 2 | place: USA:California | collected 2016-06-15
CCACGATGAAGTGAAACAGCGATTTCAATTATGCTGAGATCCAAACTCTAAGCGATCTGTTGCAAACATGGGTAGATTACCCATGAGAGTATTTCTTTAGGAGGGAATGTAGTCATGCCCAATAACGAAGAGTCTACGAACACCTTACTGAACCTGGGGCCGGGCGAAGGAAGCAAGGTTGAGCATATCAAAGCCGAGAGCCACCACCTGCGCGGGCAGATAGCCCAGGAGTTGGCGCAAGAGAGCACTCACTTATCCGACGCTCAGGTGCAACTCATCAAGTTCCACGGTATTTACCAGCAGGAGAACCGCGACGCCCGCCATACACGGGCAACTGGTGAGGAGAAAGCTTACCAGTTTATGATCCGTACACGCATTCCGGGCGGTGAAGTGACTGCGGAGCAGTATCTTACCCACGATGACCTGGCAGGTCGATATGCGAACGGGACGTTACGTATCACCACGCGCCAGGGTTTCCAGTTACATGGTGTTCTCAAGGGTGGTCTGTACCCAGCAATCCACACGATCAATGAAGCCCTCCTCTCTACCTTGGCCGCGTGCGGTGATGTGAACCGGAACGTGATGGCCTGCCCTGTACCCTTTGCTGGTCATGTACATGCGCAGGTTGAGGAAACTGCTCACCGTATTGCTATGCATCTTGCCCCTCGCAGCCATGCTTACCACGAAATCTGGGTTGATGGCGAACAGGTAAAGATCGACAAGTATCCTGGAGGAACAGGAGACCCCAATGTATCGAGGGGCGAGCGAAGCGCAGTAGACCCCGATGTATCGAGGGGCGAGCGAAGCGAGGAAACCGAGCCGATTTATGGTCCTACCTATCTACCACGCAAGTTCAAGATCGGCGTGGCGGCTCCAGGTGACAACTGTATCGATGTCTACACGCAAGATATTGGCCTCGTTGCTTCCCTTGGGCGCGATAAATCGGGCCCCTACAAGGGTGAATACCTTGAGGGCTTCACCATACTGGTTGGTGGCGGCCAGGGGATGACGCACGGCAAAGCAGAGACGTTCCCCCGCCTCGGTACGCCTCTCTGCTTTGCCACACCTGATGAGGTTCTGGCGGTCGTGGAGACAATTGTCACAGTCCAGCGTGATTATGGAGATCGCCAGAATCGCAAGCATGCGCGTATGAAATATGTCGTAGAGGAACGTGGTATCGTGTGGTTCCGTGCCGAAGTAGAGCGCAGGCTAGGTTATAGCCTCCAGGATCCTCGTTCAATTAGCTGGCATAGTGCGGATGATCACCTGGGTTGGCATCCTCAAGGAGATGGCCGCTGGTTTCTGGGCCTCTACATTGAGAACGGGCGTGTGAAAGACGATGAGACACTACGTTTGCGTTCGGGTCTGCGTCACGCTATCGAACAGTTTCGCCCTGGCATTCGCCTGACTCCCCAGCAGAACATTCTCTTTACTGATCTGAGCGAAGAACAGCGCGGCCCATTGACAACCTTGCTTACCGGCTATGGCATACCTACCGATCCAGCCGCTATAGGTACACGTCGCTTTGCCATGGCCTGTCCAGCACTCCCCACCTGTGGACTGGCACTGGCTGAGGCTGAGCGTGTACTTCCGGCGGTGATTCGACAAATAGAGGCCGACCTTTGTGCCCTTGGCCTGGTAAATGAGCCAATCAGCGTACGGATGACGGGCTGTCCGAATGGCTGTGCAAGACCTTACATGGGCGACATTGGTTTCGTTGGCCGGACCAAGGATGTCTACAACGTCTATATTGGTGGTGACCTACTCAACACGCGCCTGAACACACTCTACGCCGCCTCCGTCCATACGAAAGATTTAGCGGCAACCGTGCGTCCTTTGTTGGCTCTCTGGAAAGAAGAGCGGCTGCCCGTAGAGCACTTTGGCGATTTCTGCTCCCGTGTCGGCCTCGAATATCTCCGCGCCCAGGTAGTGGTACATGTCTAACATGAGCAACAGGAGACCCCGATTTATCGAGGGGCGAGCGAAGCGAGGAGAAAGCACTATGCCAAAGTATTATCCTATCATGCTTGATGTACGTGACCGGCTGGCTATCGTCATTGGAGGAGACCAGGTGGCCGCTGAGAAAGCTGCCGCGCTCGCTGCAAGTGGCGCTCGCGTGTCCGTGTTGAGTCCAACGTTTTGTGACGAACTGTTGTGGATGGCCGAACACAAGCAAGTCACGCTGCGCCAGAAAGCGTACGAACGCGGTGATTTAGCTGGAGCTTTTGTGGTGATTGCCGCAACCAATAACTCCCAGCTTATTGAGGCTATCTGGGCCGAAACGCAGGAACGCGGGCAATCAGTTCCCACAGTTCCCTTAGTCAACATCGTGGACGTACCAGCGCGTTGTTCATTCATTCTACCTTCCATCCTCCGGCGTGACCAACTGACCATTGCCGTCTCAACTGAAGGAGCCAGCCCCGGCCTTGCCAAGCGCATTCGCCAGGGCCTGGAGGAATACTTTCCCCGCGCCTATGGTCCATACCTGCGCTTAGCAGCCCTGGCCCGCTTCTATCTTCGCAATGCAGGTGTCTCCTACGAGCGGCGCGACGATTTCTTCAACGACTTCTTTGTATCGGATGTGCTGGAACATCTTGTCAGAGGAAATATAGAGCGAGCGGTGGTAACCACTGCGTCATTACTGCACCACTATGGTATCGATGTTGCGCTGAGTGACCTTAAGGCTGTCCTGGAAACAAGAGACCCCAATGTATCGAGAGGCGAGCGAAGCACAGGAGACCCCGATTTATCGAGGGGCGAGCGAAGCGAGGAACGTGTCAACTATGGAGCATAAGCCATCTGCATCCGGCAAAGTCTACCTGGTCGGTGCGGGCCCCGGTGACCCGGAGTTGATCACCCTTAAGGGTCTCCGCTGCCTTCGTATTGCTGATGTCGTGGTCTATGATCGCCTGGTCAATCTCTCCCTGCTTGACGAAGCACCATCCGGGGCCGTGCGGGTGTTTGTCGGTAAAAAAACAGGCTGCCACTCCGTCAAACAAGAGGAGATTCATGTTCTCCTCATTCATTATGCGCGACAGGGTCGTCTCGTCGTTCGCCTGAAGGGCGGCGATCCCTTTGTCTTTGGCCGTGGTGGCGAAGAGGCTCTGGCTCTTGCCCAGGCTGACATTCCATTTGAGGTTGTACCCGGTGTGAGTTCAGCTATCGCCGTTCCCTCCTATGCTGGCATTCCCGTTACCCATCGCAATTATGCATCCTCGGTCACCATCGTAACGGGCCATGGCTGCGCCTATGGACGTCATCCGGCTGACGTGAACTGGGAAGCGCTGGCAAAGGTGGGTAGTTGGGGGGGAACGCTGGTCATTTTGATGGGAGTGGATACACTTCCACACGTCACCCGGCAATTACTCGACGGCGGACTTCCTGCTGACACACCGGCAGCCGTAATCCAACAGGGTACCATCCCGCAACAGCGCGTAGTGACAGACACACTGGTAAATATCGCCGAATGTGCCAGGAGAGCGAACATCACGTCACCAGCCATCACAGTAATCGGCGCGGTTGTCGCTCTCAGAGACTCTCTCAACTGGTTCGAGACACAGGAGACCGGTGAACCGGGTGAATACGAGGAGAGGGTACCAACCGATACGTGCTGGATAAATCCGCACTCTACTGTAGAGAGTCGATTATGGTCATTAGCAAAATAATTGGGACATCTGTAGGGGCCGATTTATCGTGCCCACCGCCGATTTATCGGCCCTCGATGCATGTCTCGCTATCCGGATTATTTTGTGAAATCTCATTATCGAACTCGTATCGAGCAGAAAGGTTTCAAGTGTAGTTTAACGTATTGAAATACAGACTGCAACGACGCTAGCGCATCTAGCTTCGCTCAGCAGTCTGAAAGGAATGTGATGAGATTATTGCTCAGTTGTATTTCAACGAAACATTCAACTCTCAAAAAGCACTGGTCCGAATCAGCCCAGGCAGTACAGCAAACGCAATGCCCCCTGACGATCCTGGGGAGTTATGAGAAGCCGAAAGAAGACGCCGGGGGATTGCTGTGTTTACTTGAAGATTTTGGCTGTTCACAACTTGAAAGCCATCCCCAGGCAAGCCTGAGTCCTCCGATACATCGGGGACCTACAGTAGACCCCGATGTATCGAGGGGCGAGCGAAGCATAGTAGACCCCGATGTATCGAGGGGCGAGCGAAGCGAGGGATGCAAGGTTGTAAAAAACCTCGATCTCAAAATGGCAGCTGGAATGGTAGATACCGACAAAGGGGTGTTCATCACTTCCTTTGGGAGCATCCACGAGGTCGATGCTGACCTGAAAACCATCAAACGAGATGTCGTCAGTTCACCTCTTTTTAACGCACTTCACTCCATTTCCCGCACGCAACGTGGCTATCTTGTGGCAAGCACGGGACTGGACCTCATTTTGGAATTCAAGCGGGATGGGGAAGTACTCTGGAGCTGGTGGGCCACCGATCATGGTTTTGAGGAAACACCCACTGGCCGTCGTCGAGTACTTGATAAATCCGCAGATCACCGCGCGGTACAATACGGAACGTTGGGCCAGACAACGCATGTCAATTCAGCCGCAGAACTACCCGATGGGCGGGTCCTGGCTTCACTCTTTCACCAGGGGTCGGTCATCGTCATCGATCGCGAAACTGGCAAGTGGCAACCTGTGCTGGAAGGCTTAGATCATCCTCATGCGGTTCGCATTCTGGACAGAACCCACTTTACCGTCGCAGATACCGTTCATGGGAGAGCGTTGCTTGTGCGTATCAACGGAACTGGAGAACGAGGACAGGTTGAAGAAGAAATAGACGCGGGAACCAGTTGGCTGCAAGACTGCCGGTACGATGATGAGCATGAGTCCTGGATATTGGTCGATGGCAAGAATTCGCGCCTGGTCTTGCGCCGTGGACGCTCCGGTGATAAAGCAATTGCCCAGCTCGACCTGGATCCAGAGTGGCGTCTCTACGAAGCACATCTACTCTGAATACTTCCTTATTGCAGGGATGGCTTTCAATTGGTCGCCCGTTGCACCGAGGTCGCCCGCTGCAACGTCCATAGTAGGGGCGACCCTTGTGGTCGCCCAGTGCATCGTGGTCGCCCGGCGCAACTGGTCGCCCAGTCTTACAAGGAGAATACCGTATATGGCAAATAGAGGTTTTACGATCTGGTTTACAGGGCTTTCTGGCTCAGGGAAAAGCACTCTTTCAGAGATCATTGAGCAGCGTTTAAAAGAGCGTGGGTGCAATGTGGAGATTCTAGACGGAGATATTGTCCGTACGCATTTAAGCAAGGGGCTTGGCTTTAGCCGCGAGGACCGGGATACCAACATCAAGCGCATTGCATTTGTAGCCAGCCTGCTCACACGTAATGGCGTTGTGTGCATCTCTGCTGCCATTGCTCCTTACCGCGAGGCACGTGAATGGGCGCGCAGGGAGGTAGGGGATTTTGTCGAGGTGTACGTCAAGTGCCCCATCGAGGTTTGTCGCCAGCGCGACGTCAAGGGCCTCTACAAGCTCGTTGACGAGGGAAAGATCAAGAATTTCACCGGCGTCGATGATCCCTATGAGGAGCCAGATCATCCCGATGTACTGGTTGAGTCCGACAAAGAGACGCCCAATGAGAGTGTAACCCGCATTTTTACTAAACTTATAGAACTGGGATATCTTGAACCTGAGTTCCTATATAAGGATGAGCGAGCTCAGGTCACTGCGAACCGGCCTTGATAAGGTAAACCAGTACTGTGGAGAGAGAAACGAGAAGAGAAGACATGACGGATGGTTTGATTGCTCCTCACGGAGGAGAGCTTATTTTGAATATAGTAGGCGAAGCGGAACGTGCAGAATGGCAGGTCCGCGCTAAAAGTCTGCCGCGGGTGGTGGTGGGTTCCCGGCAGCTGGCTGACCTGGAAATGCTGGCTATTGGGACCTATAGCCCTTTGACTGGTTTTATGACACAATCTGATTATGTAAGTGTTGTTCAGGATATGCATCTGAGCAATGGTCTTCCATGGTCGCTACCAATTACTCTTTCAGTGACGTCGGAACAAGCCTCCACTCTAAGAGAAGGCTCACAGATTGCCCTCGTTGATGCCGAGGGGGCGTTGCAAGCGGTCATGTTGCTGCTAGAAAAGTACCGCTACGATAAACGGCTTGAGGCGAGCAAGGTCTACCGCACGCTGGATGATGGGCATCCAGGTGTGAAGGTGGTGTATCAACAGGGCGATGTGCTCCTGGGTGGACCAGTACGGGTGGTCGCATTGCAGGATCAGACCTTTGCCCAGTACCGCTATACGCCAACGCAGTCGCGCACGCTCTTTGCAGAGCGTGGCTGGAAACGTATCGTGGCCTTCCAGACACGAAACCCGGTGCACCGGGCACATGAATATATTCAAAAGTGTGCATTAGAGACGGTGGATGGTCTCTATCTCCATCCGTTGGTGGGCGATACCAAGGGCGATGACATACCAGCTGACGTGCGTATGCGTTGCTATGAAGTCCTGTTGGAGAACTATTATCCAGCTGATCGCGTGGTCCTCGGGGTTCTCCCTGCCGCAATGCGCTATGCCGGACCACGCGAGGCCATTTTCCACGCCCTGATGCGGAAGAACTATGGCTGTTCGCACATCATCGTAGGACGTGACCATGCTGGCGTCGGCAACTATTATGGTACCTACGACGCACATTACATCTTTGCAGAGTTTGACCCCGTCCAACTTGGCATTACACCCATGTTTTTTGACCATACCTTCTTCTGTCGTGCCTGTGATGCAATGGCATCGTCAAAAACCTGCCCACATGGGAGTGGGCAGCATGTGACGCTTAGCGGAACGAAAGTGCGTCACATGCTCCAGGCAGGCGAGATCCCACCTCGTGAGTTCTCACGGCCAGAAGTGGCGCACGTGCTGATCGAGGCCATGCGTCAACCGGCGTCGTGAACTGCGTAGAGGGAAGTTGTCATGTATCTCTCATACACGAAAGGAGTTTTTTGATGAGAACCACAAACACACATCTCTGGCGTATCATCTCACTTTTTATGCTCTTAGCTTTCACACTCGTAGGGTGCGGTGCTCAAAGTTCTAATAACAACCCAACCGGCCCGTTTACTCTGCGCCTGGGCTACTTTCCGAACCTGACGCACGCTGTAGCATTAGTTGGGGTAGCACGTGGCACATTTAAGGATGCCCTTGGTCCAAACGTTCACCTGGAGACGAAGACCTTCAATGCGGGTCCGGCACTCATAGAGGCACTTTTTGCCAATGATATTGATATCGGCTACATTGGTCCGAACCCGGCGATCAACGGCTACATCAAAAGTAACGGAGCGGCACTCCGCATTATTGCTGGTGCTTCAAGTGGCGGTGCCCTGTTCGTCGTGCGTCCGGATGCGCATATTCACAGTCCCACGGACCTGGCAAACAAGAAGATTGCGACACCCCAGGTCGGAGGTACCCAGGATGTAGCATTACGGTACTACCTCAAACAGCATGGTCTCCAAACGGCTGACAAAGGGGGAACCGTACAGATTATTCCAACCGATAACCCCAACATCCTGTCATTGTTCCAGCAAGGGAAAATCGATGGAGCCTGGGTACCTGAGCCATGGGCGACGCGCCTCGTCATCGAGGGCAATGGAACGGTCTTTCTCGATGAACGTTCGCTCTGGCCCAACGGGGAGTTTGTCACGACGAACGTAGTTGTACGTACAGCTTTCTTACAAGAGCATCCAGACCTGGTGGAAAAGTTCTTACAAGCGCATGTTGAAACAGTACAGTACATTCTGAAAAACCCGGAGAGCGCGAAAGAGATTGTGAACAGCGAGATTCAACGGATCACCGGCAAAGCCCTGGCGAAAAAGGTGATTGACCAGGCGTATACCAATCTCGATATCACCTACGATCCGCTCACAAGCACCCTTTTGCAATCAGCTGACCGGGCGTACTCACTTGGCTTCCTGGGACAAAGCAAGCCTGATCTGGCTGGCATTTACCATCTTGGTGAGCTGAACGCAGTCCTCACTTCCAGGGGATTAGCTTCAGTTGCCGGGCCGTAGAACCATAATTCTCCGTAGAACAGTAGGCCCCGATTTATCGTGGGCACCGCCGATTATGGTCATTAACAAAATACTCTGGCCATTCGTAGGGGCCGATTTATCGCGCCCACCGCCGATTTATCGGCCCTCGATGTATGTATCGATATCCGGATTATTTTGTGAAACCTCATCATCGGCCGAAAAGAGGATCATGCAGATGTTTCACCTGTCAATATTGAGCGATACCCAGCATACAACAGACAGGCCCCAGCCAACGCCGGGAGGGATTCCCCTCAAGATCGAGGGTGTGAGCAAGACCTTTGCAGGTCAACGCTGCTCAGCATTGTTGCGGGACTGGAAACTGCGAGTAGTGGGACTATCTGGGCCGATGGACAGATAGTGCGCGGCCCAGGCACTGACCGGGTGCTGCTCTTTCAGGAAGCGGCGCTCTTCCCCTGGCTGGATGTCCAGCACAATGTTGAATTCGGCTTGCGTCAAGCTGGTACACCGCCCAGGGAGCGGGCTGCGATTGCTCGACGTTTCATTGAGGGAGTGCATTTGAACGGCTTTGAAAAGAGCTATGTCCATCAGCTCTCCGGCGGAATGCGCCAGCGGGTCGCTATCGCACGGGCGCTAGCGATTGACCCGGCGGTGCTGCTCATGGATGAGCCATTCGGGGCGCTGGATGCATTGACCCGTGATCAACTGCATGCTGAGCTTGAGTCCATCTGGACGTCGACCCACAAGACGATCCTGTTTGTGACCCATAATGTCCGTGAAGCAGTCGCTTTGGGAGACCGCGTACTCGTTTTTTCTCCTCGACCGGGGCGTATCGTGCGTGAGTTCCGTATCAATTTACCCCGCCCTCGCTCGTTGGAGAACCACATGCTCGTGGACCAGGCGGCGGAGATTTTGTCTGTACTGAAGCAGGCAATTTGAAAGCCATCCCTGCTACGAAGCCGCCTACGGCGGGGTGCCCGATAATGCAGAATAACCAATTCATCTGGACACTCGTAGGGGCCGATTTATCGCGCCCAGCGCCGATTTATCCAGCACGTCGTCCCGATGTATCGAGGACCCACCGCAGGTGGAAGGATGCAAGGAAGTATCGGTAAGGATCAACAGGAGCACGTCGATGGAGAAAGCAACTAAAGTGCGGCTTGTAGGTAGTTCAGCCCTTGGTAAATGGCTGCGGCGCATCGTATTCTACATACTCATATTGGTAGTATGGCAAGTAGTTGCCTTGAGCGGTATCTGGCCTTCCTATGCGCTCCCCGGTCCACTTGCTGTGCTGAATGCATTGATTTACGGCTTCCAAAATGGTCAGTTCCTCCAGGCGGCGCTGGTGAGCCTGCAGCGACTGGCGATTGGCTACGGCATTTCACTCGTCATTGGCGTTGTGCTCGGAGTGCTCATCGGGCGTGTGCGCATCCTGGAAGAGACGCTTGGCTCACTGATCCTGGGCTTGCAAGCATTGCCCAGTGTCTGCTGGCTCCCACTAGCAATTCTGTGGCTAGGGCTGAGCGAGCAGGCAATCATCTTTGTAGTCGTAATGGGGGCACTCTTCTCGATTACGCTAGGGGTGGATACGGGCGTTAAAAATACGCCCCCGATCTACCTGCAAGCAGCGCGCAATCTAGGCACTCGTGGCGTGGCACTTACCACGCAGGTCATTCTTCCCTCGGCGATGCCCGCGATTTTGAGCGGACTAAAGCAGGGTTGGACGTTTGCCTGGCGCTCATTGATGGCGGGTGAGTTGTTGTTTTTCACGTTGAGCCTGGGGAACCTCCTGCAAACCGGGCGTGACCTGAACGATGCCTCGCAAGTGATGGCGGTCATGGTAGTGATCGTCGCTATTGGGGTGAGCATCGATTCCTTGATCTTTGCTCCAATTGAGCGGGGCGTGCGTGAACGCTGGGGTTTGCAGGGATAAGAACTGCCTTGGAAGACACTCTCCAAAAGCTTCAACTGGAGATCGAACAGCGACTATCTCCATTTAAGGAAGCCAGGAACCTCTTACTGAGTATCCCAGGTATCCAGACCATTGCGCAGTCAATCATGCTTGCCAAAATCGGCAATGATATGTCACTTCGAAGGAGCAGCCCTGCCGTACGTGCGGTACCCTGGACACACCACTTATAAATTGGGTAAACTAAGGAAAAGTTGCGTAGAAAAGTACCCTTATAAAAACATCTTTTAACTACCTTACTTATTTCATGTTTCTAAGGAGACAGTCATGTAGTGGGTACACCACCCAGCATGAAAAAGGACTTTTTCAGAGGAGAACGATTGGCCATGACTGATGGTCTAAAAGTGGTAAGTACATTTCAATTTTCGCCAGAGTCACAGGAGATGTTACGTAGAGCGGCTGACGCGGATGTGCTATGTCTCGGACGCGCGGAAGAATTCCTGCAAAGTTTGCGTGAAGCTGAAATCGTCTGTTCCTATTGGATGCCCAATAATTGGCGTGAACTGGCTCCTCATTTGCGCTGGCTGCAATGCTCCGGTGCTGGTGTCGATGGCCTTCGACCAACAGGGGTGCTTGATAGTGATAGCGGGGTGATCGTCACTACTGCGACAGGTATTCATGCGACAACCATCAGTGAATATGTGTTCGGCAGCATGTTAATGTTCAATCGCAGCTGGCCGGAAATGGTTCGTCTCCAGGATCGCCATATCTGGCCGAGCAGCGGGAAATGGTATCATTTGAGTGGACGCGAACTGGCGGATCAGGCTCTGGCAATTATCGGCCTGGGTCATATTGGGCGTCGCATTGCCCAGTTGGGGCGAGCCTTTGGCATGCGGGTGCTGGCGACACGCCGTTCGGTCAGCGAAGGCGAGACCGACCCGGATGTGGATCAGCTGTATCCTATGGAGCGTCTGCACGATATGCTCCGCGAGAGCGATTATGTTGTGGTGGCGGCACCGCTGACTCCCGAGACCAATCACCTGATCGGTGAGGAGGAATTACGTGTGATGCGCCCTCATGCCTACCTGGTAAACGTGTCACGAGGCAGGGTGATCGATGAAGCGGCACTCATACACGCTCTCCAGGAGCAACGGATTGCAGGAGCAGGACTTGATGTCACGGTAGAAGAACCGCTGCCGGCCGACAGCCCCCTGTTCTCCATGTCGAATGTTATTTTAACTCCGCATATTTCAGGTGTAAGTGTGCATTACGATCAGCGGCTCACCGCGCTTTTTGCTGATAATTTAAAGCGTTATCGTGCAGGTCAGCCACTGCGTAACCAGTATGATCCCCGGCGCGGGTATTAGTGAGGTGACATGATGAGTACGCAACTAGGTCCTTTAGAGATACTCGGCGCAGCTGCGGTGGGCCAGCCTGGCCAGCGCCGTTTCTGCCTGTATGTACAGAGTAGACGTGACTCTGCCGTCATCTGGATGGAAAAGGAACAACTCAACCGGCTTTCTCTTACCTTAGATCAAGTGCTGGCACAGTTGACCGAGGGACAGGTGTTGCGCACGGAAGCAGAGGCTGGAAGGCGTCCTGCTCCAGCTGGGCTACCGGCAGATTTTCTCAACGCCCCTGAATATGACTACCGCGCGTCGCAGATGGGTCTCACATACGATGAGCGCAATGAACTGTTCAATTTTACCGTTACTCCGGTGGAAATCGTGTTGGAGGTGGGCGTAGAGGAACCGACAGTGCTGATACGTGAGGATGATGCCATATCTTTCCTTTTTACACAGACACAGGCTCAGCAATTGGCGAGCGCCATTGCAGCGCTGATGTCAGCTGGTCGGCCGGTGTGTCCCCTCTGCGGTGCTCCCCTTGATGGAGGGCCGCACGCTTGTGTCAAGCAGAATGGCCACCATGAAATTGTGCAGTTGGTAGAGGATGATGAAGAGGAAGAATAAATAAGCAGGGACACAGCATAGTGCCCCTGCCCATGGTAAAGTATTACTTGGGTTGAGTAGTATCTTTCGTTTTGCTACTGCAACCATCTATTCAATGCATAAGTACTTGTTGGCCTTTTGCAGGTAGTTTTCTTCATTTGCTTCAATCATAAGCTTATGAAGTACAACGACATCTGCATCGGGCAAACATTCAACTGGTTGTACGCAAAGGCGCATGACCGCTCGGCCATTTTCGATCACCTGGATATAGCCCCTTGTACGTGGCACACGATACACACGCTGCGGTTCGGTAGGGCTTGGAATCTCAAGATAGCCTCGCCATACAAGTTGGCGAAATTGCTCTGGTGTGAGCGCATCGCGTAAAAGATCAGCCGCTCGTCGTTCTGCACGCGACCATCCCTTAAAGTATGGCTGTAGAATTAACCATACTATTGGAGAGATAGCGAGGGGAGCAACGACAATCCAACCCAGGGTAGCCAACACCTGAGTGATGAAGCTCATCCGCCAACGACTCGCGGGACCATGACAATTTGCTCGGCAGTGGAGTCAAACTGCTCGATGCGCTGTGTCGGTTTCCCAGGCTCAACGCGGAAGGCGGTCGCACCTTTTGCACGCTCCTGGGTAAAGATGCGTTCAGCTTCGCGAATAGCAGCAGTAGCTTCGGGATCGCCCGCTAGAACTTTCTGCTCGTCCCAGGTGACACGGTCATCCCCGCGCCTTGACATCACCCGTAACATTCCCACAGTCGTTCCTCCTTCGTAGATTACACCGTTTTTGTTGGCAACATTCAACAATCATTGTATGGGCTTTTCTCGCGATTCCGCGCTTGCCCGTTTATACAAAAAACGAACTACGTGATACAGAGAATACACACTACAGACAGATACGTTTCTTCCTGACAAACCTCAACCCCAGCTACAAGAATGATGAGCCGGTACAGACCTCTCTCATTCAATACTACTATTGTACGTGAGACTTTCCTGTTAGTCAATGGTTATCCATAAGAAACTCTTTTCAGTGTTAACTGTCTTTGCTCGCGGTAATGACCATAACTCCTGCAGTGCCGGGACCAGCATAAGCACCCAGTACTGCTCCAAGTTTATATCTGGGTATCTCGCCCTGGTACACTGTCTTCAGTGACTGTACGAGCTGTTGACCAACTTCTTCATCTGACTCGATGACGGCCATCTCTTCCACCACGCCCAATTCGCCGACCAGTTGTGCGATACGCGCATACGCTTTGCCGCGCGTGCGCGGCTGTTCGATGGGGACGATCTCCCCGTTCTTAAAGGAGAGGATAGGTTTAACGCTCAATATATTGCCGAGCAGCGCTCTTGCCCCACCTATGCGTCCCCCACGCTTCAAGTATTCCAGGGTGTCCAGAACGAATAAGATTTTCATGCGAGCCAAACGGTCGAGAAGGCGCGCCTTCAGTTCTGGCAGGCTTAAACCCCGCTCCGCTTCTTTCGCAGCCCGCATGACGGGTAGCCCTAAGCCCAGGCTGACTATGCTAGAATCAACCAGCTCGATGGGAATCTTCTTCATTTCATCAGGCAGCGCTTCCCAACCGCTACAGGCGGATTGATAGGTACCGCTGAGTTTTGAGGAGACATGCACTGAAAGGATACCATCTACCCCCTCGTTGATCAGTCGCTTGTAAGCCTCCTCAAAGGCGGCAGGAGGAGGTTGCGAGGTGCGCGGCGATACTTTGCTTGTCTGTAGCTTGCTATAAAAGCTCGTGTTATCCAGTTCAATGCCATCGAGAAAAGCTTCGTCGCCAAAAAATACTATCAGCGGTACAATTGTGATGCCAAGGGCCTTTGCTTGTTCTAGTGGAATATCGCAAGTACTATCGGTGAGGATGCGAACAGCCATGTCTTACCTCCATCTGACACTCCATGGTGCCCCGTCTTATTGGAGAAAGTATACTATGCTCTCCCTGAGAAGTCGAGATTTATTATTCTGCCGAGAGGATGTAGGCATAATAGGGCTGCCCACCGTCGACGACCTCTATCTCAATGTGCGAATATTGGGCTTTAATACGCTTCGCTGTTTCCTGTGCCTCTTGCGCGGTGACATCTTCCCCGTAGTAGAGCGTCAGAATCTCGTAGCGGTCGATGTGCATGCGTTGCAGCATGTCACGGATAACATCTTCGATGTTTTGCCCTGCGATGGTGAGATTGCCATTGATCAGGCCAATGAAATCACCTTCGCGCACATGGACGCCTCCAATCTGCACCGTGCGTACGGCGGTGGTAATTTCAGCCGTTTGCGTGTTATCGGCGGCCTCGGTCATCGTCTTGCAATTGGTGGCAAAATCGGCCTCATAATTACAGGCAAGCAAAGAGGCAATGCCCTGGGGCATCGTTGCGGTCGGGACGATGCACACCTCTTTATCTGCCAGGTTATCAACCTGGCGGGCGCTCAAAATGACATTGCTATTATTGGGCAGGATGATCACCTTTTGCGCTGCTACTGAATTGACTGCCTTTAACAATTCTTCGATACTGGGATTCATCGTTTGCCCACCCGGGACAATTGCACTTACTCCCAGACCCTGGAAGACTTTTTCAAAGCCCGCGCCAGAGACTACGGCGATGGTGGCCAGATCAGGGGTGAGCGTGCTTGTGTCATATACTTCCTCTTCCTGGTCAGCGGCGTGTTCCGCTTCACTCTCAGCAGCGTAGGTGAGGCTTTGTTCCTGCAGATTTTCAATATTGATGTCTAACAGGCTGCCCAGGCTCACCCCATAGTCGAGGACTTTGCCAGGCCAGGGGACATGGGTATGTACCTTGAGCATCTTCTCATCACCTGCCACGACCGTCGATGCGCCGCCCATATCAATGATCGTCTGTCGAATGCTATCAACATCCAGCTTTTCACCGCGAAGCAGGAAAACAACCTCGTAGCCAAATTCTTCCTCGATGCTCACCCGCCCCTTCATAACGTGAGCTTCTGCAAGTGTTACGAGCGAGGGCGCCGCGCCCAGTTGTACCGCTTCGCCGCGAATATAGCGCCAGATGCCTTCTAGAATGGTGCAAAATCCCTGTCCGCCGGAATCGACCACGCCTGCCTGTTTGAGCGTGGGCAGGAGATCGGGTGTGCTGGCGACCGATTGCCGGGCAGCGGTAACCACCACTTGCATCAGGCCAACAAGATCGTCGCCACGGTCCGCGCTGACTCTGGCGGCCTCCGCACTTTCGCGCACCACGGTCAGTATCGTTCCTTCCACGGGCTTGAGCACAGCCCGGTAGGCAAGGCGTGATGCTTCTTCGAGAGCAGCGGCGAGATCGGCAGCTGCAAATGTCTTTTTATTTTCTAAACCCTGTGCCAGGCCACGTAGTGTCTGCGAGAGAATGACGCCCGAGTTGCCCCGCGCGCCCATTAAAGCTCCGTGTGCCAGCTTCGCGGCGATGATTCCCACGGAGGTTTCGTTGCTCTCGGCAATGCCGCGTATGGCTGCTTGCATGGTGGCTGTCATATTAGAACCGGTATCACCATCGGGTACCGGAAAGACATTTAGTGCGTTGATAAACTCGCGATGCTCTTCTAACCATGCCGCGCCCGCGAGGAGAGCTCTCTTGAGATCCTGCCCGTCAAAAACGCTGATTCGCCGGAGATGTTGTGTGCGTACTGTGCGAGGTGACTGTTCCTGCATTGTGACTCCCAGGGCACCACAAGTGGCCCCCTACAAATACTCGTTTATTTTTGGCTCTGAGGAGTTGGACCGTGGCCTAGTCCCTGGACGTTCACGTTAACCTGTGCTACCGATACGCCAAGCATCTTCTCGATAGAGAACTTGACGCTGCTCATGATGTTTTGAGCAATCTCTGACATGCGCAGCCCGTATTCAAGCGCTACGTAGACCTCAACAATGATCTGGTCATTGACAACACGGACCTGTATGCCCTGGTTGCTCATTTCGGGCTTGAGCAGTACCGCCTGCCCATGATGTAGGCGAGGAGCGGTGATGCCAACAACCCCATAGCATTCGCTTGTGGCCTTTTTTGCAATTGTATGGATGGCGTTGGGCAAGACCTCTATTTTCCCAAGAGGACGAGAACCTTGTCGGGGCTGGATAGCAGTTGCTTTAGACACGTGCATATCTTCTCTCTTTATACTCTTGCCAACACAAGCAACACCATGCTATCTTCGCATAACGTTGTCACAGTAATGGCTGTTCTTTGCTGACTGATACTCTTTCGCCAGTATATCACCTTTGCTCTTGCCAAAACAAGCATCTGTGTGCTATACTCGCATGGCGTTGCCATACCAGTAGCTTCGCCTCTAAATGCTACAAAGATGAGAGAATCTTCTGAATTTGATCAAATCAGGAAGGAATGATATATATGTCGTCAGGTCGTTGTGATGTCTGTGAGCGCAAGCCAATGCATGGTAATAACGTGAGTTTTTCGCAGCGGCGCACGCGCCGTCGCTTTGTACTCAATGTACAGCGCCGTCATATGGTTGTGGATGGTACTCCGCGCACCATCAATATCTGTACCCGCTGTATGCGCACAATGAATAAATTGCCTAAAAGCCGGTAAAAAGGCAGCAATAAAATGGGGCTGAGCAGTGCGCACTGCTCAGCCCCACTTTATTGCTGCCTTTTTTTCTCAAAACGCGTTCGCAACTGTCCACAGGCGGCTGCGATATCATCACCGCGCTCGGCGCGAACGCTGTTGCTCACGCCATGCTCAAAGAGGATCTCTCGAAACGCGCGCATGGCCTCTGCCCCTGGAGCCTTATAGCTGGCCGAGGTGGCATTGACCGGAATACAATTCACATGGGCAAACTGCTTTAACGGGGCCAATAACTCCCCAAGGAGATGGGCATATTCGGGAGTGTCGTTCACGCCCGCCAGCAGCACATACTCGAAAGTTACCTGCCGCTTCGTGGCCGCGATATAGTCCTCGCAGGCGGCCAGCAGTTCTCGCAACGGATATTTGCGATTGACAGGCATGGTCCGGCTACGCAATTCGTCGGTCGGTGCGTGGAGGGAGATGGCGAGGTTGACCTGCAGTGCCTCCTGGCTGAGCTTACGGATAGCAGGTACCAACCCAACGGTCGAGACGGTCATATGCCGCGCACCCAGGTTGAATCCCTCGGCACTATTCAGGATGCGCAGGGCCTGTAAGACATTGTCATAATTGTGCAGCGGTTCGCCCATACCCATCAACACAATGTTGGTGATGTGATCGATGGGCATTCTCCCAGAAAGACCTGCTGCCGTCCAGGGTGCTGAGCGCAGTTCCCGTGCAAAGAAAAGCACCTGCGCTACAATCTCTCCCGCGCTCAAATGCCGGTCAAAGCCCATCTGCCCCGTTGCGCAGAACGTACAGCCGAAGGCGCAGCCCGCCTGTGTAGAGACGCAGACCGTTGCTCGTGGGCTGCTCTCACCATGCGGTGGATACAGCATCAGCACCGACTCAATCAGCTTGCCATCAGCCAGCTCGAGCAGGATTTTGCGTGTGCGGTCGTCTTTGGAGTGCAGTTCACTGCGCACAACCATTGGCCCGATAGTAGCCTCTTCCGCCAGTTGCTGGCGCAATGTCTGGGGCAGGTTGGTCATGGCCGAGAAATCGGTTGCGAGCTGCTGATACAGCCAGCTATGGATTTGTTTCGCGCGGAAGGGCGCTTCACCACGTTCCACCAGCCATTGTTGTAACTGTGGAAGGGTGAGCGCGAGCAGGTCCGTCTTCTTCTGGGCGTTTGTCGATGTTATCGTCATGTTTTCATTATAGCACGATTTGAGGCCGGGAGATAGCTCTATCCTGTCTTAAAAAATGTATGAAAGTGAGACTGGCACTCCCGCGAGAGTGCCAGTCTCACTTTCATGTAGAGATGTTTTACTGCTGGCTAACAGCAAGTAAGCTCAGAGTTGCCTCTTCCTCAGCTTCTGCTGCCAATACTTTGAAAATCAGGCCTTGCAAGACCTCTGGATCTTTAATCGCTTCCGCCTGCTTCTGCGCGAGATTAGTAATATTCGGAAAGTGCATATGAATAATAGTCATAAGCAACTGGCGCTGCCGCCGTAGCTCCTCTTCCCGCCCTTTCTCAATCCCTTTGTCAAAGCCCTCTTGCATAATTTCCTGGTAGAGCCATGAATCTTGTAGAAAGTCCTGCATCGTGTTTATTCCCTTTTTTGTCTCGTTGGTCTTATTCCGCCTTTTTTATGGTTGCTACTTCTCCTCGTTTGTTGCTTGCTTAAGCTGCTTCCGTCTTGAGAGGTCAAGATAGTTTTCAGGGCTGACAACGGGAGCGCCGGTTGCCTCTTCAATCTCTTTTCGGGTGTGGCCGGCAATTTGGCCTGCGTCTCGCGCATCAGTTTTGAGGTCGGGAAAACCTTGCGAGTCTCGTTCTCGGTGGAGCGCGGTAGATGTTGCCTCACCTAGCATCGTTAAAATAAGCTCCAAGTCAGTCATGTGGTCGCGCAGGTTCTCACTCTTCAACGATTTGAGCGCCTTGTGGTCTTGAATATTGAGGCCAAAGGTAGCATGAGCTATTTCGTTGGTAAGAATAGCGTACTCTATGCCCTCTTGTGCGCCGCGCTGGTCCCATTCATCTGTTAGCTCATTTCTAATGGCAATGCCACGCATGCGCTTTTCTATCCAGTCCTGCGGGTAGCCTTTGGCCTCGTAGAGGGTTTTCATACGTTCCATTGCGAGTTCGGGGTTTTCGATTTCTTCTAAGCGTTGCTGGCCGACTTCTGCGAGCCAGCGTTTGAATGGTTCGGCTTTGGGTGAGGGAATGCTTTGAATGATGCGGAGGAGTGTTTGACTGTCTGCAGCGTCGGTTTCGCGTAATTTTCCATCAGGAGCTTGCATTTTCAACTGTCCGATTTTTTCGGACACTTCAATGTAGCCCTCTGAGATAAGCTTTACTTTGAGATCACTCCAATATTTGCGCGGGCGGCTACTGTCGGTAAGAATGGCGATAATATCAATAACGGAAAAATACCATTGCTCATTGTGCCATACGCGCCGGACAGTCTTCTCCTGAAATAGGGCAATACTGGTGATGGGTTTTTCACCTTTCTTGTTCATGCAGGCTTCTCCTCTTGGGTTGTAGTTGGCTTTTGTTGTGGCGGTTGTGGATCAATCGTTGTACGTGGGATAAACCAATCTTTGCCGAATTTCCGTGCTCCCTCTAATTTTCCACTGCGACACCATTTCCGCACAGTCTCCGCATGGGTATGCAGGATTTTTGCGACTTCATCAACGGTATAGTACGGTGATTGTGTCATTGAAAGTTTACTCCCTTTATGCCTTATCTTTTTACGATATTAAACAATTTTATACACTATTACAAGTCAATATGGTTATTTTAGCAATTTTGGATAGTGTTTTGCAATCTTTCCTTATGTTATACCTCTCTTTGTAAAAGCGGAAAGAAAAATACCACATCCCCCTCCCGCTCCGTCCAACTTTCGCCTATACTTATTCGTAAGAGCTAACAAAGGATGCTTGCCTGGCAAGATAGTGTATGCCTGTAAGCTGCAAGACAGAACCAACGAATGAGCCGAATAGGAAAGAAATACATTGCCTATGCCAGCGTCAATACCAGAAGTACAGCCCGTACCGTCCAGGCCATCAGCTACGGGTGCCGCCAGTTTCCGGCGCGTGCTGAAAAATCGGAATTTTGTGTTGCTATGGCTGGCGCAGCTTATTTCCCTCACCATCCTCAACGCGGCCAACTTCGGTATCATCGTCCTGGTCAATGATGTCACTCACTCAGTGTTTATGGTCGGTCTTGCCATTATCGCCTTCACATTCCCTGCGCTCCCTTTCGGCGCGATCGCCGGTGTGGTTGTGGATCGCCTGCACAAACGCCTGGTGTTGTGGGTCAGCAATATCCTGCGCGCGGTCACTATGCTACTGATGGTCTTTTCATTGCTCTCCAACCGTACCGATTTACTGCCGCTCTACGCCCTTACCTTTATGACATCGTTGATCGGACAGTTCTTCATACCGGCTGAAGGGGCGTCTATTCCGCTGCTGGTGGGTGAGCGCGAGCTGGTCCCGGCGCTCTCGCTCTTCAACATCACCACGACGCTCTCTATGGCCATCGGTTTCCTGCTCCTGGGAGGAATTATTGCCAATCTCTTTCCGCCCTTTACCCTACACTTGGCTTCGTTTACCCTGCACGTACAGTCCATCGACGTGCTCTTTGTTGTAGTGGCCTTTCTCTATCTCGTTTGCGCCGTCCTTATCCTCTGCATTCCTGCTCGCGCCTTTCATGAGGAACATCTCAAGCATCGCATCGAGGATACTGAGCCAGGGGCAGGAAAAGCTCTGGGGAAGTTGTGGACTGAGATCGTCGAGGGCTGGCGTTTTGTGCGCAATGATCGCCTCTTATTCTTTTCGGTCATTCAGCTTTCAGTCGTGGGGAACATTATGTTGCTCATTGGTGAAGTAGCAGGAGCCTATGTGCAGCAAGTATTGCATCGTCCTGCTGCTGACATGGCCATCATTCTTGCCCCTGCGGCTATCGGCCTGGTTGGCGCGTCAGCAGTCATGCCACGTATTACCGAACGCGTTGGCAAGCTGCGTTTGACCACGGTAGGTCTTATTGTGCTGGGGGTCGGTTTCTCGCTCTTACCAGTTACACAGAAGCTCGCAGGGTACCTCTATGGTGAAGGAGGGGCATCGTCGCCGCTGCTCCTATGGATAACGGTGTTACTGGTGTTTTTCCTGGGAGTGGCGATAGCCTGTGTCAACATCCCAACTCAGACGATTATGCAGGAGCAAGCGCCGGTAGAAGTACGAGGACGCGTCTTTTCGCTGCAGTTTATGCTGTACAATACTGGATCGATCCCAATATTGCTCTTTGCTGGCTTCTTTGCCCAGTTCCTTGGCTTCAACTGGCTGATCTTCCTGGTCTCCGCCAGCCTGTTGCTTTTCTGCTGGTGGGGAAGATGGTATGTGAGGCAAGGCAAGTAGGACTCACTTTCTCACCACAAATACCAGTTCAGTATCAAATACCAGTCTCTTCACTTCCCACTGCGGCTCATTTCCTAGCAGCTCGCGAAAGTGTGTCTCATAATGTTCCAGCATTCCCTTACTTCGTCCCCCCAGGCTCTGAATAGGAAACGAGACAACGAGATTGTCGGTGTGAAGCTCGCGCAAGAGCCTGTGCCCTGCCATTTTGTCTACCTGTTCCAGGCAAGGTATCACCTTGAGGAGAAAGGCCACGTCCGCCTGTTGCGTTGGACACTTTTGAATCACATCGCACACCTGGGCCTTTCCTCCTACGTGCAAGATCCCTGACCATGCTTGCAAGAAGTCCATCATGCTATGGTAAATATCGTAGGCGTAGTACTCCCTATCGTCTTCTGTCAGAGGCATCCAGGGGATAGCCAGTGGATTGAAGCCACAGGCAATATCAAGTATGCTGCGTATAGGAGGCAGCTCGCGAAATATTTGCGTGTAAAACTGCGTCAGGATAGGAATGCGCTCCCTGGTAGAAGCATGGTGATCCATGATTATGCTACATAGCTCAAGCAGGCGCTCTCGTTGGCCTGTTCGTGCCGCCAGCGTTAGCTCCTCGAGCCAGCGCGCATAGTGTTCCTTTGAGTCAAGATACGCGCCGCCAACCTGGTGCAGTTTGTTCTTGGTGGCCTTGAGGGCGTCCTTCACTGAGCGGCGTTTGCGTAGCTCCTGTGCAGCGATATACGAGATGAGTTCCTGACTGACATCTCGATATTTTGTACTTGTCAGGACAGCGTCAACCACCGATGCGAGCTGATCATTCTCCCTGTCCATCACGGTTCTCCCTTAGTCGCTCGGTTAATAAGGTCATTAAACGCAGGTTATGTATGGTGGCAAGCCTGAAAAACAGCGTGTCGTTGATTTTGAAGAGATGATGGAGATATCCAAGCGAGTAATTCCTGCAGCACAAGCAGTCACAGAAGCTGGAGACCGGCGCGTCGGACTTGATATGCTTGTCGTCGTTAACATACACATAGGAAAACCATTTGTCTTGTAAACCAGCCGCCGCTGCGAAGCTGTAGAGCCGGCTATGCCTGGCATCGCGCGTTGGCATCGCGCTATCGAATATGCCATATCCAATTTTCGCACAATCAACAACGTTGACAGGATGCCCAATGCCCAGGGCGTGCATAGGGAATTGCCGGGGTACAAGCTCTCGTGTATAGGTAATGATTTCCGTGAGCAAGTGGCCCTGCCCGTCAAGAGGCCAACCTCCATAACCAAAACCATCGAAACCAATCTCTAATAGTTCATTGGCGCAGCGCTTGCGCAACTCGTGCGACCTCCCTCCCTGTATGACGGCGAACAAAAGGGGACGCTGTTCCATCTTAAGACGCCTTTGATTGACCTGGTGCAGAAACTCCTTTTTACAGCGCCTGGCCCAGTCAATCGTCCTTTTCACGGATATTTCCTGCATCTCAAGCGAGGCGTCGACATGCGTACATTCATCAAGGCCGATAACCACGTCGGCGCCATAGCTCACCTGCAACTGTATGGTTTTCTCCGGCGTCAGGTGAAACTTGCGATCAGACCCCTCTGGCTTGAAGGTGATGCCATCGTCGCTCATGAAGCCAAATTTGGGATTTTGCTGGATGAGCGAGTAAGCCTGAAAGCCTCCAGAGTCTGTGACAATGGGACGGGGCCAGGCGCTCATCTTATGCAGTCCACCCAGTGCCTGGATAGTTGAGGATCCTGGGCGTTGCATCAGGTGAAAGGTGTTCATCACTAACGCCTGTACCTCGCAGTTCAGCAGGTCGGTGGCGTCGACCGCGCGGACGACTCCTAACGTGGCGTCCGGCATGAAAACGGGCATAGGTAATTGACCATGCGGCAATGTCAGACTGCCATACTGGTACGCCGGTTGCACGCTCTCGCCACTAATTGGCTGATCCATGTGTTATTCCTTATCATGTTGCTCGCCCATTTTCGGAATTGTACCAACTGCCAGCAAAGATAGCAAGGCGACGGCGACGACCAGTCTCGTAGGAGCCGATTTATCGTGCTCATCGCCGATTTATCGGCCCTCGGTGGCTATCCAGATGAAAGAGTGAAAAAGCATGATCGCGACCCACTGAGTGCAGAGTGGATAACGTCCGCATGAGCCTCCCCCACCCCCGTGCGCGCTTCGTGCAAAAATCATGCGCATACCCCTCGTAGGTCGGAGGTGGTGCAAGGATTCGGAGATGGGAGGGTTAATCAGCAAAAATTCCCTTTGAGAAAACCATAGACAGAGTTACACAAAATGCTTAAAATAGAATTCGTCTGCGACTAACGTTATGTGACATTGTCATGAGCGCCTTGCATTTCAGAAAGCGGAAAGAAGAACTAATTTCATGAGGGATGTAGCAAACAGAGCCTTGAATATCGCCCAACAGTTTGGTGCCAGCTACGTGGATGCGCGTATTATGGAACGCACCTCGGAGGGAATCGAGGTCAAAAATGGTCGTGTCGAGGGCGTCAGTAGTGGTACCAGCGCGGGATTTAATGTGCGTGTAATCGTCAACGGGGCGTGGGGATTTGCCAGCAGCGCACGAATAGATGAGGCCGAGGCGGAGCGCGTAGCCACGTACGCGGTACAGATTGCACGTGCCAGCGCACTTGTCGCGGGTGAACCCGTTCAACTCTCGCCCCTCACGCCGCAGCGAGGTTACTATCGCACTCCGATGGAACGCGATCCCTTCGCGGTGCCTCTGAACAGGAAGGTACAGTTACTGCTTGATGCCGATGCTGCTATGCGCAGTGTGCAAGGAGTAACGATTACCAGCGGCGAGATGGAATATTCCCACGAGCACAAAATATTCGTGAGTTCCGAAGGGAGCGATATCGAACAAGATTTATTTGATACTGGTGCGGCTATCTCGGCCAGCGCCGTCGATCCCTCCAGTAGCGAGATACAGACACGCTCTTACCCAAATTCGTTTGGTCGACAGGCCGGCACGGTTGGCTATGAATTTATCGAGGCAATGGACCTGGTTAACCATGGTGCCAGGATTGGTGAAGAGGCCGTCAAGTTGCTCACGGCCAAACAGTGTCCCAGCGGCCTCAAAACGATCATTCTCGATGGGCCCCAGCTCGCTCTCCAGGTGCACGAATCATGCGGGCATCCCATCGAACTGGACCGCGTATTGGGCATGGAAGCCGGTTTCGTCGGCAAAAGCTTCCTCACCACTGATAAACTCAATAGCAATTACCGCTATGGGTCGGATACCGTGAATCTGACCGCGGATGCGACCATTCCCGGTGCCCTGGGAACCTTCGGTTGGGATGACGAGGGCGTGCCAGCGCAGCGCACCGCCATTGTCACTAATGGTATCTTCACGGGCTACCTCATGTCGCGCGATACCGCTCCCTTGCTGGGGCTGACCAGCAATGGCTGCGTGCGTGCGGACGGCTGGAATCGTTTGCCGATGATCCGCATGACCAACGTCAGCCTGGAACCGGCCACCTGGACATTAGCCGATCTCATCACCGATACGGATGACGGCATCTTCATGAGCATCAATAAAAGTTGGAGTATCGATGACCGTCGCTTAAATTTCCAGTTCGGCGTAGAGATGGCTTACGAAATAAAAAACGGCAAGCTTGGTGAGATATTGAAAAATGCCACGTACACGGGCATTACCCCACAGTTCTGGGGTTCATGTGATGCCATCTGTAATCGTGACGAGTGGAGCGTTTGGGGCACCCCCAATTGTGGCAAAGGCGAGCCAATGCAGGTCATGCACACTGGCCACGGAGCCGCTCCGGCTCGTTTCCGCAATGTACAGGTTGGCGTCGGCAACTGGTAAAAGCGAACAATGCCCCGAAAGGAAGAAAAAATGTTTTCTGATGAAACAAGTGTGCGTGCGCTGCTGCAAAAAGTACTGAGCCACTCACAGGCTAACCAGACCGAAGCGGTCTATTTGGGGACAGAGAGCGCTCTCACGCGCTTTGCGAATAATGGCATACACCAGAACGTTGCGGAGAGCAATCACGAGCTACGTGTACGTGCCGTTTTGGGCAAAAGAGTCGGCGTGGCAACCACCAACCGCCTGGATGACGAGTCGTTGCGGCGGGTCACGGAGCAGGCGTTGGAAATCGCTCGTCTGCAACCAGAGAATCCAGAATTTCACTCACTACCGGAACCGCAGCCGATCGTTCCTGCTGCTGGCTATAGTGATCGCACAGCCCAATTCAGCCCGGAGGAGCGCGCTCAGCGCGTCGGTATCATTGTTCGCCTGGCCAGGGAACGTGGCCTTGAAGCAGCGGGAGCCTTCTCGACTAATGCCTCCCATGTGGCGGTTGCCAACTCCCTGGGCATCTTTGCCTATGAGCCGCGTACGGACTCCGAATGTCACGCCGTTGTTATGGCGGATGAGCGAGGATCTGGCTACACGCAGCGTATGGCTAGCGATGCCTCTACCCTTGATTTTGAGGCGCTGGCGTATGAGGCGGTAGAGAAGGCCCAACGTAGTCGCAATCCCATCGACATCCCTCTAGGTGAGTACCAGGTCGTGCTCGATACATATGCTGTCGGCGATATGCTGCAGAATCTCATCTTCATGGGCCTCTCGGCAACTGCCGTACAGGAGGAGCGCAGCTTTATGAATGGTCAATTTGGCAAACAACTGCTTGAGCCGCGTGTGACCATTTACGATGATGGCCATGACCCAGCCGGTCTGCCCCAGGCCTTTGACTACGAGGGCGTGCCAAAACAGCGAGTTGTTATGTTTAACCACGGCATTGCCAACGCTGTGGTCTATGATTCATATACCGCTGCGCGTGAAGGGAAGCCCAATACAGGTCACGCGTTGCCCGCGCCAAATTCCTTTGGCCCTGCCCCGACCAATACTATGATGGAAGCAGGTGATGCCAGTATGGAAGAACTACTCAAGGGTGTGGAGCGAGGACTCTATGTCACGCGCTTTCACTATACCAATACCGTCCATCCCGTCAAAACGCTTTTTACGGGCATGACCCGCGATGGGACGTTTTTAATAGAACATGGCGAACTGGTCAGCCCTGTGAAGAACCTGCGCTTTACACAGAGCATCCTCGAAGCCCTGGCCAATGTGCAGGCGATTGGCCGGGACCGCGTCCAATGCAGCGACTACGTGACCATAGTGGCGCCTGCCCTGCGTATTGGACGTTTCAATTTTACCGGCATTACAGGGTCGTAATGCCCCCGAAGCTGTAATCAGAAATGTGAATTTTCAAGGCGGCCCTTGCGGTCGTCTTTTTGTTAGCTTGTGCACCTGGCAGCCTGATATATGAGGGCGATCCAATTTTATTTGAGGAATGATAAAGGAAGCCGTTATATCTCTATGAGCCTCCTGTTACGACTGAACTGTTCGCAACGTCTAAGCAGGTAGGTAATAGACTCATCTACTAATATACCTATACCGTTATTACTCGAAGGGATACGTACTTTTATGATTGCCTCAATTAGCATTGTTGATATTCTCTTTCTGGTGACGGTCGTCCTGCTTGTCCTCAGTGGTTTCAGAAATGGAGCAGTGATTAGCCTTGTCTCCCTGCTCAGTATTCCCATAGGATTTTTCGTGGCATACCACTACGGACCGGGTTTCACCAAATTACTCGCTGCGAATGGTTTATCGGCTACCCCACTCATCTCCTACGTCGTCTTGTTCTTCGGCACGGTTCTCATCCTCCATATCATTGGCTCTGTTGTACGCAACGTTGTAGATGCTATCCCATTGATTGGGCCTGCGGATGCACTGCTCGGCGGAGCAGCCGGCTTTGTCGAAGCATGGTTATTGTGGTTGGTGCTGCTGATCATTCTCGGTAATTTCTTGCACGATACTCAAACGACCATCAATTCAACCATAAACATTGTACCTGGCCTCAACATTTCAGTAGAGCAGTTCAAAACCTGGCATGATTTCTACAATCAAGCAATTACTAATAGCCTGTTTGCGAAGGTGAATGGGTTCTTTGTCAGCGAGTTGCCGGCGCTGCCCCAACCGCCAAAATCATAAGGGCAAGGCTTGCGTTATCGGTTTTGGATGCGTACAATAGCATTGTGCTACGCGCAAGAAACGCAAACATTGGTTATGCGGAGGTATACTTACGGCAAAGCTAGAACGTACTATCGAAACTGGCGCTCATGGTAGGCATATTCATGCCTACCTCGTTGCTGTTGAAAGCGACGATCAAGAGAGTTTATGGAGTGTTGAAGATTCCCTTAGTGAACTGAAAGCATTAGCATCTACCGCGGGAGCGGACGTGGTTGGGTCGATGGTCCAACGACTCCATCATCCCGATGTGGCGACATACATTGGCAAGGGACGTGCCCAAGAATTAAGCGAGCTGGAGAAGCAGCTGGCAATAGATCTGGTGATCTTCGACGACGAGCTGTCTCCATCGCAGCAGCGGAACCTTGAGAAAATGCTTGACGCTCGTGTCATTGATCGCACTGCCCTTATACTGGATATCTTTGCTCAACATGCGCGTACGCGTGAAGGACGCTTGCAGGTCGAACTGGCCCAGTTAGAATATCGTTTGCCTCGTCTGGCCGGTCGAGGAACAGGGCTTTCCCAGCAGGCAGGTGGTTCGCGCAGTGCGGGCGCTGCCGGTGTAGGAGGAGCTATTGGGGTACGCGGCCCCGGTGAAACAAAACTGGAAATAGACCGCCGCCGTATTCGCAGCCGCATCTCGGACCTGCGTGAAGATATCGAGAGTGTCCGTGAACAACGACTGCTTCATCGTCAACAGCGGACCGCCCAGGCAATTCCTGTCGTTGCCGTTGTTGGTTATACCAACTCCGGCAAATCTACCCTCTTCAACGCGCTGACGGAAGCAGAAGTAGTAGCAGAGAACAAGCTCTTTGCTACCCTCGATCCCGTTACCAGGCATCAAATGTTGCCGGGTAATCAAGAAGTACTCTACACCGACACCGTTGGCTTTATCCAGAAACTGCCAACCAGGTTGATCGCGGCCTTTCGCGCCACACTTGAAGAGGTCATCGATGCTGATCTGCTGCTGGAAGTAGTGGATGCAAGCCACGAAAATGCTATCGAACAGAGCGAGACGGTCAATGACATCCTGCGTGAACTGGAGGTGGGTGATAAGCCGCGGGCCACAGCGCTGAATAAAATTGATCTGCTGGATGATCCATCTGAATTAGATCTCAGCCTCTATCCCAATGCGGTGCCTGTATCTGCCCTGAAACGTCTAGGCCTTGACACGTTACGCGAGAAGATCTCTCAAGTTCTGGCGGACAGTATGGAGAGCGTAGAACTGCTGATCCCTTATGCTAAAAGCGACCTTGTGGAACTCTTCCACCGCAGAGGGCACGTGGAACTCGAAGAGCATCGTGCAGAAGGTACCTTCCTGCTCGGCCGTATTCCTCGTACGCTGAAAGGCTATTACCGGTCTTATCTCGCGTTTTGAGGCGCCCTGCATACAGCCAAATATTTCCTATGTCTCCATCCTTCCGGGGGATACCTGTAGGGGCGGGGGTGGCGTGGACGGGTGGTGGGGACCCTTGGGTCGCCCCCGTAGCCTGTTTCCCCCTTAAGGATAGAGACTTTAATTCCTATGTCACTTGTGTACGGGCATGAGATATGCTATGCTCAAAATGTCCACCTGACCTGACTACTCATCTAGAAGAAAAAGAAAGCAGCAGCCGATGTCAGAACGAAGGCAACAGAGCTGGTTTGTACCCTTGCGTGTCCGTTTTCGCTCTCCCGCTGAGCAAGCTCAATGGGAGCGTGACCATATCCTGCAGTCCACCCTGGGGGACAGCCAGACATTACCACCTCCAATAGCCGACGTTGCCACAGGCTCAGACATAGAAGCACAGCGCCACACACGGCAAATCAAGGAATTATTACGCCTGAGCAATATCATGCGCGCAGATTTGGGGTTGAGCGAGGTTCTTCAGCAAATTGTTGCCTCAGCCAGCATGTGTACTGGTTTTCGCATTCTGGTCGTTCACCTGATTGAAGATGGTGATGATTTTTTATCTCCATTTGCTTTCGCAGGTATGTCTGAAGAGAACATCAATATTTTGCGCTCGGTTCGTAGACCTGTCGAGCAAGTTCTCCGACTCATGCGGCCAGAATTTCGTATCAGCCAGAGCTACTTTATTTCGCACGAATATATTCAGGACTTCGCGGATATTGTCTCTGTTATCAATAAGACGGTGGAGGACTATGAGTCGGGTGGGTGGCATCCCGACGATGCGCTAATTGTTCCATTGTTCAGCCCACGCAAGAAGAAGCTCTTAGGCTTTCTCTCCCTGGATGATCCCGAGGACGGTAAGGTTCCCACGATGGAAAGCATCGAGGTGGCCGAACTTTTCGCCAACCAGGCGGCCATCGCTATCGACAATGCGCGCATCTTCCAGGAAAAAGAGGCCGAGGTACAGGTGCAAGATAAGGCGATTGCCACGCTTCTGGGCGATTTAGAGCGGATTCAACGTGGCGATCTGCGTGCGCGCATCCAATCCACCCATGAGAAGTTGCAGCCAATTGGCGAGGCGATTAACCAGATGGTCGAAGAGTTTAGCGGCATCCTGGGTAATGTGCAGACGGTCACACAGGCGGTAGATAAACATGCCCGCGACGTCCAGCATAGCTCAGACCTCCTGGTGCGCGATGCCAGCCAGCAAGAGCGGCAGGTGCAGCACATCTCACGCGCCATCGATGAGATCGCGGGAACCATGACACAATTGTCGGCCAGTGCCTCAGAACTGTCGCGTGTCGTTCTTGAAGCCGTTGACGTAACGCTGGATGGACAGAGCGCCGTTGATCGTGCGGTCGAGGGAATGAGCCAGGTCCGTGGAGCGACGACCCTCTCCGCCCGTATCATGAAACGCCTGGGGGAGAGCGGTCAGGAAATAAACGAGACCATCCTGGCCATCACCGATCTGACCACTCGCATGAACCTGGTAGCCCTCAATGCCGCCATAGAGGCCACGCGAGCCGGTGAACAGGGCCATGGCTTCGTGGTCATAGCCCAGGAAATACGTACGCTCGCACTAAATAGTTCGGAGGCAGCAAAGAAAGTGGCCTCGCATATTCGCACAATTCAACGTGAAACGACAGCTATCTCTCAAAGCGTCGAACATAACACACTTGAAGCGGTGAAACAGACCGAGCTGGTCACGCAAACTGGCGTAGCCTTCGACGCGATCAGTGTCGTGACAGAACAGATGGCCGGCCTGGTGCAAGGCATATGTATGGCAGCGGACAATCAAGCTCAAAGCTCACAACTGGTTGTCAGCGCCGTCGAGCAGATCGCACAAATGACCAGCGAGATTACCCTGCATATGCGCAATATGCAGCAGTCTTTAGCACAACTGGTCGAGTTGACCAACTCCCTCAGCTCACGGATGGCTGTGTTCAGGATTAATGAACGGTGAATCAGCTCAGACCTAATTCCTGTACCAGAACTGGTCCCACGCCTCCCAGAACGTATCAGCCGTAGATGTCACCGTGCGTGGACCCTCAAAACGCACGCCTGTTCGTCCCACGAAATCACTGGCGCGATCGGGCGTTGCCAGTTCCACTTTGAACGTCACAGGACTCGTCGTTTTATACGGTTTGGGCCAGTTGCCCAAACTCAGCGATTGCGCGACAAGCATCTCGATCAAGGAGCAGGCATCTTTGGGTGCCATGTTGCGCGACGAGAAGCGTCCCAATCCCGTCTTTACAGGCGCCGTTGTGACCTCGTCTCCCAGCAGGGCCGTGACCTCGCGGCAGGTCGCCTCGTCGCCGGAGACAAAGACCGCGGGAACATCCCAGCAGCCCGCGATAGCCGCCAGGATACCGCTCTCTCCTACCAGCGTATCGTTAATCCAGGCGTTGTACCAGGCCTCCGATGACACCGTATGGCAAAGCACTCCATCGGGGGTGCCTGCCATAGCATGAGCGCCCACGAATAAGATGGCGTCACATCCCTGCTCGAAGGGCGTGATATAGCGCGCCCAGGGATAGCCGAAAATATATTGCGCGCCAGCCTCCAGGCGGTCGGGCAGAAAACTTTTGAAACTGTAAGCCCCACCCGCGCCATGGCAGTCTACCACCTCGATCTTGCTTGCTCCGGCTGCACGTGCGCCGCGGACGGCCGCATTCATCTCATCGGTATAGAGCTTTCTGCTCTCCTCATAAAAAGGCTTGCCCGCGGAAACCTGTTCCCATGTTTCGATACAAGAAATGCCTTCCATATCACAGAAAATAACGACGTGCATACCTACCCCCTATTATTTCGCTTCCTTTGCCTGAGCTTTCGCTTTTCTTCTTCTTCTATCTTTTAAAACGGGCGGCTCATATTCCCGATACAAGCGTTTTCCCACTCGCCAACCAAAATAGCCACCAAGCACCGCTCCAAAAAGAGTAAAAAAGGCCGTAGCAATGCGAATGGTGGTCGCGACATCAACATGCACCAGGAGACCAATCACATTGGCCGTCACTTGCCCTAAAGCCATCAAACCGAGCAGCAGGCTGAACAGGATACCGACCACTATCCCCAGGCAGCAGCCGAGTGGCCCCCCGTTTGTCTCGTACTGCGCCACCTGTGACACCTGTGACAGCGATGGACCAGGCTCTGTAGCTACAGGCGTATCGGCTGGTCGCAATTCATCAGCAGGGGGAGGAAGTTCATTCGCCTCCTCAACGTATTCCGGCTGTGCTCCGTACTCATTTTCTGGATTGTACTCATCTCCTGGATTGGATCGAGGGTCGTAAGGTGGTACTGACATACTGTTCTCTTAGATGTATCGTATGCTCGTATCTAGCGGGCTTTGCCAACTATGAGCATAGCCCCGCAGGATAGGATACAAGCTTACTATGACTTAAAACGTGCCAAATTGACGGTCTCCGGCGTCGCCCAACCCGGGCACAATGTAGCCAACGTCATTCAATGACTCGTCGAGTGCCGCCACGTAAATGTCGATATCGGGATGGGTCTGGGAGAGCTTGAGCAAACCATAGGGGGCCGCGATAATGCAAACATACGAAATGCGGGGAATACCGCGTAGTTTGAGGATATTAATGGCATCGATGGCCGAACCCCCAGTCGCCAGCATCGGGTCTATAGCATAGGCTACCTGCAGATCAACCTTGTGCGGCAATCGATTATAGTACTCCATGGCCTGTAATGTGTTCTCATCGCGGCGCAGACCGAGATGCCAGACCTGGATATCGGGAATGACTTCGCGGAAGGCTTCTGCCAGCCCAAGACCTGCCCTGAGTATCGGCGTCACGCCAATGCCACCGGCCAGGCGCCGCCCTATCATTGGCGCCATCGGTGTTTCAATGGGCGCAGGCTCCAGGGCCAGGTTTTGCGTCGCCTCATAAGCCAGCAGAGCTCCTATCTCTTTCACCAACCGGTAAAACTCGGGTGGCTGTGTGTTCTTATCGCGCAGGGCCGTCATCTTATGGGCCATCACTGGATGCGAGGAAATATGCACGCGTGGAAGGTTTAATACTTCCTCTCGCAAAGGTTGTGGAATACCTGCCATGGGAAGGCTTGGACGCTCACCGCTCTCTATACTTGTTTCTGCCATCTTGATTTACCTCCTTGTAAAACGAATTATCCTAGAACATTGTACCAGAGGTGACTAGAGTAATCGAATCTCTGCTGCTGTCCTGTTGTCCCACTTTAAGCTTTTTGTATGAGGAGCCCCTCCAAGGTTGACCGCAAGGGTCAACCCTACTATATCCGACCACCCATCGGCCGCGCGTACGATGCGCAGCATCGCAACGTGTATAGTAGGGTTGACCCTTGCGGTCAACCTGGGCGGTGGGGTCAACCTGATGGGGCGGTCAACCTGATGGGATGGTCAACCTGATGGGGCGGTCACCTGATGGGGTGGTCAACCTGATGGGGCGGTCAACCTGATGGGGCGGTCACCTGATGGGGTGGTCAACCTGATGGGGCGGTGGGATCGGGCCTTCGTTGCAGCCTCCCCAAGCCCCCCAAGGTTGACCGCAAGGGTCAACCCTACTATATCCGACCACCCATCAGGTTGACCCTTGCGGTCAACTGATGGGGCGGTGGGATCGGGCTCGTGATCGCTACATCGTAGCTCTAGTGGCCAATGTGATGACCAGCCTGCTCCAGAACCTTCAAGGCCCGTTCCACATTCTGCTCTTTGATCAGTAAATAATCAGTCGCATAAGTAGCGATCGCCAGGACGCTGATTTCCGCCTCGGCCAGTGGAATAGCCAGCGAGGCATGGACGCCCGTTGCGGAAAAATCGAAGGCTCCCTGCACTTGCAGACAGCACCATCCTCTCTCCGCCTCTATGTCATCTGGTACATTGTCCTGCTGGCAGACGATGGATAGCTCCTCATGTGTACGAGTCAGCGAGACAAAGTCGCCCAATAGAGACCAGTAGGGAATGTGTTTATCGGGATGTAACTGACAAACAGCATACTTATGTGGCAACAGTGATAGGTTTAATTTTTTCATTGGTTCAGATTGCTCCTTTATATACACACATTCCGCTGTTCGTGTTTCACTGGTGTTACTTGGCAAAGTATATGAACTTTAACCTCGAGGTACTACATACAAAATAGAAAAAATTCATCAGGCTATTTTGTGCACTTTGCACAGTTCTTATATTACACCTGAGTATTCACAGAGAAGCGGTGAAACTTTTTTGATCATTTGCTGAGGAAAGCAACTAGGTGAATATGCAAATAATACAAATTTTTAGGTAGGCGTGTTTGGTCCACCAGGAACACGTAATTGATGCACAAACCCGGACCCGCCAAGAAACATACCACCATCAACGTTGACGCACCGCCCACCTGCATATATCCAGGGACTATCAACCTTTCCGGGCGGGCAGCCGAGCATGGTACTGATGGGGGTATGACCGTGTACCAGTTGTCGCCCGCCGAAGATGCTCAGAAAGCGGCGGGCGAACTCTTCGCCATTGGTCGTATCCATGAACGCTCCACGCCGGGCAAAATCCTCCAGCATTTCTTCCCAGGCTAACGCATCGCTCCGACTTAACAGCTTGTTGAAGGCAGCATTCACCTCATCAACGGTGCGTCCGCATTTGATATAGAAGGGGGCGTCCGCATGCATGAAGAGGTAATCATCCACCAGGGCCATCGCGGGCAAATGAGCCATCCAATCGAGGTGGCGCAGTGTCAAACTGGCGATATCCTTGCGGTTTCCGCCGTTCTGTTTCCAGCGGGTCAGAAAATTGCTCCCCAGTCCCGTTGAGCGCCTGCCGAAACGATAGGCCGCGAGCAACATCATCTCATGGTTGCCCAGCAACGACGCCACGGTGCCGCCAGCGGCAGCGGCTTCGCTCTGCAAGCGCATCACCAGGTCCAACACAGCAATGCCGTCAGGTCCACGATCGACAAAATCTCCCATAAACCAGAGTGTAGCTGTGCCCGCTTTCCAGGAGTGCTCAGTATCTATCAGTTGCGTATCCTGCAGCAACTTGACAAGCTTTTTCAGGTGGCCATGGACATCGCCAATAATATAGATAGGTCGGGGAGATGGGATCTGCATTAGTACTCTCTTTTTCTCCTGGTATAATGCAACGCAGCCTGAGCGGAGCCGCGAACTTAATGGACGACATGATGGGCAAACTGCGCGAGAAAGCCCAGCGCGCCAATCAGTAGGAAAATCGCGATGATAATGAGGGTGGCCAGGATCGCAGTTCGTCTAGACTGGTTGAGGCGCGGTACATCTGGCTCATAGGGCACTGGCTTGACCTCTTGCAGGTTGCGCAGATCATGGAGAAGATTGCTCACCGACTTGTAGCGCTTATCCGGGTCACGACGAATGGCTCGCATCACTACCGTAGCCAGCGCTGGCGAGAGTTGCGGATTCGTGAGGAGGATCGAAGGCGGATCCTGCGAGACATGCTGGTTCATAATAGCAAAGATATTCTCTCCCTCAAACGGCGTATGACCACAGAGCATTTCATACAGCATCACACCGACCGCATAAATATCAGAGCTAGCCATACCTCGCTCGCCCTTGAGCTGTTCCGGGGACATATAATCGGGCGTGCCCATTGTACCCGATAGACCGCGCCAGGTTACGCGCCGCGCACCTTCGAGCAGAGCGATACCAAAATCAATGATTTTGATGTTGCCATCCTCCTGTATCATGATGTTCTCAGGCTTAATATCACGGTGAAAGATGCCTTGTGCATGGCAGTATGCCAGGGCATCACAAATTTGTAACGTGATGCGGATCGCCTCAGCAACCGGCAATGGATTGGGGGCATGCTCTTCGAGTACGGTGCGCAAGGTTTGCCCTTTGATATACTCCACTACCAGGTACTCTTCCGAGCGCTTTTCATCAGTATTGAGCAACTGCTGCACATATGGGTGATGCAGGCGATTGCCAATCTCGGCCTCGCGCTTGTAGCGTTCAAAAACACCGATATTCCCAATTAAATCATCATTGGGGAACTTGAGAACAACTTCTTTCTGATTGAATACATCACGCGCTAGATACACCCGGTTCATGCCCCCATGCCCCAGCATGCGAATAATTTCGTAATGATCAACCCGTGTGCCTGGTGTATAGGTTGTGGTCATCAGCTCTGCTTGCCTTTCTCCGGATTAGACAACAGTGTCTCGTGCCACTAGTATAGCATAGTGCCTCATCCTTATCCAAATCCCACCTGGATTGCAACCGCGGCTATCTATGCTATTCTAGCGCCATGATAGCAAAACTTCTATCCTACCAAACCACTAAATGCTACCGCATGTAACGAACGGGGCGCTAAAGACCAATGAATGCCAAAACTAATGCATAAATCGCAATGGCTTCAGCAAAAGCCATCCCTAGTAACATTACCGGCAAGATTCTGGCTGCCGCCTCTGGATTTCGACCCAGTGCTTCCATTGCTTTTGATCCAATAAGCCCGATGGCTAATGCCGGAAGTGCTCCTCCTATCGCTACAATTAAACCTCCTGAAAGAGTAATGTGCATTTTGTAATGTCCTCCTTTTTCACCAGCTCTACTTACCTTGTTTGAATCTCTTGCGCGACCTCGAACCGCTGCGGACAGATCTCTTGAACTTGACTTTTTCCTGATGCAAAAAAACTCCCACTGTAGGCCAATTCCCCTGACCGGCACAAACAGTACTCCATTTTGGAGTATAAGCATTAGACTCACGCTCTTATCACATCTCCTCGCTTCACTCCCACAAAACCATCACAATATTCATGCAGCATATATATTACGGTTCTGATGGCTGGGATCATAATTCCCCGTACTGGAAACCGTCCAGGAATTTTTCAAAAGGCGGGTGCAAAATGCGACGTGGGGTTTATCTTAGTGAAGAGAGAGAAAGAAAATGCAGAGTGTAGCATAGGAAAGTGCAACAAAAAAGGGTCAGGCTTTGTAAGCTAAGCCCAACCCTTTGCGTAAACGACGCACTCTATTGTCCCAGGCGACTAACAACTAACTTTAACGTGCTTCTGAAGAGTCATCATCTATTAATGGTTCTAATAGACTATCTTGCCTGGAGAACTTTTTTAAAGTGTTAAAACTCAATCCGGTCAAGAAAAGGATGACAGCTATTAAAATGACGGACGCTACCGCTATGCCCATGTATCCCTCCTTGGGTAAAACGTCACAAAAGTACAAAAGCAGTCATGTAAACTGTGATAACAAACAAATACAATTATATCATAGGATGGCAAACACATCAGCTATATGACCGTGTTTTTGTTCCTCTCGGAGGGCACCACTTGTTCCTCTGGAATAGCACCATTTTCCTCATGAGTTTCTAATTCCTTCTCCGTCCGGCAACTCTTTACTTAGTAATATGCTTAATACGATTCCACAAGTTGATGATTATCTTCTGCACTTGCAATGCAGTGGCTATTGCGAGTATGTAACTCGCAATTCCAATACCAATTGCCCACAGGAGGGAATTAGTGAAAACCCAAGCCAATAGGCTCATACACAAAAAAAGCAATGGACCCGGCAATACAGCGAGAGTGAGCAACCGTATCGCTATCGGAATGTCTTTGCTCTGTAGTAGTGTCAGGGCTAACACAATACATCCAGAGATAATGAACAAACAGATGGCCACCAATATGGTCAATGCCAGAGGCGACACTTGTTTCCCCTTTCTCATGATGGGTATTCTTTTCTTCCTTGCGAACCGGCAAGGCCCGGCAAACATTATAAGCCGTTCTGCTATATGATATTCGATCTGGAAGTCTTTGAGCAACTCCAATGCCCGCTCAAAACTTCTTAAGGATGTTCATGGCGCTTCTCATGGACGTCTAAAAAATGTACAAAGTCCAGCTCAGTAGCTTCGAGAAATGATAGAGAAGCGTTGTGTGAACAATAAACCCACCCTGTTTGTTACAGAACACTGCCCTAAAGTCCTCCTGTTTGGCACCAAAACCACCTCCAAAAGTCTCTGTTGGCGAATGACACATAGAGTGAAATGTCCGGGTGAAGGGAAAGAAACGTTCCTTTGCCGCCATGCACGCACCGGCTTGCAAAGCCGTAGCATGGTAGGGGCGATGCCTTGTGCTCGCCCGGTGACGGGGCCCATGCACGCACCGGCTTGCGAAGCCGTAGCATGGTAGGGGCGATGCCTTGTGCTCGCCTATTCGCACCAACTTAAGGGAGGGGAGTGAGAAAAGAAGGCTCAATCTGACATGATAGCATAAGATCTTGAACAAAGCAT
>WNGE01000955.1_pt1 | contig 37522 bp, 30 predicted proteins | sample 5400651 | NCBI WGS metagenome assembly WNGE01 (sample SAMN13153370, study PRJNA577476) | soil metagenome | isolation source: 60 cm soil or saprolite under grassland replicate 2 | place: USA:California | collected 2016-06-15
CCGGGGTTTGATCACGCCGACGTCTTCGCGAGCGGTCGCCGCATGTACGTCGCGCACACCGGGGCGGACCGGATCGAGGTGCTCGACTGCGCGACGCGCTCGTACCTGCATGCGCTTCCGACGGAGCTGCCGGGCGTCGCCGGCGTCCTGATCGACGAGGACCACGATCTGCTCTTCTCAAGCGACCGCGCCGCCGCGCGCGTCAGCGTCTTCCGCTGCTCAGACGAGCAGCTGCTCGGACAAGTCGAGGTCGATCCGCATCCGAACGGGCTCGCCTACGACCGCAGACGGCGTCGCCTGTACAGCTTCAACCTCGGCGAGCCGCTCGGCGAGAACTGCACAGCCTCGGTCGTCGAGCTCGATTCGCTCCGCGTGATCGCGGAGCTGCCGCTGGCGGGGCGGCCCCGCTGGGCCGTGTACGACCCCGAGCGCGACAGCGTCTACGCGAACATCCAGACACCGGCGCAGATCGTCGTGATCGATTGCGAACGGGCAGCGATCGTGCGGGCGCTCGAGGTTCCCAGCGACGGGCCGCACGGGCTCTGGCTCGACCGGGGGCGACTGTTCTGCGCCGCCGACGGCGCCGCGCTCGTCGTGCTAGACGGCGACAGCGGCGAGGTGATCGCGAGCTTGCCGCTGCCCGGCGTCCCTGACGTGGTCATGCACGACGCCGACCTGCGGCGGCTGTACGTCGCGATCGGCGACCCCGGTCTCGTCTGCAGCTTCGACAGCAACCAGCTCGAGCCGCTGGACACCGTCGAGACCGAACGCGGAGCGCACACGAGCGGGTGGGACCACGTCGACCGTTGTCTCTACGTGTTCTGCCCGGCAAGCGGCGGCGCCGCCCTCTACAGCGAGACGTAGCCGTGTGAGTGCCCGCGGCATTAGCACCGCAGCCTTAGCCAGCGCCCTGGCGGCGCTCGCGGCCGGCTGCGGCCACTCGTCAGGAAACCTGCCCCTGCAACTCGTCCGCGACATCCCCCTGTCGGGCGGATCAAGCCGCTTCGACTACCAGAGCGTCGACGAGCAGCGCCAGCGTCTCTACATCGCCCACCTCGGCGCTGGCGAGGTCGTTGTCTACGACCTCAAACGCACTGCTATCGCGCGCGTCATCAGCGGCGTTTCCAGCGTGCACGGCGTGCTCGCTGTCCCGCGCAGCAACCGCCTCTGTGCGACCGCGACCGGGCGGCACGAGCTCGTTACCTACAGCGAACAGCCGACGCGCCTCCTCGGACGCGTCAAGGCCGGCATCTTCCCCGACGGGATTGCGTACGACCCTCGCAATCACGAAACGTTCGTTTCGGACGTGCTCGCGGAGTGGGAGCTCGTTTTCGACGCGCGAAGCGGTCGTCGCCTACGACAGATCGTGCTCGGCGGGGACGCCGGCAACGTCCAGTACGACGCGCTGCTACGGGAGGCATTCGTGGCCGTCGGCGAGCGCGATCAGCTCGCGCTGATCAACCCGCGCAGCTTGCGTGTGGTGCGGTGGATTCGCCTGGCGGGTTGCGTGCACGCCCACGGCCTGCATCTCGACCCTTCGCGGCGGCTCGCCTTCATCACCTGCGACGCCAACAACAAGCTGCTCGTGCTCGACCTGAGGACGATGAAAATCGTTCAGACCGAGAACGTCGGCAAGACGCCAGATGTGCTCGATTTCGATCCGCGCCGCCACCTGCTCTACGTCGCGGCAGAAAGCGGCGTGGTCGCCGTCTTCGCCGAGAAGGGACGCCACCTCGAGAAGCTCGGACAGGGTTTTCTGGCTGCGCACGCGCACTCTGTCGCCGTCGATCCGCGCACCGGCTACGTGTATTTCCCGCTCGAGGACATCGCCGGCCATCACGTCCTTCGTGTTATGCGGCCACTCGCGAGGCGATAGCACGCGCGCCGACGGAACCTCAGTCTGCATGCGGTGCCGATGAAGGCGCTGCGATCACTCCCAGCTGACGCCCGGCGGATCATCGCCGCGCAAGCGGCGCGCGCGCTCGCCTACGGCCTCGGCTCGGTGCTGATTGGCGTCACGCTCGCCCGCCGCGGCCTCTCCGACACCGCGGTTGGCGCCGTCTTGGCAGCGCTGCTGGCTGGGACCGCCGCCGTCTCGGTGCTGCTCGCCCGCTACGGCGACCGGATCGGGCGCCGCCGCTGCTACCGGTTCCTGTTCCTTGTCATGGCCGCCGCCGGCACCGTGTTCGCAGTCACAAGCTGGCTGCCGGCCCTCCTGGTCGCCGCCCTCACGGGAACCGTCTCGACCGACGTCGTCGAGTCGGGTCCCTTCACCTCGCTCGAGCAGGCGATGCTCCCCCACGTAGGCGGCGACACCACGCGGCTGTTCGGCACCTACAACACCGTCGCCACCCTCGCCGGCTCAGTCGGCGCACTGCTCGCGCTCGCCGGCTCCTCGCCTCGCTGGCTGCTCGCCTACCCGCTCTCCGCCGCCGCCGCGCTGATTCCAGCGAGCAGACTCTCACCGGCGGTCGAACGCGGCGAGGAGCTCGAGGCCGAGCCACTACCGCCGCTGCACCGCTCGCGCGGGATCATCCTGCGGCTGTCGGCCCTGTTTGCGCTCGACAGCTTCGGCGGCGGCTTCGTCCCGCAGACGTTCATCGCGTACCTGTTCGTGCGTAAGTACGGCGCCTCTCCCCACACGCTTGCGATCGTCTTCTTTGCGATCGGGATCCTGCAAGCGATCTCATTCCAGGGCGCGGTCCGTCTCGCCGAGCGGATCGGCTTACTACGAACTATGGTGTTCACCCACCTACCCTCGAACCTGCTGCTCGCCGCCGTCGCCTTCGCGCCCAACCTGGCGAGCGCGGTCGCGCTGCTGCTCGCCCGCTTCCTGCTCTCACAGGCCGACGTGCCGACCAGGCAGGCCTACGTGATGGCCGTCGTCGACCCGAGCGAGCGCACCGCTGCTGCCGCCTACACCAACACCGCCCGCTATCTGACGCGACCAATCGCGCCGCTCCTGGCCGGCGCCGCGATTCGCGGCGCCCTCGGCGCGCCGTTCGTGATCGCGGGGGCGCTCAAGAGCGTCTACGACCTCGGCCTCTACGCCCTCTTCCGCAACGTCGCCGTTGCGAACGAGCAAGCCGCGCCCGCCGCGCCGGTTGCTAGCTCCGCTTCCTCCGGACGGAGATGAACGGCGCCGGCAGCGACGGCTCGCGCCGGCGCCGGACACGGCGCGCCGACGGCATCACGCGCCAGCTCACGAACAACACGATGAGAATCGCGAGTAGAACCGCCGCAAGCAAGTAGCCGGGCACGCCCGATTCTCGCACGGACGTCTCGCCTTTAGTGCTCGCGCAGCTCGACTAGCTCGCCCGGCTCGGTGGTCGTGACCGTGCGCCACGAGTCCCAGGTGATCTTGAGGATGACGAGCGTGATCGCGAGGCCGATGATCGGGTCACCGATCTCGGCACCGAGCGAGACGACGATGGCGCTCGCGACCACGCCCAGCGAGACGAAGCCGTCCACGCGAGCGTGGTTGCCGTCCGCGACCATGGCCGGGCTCGAGAGTCGCTTCCCGGCGCGCAGCCGCACCTGCGCGGCGATCTCATTGCCAAGAAAGCCGACGATGCCGGCAGCCGCCAAGACCCACAGGTGCGAGAGCTGCTGCGGGTGGACCAAGCGCTCGATCGTCTCGTAGAGCGCTACGCACGCCGAAACGAAAATGACGAGCACGACGGCGAGCCCGGCCAGCTTCTCGGCCCGGAAGGAGCGCAGGTAGAACGCAATCCCGAGCGGCAGCGCCGTCAACGCGTCGCCGAAGTTGTGGATCAGGTCGGCGAGAAGCGCGACCGAGCCCGACAAGACGAAGATCGCGACCTGCACCGCGGCAGCAAGCCCGAGCACGGCGAGGCTGAGGGAGACGGCCCTGACGCCGGCGCGAGCGGACGATCGAGCGATCGACCAGACCGTGCGAGTGCGCATGCTCACCGCGATGAAGATGTTCGTGCTCATGCTGATCTTTGGTGGGCGCAACGGGCTGTGATCGCTGAATAAGCCCGAGATGCCTGTGCGCACCGGAGTAGGGATGGTCGTGGACACGGCGTCCATGCCGATGCAGTGCCGATGCGCTCGAACCGCTCATCCTTGGATACCGTAGCCCCGCGCCGCGACTGCCTCCCCGGTTCGGTCGCGACGAACGCTGAGACGTTTCGTCGAAAAGCGAACCGTACGTTGTCGGAACAGGCACCGCATCGACCACACGCTTACTTACACAGGTCCGTGCTGATGCTTCGGCCCGCCGCGCGAGATTCGCTCAGAGGACGAGCGTGAGGCCGATGACCGCGAGGACCACGCTCTGCGCGCTGTGCACGACGATCCCGATCCAGGCGCTCCGATACCGCTTCGTCGGGTAGGCGAGGATGAAGGTGTCGAGCAGCGTCGCCGGGATCACCCACGGCATGTGGAGGTGGTAGGCGGCGAACAGGACACCATTCGCAGCCCAGTCGCGGCGTCCGAAGGCGCCGTTCATGCGCGGCAGGAGCAAACCGCGGAAGAGCAGCTCCTCTCCGAGCACGGTGTTGAAGACGAAGAGAACGAGCAGGAAGCCGTACCAACCCCAGGCGCCGTGCATGAAGGCCTGACCTGCGTCCGAGCCGAAAAACGCGCCGAGGTCGCGGCTGTCCGCGTGCGGAAGCGTCGGGATGAGCTCCTCGACGCCGAAGGCGACGATCAACGGGATCAGGATCAGCCAGATCCGGCCGCCGATTCGGCCACTGCGCGGGCTCCGGGGGGGAAGGAGCCAAAGCGCTTCGCGGATGGTTGACCAGCGGAACGTTCGCTGCTCGCGCCCGACGAGGATCGCGACGAGGACGAACTGCCAGATCAAACCGGCGGTGAGGCAGACGATCAGTGCCTTCGCCATCGGCACGTTGCCGTCGCCAGCGAAGCGGTCCCTGAGCATGGGCGCGACGAGCCAAGCAAGCGCCGCCATCGGTAGGGCCGCGGCCCCCCAGACCGCGAAGATCGCGCGCCGCCGGTACTGCGGAATCGCCACCTTCGAGACTTCCGCGTTCGCGTGTGAGGGGATAGCGCTTTCCCTCAGTGGAAACGAGACGTCCATCTGGATCCTCCTTTTGCTGGTCGAGTGCATGCCTCAAGCACGCTCGAAGACGAGTTCCTCAACCGATGCCTGGGTGCGGCGCAGCCGCGGGATGCCGAGCGCGAGCAGTGCGCCGATGCCGACTACGATCGCGCCGAGCCAGACCGCGGGCGTGAGTCCGTCGACGAACGTCTGCGGCGACGCGTAGCTCCCGTAGCCCGAGAACACTGACGCCAGCACAGCGACGCCGAAGACGCCGCCGAGTTCGCGGATGGCGTTGTTGGCGCCGGAGGCTTGGCCCTCCTCCTCCGGGCGTACCGAGCCGAGGATGACGTTGGCGACCGGCGCGAAGAACAGCGCCATGCCGATACCCGCAAGGATGAACGGACCGACAAGGCTCGTGTACGCCACATCGGGCGTCGTTACCGCTCCCATCCAGGCGAGCGCGGCCGCCTGCAGGGCGAGGCCCGCAACGATCAGCGGGTGTCCGCCGACGCGGTCGGAGAGGGCGCCAGCGATGGGCGCGACGAACACGGGCGCGACCGTCCACGGCAGCACCCGCAGTCCCGCGGCGAGCGGCGAGTAGCCCTCCGCAGTCTGCAGGAACTGGGAGAGCAGGAAGATTGAGCCGAACATGCCGAAGAACATCGCCAGCGAGGCCGCGTTTGTGAACGAGAAGGTGCGGTTGCGGAAGAAGCGCATCGGCAGCATCGGCGCCGGGGCGCGCAGCTCCCAGGCGACGAAAGCCGCTAGCACGACCGCGCCCGCCGTGAGTGAGCCGGTGATCTCGAGGCTCGACCAGCCGGACTGGTTTCCGCGCACGAGGCCCCAGACGATTCCGAGCAGCCCGATGGTTGCGAGGGCGAGGCCGGGCAGGTCGAGGCGCGTATAGAGGCCGTGGCTCTCGCTTAGCCGGCGCATTGCCAGGGGCGCGAGCACGAGGCCGATCGGGACGTTGAGCCAGAAGATCCACTGCCAGGCGATTCCCTCGGTGACGGCGCCGCCAACGAGCGGGCCGATCGCGACGGCGAGGCCGCTGATCCCGCCCCAGGCGCCGAGGGCGACGCCGCGCTTCTCGGCGGGAAACGCGGCGCTGAGGATCGTGAGCGTGAGCGGCGTGACGATCGCGCCGCCGATCCCCTGCGCCGCGCGGGCGGCGATCAGCGCCTCGACGGAGGGAGCGAGCGCCGCTGCGGCGGAGGCGAGCGTGAAGATGCCGAGGCCGATCACGAACAGCCGCCGGCGGCCGAAGCGATCGCCGAGCGCCGCGCCGGTCAGGAGCAGGACCGCGAACGTGAGCGTGTAGGCGTTCACGGTCCACTCCAGATCGGTGATGCCGGCGCCGAGGCTCTTGCGGATCACAGGCAGGGCCGTCGTCACGACGAGGTTGTCGAGCGTGACCATGAACAGGGCGATCGAGCTGATCGCGAACGTCCAGATCGTCTTGGCGTTCATCGTTCGTCTCCTTCGGGTTGCGTCTGCCGGTCGCTCGGTCACGCGACCGCCTCGGGGACCGGGAGCTCCGCTCGCTGCGGCGGCTCGATGGCGACGCGGGGGACGTGGCGGTCGAGCCAGCGTGGGAAGCGCCAGGTCCGCTCCCCGAGCAGCTGGAGCACGGCGGGCAGCAGGATCATGCGGATGACGACGGCGTCGAGGAAGATCGCGCTCGCGAGCCCGATCCCGAACAGCTTCAGGATGTGGTTGCCGTTGCCGGCGAAGGAGGCGAAGACGACGATCATCACGGCGGCCGCCGCGGTGATCACGCGACTGGTGCGCGCGAGCCCGTTGCGGATCGCGGCCGAGGTGTCACCGGTTGCGTGCCACTCCTCGCGGATGCGCGAGACGAGGAAGACCTCGTAGTCCATCGAGAGCCCGAAGACGATCGCGAACAGCAGCACGGGCAGGAAGGGCTCGACCGGCGCCTTGTCGACGCCGAAGACACCGGCCAGCCAGCCGCGTTCGAAGATCGCCTGCACGATCCCGAGCGCAGCCCCGACCGAGAGCAGGTTCATCACTGCCGCCTGCAGCGGGATCAGGAGCGAGCGGAAGACGATAAGCAACAGCAGCGCCGACAGTGCGATCACGATCGCGATGAAGAACGGCAGCTTGCTGGCGAGCCGCTTGGTGAAGTCGACCTGGGTGGCGGTGAACCCTCCGATGTAGGCGCTGGCCTGGGTGCCGCTGGTTGCCTCGGGCAGCACCGAGTTGCGCAGGCGCTTGACGAGGTCGTAGGTCTGCTTGCTTTCGGGCGCCGTCGTCGGCACGACGGCGATCGAAGCGGTGTCGCGGGCAGCGTTCAGCTGGGGTGGCGCGACTGCGGCGACGCCGTCCGCGCTACGGAGCGCGGCCGTGATGCGCCCGAGGGCACCCTGGTCGCCTGAGGGGAGCTTGACGGCGACGAAGAGCGGGCCGTTGAAGCCGGGGCCAAAGCCGCGGCTGACGAGGTCGTAGGCCTTGCGGGTGGTCTGCGAGCTCGGGTCGGTGCCGGCGTCGGCGAGGCCGAGTCGGAGCCCGAGCGCGGGCGCTGCCAGTGCGAGCAGCAGCGCGGTCGCTCCAACTGCGGCCAGGAGCGGACGGCGCTGGATTGTTTGGACCCAGCGCTCTGAGCGGCTCGCCTTGACGCGCTTCGTTCGCCGCCGGAGGAAGTGGCGTCCCTCCCCCACGCGCCTGCCGTGCACGGAGAGCACCGCCGGGAGCAGCGTCAGCGAGCCCGCGAGCACGAACAGGACGCTGGCCGAGGCCGCGACGGCGACCCCGTAAAGCAGGTTGACGCCGACGGCGTAGAGGCCGCCGAGGGCGATGATCACGGTCAGGCCGGCGAAGGTGATCGAGCGACCGGCGGTGTTCATCGCCACCTCGATCGCCGCTGTGACGTCGCCACCGTTGCGGCGGTAGGCGTCGCGGTAGCGGGTGACGACGAGCAACGCGTAGTCGACGCCGACGCCGAGCCCGATCATCAGCGCGATCTGCTCGGCGAAGTCGGGGATCGTCAGCAGCTGGGTGCCGATCGCGATCAGACCGGAACCGAGGCCGAGGCCGAAGAGCGCCGTCGCGATCGGGAGGCCCATCGCCGTGAACGAGCCGAAGCTGAGCAGGAGGATGACGGCCGCGGCGATGATCCCGACGGCCGTGGCCGGGCCGGGAGAAGGTCGGTAGAGCTGCTCGATCGCGTTGCCGTTCAACTCGACCTCGAGCTGTGGCGAGGCGGCGGTCTGAGCGGTGTCGACGACACGCCGAATCGCCTTCGTCGGCAGCGCGTCGCCCTCGTCGTCGAACCTGACGGTGGCGAAGCCGACCGAGCCGTCACGGGAGATGGCCGGCGTACTGACGCCGGTGACGCGCGGTAGTCGGGCGACGCGCGCGAGCATCGGCGTCACGCTCGCGCGCACGGCCGCGTCGGTGAGCTTGCCGTCGCGGGCAGCGAACACGATCTGGTCGGCATCGCCGGCCGCGCGCGGGAACCGGCTCTGCAAGAGGTCGACCGCGCGCTGTGAGTCGGTCTTGGGCAGGGCGAGGCCGTTGTCGAAGCTGTTGCCAACGCCCTTGCTGATGACGATGCCGAGGACAAGGAGGAGCAGCCAGCCGCCGATCACGCGCCGTCGATGAGCAATCGACCAGCGGCCGATGGCGCTTGGACTGAGGTGCTTGAACATGGTCGTTTCTCCTTTCAGCGGCGAGGCGCCGACGCGTTAGGCGGCGTAGGCGAAGGGGTGGTAGAAGGCATCGAGGGCGCGGTCACGTGCGACCGCGAGCTGGAAGCGGTTTCCGGCCCGCGTGTCCTCGACAGAGACGGTTAGCTCGTCCTCGCGCGGGTGCCAGAGCAGCAGGACATGAAGGCCGTTGCTGTCGCGGGCGGCGAGTTCTCGGGTGTCCGGTGTTGCAGAACTCATGGTTCCTCCTTCGGGTTCGGACGCGGCTCGTGGGGGCGCGCTCACGGGATGTCGACCTCGCTGACGCGCGCCACGACGGTGCGCTCGGCGATGTAGGCAGGCAGCAGGCGGAGCGCGTCCTCATCGGTCGCGGCGTCCACCGTCCACCAGATCGCGTGGCCGCCGGAGCGGCAGGAAGCGAGCGTCGCCTGGTGGCGAAGTGGACTCTCGTGTCCCTTGAACGAGGCGAAGACGACCCCGCACTCGTGGGGCTCGTGGCGGTGGTGGAGCAGGTAACGGGGCATGGAGCGAGCTTGCCGCCGCCCGTTTGCGGCGACATCGGGCGCCCTCCTGATCTCGCACCCTGATTTCTCGGTCCGCCGACCCTGATTTATCCTGGGCCGAGGAGAACGAATGGCCCTGCTTGCCGAGCACCTCGTCGGGCGTGCCGACGAGCTCGCTTCACTCGAGCAGGTCCTCGGTGAACTTGATCGAGGCCGCTCGGGCGCGATCGCGCTCATAGGCGAACCCGGGATCGGCAAGACACGGCTACTCACAGAGCTCGCGGCGCGCGCGGAGGAGCGCGGGCAGCTCGTGCTTGCCGGCTCGGCCGCGGAACTCGAGCAGGACCTGCCCTTCTCCGTGTTCGTCGATGCAGTTGGTGAGTACGTCCAGGGTCTCGACCCGACGCACTTCGACGCCCTCGACGATGACGTTCGGACGGAGCTCGCGCACGTCTTCCCCGCCCTCTCGAAACTTGCGAGCGGCCGCGCGGCGGCGCTCCAACACGAGCGCTACCGCAGCCACCGCGCGATACGCGAGCTGCTCGAGCAGCTCGCGACCAGGAAGCCGCTCGTGCTCGTGCTCGACGACTTCCACTGGGCCGACTCCGCATCGGCCGAACTGCTCGGCGCCTTGCTGCGCCGACCGCCGGCCGAAGCAGTGCTCATCGCCTTGGCTGTGAGACCCCGCCAGATGCCCGGGCGCCTCGCCGCCGCGCTCGAGCGCGCCCAGCGCGCGGCGACGCTGACGCGCATCGAGCTCGCGCCACTTAGTCGGGCCGAGACGCGCGACTTTCTCGGCCAGTCCGTCGACGGCACCGAGGCGACAGCCTTCTACGAACAGAGCGGCGGCAACCCCTTCTATCTGGAGCAGCTCGCCCGCTCGCTTGAGCGCACGGGCGCAGACGCCACCGCGGCCGCGGAGATGTCGGCCGCGATTGGCGTCCCTTCTGCGGTCGCCGCCGCACTGACCGAGGAGCTCGCGCTCCTCTCGGACGCAGCACGCCTCGTCCTCGAAGGAGCGGCGGTGGCGGGTGATCCGTTCGAGCCCGAGTTGGCGGCGGCCGCGGCCGCCACTTCCGAGGCCGCGGCGATCGACGCGGTCGACGAGCTTCTGCAGCTCGATCTCATTCGGACGACCGATGTTCCGCGGCGCTTCCGCTTCCGTCATCCGCTCGTACGACGGGCGATCTACGAGGCCACGCGCGGCGGCTGGCGCTTGGGCGCGCACGAGCGCTGCGCCGAGGCGCTGGCCGCGCGAGGCACCGGCGCGGCGGCACGGGCGCACCACGTCGAGCGCTCGGCGCGCGAAGGTGACCTAGTCGCCGTCGCGGTGCTGCGCGAGGCGGGCGAGACAGCTGCCCGGCTCGCGCCGGCAAGCGCCGCGCGCTGGTTTGAAGCTGCGCTAAGGCTGCTCCCGCAGAACGCGCCCGCCCAGGAGCGCGTCGAGCTCCTCCTCGCCCGCGCCGAGGCGCTGACCGCAACTGGTCATTTCGCCGACAGCCACAACGCACTGCTCGAGGGCATCGCGATCGTCCCCGAGGATGCCGTTGGCCTGCGCGCCAGGCTTGTCAGAGCGTGTGCGGGCGTGGAGCACTTGCTCGGGCGGCAGGAGCAGGCGCGCGCTCGCCTCGCGAACGCTCTACAGGGCCTGCCGGACTCTGCTTCACCCGAGGCGGTCGCGCTGATGATCGAGCTCGCCCTGAACGGGTTCTACGCGACTAAGTACCAGTCGATGCTGGACTGGGCACAGCCGGCGGTAAACGCCGCGAGGCAACTCGGTGATTCGTCGCTGACGGCCGCGGCCGTCGCGATGCTCGCACTCGCCGACGCGATGACAGGCGCGGGTGAGCGCTTCGAGGCCGATCTCTCAGAAGCCGCGACCCTCGTCGACTCTCTCTCCGACGACGAGCTCGCGCAACGCCTCGACGCCGCGGTCTGGCTCGCCGGCGCCGAGCTCTACCTCGACCGCTACGCAGAGGCCGACGCGCATGCCTCGCGGGCGCTGAACCTGGGCCGCATCACCGGGCAGGGAGAGCTCTTCCTCGTCGTGTACCAGATCCTCGGCAGGGCCTGGTATGTGCGCGGAAAAGTGGTCGAGGCGACCGAACTGCTCGATGGAGCGATCGAGGCTGCTCGCCTCCTGGGTAACACGCACGCGCTGGCCTGGAACCTTTTCAACCGCTCTGTGGTTGCGCTCGCTGCTGGAGACCTGGACATCGCGCTCGCGAGCGCGCAGGAGAGCGTTGACCTCAGCCGAGAACTCGATGAGGGTTTCGTCGCGGCCTGGGCGGCCGTCAGGCTCGCCGCCGTTCTTTTGGAAACTGGCGAAGCGGAGCGTGCGGTCGAGCTGCTGCTTGGCTCCGCGGGCGGCGAGGAGCTCACGCTCATCCCCGGTGGGTGGAGGAGCTATTGCCTCGAACTCCTGACCCGCTGCTGGCTCGCACTCGACCGCGGCAGCGACGCGCAGCGTGCAGCCGCTTGCACCGCCGCCAGGGCCGAGGCCGTGCAGCTTCCCCTGCCTAGGGCCTGGGCCGATCGTGCTGCGGCGGCCGTCGCCCTCCACGCGGGGGACCCGGTCGGCGGTGCCGAGCTGGCACTCGCTTCGGCCGCCGCGGCCACGGAGGCCGGGGCCCCGATCGAGGCAGCGCTCTCCCGCACGCTCGCCGGCCGCGCGCTTGCGCGAAGCGGCGAGCGCGACCGTGCCGTGGCGGAGCTACAGCGCGCGGCCGCGAAACTCGAAACCTGCGGCGCACTGCGCTACCGCGACCAAGCGGAGCGCGAGCTGGGAAGGCTCGGCCATCGCGTCCACCGACGCACGCGCCCGGGCAAGGCTGACGGGACCGGCATCGAGACGCTGACCGCACGCGAACTCCAGGTCGCACGACTCGTCGCCGACAGCAAGACCAACCCCGAGATCGCCGCCGAACTATTCCTCAGCCACAAAACGGTCGAGACTCACATCCGCAACATCTTCCGCAAGCTCGACGTCGCCTCACGCGTCCAGCTCGCACGCGCTGTCGAGCGAGCCGACCGTACAGCGCGCCCCACCTAGCACTGACCCACCGCCTTCCTCGGCACAATCCGAGTGAGGCCGTTCTCGACTGACCCCCTCTCTCACCGAGAGGTCGTCATCGGGATCACTCCGTGACCTTTCCATGAACCCCGGCCTGTCACGCCGGAGGTCGCGGGTTCGAGTCCCGTCGCTCCCGTCAATTCCCGTGCAAATGGACAGGTTGTGTTGCCTGAATAGGCGGCAGAATGCTGCTTTGGAAACCGTCGCCGTAGCAGGCAACGCGATTGGGCAAAAGTCTTGGCTCAACCATGCGCTTTCTCGGCATCAGATCGCAGCACGGCCTTGGAAACCGCGGCTCGAAACTAGGTGAAACCAGGCGCAAGCCCAAAGTTCTACGGCGTAGGGTTCGCAAACTCAGGCGGCCTCGTATTCATGGATGAGTCCGCCGAGGAGATCGCGGCGGCGTAGGGCAGCGGTCGCTTCGAGCGGCGTTGGGTCGCGACCGTCTGGCGGGGAAAGGTCCAGGGCGCGATGCGGTCTGCGTCCGTTGTAGTGCAGGCGGTAGACGCGCAGCACGTGTTCGAGATGCCGTCGGCCCAGGATCAGGATTCGATCGAGGCAGTCGGTGCCGAACCGTGCGAACCCAGCGCTCGGCGTGGGCATTCGCGTTCGGCGCCTGGACGGGCGTGCGGATCACTCTGATGCCTTCGGTCCGAAAGACCTCATCGAAGGCGTGGCTGAACTTCGAGATCGGGAAGCTTCGCGCTGGGCCGATCCTTACGCCGCAGCCATAGCGGGTGGCACGGAGTTTCGATTGTGGAAACGGGCGAGTTCATCCGGCAGGGGCGGCGATACTCTCTCGGTTGGTTCGCCTGATGGACATCGGTGAGGCGATCATCGCCGCCGCCGCGCCTCACCCGGCGGTGCGCGACGTCCAGCTGATCGGCTCTCGGGCTGAGGGACACGCGAGCGACTGGTCCGACTGGGATTTTCGAGTCGAGGCGAACGACTTCGCTGCTGTCGCCGAGGCGCTCCCACACTTGCTCGCGCCGCTCGACCCGATGGTTCAGCAATGGGACCGGCTCAGCGGCGAGTACTGCTGGATGTTGATCCTGCGAGGTCCCACGAAGGTGGATCTGATCTTCCCAGACGTGCCTCATGCCAACGAGCCGCCCTGGAAGCCGACAGCGGGGAACCTCGGTGCAATCGATGATCACTTCTGGGACTGGGTGCTGTGGCTAAGGGGAAAGGCCGCAGGCGGTAAAGGTGACCTCGTAGCGACCGAATTGGACAAGCTCTTCGACCACTTGCTTGCGCCGCTCGGCGTCAAGCACCGGCCGTCTTCAATCAGCGAGGCTGTCGCCTCTTATCGGGCGGCGCGTGATCGAGCCGAGCAACGCTTTGACCGGGTTGTGCGACGCGAAGTCGAAGCGGCCGTCGCCCCCGCCCTCAAGGACTTGAGCGAGAGCTAAACCGCTCGGGGAACTGCCCGTGCGCGCGCGAGGCGCGTGCGACAGCCGAGCGCACAAGCTGCCGCAAGGTGCGACCGCGCGCCGGAAACCTCAATCGGCGCGTCATCGCGCGCCGTTCAGGTACGCGTGCCTGGGTGCTCTAGCCGATGAGGCGAGCGGAACCTTCCGGGAGGTACGCCGTCGCCCACGTCTGCTGCGGGTTCTGGCGGATCCATTCCGCGATGAGCGCGATGCTCGCTTCGCGGCCGACGCCGCCGGCGACCTCCGGGATCGTGTACGGCACGCCGTCCGGCGGATGACCGTTCGGCGGCTTCCAGAGATCCGGGAGGTTCCTACCTCCATCCACCGGTGCCTCAGCCGCGAAGACGATCCTCCCGAGCAGGAACGACATAGCGGCGGCCATGCAAAGAGCGCACGGCTCAAGCGTCGTGTAGAGCGTGGCCTGCTGCCTTTCTTGTCGCCGCGACACCTTCCCGCTTCGCTCCGCCTCCATGAGCGCGAGCATCTCCGCGTGATCCAGAAGCCGACGCTGCGCCGCGCCCGTCCAATGCGCGCGCACGACGACGTCGTCGGCATGAACAACAACCGCTCCGACCGGGAACTCGCCTGCGTCGAGGCTCCGGCGTGCTTCGGCCAACGCCTCCGCCATGAATTCCTCGTCGCGCTTCCCCATTCGCGCGATCATAGGCAGCACTCTGCCGCATCCGTCTGTCGCCGCTCGCTGGCGGGGCCAGACGGGCAGGCGTCGGTCCGAGCAATTTCACCTCAAGCCTCCAGGTCGAGCCGCTTCGTCAGCTTCACGGAACGGCGTCGATTGCCCATCCGCTGCTCCCAGAACGGGATCGAAACTGGACTGTCGAGGTACGTCTCGGTGCTTATTGCGCGCGCGCCGTGCTCACGAGCCCATGCTTCGACCGCCTCCACGAGCCGCGTCGCGAGCTCGCGGCGCTGGAAGTCGTCCCCTGTCCCGAGCGCCTCCACGTGGACACGCGGATACGGGTGATCGGCGAGCATCTGTCGATTCGCGGGCTCGTCGGGCTCGATCAGCCGTGCGTAGGCGAAGGCAGCGACCGTGCCGCCGGTGACTGCAACGAGGTGTAACTCCAACTCGTCGCGGGGTCGCGCGAGCAGGGTTTCGAACCAGTCGATAAGTCCGTCCTCGTCGGGTACGCGAAAGTCGTCCGGGAACAGCGTGACGTAGTAGCGCGCATTGTCGAGCCAAAATCCGAGCGAGTCCAGGACCGTCACCCGATCGCGCAGCGCGGATCTCGACGCTCATTGGTGGCGGAGAGCCTAGCCCCACTGCACCTTCCCTTCGCGCGACCAGAAGCCCAAGACGCACCGATATACCCAGCTACTCGCCAACGACGGTACGCTCGCAATTAGTGGCGACGCGAAGAGCAAAGGTCATGCGGCGGTTAGCGCGATCGGGATTCCTCAAGCTTTCTCGGCGAGCGCGAAACGAATGCGGGCCCCGAGATCTGCCATCTCTTCCTCGCTCAGATCGAGGCAGACACTTGAGTCGAGCGCGGCCAACTGCTGCTGATTAAAAGCCACGTCCCGCGGCAGGGGAGCGACGCTGACCCAAACCCAAACACCCGCACCTGTTCTTCCTAGACTCGGAACGTGCCGAAGCTCATCTTTGTCTTGTCGGACAGCGTGGCCGAAGAAGCGAGGGCAGCCTTCGCCGCGCACGAGCGGCGTATCCGCGCCCGCCTTCCTCACGTCGAGGTCCGACATACCGGCGGAACGTCAGTTCCTGGTCTCCTGACGACCGGCGACGTGGATCTGCAAGTGAGGACGAAAAAGCAGGAGTTCGCGCGGGCTCGTGACGTGCTTTGCGAGCTTTACGAGCCCCTCTACCCCGAAGCCTGGCACGACGAGAGCGCATATTTCGTTGCCGCCAACTCGAAGCCAACGGTCGAGGTTGCGCTGACGGTAATCGGAACCCTTGACGACCTCCACCACGGCGAGGCTTGGCAGCTAATCGCGGCCGATCCTGAGCTAATCAAGCGTTACAACGCCTTGAAGCGAGCTCACGAGGGCGGGTCGCAGGATGACTACAACGCGGCGAAGCGAGATTTCTTCTACGAGAACTTTCCGCTTGTAGATGCTCGGTTGATGTGCGGCAGTTGGAGCCCCACAGGCTCTACGGCTGAGCCCCCGGCGCAGGCGCTGCGTCCAGTCGATAGGCCGGCTTGTGGCGACCGAGCGCGGTGGCTCCGAGGTCTGGTGCCTTGACCGACTTCTCCGGCTTTAGCCTTTCCGGTAATGGAGATGAGACTGCCGTTCCGACTGCGCGATCTCGACGGCAGCGTGACGGTCCGCTGCGAGGTGAATCAAGAACCTTTGCGATGGGGCTACGGTTTGCTGGGTCTCGACTTCGACGCCGAGGTCGCACGCGGTTTTCCCGTCGTCGAGGCCTACGTCGAGTGGCCCGCCGAGGGTTACGGCGGCTTCCTGGGTTGGGTTCAGGCCGTTCGGTATCGCGTTAATGGCGGCGACGAGGTCGCGGTGATCCCCGACGTAGCGCCGCAGCTTCGCGACAGCGAGATGCCCTACCTCTCGTTCGGCATCCGGCCGGTGCTATTCGACGCGCCGGCCTTCACTGAACGGAACGTCGTCTGGCGCGCTTGGTCTTTCTTGACACAAGCTCCGGACGCGTTAATGACACCGGCGATTGAACCCGTGTCTGGGTTCGCCTGGGGCTACGACGTTCGTGACGGCGTGCCGTCCCTCATGCCGCCACGCGCGGCGACGCGTGTGGATTGGCTGGCGGTCCGCGACGACTTGCAGAACGCGCTTCCTACGTGGCGGTTTGGCGGTGATGAGTGGAGCCCCGCTCGGGTCGATGACCCTCGCAGGAGTCGCTCGACGTAGTTCGACTATGCCTGAACGAGAGCTTTCAATGGAAGGAAGCGGCCGAAGAGACTGAACTGCGCGCTGGGATGAGCTGGCCCGGCGATCCCGAGCGCCGCGCCGACCTCAATGTCTTCTTCGTGCACACGCCCAGCGTCGCGGACTAAGAACCAAGGGCCGCTTGGTTAGGCCTGGCCTCTCTTTCTCCACCACTCCGGCTTCCAGCTCAGATGCTCAGCGACTGCGCGCAGGTAGGCGTTGTCGTATTTGACGAGCGCGCTGAAGTCGTATTTCGGGGCGTGCATCTCCTCATCGACGGCCACGGGCTCGTTGTCCCAGGCCGACTTGATGTGCGCGCCAGCGTGTAGCCGCGTCTGCTTGACCAGCTCGACGTAGAGCTTGCCGATCAACGGGTCCTCGACTAGCAGCCGGGCCTTGTAACCGTTCATCCGGGCCTGGACGCGACTGAGCTCGCCGGACAGCCGTTGCCGTTCCTTCTCCGGCTCGTTGGGATTGCGTCGGCGGACGATGAACGGGTATTCGCGGTAGTCCATTACCGCCTCGAAGGCGTCGCCGAACACCTGTCGTTGTCGATCGAGACGCGTGCGCCGCGCGGTCAGAGCGAACGTCGTCAGCGAGACCGCCGCCGCAACGATGGCAGCGACGATCGCCGGCGCCCAGAGGCTGTTGTTGCTACCGCCGCTCGCGGCGAGGAGCAGCGTCGTCGTGAGGCTCATTCTCTACATCGGCTTCTTTCGGCGGGCCGTGTGGCGCTTGCGGCCCGAGCCAGACGCCGTGCTCGCGCCACCAGGCTTCGCGGAAGAGATGAGCCTGGATGTGGTTGAGGAGTGCCACCAAGCCGTCTTCGAAGACCCACTTCTCCTCCGGCGGGTCGGGCGGATACCACATACAGAGTGTCCCGTCGGGGTAACGATGCGGCGGGCCGGGGCCATCGACCCGCACGAGTGGAGCCTTCGACCACTTCTCGAAGCGGATCTCGACGTTGCGCGGCTCGTAGTGCGGCACCTCCATCCGCAGGCGGTAGGTCCGGCCGCCACCGCCGTGCTGGATCTTGAGCCCCGGCCAGAAGCGACCTTGGCCTTCGAAGCGGATGCAATCGAGACTGCGCCCATACCACGGCCCTCGCGGACGCGGCGGGCCACTAGGCGTTGCTCACTCCGTAGGGCCGGGTCTTCTTCAACGCCGTCCCACCACCAACGACGAGGCCGGCCTTCGACGCGCCGACGCCCGTCTTGCCTCCGCGCAGGGCGCTGGCCAGCTCCGATTTCGAGCCCTGCGGCGGCTCGACGTAATCGGGGAAGACCGTCGCCAGGTCATCGCGCACGGCGTCCTCGTCATCCTCGTTCTCAAGCGCGTGCTCGAGGCGATCGGCGGCCGAACCGAGGCGCTTGACGACGGTGGCCTTGTCGAGCAGCAGGCGGATTGGCCCGGAGACACCAGCCGGGTCTTCGGTTTCCGCGTTGTCGAGTTCGTCGTGGGCGTAGCGGAACCAGCCGGCCAGAGCCTTGTCGAGCGACACCGACGAGCCCTTCACGTATTCCCAGGCCAGTGTGACGATGTTGAACGACGACAACGGGCGGTCGCCCTCGTCGAACTGCTTGTTCCAGGCTTTGGCCAGACGAGCGACCCGAGCGCGGAGCGCCCGCAGCTCCTTCGAGTCACCGGTGAAGAGCTCGGTGTGCTTCTCCGGATGCGACGCCGACCAGCTGTCGTCATCGCGGTCGGGGATCCAAAGGTCGTCTTCGTCCTTGCGCGTCAGCGTGACGATCAGATCGACACTCGGGTCTTCCTCATCGTTCAGCGGCTCGTTGAACTCGACGCAGATGCCCCGGCGCGTCTGCTTGACCTTGGCCTTCGGATACTTGGCGCGCACCTTGTCGCCGACCAACTCGGCCACCTCGTCGCAGACCTCATCCGGCCCTTCGGCCTCGCCGTCCGGGCCGAGCTTGGCGTAGCGCTCGTTGCGCCGGTCGAGGACCAGCCCGGAGTCGGCGTCGGTGACCGGCTTATTGACCGTGCCGTGGGCGACGCTGCCGGAGCGGAACCAGCGCAGCGCGCCGTCGATCTCCATCCCGCCCTCGGCGGCCAGGTTGCGCCGATCCTGGGCCTCCTTCAAGACCTTCTCGTCGGCGGCGATCTGCGAGCGGATGTCGTTCAGGATGTCAAGCACAAGACCCGTTTCATCTCCTCGGTAGGCGAACTCATGAACGGTAACCAGGGGGTCGGACGGCACTCTTCGCGCCGGCTGTCGGCGCCGCGCTGTCGCCCTCGGAGCCTGCCTTCAGGCGCTAACTCTTGTTGTCAGTGCTCGCTAGAATAGCGAACACCAGTTCGTCCAGCTCGAAGCGCGGCAGGCGCCGCAGAAAGGCCAGACTGTGGGACTCCATATCTGCCAGATCAGCCAGAAGGGAACCGACCAGCGCGGCGAGTGGGTCGCCGTCGCCAACGATGGCCAATCGGCCGTCGCCCTAACCGACCTCGAGATCACCGACTTCACCAAGACCCAACAGCACGTCCATATCTTCCGCTTCCCAGAGACGACCAATAAGACGCCGCTGATGCTCGGCCCCGGCCAGACGGCCTACGTCTTCACCGGCAAGGGCAAGAACGAGTGGGTCACGACGCAGAGCGGGAAGAAGCAGCTGCTGTTGTTTGCCGGGAAGAGTGCGCCGGCCTGGAACAACACCGGAGATGTTGCCTATCTGCGCAAGCCAGATGGGACCTTCATCGACACGATGACGGTCGGCGATCCCGCGCGACACCCGAACGGTCACTGACTTCAGGAGGAGATAGCAAATCGCTCAACGACGGTGCGGGCTACCGTGGGCAGGCCCGACTACTGGGCTGACCGTTTGACCTCGCCTAGTAGTGCGACCGACGCAAGTCCGTCGATAACGATAAGGGCGGCCGATAGCGGGTCGGCCCAACGCGGCCGAGCGTGATACCCGGCCAGATCGACACTCTTCTTGTTGTTACTCGATCCGAGGGGGCGAACCGATTGATTGGAACCCACAGGCCATGCCGCAGCGTTTCCAAACTTGACAAACAACCGAGGTGTGCTATCACCGCGGGACGTCGTGGCTGCAGAGCCGAGACTTCGGGCGTTCCGTCAATGCTGCGTACTATTGCTTCTTAATACGCCGTGCTGGGAAAAACCGCCGTACGCACTAGCGCTCCCAGGGGTCTTTGAGTCGGCGAAGATTGCGTTTGCGCGGGGTGCCGCGGGTGGTGTAGTTGGGGTCGAGGCCGCGGTCCTTGTAGTAGTCGGGGTCGATCGGGGTGTGGCGGGTGCGTGTCCACCAGTTGTGTTGGATGGCGTTGAGCCAGCCGTGTAGTTCGACCAGGTGTTCGCGGCGGAGATCGTAGAGGCGGCCGCGCCCGTCGTCGGGGTTGGTCTGTGCTTCGACGAGTCCGGCTTCGCGAAGGAGGCGTAGGTGCTTGCTGACGAGTGGTTGGCTTTGCCGGAGCAGTCGGGCGAGCTCGGTGACTGTGCGAGGCTGGTGGGAGAGTTCCCAGACGATCTGCCGCCGGGTCGGTTCGGCCAGCAGGTCGAGCGCGGGCAGAGCAGGCAGCGGTTCGGGCCCGTCCCAGTCACGTTTTTGCATGTCTGAAAGGTTATGCGGTTACGCCTCCGGCCGCAGCCCGTTGGTGCGCGGGAATACTCGGTGTGGTGCGGGATCGCGGCGCTCGCGGCGCTGCTGCCGCGTTCGGACCGGTGCCAGCCGAGACCCTTTTGCTGCCTTTCTTATGTGAAGGGTTGATTCGCAGCGGGATTTGCGTGGCCGCCGCTGGCGGTCGTGGGCTGCCTGCGCTCTCCTGTCCGGGGGCGGGGCGTGGGCGGCCGTCCTGCGCTGCGTGGACTTGGTCGTAACTGATGAAGGAGGTTGATCACACGCATCGATTTCGTCGCTTTCACCGTGTGCTCTTGGGGACGGCAGCGCACCACCAGCATCATCACCCGCCCGCGACTCACCTGCCCTGGTTTGTGCGCGCGTCGGAGCGGTTCCCGAAGCTCGTGCGGGAGCTACTGGTCGCGTTCGTTCACTATCTCGAGCTGGCGGCGATCGCCTGCGCCGTATTGCTGGCGCTTGCCATTGCGGGTTCAGTCGTGCGGCTCTTGCTGCGGCGGCGGTCAGCGGAGCGCTCCGTCCGCCTGCGCGTCTTGTTGCCGGAGGCGTTCGACCGCGAGGGGCTGGTTGGTTTCTTCCGGACGTTGTCGTCGCTTTTGCGTGCGCGGCTTGGCGCCTCGAGCTGGGTCGCGCTCACGCTCTCCGCGGAGGGGCAGCGGCTCGAAGTGGAGCTGTGCTGCGCGGGTGTGTTTCCCGCGCAGGTGGTGTCCGCGCTCGCGGCGGCGATCCACGGTGTGAGCGTCGAGCGATGGACGTCCGGGCCCGAGCAGGCCCAGCGGCGTCGCCGCTGGGCTCGCTGTGTGCTGCGCCCGGCGGGTTCGGTGTGGCTGCCACTTCGCGACCAGCACCGACAGGATCCGTCTGCGCAAGTGCTGGCGGCGCTGCAAGCGCACGCCGCGGGCGAGTCCGCCTGTGTGCAACTTGTCTTCTCGCCGCTACCGCGGCACGCACGGACGCGGGCGCGCAAGGAAGCGTGGGCGCTGCGCGGCGGCCGCCGCAGCGGTGTCCGCCCCGCCGCCGCTGGGTTCGCGCGCGAGCTGGCAAGCGACGCGCTCGACATTGTCACTCCCGGTCCCTCGACGCCGCACACCCGCGTCGGGACTGCGGCGGTCCCGCCCGATCCGTGGGCGGTGCAGCAGGCGACCGCGATCGGGCGGAAGGCGGCCGAGCCGGCGCTGGCGCTGACCGTTCGGCTGGTGGCGGGAGCGGCGAAGCGGCGCTGGGCCCGGGAGCGGCTGTCGGGTTTGGCGGCCAGCTTCACCCAGTTCCACGAGCTCGGTGGCCTGCGTCCGGGCCGTGAGCTCCTGCTCGCGCGCCGCTTCGCACGGCGGCTGCCGGCGCTGCGCCCGCCGCTAGTCGTGACCGCAAGCGAGGCGGCGGCGCTGGTGCCATTGCCCGAGCAGGCGGCGGTGACGCCGCTCGTTTTGCCGGAGGCGCCCGCCCGCGCGCTCGCCCCGGTCGCCGACGCACCGCGCGACGGGCTCCTAGTCGGAACAGGCGACCAGGCTGTCGATCGCGGCGACTTGCGGATCGCGAGCGAAGCGCTCACGCAGCACGTGCACGTACTCGGCCCGACCGGCCGCGGCAAGACGACCGCGCTCTGCAACCTCTACCTGGAGCTGGCACGGTTCGGACTCGGCGGCGCCTATGTCGAGCCAAAGGGCGACGCCGTCGATTCCGTCCTGCAACGCATCCCGCAAGCGCGGGCCGACGACGTGCTGCTGCTCGACTTCGGCGACGAGCTGTACCCACCCGCGCTCAACCTGCTCGCCTGCACGCCGGGCGACGAGGATGTGCACGCCGAGGCGCTGGTCGGGATCTTCCGCCGCCTGTTCGGACGCTTCTGGGGACCACGCTCGGAAGACATCTTCCGCTCCGCACTCGCAACCCTGCTCGCCAACCGCACTGACGAGCAACCGGCGCCGACGCTCGCCGACGTGCTCTCGCTGCTGACCGACCCGGCGGAGAAGGCCCGCCGTCCGGTCTCCGACCCGGTCGCGCTGCAGCAGTTCTGGCGCCAATGGCGAGCGCTCTCCGACAGCCAGCGCGAGCAGGCACTGGCGCCGTTGGCGAACAAGCTGCGCGCCTTCCTCGGCCGCAGGGCGCTGCGCAACGTCCTCTGCCAGGAGCGAGCGCCCGACTTCGAGCGGATCCTCGGCGAGCAGCAGCTGCTGCTGGTGTCGCTGCCGGCCAGGACGCTCGGCGATGCGGCCGACCTGATCGGTTCGGTGATCGTCTACCGGCTCTGGCAGGCGGCGCAACTGCTCGGCCCCGACCCGGCGCGGCCGCCGTTTGTCTGCCTGGTCGACGAGGCGCACCGCTTCTGCCGGCTGCCGCAGGGACTCGCGCAAGCGCTCGCCGAAGCGCGCGGCTACCGGCTCGGCTTCGTGCTCGCCCACCAACACCTCGCCCAACTGACCGATCCCGACCTGGCCGAGGCGCTCGACGCCAACTGCCAGACGAAGCTCTGCTTCGCGCTCCCACCGCACGACGCGCAGCGGATGGCGCCGCACTTCGCCCCGCGCCTGGACGCCAGCGATCTGCAGCGACTCGGCCGCTACCGGATCGCCTGCCGGATCAGCCACGACGGACGACAACTGCCGGCCGCGACCGCCTGCACCCTCCCACTCGCCAAACCCAAGCCGGACACGCCGGCGGTGCGCATCCGCGCGGCGGCGCGCGCCCGCGCGAGCTCGCGGCCCGAGGTCGAGGCGCTGCTCGCCGCCCGCTACGGCAAGCCCGACCCCGACGACGGCGGCGGCGGCCGCGCCGCCCCCGACGCCGGTCCTCCGCCCGCTCCTCCCTCCAGTCCTCCACCCGAAGGAGGACCCCCGCACGGCCCGAGCCGGCATGAACACGCCGGCTTCGGCCGGCCGGAAAAGGCCGACAAGGATGAACTGAACCAGGATGAGGATGAACCGCGTGCGGCGGCCTGAACGGCCGCCGCTCCAGCCGCTGACCGAGCGCGACCGGGCGCTCCTCGCTCAGCTCGCCGAGCACGAGCCGCTCGCCACCGGCGAGCTGCGCCTGCTCTTCTTCACCGGCGCACGCACGTGCCGACTTCGGCTCGCCCAACTCGAACAGCAACGGCTGCTCCTCCGCGTCTACCCGACAGCCGGGCGCAAGGGCACCAGCGAGGCGTTCTGGTTCCTCACCGCCGAGGCCCGGGCGCTCCTCAACGCACCCGCGCGACGCACTCCCTCGCTCTCGCTGCCCGACCTCGAACACCGCCGCGCCGTCGCCCGCTTCATGTGCGAACTCGTCGAGCGCAGCCTCAACCAGCCCGGCGAAGGGCTCTGGTGCTGGCACGGCGAAACGCGCGCCCAACAGGGCGCCGGCGGCCGCGTCCGCCCCGACGCCTACGGCCGGTACCTGCTCCCCGACGGCGAGCTCACCTTCTACCTCGAACTCGACCGCGGCACCGAACCCGCCAAACGCGTCGGCGCCAAACTCGCCGCCTACACCGCCGCGCTCGCGACCGACAGCGGTCGCGCGCGCGGCAACATCCTGCTCATCTGCCACAGCCAACGCCGGCTGCAAAGCCTCGCGGCGCACGCGCCGCAAGGCCCGCCCTGGATCTGGGCCACAACCAACGGCGAGCGCTACCAACTCCTCCCTACCGTCCAAGACGAACGGACGCTCGAGCGGCTGCCGCTCTGGCCCCGCCAACCCGAACAACACCCGCTCGCCGCCTGCCTCGGCCGCCGCTGGCAACGCTGGGGCCAGCGCCAGTGGCATTCCCGCAAGGAAGCCGCCTGAGCGGCCCGCGGCGGCTGCGGGCCGTCCCACCCGCGAGCACGGACCCTCGTCGTGAGCTACGGGTCGAGGTGACGATCAGGCGTGCCGAAGGCGCCGCCGCCGCAGAGCTCCGCGAGCGGCAACTGCGGGCCATCCTCCGCCTCCTGCAACGGGCCGCCGCCCTCCAAGCCGAGGCCAGGAGGGCGGCATGAGCGCCGACTTGCACATCTCCGGGATCTCTGGCTCCATGTCCGACTGGTGCGAAACGACCACGAGGAGGCCAGGATGAGGTTCGCCTTCTACGGGCGGGTGTCAACCGAGGACGCCCAGGACCCCTCGCTCTCGATCCCCCGCCAGCTCGCAGCTTGCCAGCGGGTGATCGCCGACAGCGGCGGCGAGCTCGTCGCGCGCTTCTGGGACATCGAGAGTGGACGCAAGAGCCTCGACACGCGCGGTAACGGAGGAAGCGGAGACCGATTCGGCGTCGCCGTGGCACGCGACGGCGGCATCCATGACCTGCTCGCCGTCGCCCACGAAGGCGCCTTCGACGCCGTGCTGGTCGAGAGCATCGACCGGCTCTCGCGCATGACCGCCGACGCCACCCGAATCGAACGCGAACTCGAACAACTCGACATCGCTCTCTTCGCAACCGACGAGCCGATGACCGGCAACGCGACGGCCGTCCTCACCCGCCGGGTCAAGCAAGGCGTGGCCGAGTGGTATGTGCGCGACCTGATCGAAAAAAGCCGCCGCGGCATGGAAGAGAGCGTGCGGCAGGGCTGGCACACCGGTGGTCCCGTGGCCTATGGCTACACGCTCGAACCGCATCCCCACCCCAACCCGCACAAGGCGCGCGAGGGGAAACGTAAGCACCGGCTGATCGCGGATCCGGTCCGCGCTCCGATCGTCCGGACGATCTTCGAGGACTACTGCGTCAACGGCCTCGGCCTCGGCGCGATCTGCGAGAAGCTCAACCGCGACCTCGACCGCCACCCGCCGCCGACCAGAAATAAGAAAGACGAGAACGACCTCCGACCGACCTGGAGCCGCTCCCAGATCCAGGCCATGCTCCGCAACCCGAAGTACACCGGCTTCAACGTCTGGGGCCGCCACGACAAGCGACGCGGCCGGCCGTTCATTCGGCCACGCGAGCAGTGGATCTGGAGCGCCGAGCCGACGCACGACGCGCTGATTCCGAAGGAGCTGTTCGACCTCGTCGAGGAACACGCAGCACGCAACGAACAGCAGGCCAAGCTCACGGAACCGAAGCAGTACATCCAGCGATCCGGCGGGCGCAGCACACGCCTCTACCCGCTCCGCGGACGCGTCCGCTGCGCCCTCTGCGGGCGACGGATGTCGGGCAGCCACCAGAAGGGCGCCAACTGGTACCGCTGCCAGTACGCCTACCGCCACGGCATCGCCGCGGCACAGGCAACGGGACACCCGCGCGTGCTCGGCATCAAAGAGGAGGTCGTCCTCGTCGAGTTGTTCGCCTTCCTTTCCCGTCGTCTCTTCGGGCCCGGCCGGCTCGAGCTCCTCCGCGACGACCTCGCCAAGGCGTCCGCGGGCGGTTGGCACGACTACGAGGCAGAGATGGCGAAGCGACGGCGCGTGCTCTCTGAACTCGATCGCTCGCTCTACCGGCAAGCCCTCCGGCTGGAAGAGCACGACGATCCCTCCCATCCCGTAGTCGCGCTCGCAAAGCGGCGGATCGTCGAACTGACAACCGAGCGCGACCGGCTCGAGCGAGACCTCGCCTCACTCGAAGCGCAGCCGCCGAGCGACGTCCACCCCGACGCAATCGAGACGATGCTCGCCTCGATCCCCGATCTCAGCGACGCGCTCGCCGACTACGACGCTGCCGAGCTGGCCCAGCTCCTCGACGACTTCGACGTCGAGGTCACCTACAACAAGCAAGAGCGAACGCTGCAACTCGCGGCTACCCTCGCGCTCGATACACCCCCAGAAACAGTGCGACCGCCTCGTCGGCGGTCGCACAATTGTGACATAGCGGGGGCAGGATTTGAACCTGCGACCTCCGGGTTATGAGACCAGCCGATCCAGGTCAGCTCAGGTGATCTTGGCTCAGCTCAGGCAGATTCGATCAGCTCAGGTCAGCTGAGATCAGCTCAGCGGGGTACAAAATCGAGACAAGATTCGCGTCTGTTCTGACAACATGGCCGCTCGGCAAACCGTCGATTTCCGCTCGAATCGAGTTCTTGGGACCCACAGGCGAGAGCGGGGCTGAAGCAGCAGCTCACGTCGGGAGCAATCGAGCCGGTGACGATCCTCGCCGACCCACCCGCCTGTGTGAGGACGGCGCGGGTGCGCGACGTCCTCTTGGTGCTGCCGAAGATCGGCCCGGTCAGAGCCGGCCGCATCCTCGCTCAATGCGGGATCGCTCACTCAAAGACGCTCGGCAGTCTCACCGATCGGCAACGCGGCGACCTGATCAACCTCTTCCGCCGCTGACCCGCAGACGCGGTCCGTCCCCGCGCGCGGGGTGCGCCGATCACTGGCGCGGCGTCGCCGCCTGTGGAGAAGGTGTGGAAAGAGTGTGGAGCCTACCCCGTAGGGTTAAACGGTCAGCCGCGCCGATTTGGGATTTGCAGGGACATCGAGTTTGCGAACCCTACGCGGCCCAACAGCCCTAAACGATGCCGAGCGACGGGATCGGCTTGAGCCCTCGCAGAAACGCCTTCGCTTGCTCGCGTCCACCGACCGCCTCCTTGAGCCGCACTCTTATGCGCCCACGCGATCGAGGATCGAGGCCAGGACGATCGCCGAGTCGAAGTATGTCTCGGCGATCCGCCTCGCGGACTGACAGTGCTCGAGATAGGCGTCGTCGACCTGCTGGAGGGCGGCACACGCCTCCTCGACTGTCTCGAACGTCAGCAGCCCCATCCCGGTCGGGAGGTGCTCTTCGAGCTGGGTGGACTGGATGACGGCCGGCTTGCCGGATGCCAGGTAACAGGCGGTGCGGTCGCTGAACCAGCCGCTGCGCGACTTGACATATCCGCCTTTGGCGACGCTGAATTCGGCTCGCGAGAACTGAATGAACTCCCGGTAGCTTTCGAGGTCGCCGGCGTAGAGGTAGGGGTCGCGAACGATCCACTCGTTGCGATGGAGCAGGCCCAGGTCCTCGTGGTCGTGCTGGAACATGCAGAGCGCGACTTCGATTGGGCGGCGCGCTCGCTTCGGCACGTCGAGAAAGCGAATGAACTCCTCCCGCTTGCCCCCGTACAGCTCACCTTCGAAACGCGCGTATTGCGAGCCGTGCCAGTCTCCGATCGTCGAGAGGCGCTCGCACGACGCGTCGATACGCACCGGCCACAAGTCGAGGACGACCGGCGGAAAGATCGGCTCCCACGCGATCCCGAGGGTCGGGATCCTGAACTCTGGACGGCCCACGTTCTGGCCGACCGTGAAGAAGAACTGGTACTGGTCTAGGCCGAGGTCGAGCTGATGGGCCCAGATCTGCGTGAAGCCTGGGTCGAGATCGACATAGGCGCGGCGCTCGATCTGCAGCAGGGGCGAGCTCGACGGCAGCGGCCCGGCGACGTTGAGGAGCAGGTCCGCTTCACCCACGAGCTCGCCGAAGGCGGCTTTGCTCATGCCGTAGCCCGTTGCCTCCCCGTCGTAGACGATGCGGTAGCGGCGCTCGAACCCGAACGCTTGTGCCATCTCGCGGAAGCGCTCGCGGACGTAGTCGACGCTGTGGCAATCCTCATGCGGTCGGGCGCGGCCACCGTGTGCCGGCAGGCGGGGATCGAGCTTCGGCTGGTGGTCGATCCAGAAGGTCTCGACGCCGAGACGGTCGAGCCCGACGACGAACTGGAGGAAGGTCCACGTATTGCCCGCGATCTCCGGCAGACCGCTCACGCCCCGGCTTGCTACGACGACGAGCATGCTTCGTCGAGCGGGAGGATGGGTGTTAGCTGCTCGAACCAGCGCTCGACCTCCGCCAGCGCGTCGAACGCCCAGTCGGCGTTCTCCTCCCACGCCGCAAGCGCGGGCCAGATGACGCGATTCGCAATGCGCCCGAGCTCCGCGGTTTCGAACGTGAGGTTCAGCTCCGCCGCCGAGGGCAGACGCCAGCCCGCGCGACCGACCTCCTCCTCGTACAGACGGAGGATCGGCGTGCGGTCAGGCACTTGGAAGCGAGAGAGGAAGGTCGAGAGGTCGTAGGACACGGGACCGACCGCCGCGTGATCCCAGTCGATGAGCCGCGCCCACGTCTTCCCCGCGCCCGAGCCCACCATCACGTTCATTGGCCAGAGGTCGCCGTGGATCAGCGTCTCGGGGCCGCCGGACCGCGTGAGCGCCTCGGCGCGGGCCGCCTGCTCGTCGAGCAGGCCCGCCAGACGCACGAGCAGCCGGCGGCACAGGGACGAGCGCCCGACACCAAGGCGCCCTCTGCGCGCACGCACGGACTCGAGCGATGTGATCGCGTCTCCGACGCTTGCGACGTAGAAGGAGATCCCCAGGTCGCCGCCCCAGAGGCGGCATTCCGGGATCAGCGCGTGGCCCGCGAAACGTGTGTGGATGCGGGCGATCGCGGCGACCGCGCGAGCCACCCGGCCGAAGTCGGGCCGCGACGCGTCAAGCCCATGGTCACCCAGGTCCTGGTAGAGGTGCCACACCGACGAGGCATCACGCTCGGCCGCAACGGCGAGCAGCCGCGGAGCCGAGTCGCCCAGGCCGACCGCGGGAAGCCAGCGCCGGGCGACGAGCTCGTTCCGGCGGGCGATATCCAGGTCGAGGCGTTTGCCGACGAACGAATGGATCATCCCGTTCATCGTGCAGCGAAGGCGGTAGACGCGAGAATTCACCCTCTGCTCGCGCACCTCGAGGGTTGCGGGGGCGCCGACGACCTCTCGCACGAGCCCCTCGAGCGCGGGCAGGGCGGAGTTGGGCGGTGAGCTCGAGGACGGCGTCATGCAAGCATGCCGACAATCTCTTCGGCGGTGGCGACGACCTTCGCCGCAGTCTCCGCTGGATGCGGCCACTGGCGCAAGTTCCCAAGGGAGTTGATCGTCTTGTGGAGGCGGAAGCAATCGACCTCGTGCCGAAGCTCGTCCCTGTCAGGCAGTTGGAGGCCGGAACTGTCCGCCTCGCGCTCGTAGGCATCGAAGAGCTCGTCGAGCCGAGGCGGCCGGAACCCGTCGCAGATGAAGGCGAGATCGTACGTCGAGCGACCGAACGCGGCGAGCTCCCAGTCCGTGGGACAGATTCGCGCGGGCTCGGAGGACCGGTCGACGAGCACGTTCTGGGGCCGGTACGAGCCGTGGACGAGCGTATTCGCGTCGCCGGCGAGCACCGCGAGGACGGCGTCGTAGCCTTCCAGCACCGCAGCGAGTCGTTCAGTGAGCGCTGCCGAGAGGCCGGACAGCGCTCGGAGAGCGCGCTCGGCTGCACCGACGAAAAAGGCCGCATCGTGGCGCACCAGGAATTCGCACGATCGCAGCCGGTCACCTTGACCGCGGAATTGCCCGTGGAGGCGTCCGAGCCAGGCGGCCGCCGCCGGCCAGTACTCGTAGCTGCAGTCGCGGAGCGGCTCGCCCTCGACGAACTCGATCATCAGCCAGAAGCGCGCCGCGGCGTCGTCCCGCCGGGCCCCGTAGAACCGGGCGGTTCCGAGCTCCCGCTGTTCGAGGAGCTCCTCGTAGACGCGTAGCTCGCGCTCGCGCCTCTCCGCGGCCGCATCCTTGGGGAGCCTCGACTGGCCGTAATCCTTCAGAAAGATGTCGATCGCGGCGCCGGTCGCGAGCTCGACGGTCACGATCTCGACCGCATACGACGTCGATCCCGGAAACCCGCGTCGACGGATCGCGGCGACGGGCGCGCCGCTCCCGCCCACCCGCGCGAGGGCCCGCTCGACGCTCTGCTGCAGCTCCTCCTCGTCGGTCTCAGGCTGGGCGCTGCTTGGGTGCGAGGCGTTCATCCCGACCTAAGCCGCCGCGGCGAGCCAATCGCCCCAATCCCTGAGCGGCCGCTCGTAGCAGCGGAGCGTCTCAGTCGCTCTCTCCGGCCACTGGTGACGGAGGTGCCTGCTTGCCCAGTCCACGGAGGCGAGAAGCCGGAACCCGGTTCCCACGAGCAGTAGCGCCCGCAGCTCGTCCTCGCCGAGGCCGTGCGCGTACTCGGACATCGCCGAGCGGTAGCAGGAGAGGTCGTCGCGCGTCGCGTCGAGCCCAAACTCGTAGACGTCGGCCGCGGGCACGCCGAAGCCGGAGCACTCCCAGTCGAAGGCGACGATCGCGGGACCGAGGTCGTCGCGCCGGAGCCGCAGGTTCCTGGCGACGAGATCGCCGTGGACGAGCGTCCGGGGCAGGTCTGCACAGATCGCCTCGATCGCGCTCCAGCTCGTCTCGATCAGCTCGCACGTCGAGAGGAGCGCTCGCAGCGTGGCCTTGCCGCCGGCATCGAGGGCAGCGTTGTCGAAGCCGTCGAGGATCGCCGTGCGCCCGGCACGCAGGTGCTCGAGGTAGTGAGCCGGCCCTCGCTCGGGCAGCGAAGGCGCGAGGTCGAGCTCGCTGGCGGCGCCGTGCAGCGTGCCGAGCCATCGCGCAGCGAGAGGTCCGTGCTTCGCAAACGAGCACGGTTCGTCGCCGGCGTCCTCGATGAACAGCCATGCGAACCGCTCGTCCTCATCGGAACTGAAGCCGAAGTAGCGCAGCGCGGGAGGCGGCAGCCGGGGGAGCACGCTCTCGTAGATCGTTCGCTCGACGGCGAGTGCCTCGCTGGGGGCGCGCTTCGCGATGACCCTGATCCCGCCGTTCCCGAGCGCAAGCCGATAGATCTCGCATTTCTTCTTCGCCCGGAGGCGATCGACGCGATCGATGCGGCTCCGCGGCGGCGCGATCGTCCGCCAGGCCCCCACGACGGGGTGGTCAACGGGATCGCACGGGATGGGGACGTGCTTCTTCCGGCGCCGTCGAACCGGCGCGGCGGCCCGTGGCGTGCTCGCGTCGGCGGCCCCCCGCAGCGCCCGGGGCGCCGGGGTGGCGTCGGGCGGCGTGACCTCGACGACGCGGCCGTGCTCGAGCTCAAGCCGGGCATCGCAGATCGCGAGCGTGCTCGTGCGGTGCGCAATCATGAACGCGGTCCGCCCGCGCATGAGCCGCTCCATCGCGCCGAGGATCTCGGCCTCGGTAGTTTCGTCGACGGAGCTCGTCGGCTCGTCGAGGATCAGAATCGGCGCGTCCTTGAGGAATGCTCGAGCGAGCGAGATCCGCTGGCGCTCGCCGCCCGAGAGGCGGACTCCGCGCTCCCCCACGGGGGTGGCGTAGCCGTCCGGCAGTGCACGGATGAAGTCGTCGGCGCTTGCCGCCTTCGCGGCCGCGACCACGTCGGCGTAGTCGGCGCCCGGGCGCGCGTAGGCGATGTTCTCGGCGATGCTCGTCGAGAACAGCACCGGCTCCTGGAGCACGATCGCGAACTGGCTGCGGAGATCGGCCAGCCTGTACCGGCGAAGATCGACACCGTCCAACAGGATCTGGCCGCTGCTCGGGTCGTAGAAACGCGTCAGGAGGCTCACGAGCGTCGTCTTCCCCGCTCCAGTCGTCCCGGCGATCCCGAGCCGCGTGCCGACTGGGATCGCGAACGAGACGTCGTCAAGCACGCCGTGGCCGGGCTCGTAGGCGAACGAGACGTTCCGGAAGGAGACGGCACCGGCCGCGTGCGTAAGCGGGCGCGCGTCAGGTGGATCGACGAAGTCGGGTGCCTCGTCGAGGATCGAGTAGACGCGCTCCGCGCTCGCGAGCGAGGACTGAAGGGATCCCACCTTCTTGCTCGCCGTCTTCAGCGGATCGTAGAGCTGCTGCAGGTAGCCCATCACAAGGACGAGCTCGCCGAGCGTGATAATGCCCGCGAGCACGTGGCGGGTCCCCAGAAAAAGAACCGTCCCCATCCCGAGTCCAATCGTCGCGCCGACGAGGAGGCCGAAGCGCCCCTCGACGAACGAGAGGCCGATCTTGGCGCGCACGCTCGCGGCGGAGCGGTCTGCGAAGCGATCGCGCGCATAGTCCTCGCGGCCGAACGCCTTCACCACCCGGAGCGCTTCCAGCGACTCCTGAACGACAGACAGCGCCGAGCTCTCGAGCCTCTTCGCGTCGTGCCACCGGACGCGGAGGCGCTTGCGATAAACCCTCATCGCGAGGAACAGGACGGGAGCGACGGTGAGCGAGACGAGGGCGAGCTGCGAGTCGATCCTCGCGGTGACGTAGATCATCCCGGCGACAGTCACGGTCGCCGTGAAGAATGGGATCACGCCGGAGACGGCGATGGTCTGGATGGCGGTCGCGTCGTACTGGATCCGGTACGTCGAGTCCGCCGTTCCCCTCGAATCGTGATACGCGAGCGAGAGGCGCTCAGCGTGGCGGAACAGGCGGCTGCGGAACTGGAGCAGCAGATTCTCGCTCGTGTAGGTGCTCAGCACCAGGTTGCCGAACTGCTGCAGCTGCCTGAGGAGAGAGAGGAGCACGAAAAGCCCCGCCGCGACCAGCAAGACACCCGTCTGCGAGTGCCTCACGCCAGCCGGCACGATGACCGCGATGAATCCGGGTAGCGGATGCGAGCCGACGACGCTGTCGACGACGATCTTGAGCGGGAGCGGCGTCAACAGCGCGAACACGCTCGACAGCAGACTGAGCCCGAAGAGTCCGCCGATGTGTCGCCAGTAGGGCCTAGCCTCGAGCATCAGCCGCCGGTAGAGCCGCAGTCCCGTATACGTATGGCCGTACGCGCCGACGCGAGCGCCGACGATTCCCGTGTGCGCCGGTTCCCAATCGTCCGGTTTGCTGATGATGACCAAGCGGTCGGCGCGGCTGATCACCTCGTCGGCCGGCTGTTCGTGCCCGGGAAGGACTGCGAACCGGCTCGCCTCGGTCCGCACGGACCCGTATTCCCGCGCCGTCAGCCGGAGCACGCCGGTGCAGGTCTCGTCCTCGCACTCGCAGCAGAAGTCGTACTCGCCGACGAGCCGGTTCCCCTCCAGCTCGCGGATCCGTTCGTTGATTGCGCGGAACAGGCGAGGACCACCCCCCGACGGTTGGTCGTCCCGAGGACTGTCCACCCGCTCAGCGCTCGCCTGGATTCCTTTCTCGATCCCAGCACGCGAGCGGAGCTCGATTTCCGCGCTCATGCCGGCTCCTTGCCGCTGCCGCTGAGGAAGCCGCGCATGCCGAACTTGCGCAGCTCACCACGGTCAGGACGTAACGGTCGGCATCTCAACCAATCCGGACATGACGAAGGGCAGCCGGCCAAAGGTTCGAGCCGTCCTATATCGCGTCGAACGAGGCGGCAGGCAGAGCGGTCGTGACAATTGCTTCCTGACGGAGCGCCTGCATCGTGACGCCGGCAACCGTCGCGCACTGGCGGATGGTGTGGGCGACGACGCCGAGGCAGCCGACAGCGAGGACGATCGTGGCTGCATGCGACCCATCCACGGCCGCGGCAGCGGCGAGACCCGCGAGAAGAAGCGCGACCGACGCCGCAAGAGGCGACAAGCGAGGCCACCAACGGATCCGGACGACCTGCGTCCGACCTGGGTTTTCCTCTACCGACATCAGCAGGCGGACGGTCCCGAGACTTCCTTGTCGGATCTCGAGGTCCCAGCGGTCGAACGTACCGCTGCGCCGGACGGCGACGCCTTGTGCTCGGATCGTCGCCTCGATCGCCGCGAGCCGATCGCTCGTCGCCGCCCACCGGTCGCTCCACGTCATCAGGCTCCGCGGCCACGGGATCGTCGCCTCCGCTTGCCGATGCCGCCAGGGGGTCAGTCCACCGGCGATGCGGCCGGCGAGCCGCGCTGCCGGCCCAAGCAGGTGCAGGACCGCGGTCAGCGCTCGCAACCGCAGCCGGAGGATCGGCGAAGGGGGCGCCATGGCGAATGTGGCACATGCGCCGGCGAGCGTTGCATTTATCAGGAGGGCGGCGACCGCGAGCGCCAGCATCGGCGCGGCGACGAGCAGCGGTGGCCACTCCGCGCCGAGGCCGGTGAGCACGGCCAGGGCGGCGATCACCAGGTACCACTCTGGCGACCGGACGAGCGTGTCGAGCGCTCGCGGCCGCGGCGTGTACAACCGCTGGAACAAGCCGCTGCCCCAGGTTCCGTAGGCGATCCGCGCTCGCCGCAATCGCCCGTGGTCGCGGCGAGCCTCGCTTGCGTAGACGCGGCCGCGCCAGGTGAGGTGGCCGGCACCGTTGTACTTGTCGGGCCACTTGCGCTCAAGGAGCGCCTCAGCGCTCCCGTACCCGAATTGCTGCCGGAGGTAGCGGCGGACCGAGTCGCGCCGGTGGTGGAAGACGATCGCGCCCGCGTTGAAGCCGAGCGTCCAGCCGCGCACTTGGAGCCGCCAGCAGAGGTCGACGTCGTCGCCGGCGGTCCGGAACTGCGGGTCGAAGCCGCCGACCGCCTCGAGCCGGTCGCGGCGAAAGGCCATGTTGCAGCCCGGGATGTGCTCGGCGACGCGGTCGTCAAGCAGGACATGCGTCGGCAGTCCGGGCGCCTGGTCGACGCACTGGGCGACGAGCGGGCTGTCGGCGGGCGCGATGTTCGGCCCGCCGACGCCGGCGTGCTCCGTCCTCGACAGCGTCGCCGCGATGTGCCTCAACCAGTGCGGGTCGGGACGTGCGTCGTCGTCGAGGTAGGCGACGATCTCGCCGGTCGAAGCCTGCAGGCCGCGATTGCGCGCGTCGCTCAGGCCGCGCCCCCCCGAGCTGATCACATGGAACGGGAACGCGCTCGCAATCGCTGTCGTGGCGTCGGTCGAGCCGTCGTCGACGACCAGCACCTCGAAGTCGGGGTAGTCGAGCTCGAGCAGGCCGGTGAGGCAGTCTCGAAGAGTCTTGGCCCCGTTCCGGGTGCAGACGACGACCGAGGCCCGCGGCCACGACCGCCCAGCGGCGAACGGCGTCTCGGCGAACGCGGCGCGCACGGCTGCAAGCGCCGGCTTCGCGCTCCGATCGCGCTGCGTCAGGCCGAACCCCCAATCCTCGACGTCCTCGCCACCGCGGTGCCACTCATCGGTCCAGCTGTAGGCGAACGCGCCGGCACAACCGCCGGCGAATGCCGTCCGCACCTGTTTCGCGACCGACGCGGCCTGCACGTCCTCGCCGTTGCGGACGCTGTCGAGGCCGAGCTCCGTCATGACAAGCGGGCGCTCGCCGGCAATGTTCTGCAGCCGCCCCGTGTATGCGCCGAGGGCCTCGGCGTCCTCGAGGTAGACGTTGAACGCGAGGAGATCGAGGAACGGAAGCTGCAGGTACTCCGTCGAGGGGTAGTTCGCGTACGTCACCAGGGCCGCAGCATCCTCGCGGCGGACGACGCGGACCAGCCGAGCGAGCAGGCGCTCGGTGCGCCGTCGCCCGAACCAGCGGATGATCGGCGCCGGGATCTCGTTACCGACGGCGTAGCAGAGAACCGCAGGATGTCCGGCGCAGAGGGCGGTATTGCGGCGCACAGCCTCTTCGATGCGGCGGCCGCCGCGCGCGTCGTTGAGGTAGCCGATGTAGCGCTCGGCGCCGAGCCCCACTAGGAGGCGGAGACCGTGGCGTTCGGCCGCGTCGAGCACGCGCGCCGGCGGCGCCGTGTAGGTGCGCACGGCGTTGAAGCCGTTCGCCTGCATCGCCTCGAAGTCGCGCTCCACCACGTCCGCTTCCGGGAACTCGTCGCCACGGTCGTCCGGACGGAAGGTTCCGTACGTGACGCCGAGCAGGTAGAGCTTCTCGTTCCCGGCATAGAGGAACTTGCCCCGAACCTGAGGTTGGCGAGGTTGCCGCGCAACGGCGGGCACACCCGCGATCGCGTCGGCTCGGCGCGCGCTCAGCGCCATCGGTCGGTCCCGGTCTCTCTCTTCGAGCTAGCAAGCCGCAACGGCCGCTCCCCGGTGGCGAACGTCGAAACGTCGGACAGAAGGCGGCGGAGCGCCCCTAGGGCATCCATGCTGCCGCCGTTGCACCGGCGACTCGCGACGACAACGTCGAGATCCTCATCGACGGCAAGGCGTAGCATCTGAGGAAGCAGCTCGGGCGGGTGCTGGAGGTCCGCGTCGATCGCGCACACGTGCCGAGCACGTGCGACACGTAGCCGTTCGACGACTGCTCCGGAAAGCCCGTCGCGCCGCTGCTCGGGCGGGCGGTGAATCAGCCGGATCGGGATCTTCGCCGAGCGACCCGCTTGGCGAATGATGTCGGGAGTTTCGTCTCTCGAGTCGTCGACGAAGACGATCTCGGCCTCTCCGGTGAGGGCATGCTCGAGTCGGCGGACGAACTCGAGGACGTTAGCCGCTTCGTCCTGGGTGGGGACAACAACCGTCAGGTTCGGCCCGGCGCCGTCCATTTCGACGATTGGCCACAGGTCTACTACCTCCACGTACTTCCTCCTCGGTTGGATTTGAAGCCGCAGGGGTAGAAACGTCGGCGGTCATGTATGCGAGAACCACTGTCCGGCTACCCCGAGTCAGCCACACTCCCGGGCCTCGTAGCCGATCCGCGTAGGACCCTTTTGAGCGTCGGTGACCCGCGCGATCCTTCTAGCCGCCCCGCTTACAGGACGCAATTTAGGTTCGTGTGATCGGCAGCATTCGCCGCGGCTTTGGTGGTGCCGCCGCGGTCTCCGGCTAGCACCCGACCGGACGCCTCAACCGGCGATGCCGAGCACGCATCTCTCGTGAACTGTCGCTGAATCACCCCCTCCCGTCCGAGCGCACAGAGCCTCCAACTTAGAGTCACGGTCGGTGGAAGAAAAGCACAGCAGCGATTCCCTACCCGGAAGCTAGCCGTTAGTAGAGGTGAGGTACCCTGCCCGTTTGCCTAGGTCGAGGGGCTAGGTCGTGGCGGCTCATCTACCTCCGTGCCTCCTGTCGGCGCGGTCTGTGAGCGCTTCTCAAGAACACCGTGCTGCTCCGCCCAGTGCGTCGCCTGGGCACGGTTGGCGACGTTCAGCTTCCGATAGATGTTCGACAGATGGAACTTGACCGTGTGCAACGTCACCCAGAGCGTCCTCGCGATCTGCTTATTCGTACGCCCTTTAGCGACGAACCGTAGGATTTCGGCTTCGCGCCGCGTGAGATACGGCGACCCGGCGTAGGCCTCCGTCTGGGGGGTCGCCGGGTCAGAGACCAGGGGACGCAGGTGGATTGAGCGCTCGAACGACTGTCGGATAGCCGCGGCGAGATCATGCGCCGACGCAGTCCGGCCGCAGTATGCGTGCGCACCGGCGGCGAACGCCGTCTGCGCGCTCAGCAGGTCGTCCTCGGAGATCACGACGATCCTCAACCTCGGGTGTCTGCGCTGCACCTCCTGCAAGAGCTGTTGGACCTCGAGGTCGACCGCCTCGACGCCGAGAACGAGAAGGTCGGGATCGTGCTCCGCCATCAGGTCAGCGACTCGCTCGATCTTCGTCGCGCGAGCGCTTATTTCGATACCTAACTCCCGGACGACACGCCCGAGCGAATCGAGTGACAGCGGATGCGTATCCGCAACGATCGCCGTCTGAGCCGCAGCCAACGCCATTGTCGCCGCACCTTTGATTGTCGCCGCACCTTTGAAATTGTTAGTCCACCCCGTTAGCCTAAACGGGTCCGAGGC
>WNGE01002041.1_pt1 | contig 37521 bp, 40 predicted proteins | sample 5400651 | NCBI WGS metagenome assembly WNGE01 (sample SAMN13153370, study PRJNA577476) | soil metagenome | isolation source: 60 cm soil or saprolite under grassland replicate 2 | place: USA:California | collected 2016-06-15
GCAACCGCTGCCCGTGCCGGCGTCAGCTCCTCGCCGAAACGCGCGCGCTTCACGAACTGACCGACGCCCGGCGAGGCGACGAGCTCGTCGTTCTCCACGAGAGTGTGGCCGCGAAGCAGCACGATCTCGGGTGATCCCGTCACGGTCGTGCCCTCGAAGAGGTTGTAGTCCACCTTCGAGTGGTGTGTCGACGCGGAGATCGTCACCTGCTTCTCCGGATCGAAGACGACGAGGTCGCCGTCGGAGCCGACTGTGAGCGTTCCCTTGCGCGGGTAGAGCCCGAAGAGCTTCGCCGGGTTCGTCGCGAGCAGCTCGACCATCCGGTTGAGCGAGATCCGGCCGCTGCGGACGCCGAACTCGTGGATCATCTGCAGCCGGTTCTCGATGCCCGGGCCGCCGTTCGGGATCTTCGAGAAGTCGTCCTTGCCGAGCGTCTTCTGGCCGTCCCAGAGAAATGCGCAATGGTCGGTCGAAATCGCGGACAGCACGTCTGTGCGCACCGCGTTCCAGAGGACTTCGTGGTTCGACTTGTCGCGTGGCGGGGGCGTGTAGACGTACTTCGCTCCCTCGAAGTTGGGCTTCTCGAGATACTCGTAGTCGATGAAGAAGTACTGCGTGCACGTCTCGCCCCAAACGTCCCAGCCCTTCTCGCGCGCGAGTGCGATCGGCTCGACGGATTCCTTGCACGAGACGTGAACGACGTAGAGCGGCGAGCCGGCGACGTGGGCGAGCTGGATGGCGCGGTTCGTCGCTTCGCCCTCCGTCTCGGGCGGCCGGGTCAGCGCGTGATATTTCGGCTCGGTCTTCCCGTCGGCGAGCGCCTGCTCCACGAGCACGTCGATCGCGTCGCCGTTTTCGGCGTGGACCATGACGAGGGCGCCGGTCTTCGCCGCCACCTCCATCGTGCGAAAGAGCGTCTCGTCGTCGACCATCAGCGAACCCTTGTACGCCATGAAGAGCTTGTACGACGTAATGCCCTGATCCGGCAGCGTCGCGAGCTCCTCGAGCGTGCCCCCGTTCTTCAGATCGGTGACCGCCATGTGGTAGCCCATGTCGATCACCTGCTTGCCGTTCGCCTTCGAGCGCCACTCGTCGAATGCAGCTCCGAACGTCTGGCCCTGTGGCTGGATGATGAAGTCGACGTGGCACGTCGTGCCTCCGAACGCCGCCGATGTCTGTCCCGACTCGACGTCGTCGATCGTCACCGTGCCGCCGAAGGGCATGTCGAGGTGGGTATGAGGGTCGACGCAACCCGGAAGGACGTACTTTCCGCTCGCGTCGATCACCTTGTCGGCCGTTACGTCGAGCGACTCGCCGATCAGCGTGATCGTCTCGTCCTCGATGTAGAGATCGGCGACGTAATCGTCGGCGGCGGTAACGACACGACCGCCGCGAATCAGAACCGACATCTCGCCTCCTCGGTGGGTGGTCTCGGGGAGCCGTCGGGAGACGGCCCCCCGAACTGTACGTCTCTTACTTTCCTCCAGCCGCGAGCTTGACGGTGATGGGCTTGAAGCTCTTCCCGTTCACGTCGACGCCCTTGACCTTGTTCTTCAGGTACTGCAGCGCGGCCTTCGACAGCTGTGCGTCATAGGCCTTCGCGCTCGCGGCCTTCTTGATCACCTTGTACTTGAGCGCGATCGCGGCCGTCTGCTTGAACGCGGCCGGATTCATCACGCCGATGCCGTTCGTGTTCGGCCAGATGAGCTTGTTGATCTCGTTCATCTGCCAGAGCTGATGCCCTCGCGGGAGCGTCGGGCCGTTCTTCAGCACGATGTTCGTGCACTGCTGCACGTGATCGCGGCAGTAGATCCAGCCTCGGTCAGACGCAGCGATGAAGCGCATCGCGACGTCGCGGTTGCTGTTGACCCAGTCCTGTTGCGCGAACAGGCCGTCCTCGAGCATCCCGGTTCCCTCGTTCTGGAGCTTGAAGACGTTCAGGTCGCTCAGCTGGTAGAGGCCGCCGGTCGTCGGGTTCTTCGACTCGAGGACCTGGGCGAGCTCGTTGTAGGTCATTGCCGCCGCGGCGTCGATCTTCTTCTGCAGGAACGCGTTCATGTCGAACGGCTGATTGAAGATCTTGACGCCCTTGTTCTTCTGCGGGTCCATGCCGTGCTTCGTAAGTGCGGCATAGAGCTCGAACTGGTTGCCGCAGCACCAGACGCCGACCGTCTTGTTGCGCATCGCGGCGATCGAGTTGATTCCGCTCGTCTTCCACGTGAGCTCGGTCATGCCCGACCGTCCGAACATCTGAGCGATGTTTACGAGGTCCGTGCCGGTGTCCCGCGTCGCGAGCAGGCTCGGGAGCCAGTCGAGACCGATGTCTGCCTGGCCGCTTGCGACGACCTGCTCCGGCGTGATGTCGGGGCCGCCGACCTTGATGTTCACGTCGAGGCCGAACGCCTTGTAGTAGCCGAGTGACTTCGCCGCGTAATACCCGGCGAACTGCGACTGCGTCACCCATTTGAGCTGAAGCGTGACGCTGTCGAGCTTCTTGGCGGCCGGCGCCGCCCTTGCCGTGGCGAGCCCGGCCCACAGCGAGACCGCGACCGCGGCCAGCGCGAGCGCGAATGCCGCCCACTTCTTGCGACCCATTCCCGTGCCCCTTTCGTCGTTTGTCATGCCCCTGTCATCTCCACTCGCGGCTGCCAGCGCGTGGCCACGCGCTCGAGGAGCGCGACCGCGAGGTAGAACCCGATTCCGAGCAGGCAGGCGATCATGATCTCAGCCCACGCCTTCTCGAACTGGAAGAGCGATGCGTCCTGCTTGATGTTGGCGCCGAGCGCATCCAGCGAGCCGCCGAAGTACTCGCTGACGATCGCGCCGATCATCGCGAGCACGCTCGCGACCTTCAGCGACGTGAAGAGAAACGGCAGCGCGGTCGGAACACGCACGACGCGGAAGATGGTGAGCTCGCCGGCGGCGTATGAGGTCATCAGCTCGATCTGTGCCGGCTTCACCGAGCGCAGGCCCCGCACGACGTTCACGAAGACCGGAAAGAAGCAGAGGATCGCGGCCACGATCATCTTCGACGTCTTCGTGAGCGGGTCGAACCAGGCGTTCGTGATCGGGGCGAAGGCGATGATCGGGATCGCGTTCGCGGCGATCGCGTATGGCATCAGCGCGCTGCCCAGCAGGTCGTAGCGTGCGACGACGATCGCGAAGAGGATCCCGAAGCCACAGCCGATCGCAAAGCCGCCGAGCGCTTCCTGGAGCGTGAACCAGCCCTCGTGCCAGAGCGCACTTTGATTGTCGATGAACGCCGTCCAGATCGCGCTCGGGGCCGGGAGGAGGAAGCGCTGGACGCTCAGGCCCCGCACGAGCCCTTCCCAGAGGCCGACGCCCGCAACGAGCACGATCAGCGCCGGGAACCAGTCGCGGGTCCGGCGCCCGATCATCGTTCCGACGCCGTCGCTCGCGAGGGCGGGGACGGGCAGCTGTTGCGCGCTCATGCGGCACCTTCCGAAAGCCCGGTCGCCGCGAGCGGCACGTCGTCCGCGCCGCCGACGTGGAGCGCTTCGCGCACGTCGGTCGCCAGCTCGAAGAAGCGCGGATCCTCGCGGGTCGCGCCGGCCCGCGGCTGCCCGAGGTCGATCGGGATGATCTTCGAGATGCGACCCGGGCGCGGCGACATGACGATCACCCGCGTCGAGAGGAACACCGCTTCCGAGATCGAGTGCGTGACGAAGACGATGGTCGAACCGCTCGCTTGCCAGATCCGAAGCAGCTCCGCGTTGAGGCGCTCGCGCGTCATCTCGTCGAGCGCGCCGAACGGCTCGTCCATCAGCAGCAGCGCTGGGTCGAACGAGAGGGCGCGGGCGATGGCGACGCGCTGCTGCATGCCGCCCGAGAGCTGCCATGGGTGGTGCTCGCCGAATCCGCGCAGCTCGACGAGGTCGAGCATCTCCCCGACGCGGTCGGTGCGCTTCTCTCGTGACCAGCCCGCGAGCTCCAGAGGCAAGGCGATGTTCCGGGCAACGGTGCGCCAGTCGTAGAGCACCGCGTCCTGAAAGACGATCCCGTAGTCGTGGTCGCGCCGCGCCTGCCGCGCCGGCTTCCCGTTCACGGTTACGTCCCCTGCCGACGGCTGGATCAGGTCGCCGATGATCCGGAGCAGGGTCGACTTGCCGCAGCCCGAAGGGCCGATCAGCGAGACGAACTCACCCTGCTCGATCTCGAGGTCGATGTTCTGGAGCGCGACTGTGCCGCCCTTGAACTGCTTCGAGACGCCGTTGATGGTTACGGCATTCACGCGACGTGCTCCGGCGCACGGCGGACGACGAGCTTCTCGGCGAGCACGACGATGAGGAAGAACGCGATGCCGAGCGCGGCCGCGATGATGTTCGTGGCCCAGAGGTTCTGCGGCTGGAAGCTGTAGTACTGGGCGAAGTTGAGGATCGCGCCGCCGAGCCCGCCGGAGACCGACGACGGCAGCTCGCCGATGATCGCACCGACGATGCTCGCGGTCGCCGAGACGCGCAGCGCCGAGAAGAGGAAGGGCAGCGACGTCGGGAAGCGGAGCTTCCAGAGAATCGTCCACCGGTTCGCGGCGTAGGAGCGCATGAGCTCGAGCGCGCGGTGATCCGCTGCGTGCAGGCCGCGCAGGGTCGAGATCGCCACCGGGAAAAAGGTGAGGTACGCGGCGATAACGGCGACCGAGATCCACGCCGTAACGTGGATTGACGCGAGCCACACGACGACCATCGGCGCGATCGCCAGGATCGGCACGGTCTGCGACGCGACGACATAGGGAAGCAGGCCGCGCTGCAGCATCCGCGAGTGGGCGAGCAGCGCCCCGAGGACGAAGCCGCCGGTCGCGCCCATGGCGAAGCCGAGCCCCGCCTCCCTCCCGGTGAAGAGCGCCGCCTTCAGCAGCGTGACGACGAGGAGCGGCGCTTCCGGATTTGGCCGCTCGAAGAGCGCCCGGATCATGTCGTGGATGTGGGGCATCGTCGTCGCGTCGACCGTGAACGGGCGCTGCCAGCCGTAGTGGATCCCGAGCCAGCGGAAGCCCTCCCAGAGGCCCCAGATGAGCGCGAGGACGGCAAGCAGCAGCAGCGCGCGCCGCCCTGCTCGGCTGACCCCAGCGGCCCGGTCCAGGGGCCGCTCAACTGCGATCGACGCCACCGCTTGGTTCTAACACAGTGGTTAGGCTCGCGCTATGGCACTGGATACGCAGCGGACCGTGGCGGAGCTCGAGGAGCTCCGTCAACTGACCGGAGACGAGAATGGCGCCCAGCGCGTCGCCTGGACCGACACGTGGGCCCGAGCCCGCGAGTGGTTGCGCGACAAGGTCGCCGGCACCGGCGCAACGGAGGAGATCGACGAGGCCGGCAACCAATGGTTCACGCTGCCGGGCGACTCCGATCGTGCGCTGCTGATCGGCGGCCACATCGACTCCGTGCCGAACGGCGGGTGGCTGGACGGCTGCCTGAACGTGATGGCGGGTGTGGAGGTGCTACGACGGGTCGCCGCCGACGGGCGGGCGCCGCTCACCGTGCGGCTCGTGAACTGGGCCGACGAGGAGGGCGCGCGCTTCGGCCGCTCACTCTTCGGCTCGTCCGCCGCGGCAGGCTCGATGACCGATCAGGATGAGCTGCGCCGGCGACACGACGCAGAGGGTGTCGCGCTGCCGGACGCGCTTGCCGAGCACGGGGTCGATCTCGACCGGGCGACCGAAGCCCGCTCGCAGCTCGCGAACGCCGCGGCGTACCTCGAGCTCCACATCGAGCAAGGGCCCGTGCTCGAGTCGATGAATCTCCCGCTCGGCGTGGTGCTCGGCACCTTCGGCGTCGAGCGGCATCAGATCACGTGGAAGGGGCAGGCAGCCCACGCCGGCTCGACCCCGATGGACAAGCGGCGCGACGCCCTGGCCGGTGCGGCGAAGCTCGCGTTGGAGATCCGGCCGATCGCTGCCCAGGTGGGGGAGGGGGCGGTGTGCACGTCGGGCGGGGTCGTCTGCAAACCTGGCATCGTCACGTCTGTGGTCGAGACGGCGGAGCAGTTGCTCGACCAGCGGCACCTGAAGGCAGAGTCGCTCGCACGCCTGCTCGCGCTCGCGAAGGAGTCGAGCGAGCGTTTCGCCGCCGAGGAGGACGTCGGGGTGGCGTGGCAGCGGATCTGGAGCATCGAGCCGATCCTGTTCGACGAGCAGCTGATCGAGCTCGCGGACGCGTCGATCCGCGAGGTGAGCGGATCCTCGCACCGATTGCCGAGCGGGCCGCTACACGATGCCGCCGAGGTGGCGCGCGCAGGCGTCCCGACCGTCATGCTGTTCGTGCAATCGCTGCGCGGGCTTTCGCATACGAAGCTCGAGGACACGAAGAAGGAGCATCTGGAGATGTCGGTGCAGGCACTGGATCGTCTGACCGCGAAGGCGTTGGAGGCGTTCTCGTGAGCGCCCTCTTCGGCGACGAGCACGTTCGTCGTTACGTCGAGACCGACGGCGAGGAGGGCTACATCTGGCGGGAGGGCGCGCCGATCCTCATCCTCACGTTCACGGGACGGAAGAGCGGCAAGGAGTACTCGACGCCGCTCATCTTCGGTCGCGACGGCGACAACTACGTGGTGGTTGGGTCGCAGGGCGGGCGGCCGGAGCATCCGGACTGGTACCTCAACCTGCTCGAGAATCCGGAGGCGGGCGTGCAGGTCAAGGCCGACAAGTTTCGCGCCCGCGCGCGCACGGCCGAAGGCGAGGAGCGCGAGCGCCTGTGGCGGCAGATGAACGAGATCTGGCCGCACTACGACGAGTACCAGACGAAGACCGACCGCGTGATCCCGGTGGTCGTTCTCGAGCGGCTTTAGGGCAGTCGTTGCAACGACTGCAGCCTGCTTGAAAGCAGGCTGCGCTTCGCCCGGTGAGAACAGCGTACGCTCGCGCGCGTGGATCGGGTCGGAGGCACCGGGGTCGGGTTCGCGGTCGGCTGGAACATCGCGATCCTCGGTCCGATCGCGACGCAACTGGCGCGCGCGTACGGCGTCAGCCTGACGACGGTCGGGCTCTTTCTCACCGTTCAGTTCGCGGTGCACATGGTCATGCAGATTCCGGGCGGGCGCGCCGCCGACCGGTGGGGCGCGCGGCGAAGCGCATTGACAGGGCTTGTGCTCATCGCCGCGGGCAACGCGATCTCGCTGATCGCTGCCGAGCCGGCGCTCGCCTTCGGCGGGCGCGCAGTTGTCGGCGTCGGCACGGGCTTCGCGCTCGTCAGCGGCAGCGACTACATCCGGGCGCGCGGCGGCTCGCCGCTCCTCCAGGGCGTGTACGGGGGAGCCTCGGTGCTCGCGCCGGGCATTGCCGTCGCGGTCGTGCCACAGCTCGAGGGCTGGCTGGGCTGGCGGTCCGGCTATCTCAGCGCCCTCGTGGTGGCCGCCCTCGCTGCGGTGCTGCTGGCCCTCGCTCCTCCGGCCGCCCGAACCGTCAGGCACGCGGGCGAGCGTCTCGGAACAGGCCTCTTCCGCGACCGCCGCCTCTACCGGTTTGCCGCGATCCACACGATGTCGTTCGGTTTCAGCGTCATCGTCGGCAACTGGGTGGTGACGCTGCTCGAGCATCATGGGCACTCGAAGAGCTCGGCGGCTCTCGTCGGCTCCCTCACCCTCGTGCTCGGCTTCTTGACCCGCGTCGGAGGCGGTGCGCTTCTGCGCAGGCGCGATGCGCCGCGGTGGGTCGCCCTCAGTCTCGTGGTCGCGGGTGGCGGCGCGATCGTGCTCGCGTTGCCCGTGCCGACGCCGGTGCTCGTCGCCGGCGCTGCGATTGTCGGGCTCGCCGCCGGCATCCCGTTCGCGATGGCGTTCACGGGCGCCGCACAGGCCCGTCCCGATGCGCCGGGGGCGGCTGTGGGCTTCGTCAACGCCTGGGCGGCATTCCTCATCGTCGCCGGCACGCCGCTCGTCGGGCTGACGTTCTCGCTGCCGGGCGACGGCCGCATCGGCTTCGTCGTGCTCGGCCTCCTTGCAGCGCTCGCCGCTCTTGCCACGCCGCGCTAAGCTCGCTCTCGTCCCACGACGAAGGAGGTTCGATGCTCAGCTTCGGCGTAACCGTGCTGCCCGATCCGCCGTATCGGCGCTGGCTCGAGCTCATCCAGGTCGCAGAGAAGCACGGCTTCGAATATGCGTGGACGTACGACTCGCACGTGCTCTGGCAGGAGTCGATCCCGCTGCTCGCCGTCGCCGCACGGGAGACTTCCAAGATCAAGCTCGGCCATTTCGTGACGAACCCTGCAACTCGCGATCCGACGGTTCTCGCGAGCTCGTACGCGACGTTGCACGACCTGTCCGACGGCCGGATGGCGATGGGCGTCGGGCGCGGGGACTCGGCGGTCAGGTACATCGGCAGACAGCCGATGAAGGTGGCGGAGTTCGAGAGTTCCTGCGCCATGGTCCGCGAGTTCATGAACGGCCGTGAGGTCAACTGGAACGACAAGGACCTCCAGCTGAAGTGGGTGCGCGAGGAGCTGCCGGAGATTCCGATGTGGGTCGCCGGCTACGGGCCGAAGGCCCTCGCTGTGGCGGGCCGTGTCGGCGACGGCGTGATCATCCAGCTCGCCGATCCGGAGATCATCACCTGGATCATGGACACCTCGCGCAAGGCCGCCGAGGAGGCGGGGCGCGACCCGGCGCAGCTGAAGTGCATCGTCGGCGCGCCGAGCCACGTCACCGACGACCTCGCGGACGCGCGCGACCAGGTCCGCTGGTTCCCGGCAATGGTCTCCAACCACGTCATGGATCTGATCGAGCGGTACGGGACGGACGGGAGCTCGGTGCCGAAGGCGCTCACCGACTACGTCCAGGCGCGCAAGTTCTACGACTACAACGACCACTCGCGGGTCGGCGCGGCACACGGGGAGTTCGTCACCGACGAGATCTGCGACCGCTTCTGCGTGATCGGCGACACCGACCAGATCTCGAAGAAGCTGAAGGAGCTCGAGGCGGTCGGGGTAGACCAGTTCAACGTCTACCTGATGACGCACGGGCAGGAGGAGACGCTCCAGGCCTACGGGGACAAGCTCATCCCGGAGTTCACGTCCGTCGCTGCGTAGCAGTCTCCAGGCCCTTCTCGAGATGCGGCAGGCGGTGCCGCTGTCGTTCTCACGCGACGGCGAGCGCTTGCTCGTCGGCTCGAACCTCACCGGGACGCAGCAGCTCTACGTGCTGCCGGCCGGGGACGGCGGCGACCTCGAGCAGCTGACGCACGAAGAGGAGCCGGTCTCCGGCTTCTTCCTCCCGGACGGGCGGATTCTCGTCGAGGTGGACGACGGCGGCAACGAGCGCACGCAGCTGTACGTGCTGTACGGCGCGCTCGAGCCGCTCGTCGCAGACCCGCGCTTCATTCATCGGACTCCACATGCCGGAGGCGGGTTCCTCGCGTACTCGACGAACCGCCGGAACGGTGTCGACTTCGACATAGTCGCCCGCGATCTCGAGACCGGAGCCGAGCGGGTGTGGGAGCTCGGCGGCAACTGCACTGTCGAAGCCGTCTCTCCCGATGGACGCTGGATCGCGGCCGAGAAGATCGGCGACCGCAGCGGTGACAACGACCTCTACCTCTGCGACACCCAGACCGGCAACGTTGAGCATGCGACGCCGCACGACGACCCGGCGGAGCATTACTCGCCCGCCTGGATCGGCGACAGGCTCGTCCTCTCGACGAATGCCGGCCGCGATACGTTCGCGATCGCGAGCGGCGGTGAGACGGTGCGCAGCTCGGAGTGGGATCTCGACTTCGCCGCCGACGAAGCCGGGCGTCACCTGCTCGTCGTCGCGAACGAGGACGGCTATTCGCGGCTGACGCTTCTCGACGCTCAGACGTTCGCCGCGCGCGAAGAGGTGCCGCTTCCGGGCCGAGGCGTCGTCGACCACCCGGTGTTCTCGCCGGACGGGTCGCTGTTCGCGTTCTCCTTCTCGAGCCCCGTCGAGCCGCACGACGTCTACCTCTACGACGTCGACGCGAAGAAGCTGTCGCGGCTCACGACAAGCCCGCGGGAAGTCGATCCGACGACGCTCGTCGAGCCCACGCTGCACCGATTCGAGAGCTTCGACGGCGAGTCGGTGCCTGTGTTCCTGTTCGAGCCCGAGGGCGAGGGCCCCTTCCCCGTCGTCGTCACCGTGCACGGCGGCCCCGAGTCGCAGTGGCTGCCGTGGTTTGCACCGAGCTTCGCACCGCTCACCCAGTACCTCGTCTCGCGGGGCTACGCCGTCGCCGCGCCGAACGTACGCGGGTCGACGGGCTACGGCAAGCGCTACCAGTCTCTCGACGACGTCGGCTTGCGGCTCGACTCCGTGCGCGATCTCGCGGCGTTGCACGAGTGGCTCGGCGCGCGACCGGAGATCGACGAGTCGCGCGCCGCCGTCTACGGGCGCTCGTACGGCGGCTACATGGTGCTCGCGGCGCTCGCGTTCCAGCCGGAACGGTGGGCAGCCGGCATCGAGTGCGTCGGCATCTCGAGCCTCGTCACGTTCCTCGAGAACACCTCCGACTACCGGCGCGCCGCCCGCGAGCGCGAGTACGGCTCGCTCGCGAATGACCGCGACTTCCTCCTGGAGGCGTCGCCGATGACGCACATCGCCGCGATTCGCGCGCCCCTCTTCATCCAGCACGGACGCAACGATCCGCGCGTCCCCGTGTCGGAGTCGGAGCACATCCACGGCGTGCTCACGGAGAGGGGCATCTCGAGCGAGTTGTTGATCTTCGAGGACGAGGGGCACACGGTCGAGAAGCTGCCGAACCGCATCGAGCTCTTCACGCGAGCGACCGCCTTTCTCGATCGGGTCCTCGCGCGCTAGGCGGGTACCATGCTCCCGCCAAGGCGCCTTGGCCGAGTGGTTAGGCAGCGGCCTGCAAAGCCGTTTACAGCAGTTCGAGTCTGCTAGGCGCCTCTTCGATCCGACCTATCAGCCGGGCGGGAGCCCGGAAGATCGACGTCGCTCTACGACCTGGCGGGCGCGCTTCGCGGTACGCCCGGATGCCCGTTTCTTTATGACGTGGCCGGCGATGCCCCGTCCCCGCGCTCGACGGAGGCGACCATGAGGCGCCACCGCAGGCCCATGCAGGCACGCGCAGGGAAGAAGAGCCGGATCTGTGCCGCAGACATGGCTGCATCGTGGCTGTGCCCCTCCACTTCACGGAATCCCCTCGATGGTGGTTCCGCGCCTCGCTTGACTGACGCCCTGAAGTCTTTCCGGAACGACTGCAGGGTTGCAGCAGGGCGCGGTCGTTCCGGCCTACGGCAGCGCGGGATTCGACTCGCTGGTGACGCGTGCCGTCTTGATCGAGTCGAGCTTCGGGTAGGTCTTCTCGAGCCAGGCGTTGCCCTGGAGCTGCATCTCGGCCTGGTGGGGCGTCGGCTCGTCGCCGTAGCCGGCGTAGAGCTTCGTGACGACGTCCATGCCGTGGGTCACGGCGCCGAACGGCGCGAAGCCGTTGTTGTCGAGCGCCCGGTTGTCGCCGAGGTTGATGAAGACCTGCGTCGTCCTCGTGTTCGGCCCGGCCGCCGCGAACGTGACCCCGCCGCGCTCGTTGTGGACGGTGACGATGTCGTCCGGGATCGCAGCGCTCCGCCACTGCTTCGAGACCTCCGGATCCGGGCTGATGCCGAACTGGACGACGAAGTTCGGCACGACGCGGAAGAACTTGTCGCCGTCGTAGAAGCCCGACTTGACGAGGTTGTAGAACCGATCGGCGCCGTTCCTGGCCCAGCTGCGGTGGACTTCGATCGTGAAGTCGCCCTTCGTCGTCTTGAACGTCGCCTCGAAGATCTGCGGAGCCTTGGCTGTGAGCTTGTCCGGATGCAGAAGCACATCCGGTGGCCCGGCCGACTTGCCGCTGCCGCCGCACGCCGCGACTGCCGCGAGAACGGCGAGGGCGAGCGCGAGTAGGCCGAAACGGCGCACGTGATCCAGGCTAGCCGCTCGCGTTAGGCTTCGACGATGGGTCGTGCACTCCTGATAGCGGTCCTCGCGGGGGCACTCGTACCCGCGGCGGGCGCCTCCGAGAAGCGTGGGTTCGCCTTCGGGCGCGTGGGCGGCAACATCCGCCCGTACACGGTGTCGATCACGAACGACGGCGACGTGCGCGTGTGGGGCGCCGTCCAGGTCGCCCGGGTGAAGCTCACGCTCGCACAGCTCGCAGAGCTGAACCGCGTCGCGAGCGTAACGCGGTTCACCGCGCTGCCGCTCACGACCAACTGCAAGGGAACGCTCCCGGACGTCGCCGCCACGTTCATCCGCGTAGCAGCCCGCACCGTTCGCGTCCACGGCACCTGCGTCCCGCGCTACCAGCGCCTCTGGAAGGCCCTCTCGAGCGCCGTGAAGATCTCGAACGCCTAGGCGCTCCGCCGCCAGAGCAGGAAGCCAAGCGGCAGCAGCCCGCCGAGCACGAACCAGGGGGCGAGGGCGATGCGCGCGTATGCGTCCACGTGCGTTCGCGTGCCCGCGTGCCCGACCGCGTCCCGGGCCGCGCGCGAGAACGAGGCGAAGTCGCGTTCCTCGTACGACCGGCCGGCCCCGGTGAGCCTCGAGACGTCGTCGAGCGCGCGCTTGCTTGACGGGTCCGCGAAATAGTGCGGATCGACCTTCCCTTCCCGGAAGATTCGCTCGCCGGACTCCCAGACGTGGACGAAGACGGGCGTCACGCGCCGATGGAGCGTCAGCCGGAGCACGGGGGAGATCTGCGAGGACTCGCCGTCGGTGAACACGACGAGCAGGCGGCGCTGAACGACTTGGGCGAAGAAGTTGGACTCGACGAGCGGGATGAGGGCGTCGAACGACGTTGCGCGGCCCGTCTCGTACTGCTGGCTCGGCGGCGGCTGGTTGACTGCGACCGACTGCAGAACGGTGCGTTCGAACAGGGTGCGATCGGTTGTCGGCATGAGAATCGGGAGCGAGCGGTCGGTCATCGACGCGATGCCGATCGGCACGTCCGAGAGAGCATGCTGGAGGCGGAGCGCGAGGCGCGTCGCCCGAGCGAGCCGTGTCGGCTTGCCGGGTCCAGGGGCGGCGCGCATCGAGAGCGAGGTGTCGAAAAGCACGATCGCCTGCGCGTCCGCGCGCTCGCTCACCATTTGCTGGCGAACGACCACGGGCTGCGCCGCCGCGACGGCGACGAGCGCCGGCAGCAGGACGAGGGCGAGGACGACCGGGCCGAGCGCGCGGCGTCCCGGGCCGGCGACGCGTAGAAGCCGCCGGATCCGCTCGGCCCGCCGTTCGAGCAGGACGAGCGCCCCGAGCGGTACGGCGGCGGCCAGGACGAAGAGCGAAGCGAGCGGCGTCAAAAACGACACGCCGAGAACCGCGAGCATCAGTACCCGCTGCCCTCATTGACCGCGCCGCGCCCGCGGCCGAATCCGTAGCCGCTGCGTGCGTCCCGGCCGAGCTTGCCTTTGCCCGGCCGCTGCAGGCGCAGCACGAGCTCGAGGTTCTGCTTTGCGTCCGCGTTGCGCGCATTGATCGCGATCGCCCTCTGGAAGTACTGCGCGCCGCGTGCGAGGATTTGCGTTGTCGCGTCCTTGTCGCTTCCGGGCGCGGGCGTCGTCACGAGGAGGACGCCGAGGAGATTCGCGGCCGCGGAGCGCTCGGCCGAGTTGGGCGCCGTCGTGATCAGACGCTGGAGCTTTTCCTGTGCGGTCGCGCGGAGCGTCGGGATATCCTCGCGCAGCTCCGGATTGCCGCCGATTCGGCTGTACCAGAAGTACTGCAGGGCCCGGCGATACGCGAGCGTGTCGCCGGTGCCGATCAGCTTCGCGGCTGGGTCGCCGGGGAGTACGGTCGCCGGCGACCAGAGCGCCTTGTGCCTCGGCAGCGCCCGGAAGCGGAGATCGTCGCGGGCGACCGTCGTCCGCCACACCCGCGCGTCGAGCGCCAGGAGGACGAGCACGGTCGCGGCGCCCGCGCAGAGCAGCGCCAGAATTGCGGCCCGATGCCGGCGCAGGTGTTTCATGCCGTCGCCCTCACAGCGAGCCTGCCGTTCCAGCGCTCGTTGCCCGCGAGCAGGAGCACGAGCAGTCCGCCGAGCACGAGCAGCGTCCACGGTGCCGGTGCGGCGATCGACGCTGCATGCCGCTTCGCCGTGTGTGTGAAGACGCTCGGATTGACGAACGCGTTGTCGCCGAAGAGCGCCGCGAACAACCGCAGGTCGTTCGGCGCCGCGAAGAGCGGCACGATCCGAACCGAGATCTTCGCCTGCCGAAGCGTCAGCGCCTCCTGCTCGAGCCTCGACTGGTCGGCATTCGAGTCGTCGAGGTCGCTCACGAGCAGGATCGCGCCGTGCTTCACGTGCGCGCGTCTCAGCGCCTCGCGCGCCATCGCGAATCCCGAGGCGACCCGTGTGCCGCCCATGAACGTGTCCCACGGCGTCTGGCCGAACACCGGTGTGCTCCCGTAGTAGCGGTCCGGGACGAAGAAGGGTATGAACTGCGCCAGCGCGCCCGGCGGCGAGTTCGGCGGCAAGAGCTCGTAGGCCGTGTCCGAGAACATGACGAGGCCGATCGACTGGTTCGCGTTCACGATCCCGCGCAGCGTCGTCGCGACGCGCGCATACGTCGGCCCCGAGATGCTCGCCGACATGTCGAGCACAACGACCCCGGTGTTCGTCCCTTCCGGGAACACGGCCGCTCGGCCGGCACCGGCCGAGCGCGCGGCGTCGAAGAGCAGGGCGAACGTGAAGGCCAGGGCGATGAGGAGCACGATGCGTACGGCGGCGGTGCGCTGCACCGGGGCGTGCAGCCCGCGCAGATCCGCGAGCGGGACGCCGCCGCTCCTGTGGAGCGTCGGCAGCCTCACTCGGGCTCCTCCTGTGTCCCGCGCGCCTGCTCGGCGAACTCCTCGACCTCTTCGTCCTCCGGCGTCCGCGGCGACCACGCGAGCTCGCGGGCGATGCGGGTCAGCTCGTCGGCCTGCTCGACGCCGAGCTCGCCGGCGACGCGCTCGAACGCCTTGCGCTGCAGCGTCTCGTCGCCGTGCTGGTGGGCGTAGCGCAGGACGGCGAGTGCGCGCTCGAGCGTCGTGCCCGTATCGACATGCAGCGCCGCGCGTTGGGGGCGGACGCTGAGATACCAGCGGCTGCCGAGGAAGAGGCCGACCGCGGCGAGGAGGCCGGCGAGTCCGAGAGCGGCCCAGAACACCACATTGGGCGGTACGCGGTACGTCGGTGCTGCGACCGGTGTCATTCCGGTCCGCCAGTTGAGACGGTTCGTCTTGCGGAGGAACGCGGCGACGCCCGGGCTCACCTGCGAGAGGACCTCCACCGGCGGCCAGCTCGCGTTGATGCCGTACGCGGGCCTGCGGTCGATCGCGAGGTACTCGACGCGCGCCGGCGGAAACTTGAAGACGTGGAACTTGTCGCTCGGCGGGAGGCGCGGCACGCACGGCGCCGTGATGCAGCGCAGCGTCCACGTCCAGGTGACCTGCGCAAAGCGGCCTACTCGCGCGCGCAGGACATTCGACTTCGTCGACTCGTACGGCGTGAAGTCGGCGGTGACGCGGAGACGCTGCGGGTCGATCCACTTCGTGTCCGCGACGACCGCGATCTTCGCGGTGAGCGAGTCGCCGAAGAGGTGCACGGTCGGGGAGATGGTCGCGTACGCCTTGAGGGGCACGCCTTCGCCGACAGACGACCCGGCCTCGAAGATGGGTAGGCGTGCCGCGGCCGGCGCTGCGAGTACGAGCGCAGCTGCAGCCAGGAGCAGGGTGCGCTTCACGCGACCGCGCCGCGCCACATCTGGCGCACGTCGGCCCAGCGCAGGAACGCGCCGAGCATCTCGCCCAGGTCGTGCGTATGGACCGCGACCGGCTCGGTGCCGAGCGATCGGAAATCGCGCACGAGCCCGTCCCAACGTGCTTCGTGCTCGCGGCGGAGCGCCATAGCCTTACGCCTGGTCAGGTACACGGGAACGACGCTCCCGTTCAACGGATCGGCGTACGAAACGGTGATGCCGCCGACGTCGGGGAAGCTGCGTTCCCAGACCGGGTCCTGGAGCATCACGGGGACGATCTCCCAGCGGAACTCGAGCGCACGCTGCCAGACGCGGAGGTCGGGTGAGACGAGGAAATCCGAGATGACGAATACGAACGCCTGCGTCGGCAGATCGCGCCGGTGCTCGCCCAGGAACTGGAGCCCCTGGGAGACGGTGTCGACGGGCGCCTGGAAGACACGGTCGAAGGTTCCTGCTTCCGCGCGCGCCTCGCTTCGCGGCGGCCGCCAGAACGCCTCGCCTTCGGCGTAGTCGAGGTAGCCGGTGAGGCTGCGCGCGGCCACGGCGCTCTGGTCGATCAGGTCGAGGGCCGTGAGGATCGCCCGCGGCTTGTCGAGTCTGCGCAGCGGCGACTCGCCGATCGACATCGACGGCCGGCGATCGCACAGGACGACGACTCGCGGCGCCTCGTCGGCGAAGCGCTCGCGAACGATGAACTCGTCGCTCCCGCGCGCGGCCGAGAGCCGGGCGGAGGCGGCCCAGTCCATCCAGCCGACGTCGTCGCCGGGCTGGTAGTCGCGCGTGCTCGCGACGTCGGACCCGACGCCGCGGCGCGCGCTGCGCACGCCGCCGAAGGCAAGCCCGATCACTCGCCTCCGGGGGACGAGTGGGAAGACGGCCGCCATTGCTAAGCGGTTGCCGTCGCCGGAACGTCGAGATCGATGTCGAAGCCGGGCTTCGGTGCCACCTCCAGGCAGCGTGCGCGTACGTCGAGGCTGGCCGCCTCCAAGCCGCGGTCGCGAATGTCGGCGAGGAAGCTCGGCCGGAACAGGATGCGGTGGAGGAGAACCGGGATGAAGAGCTGCTCCACGTCCTCGGGCGTCACGTAGCGGCGCGAATGTAGCACCGCCCACGCCCGCGACGCGCGGTTGAGCGCGAGGGTCCCGCGCACCGAGCTGCCGATCGCAACGACGTCGAGACCGCGCGTGGCGCGGACAAGGTCGACGATCCAGCGCGCGACGGCCTCGTGTACGAAGACCCCGGCGACCGCGGCGCGGAGCACGGCGATGTCCTCGAGGTCGATCACGGGCTCGAGGCGGCCGAGCGGATGCCCGGAGAGCTGCTCCTGGACGATGCGCGCCTCGTCCTCGGCGTCGGGATAGCCGAGCGTCGTCTTGACGAAGAAGCGGTCGAGCTGCGCCTCGGGCAGCGGGAACGTCCCTTCGTACTCGATCGGGTTCTGTGTCGCCATCACAAGGAAGGGATCGCCGAGCCGGCGGGTGTCGCCGTCGACCGTCACCTGTTGCTCGGCCATCGCCTCCAGCAGTGCCGATTGCGTCTTCGGCATCGCGCGGTTGATCTCGTCGACGAGGACGATGTTCGAGAAGACCGGACCCGGCCGGAACTCGAAGTCGCGCTCCTTTTGATTGAAGATCGAGAGGCCCGTGACGTCCGTCGGCTGGAGGTCCGGCGTGCACTGGATGCGGCTCGACTGCGCACCGCGGATCGAGCCCGCGATCGCCCGCGCGAGCACGGTCTTGGCCGTTCCCGGCACGTCCTCGAGCAGGGCGTGCCCACCGCACATCAGGGCGCCGATGACGAGCTTGATCTGCTCGCGCTTTCCGTGGACAACGGTCTCGATGTTGTCGAGGAAGCGCTCCGCGACTTCGGTGGCAGGGCCGAGCTCGTCAGTGGCCACTCACGACCTCCGGGGAGAAAAGGGACAGGTGTCTGCAGCCTTACGCATCGGACAGTTAGACGCCGCTGGACGCATTTCGATTGGTTATAGGTTCTACGCCGCACGCATCTACTTTGCAAGCGAGGCGGGCGGTGCGCCGGCTACGCGCGGCGGCGCGCCGTGGCGACCGCGAGCGCGACGCGCTCGATCCGCTCGAGCCGCTGCCGCTCGAGCGTGGCCGCAGGCGTGCCGCGGCGATAGTCGAACCGGTAGCGGCCGAGCCGACCGTTCCTCCGTGCGAGGACGACGTAGTAGCAGGCACCGAGCAACGGCATGACGAGCGACTGCGCCAGCGCGTAGGTCGGGAAGACGATCATCCACCAGCTGCGGACCTGAAGGTTCGAGATGAAGGTGACGAAGACGTAGACCGCGAGCACCAGCGGCAGCTCGCGTGGGAGCGCATGCCAGTCGATCAGGCCCCACCACCTGAGATGGACCGTCGCGAAGACGACGAGCAGCATGTAGCCGGTCAGAACGGGCAGGTGCAGCAGGTTCCGATCGGCGTTCACGAACCAGTGCCGGAACGTACCTGCCCACCAAAGCCGCCGCTGGCGAACTAGCGCCGACCAGGTATCCGGCACCTCGGTGGTGACGACGAAATCTGCATGCCGGATCTTCAGCTTCATGGCGTGCGCTGCCCGGCCCGTCTCGATGTCCTCACCAGGCGTCCAGAGCGAATGGTGGTCGAAGATCAGCCGGAGCGATTCGGTCTTCCCGATGAAGCAGGCGCCGGAGGTCAGCCACGGCCGGTAATGGCGGGAGAGCATGGCCATCCGATATTCGAGGGCCTGGAGCTTGGCGGCGATCGTGTGCGGATGCTCGGCCTCGACCTTGACCGAACAGATGTCGGCGTCGGACGCAGCGACGGCGGCGACCGTGCGGTCGAGATCCAGACCCAAGCGGGTATCCGCATCGAGGCGACGCGCGTAGTTCGTCGTCACCGAATCGAGCGCCGCCTTCATCAGGCAAGCGGGATTGGGGCTCTCCATCTGGATCCGGCACACCCGCCAGCCTTCGGCCTCGAGCTGCTCCGCGAAGGCTTGCATGTGCGGCGGCGTCACCTCGAGTGCGACGAGGACGTTGGCGCGGTAATGCGCGATCGCCGCGCGGCCGTCGAAGTAGCGCGGATGGCCGAAGAGCGGGATCACGATCGTGTAATCGTGCGAGCTCTGCTCGCCTGGTGTCACAAGTCTTCCGTGCCACCAGGCGAGCAGGTTCTGGAAGTCGAACGCGACGAGCACGGCCGACACCGCCAGCACCAGCGGCGTCACGCGCTACTTGCCGTGCGGCGGAACCGGCGCCTGATCGAGAGTTACGGTGTTCACGATGCGCTTGTGGGCCGGACACGGGTCGTTGGCCACGCATTGCTCGATGTGCGTCTCCTGCGTCTTCCCGACGAGACGCAACATCCAGTGATTGTGCGAGAAGATCGGTGCGAAGATCAGGGTCACGATCGTGACCACTGTGAAACCGCGATGGCCTCCACTGTTCATTAGCGCTCCTTGCTGGATTTGAATCGACGTGCCGCAAGGGGCCGATGACCGGAGGCTCTCTCCTAGCCGACCGGAGACAACATGTCTCGGCGTACGGTCGACGTTCCCTCATCCCTCGAACGGAGGCGCAATTAGTGCCGGATCGTCGTTCGAGCTGCGCGGTTTCCCGAGACGACTGCAACCCGCTTGAAAGCGGGTTGCGGCAAGCGCGCGACCTGGCTTCAGCCAGGTTGCAGTCGTTGCGCTACAGCTTGAACGCTGCGTGCTTGATCTGCGTGTACTCCTCCATGGAGTAGATCGACATGTCCTTGCCGTAGCCCGAGTGCTTGTAGCCGCCGTGCGGCATCTCGGAGGTGATCGGCAGCAAGTGGTCGTTCACCCACACCGTGCCGAACTGGAGCCGGCGCACGGCGTTCAGCGCGCGGCCGACGTCGCGCGTCCAGACGGACGCGGCGAGGCCGTACGGTACGTCGTTCGCCCAGCGGATCGCCTCGTCGTCGTCGGCGAAGCGCTGCACGGTCACGACCGGGCCGAAGACCTCCTTCTGCACGATCTCGTCGGTCTGCTTCACGTCGGTGACGATCGTCGGCTGCACGAAGAAGCCGCGCGAGCCGTTCGTGCCTCCGCCCGTGAGCACCGTCGCACCCTTCGCCCGCTCGAGGAAGCCGAGGATCCGCTCCTGCTGCGACTGCGAGATCACCGAGCCCATCTCGATCTCGTCCGACTCCATCGGATCGCCGACCTTGAGCGACTCGACCTGGGGCACAAGCTCCGCCAGCAGTGCGTCGTAGATCTTCGGCCCCGCGATCACGCGCGAGCCGGCCGTACAGTCCTGTCCGGAGTTCCAGTAGCCCGCCAGGCGGATCCCCTCGGCCACTGCCTTCGCATCGGCGTCGTCGAACACGACCATCGGCGCCTTGCCGCCGAGCTCGAGGTGGACGCGCTTCAGCGTGTCGGCCGCGTTGCGCGCGATCAGCTTCCCGGTCGCGACGTCGCCCGTAATTGAGACGAGCCGAACGTCCGGGTGCGTGACGATCCGCTCGCCGGCCGGAACTCCGTCGCCCGTGATCACCTGCAGCACGCCGGCGGGAATCGCCTCCTGGGCGAGCTGCACGAAACGCAGCAGCGACAACGGCGTCTGCTCCGACGGCTTGAGAATCTGCACGTTCCCCGCCGCCAGCGCCGGGCCCATCTTCCACACAGCCATCATCAGCGGGTAGTTCCACGGACAGATCCCGCCGACGATCCCGAGCGGCTCGCGCCGGATGATCGACGTGTAGCCCGCGATGTACTCCCCCGCGGACTTCCCCTCGAGATTGCGCGCCGCGCCGGCAAAGAAACGGAGGTTGTCCGCGGAGAACGGCATCTCGTCGCGCGACGCCATGAGCGGCTTGCCGACGTTCAACGACTCGAGCTGCGCAAGCTCTTCCGCGTGCGCGTCGATCACGTCGGCGAGCGCATGGAGAAGCTCAGAGCGGTCCTTCGGCGTCTTGTCGAGCCACTCGGGCAGCACCTCCTTCGCGGCCTCGACCGCACGGTCGACGTCCTCGGCCCCGCACCGCGGCACCTCGGCGATCGTCTCTCCCGTCGCCGGGTTGATCACCTCCATCGTCTCGCCCGACGCGCTGTCGACCCACTCGCCTCCGATGAAGGCCTTGTATGCCGTCTTTGTTGCGCTCATCTCTCTCTCCTTACTTCGTGGTGCCCCGGCGGAGAACCCCAGTGTCGCGCATCAGCCGCTGCGCGAGCGCGACGGGGATCACCGTCAGGAGGATCATCGCGAAAGCGATGGCGTTCACGACGGGCAGCTGCTGCCCGATCCGGATGTAGCCGAGGATCAGGAGCGGGAGCGTGTTCTGCGCCCCCGCGGTGAAGTACGTCACGACCACCTCGTCGAACGACAGGGCGAAGGCCAGTAGCCCGCCGGCGACGAGCGCTGTCGAGAGCACCGGCCAGATCACGAACCGGAACGTCTGCCACCCGTCGGCGCCGAGGTCGGCGGACGCCTCGAGCAGCGACGGGGAGGAACGCCGGAGCCGCGCGAGGACGTTGTTGTAGACGATCACCACGCAGAAGGTCGCATGGCCGATCACGATCGTCCGCAGCGCGAGATTCCAGTGCGCGAACGTGAAGAACGAGTTCAGCGCCATGCCGGTGATGATCCCCGGCAGGGCGATCGGCAGCACGAGCAGAAACGAAACGGACTCGCGGCCGAAGAAGCGAAACCGTGCGATCCCGAACGCCGCTGCAGAGCCGAGGACGAGGGCGGTGCCGGTGGCGAGGAGCGCCGCCCGCACCGAGAGCCAGATCGCGTCGCGCACTTCCTGTGCGTGCCATGCGACGCTGAACCAGTGCGTTGTGAACCCGGGGATCGGCCAGCTCTGCACGTTCGAGCCGTTGAACGCGTAGACCATGATCAGCCCGAGCGGGATCCAGAGGAAGCAGACGACGAGCGCAGTCCAGCCGACGAGCGCAAGTCTTGTCCCGCGCGTCTCCATTACATGGCCTCGAACGCGCCGAGCCGGCGCGCGATCAGTAGGTAGACCGCCATCACGACGAGCGGGATCGTCGCGAAGGCGGCGGCGAAGGGGACGTTGTTCGAGATCCCGACCGACGAGTACACGACGTTGCCGATGAACTGCGAACCGGCTCCGCCGGCGAGCAGCGGCGTCACGTAGTCGCCGAGCGTCAGCGAGAACGTGAAGATCGAGCCTGCGATCACGCCCGGCAGCGCAAGTGGAAGCACGATACGGCGGAACGTCTCGAAGCCGCCCGCCCCGAGATCCCGCGATGCCTCGATGTACGAGTGGGGGAGGCGTTCGAGCGCGCCGAAGATCGGCAGGATCATGAACGGCAGCCAGACGTAGGAGAACACGATCCAGACGGCCCAGTTCGAGTAGGCGAGGTGTTGATCCGGCAGGCCGATGCCGTTGAGCGACCAGTTGAGCACGCCGTCCTGGTTCAGGATCAGGCGCCAGATGTAGACGCGGATCAGGTAGCTCGACCAGAGCGGCAACAGCACGGCGACGAACAGGAACGCGCGCATTCGGCCGGATGCGATGCGTGCCATGAAGTACGCGAGCGGGAACGCGAGCACGGCGTCGGTCACGGTGACGGCCGCGGCAATCCCGATCGTCCGGAGCGCAATCGAACGATACGCGCCCGACTCCCAGATCGTGCGGAAGTTGGCGACGTTCCAGATGCGCTCGATCTCGGTCGTGAACGAGTTGACCGTCCAGAACGACGAGATGAAGAGCGCGGCCAGCGAGGCGAGATAGACGAGCCCGAACGCGAGGAGCGGCGGGGCGAGGAGCAGCAGCCCCTTCGCCCAGCGGTGACGCCAGAAGAAGCCGGAAAGCCGGAGCCGGGCCGCCCGCAGGGGGCGGCCCGGCCTCGCCTCGAGAGTGTTGACGTAGGACATGAGAATTCAGCGGCCGCGCATGCGGCCGCCTTCAGGGGTTTTCACTTGCGCCAACCAATCAGCCCTTCAGCTGCGTCCAGGCCTGCTGCCACTGCGTGTAGTCCTTGCAGTCCTTCTTGCCGTTGCCGCAGTCGGCGACCGGCGTCTTCCAGAACTTGATCGAGTTGAAGTACGCCGCCGACGCGCCGCAGTGGTACTGCGCGGCGGAGCCTGCGGACAGGTTGTCCATGATCGGGCAGGCCTTCGGGTTCGCCGGCGTCTCACCGAAATAGATCGCCTGCTGCGCCTGGACCTTCGGGGTCGAGACCCACTTCAGCCACATGTAGGCGCAGTTCGGATGCTTCGCCTTCGCAGACAGCATCCACGTGTCGGCCCAGCCCGTCGCCCCTTCCTTCGGGATCAGGTCCTTGACCGGGACCTTCGCCGCGACGAGCGTGTTCGTCTGATACGGCCACGTCGCGCCGATCACTGCGTCGCCGTTCTTGAACAGGTCGATCTCATCAGACGCGAGCGCCCAGTACTTCTTGATCAGCGGGCGCTGCTTCTTGAGCAGGTTGACCGCCGCGTCGAACTGCTTCTGGTTCAGCTCGTACGGATCGGTGATCCCGAGCGAAGGCTGCGATTTCGAGAGGTACAGCGCAGCGTCTGCAATCTGGATCGGGTTGTCCGGGACCGTGATCCTGCCCTTGTACTTCGAGCTGTAGATCGCCGACCAGCTCGTCGGCGCGGGCTTCACCTTCTTCGTGTTGTAGAGCAGCGTGTTCGGCCCCCACTGGAGCGAGACCCCGTAGTGCTGGCCGCCGACCGTGTTGTGCGAGGGCGACTTGAGCTGGGGAACGAAGTTCTTCCAGTCCGGGATCAGGTTGACGTTCACCGGCTGCACGTCCTTGCCGTAGATGAGGCGGAGGCTGGCGTCGCCGGAAGCCGACACCATGTCGTACTGCGAGCCGCCGCCCTGACGCATGAGCGTCACCATCTCGTCCGACGAGCCGGCGTACTTCTTGTTGACCTTGCAGCCCGTCGCCTTGGTGAACGGCGCCACCCACTGCGCCTGCGTGTAGCCCTCCCAGGCCACGAGGTTCAGCTGCCCCTCGCCCTTCCCGATCGTCGTCGGGAGCCCGTTGCCCCCGCCGATGCCCGCGGCAGGGACGCATAGCGCCGCGGCGACGGCCGCAAACAGCACCTTGGTACGTGTCACGTGCCCTCCTTGTCGATCTCGTACGTGTGCTCCGGCCGCCACTCCAGCCGGACTCGCTTGCCTCGCTCCTCGAGCGCCTGCTGTGACGACGTCTCGAGGTTTTGTCGGACGACGACCAGCTCCCCGCCGGAATCGAGGTCGATCATGTAGCGAGTGACCATCCCGACGTAGACGACCTCGCGTACGACACCCGGCTCGCCAGGCCCGTCCTCGGTCATGTGGATCTTCTCCGGACGGATCGTGAAGCGCCGACCGTCCCGCTCGAGCACGTTCGAGACGCCGACGAAGCCCGCGACGAACTCCGTCTGCGGATGCTCGTACACCTCCGCGGGCGACCCGAGCTGTTCGATCCGCCCCTCGTTGAACACGGCCATGCGGTCGCTCATCGTGAGCGCCTCCTCCTGGTCGTGCGTGACGTAGACGAAGGTGATGCCCAGATCGCGCTGAAGCGCTTTGAGGAAGACCTGCATCTCCTGGCGCAGCTTCAGGTCGAGGGCGCCGAGCGGCTCGTCGAGCAGGAGCACCGACGGCGAGTTGACGATCGCACGTGCGAGCGCGACGCGCTGGCGCTGCCCTCCCGAGAGCTGCAAGGGCTTGCGTCCGCCGAGCCCGGGCAGGCGAACGCGCTCGAGCACTTCCTGCCCGGCGAGGCGCCGTTCGCGCCGTCCCATGCCCTTCACGCGCAGGCCGTACTCGACGTTCTCCTGCACCGTCATGTGCGGGAAGAGCGCGTAGTCCTGGAACACGGTGTTGACGTCGCGCTCGGAGGGCGGCACGCCAGTGACGTCGACCCCTGCCAGCTCGACGCGCCCCTCATCGGGCTGCTCGAAGCCTGCGATCACGCGCAACGTCGTCGTCTTGCCGGAGCCCGAGGGCCCGAGCAGCGTGAAGAACTCGCCTGCGGCAATATCGAGGTCGACGCCCGCCACCGCGACCACGTCGCCGAAGATGCGCCGAATTCCCGTGAGCCGCACCGCAGGCGCCGCCGGTGCGTGTTGCGCCGGCTGAGGATCAGCCGCCGGAGCCTGCGTCCCCAAGCGCCTCCTCCAGGATGGCGAGTCCCCGCTCGAGCTCATCGTCCGTCGCCGACAGCGGCGGCAGGAGCCGGATCACATTGCCGTAGAGGCCGCACGAGAGCAGGACGAGCCCTTTCTCGCGCGCAGCAGTCGTCACGGCCCGGGCGGCATCGCCGGTCTGCTCGGCGAGCTCGAGCGCGAGCATCGCTCCGAGGCCGCGCACCTCGCCGACGATTGCGTGCCTGTCCGCGATCTCGTCGAGGCGTGCGCGGAGCAACTGCGCGATCTGCTCGGCGCGCTCCCGGAAGCCCGGCGCCGACAGCTCGTCGAGCACCGCGAGTGCGGCTGCGCAGGCGACCGCCCGCGAGTGGGAGCCCGCCGCCGAGCGTCTTGCCCGAGACGATCAGGTCCGGCTCGACGCCGTAGTGCTCGATCGCCCACACCGCGCCGGTGCGTCCGCAGCCGGATTGCACCTCGTCGTCGACGTAGAGGATGTCATGCGCGTCGCAGAGCTCTCGCAACGCGTGCACGAACTCCGGCGGCATCGGGATGAAGCCGCCTTCGCCCTGCACGGGCTCGAGCACGATGCACGCGACGTCCGCCGGGTCGACGTCCTGCTTGAAGAGCAGCAGTAGGCCGCGCATCGCGTCCTCGGTCGTGACGCCGCGGTAGGGGTACGGCGCGGGCGCGCGATACACGGAGCCGGCGAACGGGCCGAAGCCCTGCTTGTAGACGAGCTTCGAGGTCATCGCCATCGTAAGGTTCGTGCGGCCGTGGAAGGCGCGGTCGAAGACGATGACGCTAGGCCGGCCGGTCGCCGTGCGGGCGACCTTGACCGCGTTCTCGATCGCCTCCGCGCCGGAGTTCAGCAGGAGCGTCTTCGTCGCCGCCTTCCCGGGCCAGAGCTCGTCGAGCTTCTCGGCGACGGCGACGTACGGCTCGTACATCCCGACCATGAAGCACTGGTGGAGGTAGCGGTCGACCTGCTCGTGCACGGCGCGGACGACGGCCGCGTTGCCGTGGCCGAGGTTCTGGCAGGCGATGCCTCCGGCGAAGTCGATGTATTCGCGGCCGTCGGCGTCCCAGATCCGGGCGCCCCACGCCCGTGTGACGACGAGGTCGCTCGTGGCGACGCCGCGCGGAACGAACCGCTCGCGGCCCTGGCGGACCTGCTCGGTGGACGTGTGTTCTTCGACCCGCATCGGCGTGGAGTATCTCACTACTGGAATGCGAGGCAAATCGGCTCGTTTCCTACGCATTGCGCAGCCGGGATAGGCTCGCACCGTGCGTCCGCTCTCAGCGCAGTTTCGCCCCTACACGTGGGCGCTCTCGGCGGCCGAGATCGCGCGCCGGGCGGGAATCGCCCCGGAGGACGTGCTGCGCTTCGACGGCAACACGCCTCCGGACTCGGTCGCGACGGCGCGGGCGGAGACGATCGCGGACGCGCTCGAGCGGATCCACTCGTACAAGCACGGAGGCTTCCCGGAGCTGCTACGCGCGATCGCCGACTACAACGGCGTCGAGCCGGAGAACGTCGTGCTCGGCGCGGGAGCCGACGACATCCTCATGCTCTGCGCGCGCGCCTACGCGGGGCCGGGCGACCAGGTCGCGATCGCAGACGAACCGTCCTATCCGCTGTACCGCGTCGCCGCCTGGGTCACCGGCGCAGACGTCGGCGACCAGAGCCCGGTGCTCACCTTCGTCTGCCGGCCGCACAACCCATCGGGCGCGATGGTAGACATCCCGGCGGCACGGCCGCTCGTCGTCGACGAGGCGTACTTCGAGTACGGCGGGGAGACCGCGCTCGCGCTGATCGGGGACGACGTGATCGTCGTCCGCACGTTCTCGAAGGCCTTCGGCCTCGCCTCTGCGCGCGCCGGCTACGCGATCGCCGCGACGGAGATCGCCGCCGAGCTGAACGAGCGCCAGCAGCCCGCGCCGCTGTCGACTATCTCTGCGGCGCTCGCGCTCGCCGGTCTCGAGGCGGGGCCGCCGGATGTCTCCGCAACGATCGCCGAGCGTGAGCGGCTCGCTGCGGGACTGCGCTCGCTCGGTCTCGAGCCGCTCCCGTCCTTCACGAACTTCCTCCTTGTCCCGCACGAACGGGCGCAGGAGCTCTACGAGTCGCTGCTCGACCGCGGGCTCGCCGTTCGCCCGTCTCCCGGAGCCATCCGGATCACGGTTCACCGGCCGGACGCGGACGAGCGGCTGCTCGAGGCGCTCGCCCTGCTCGGCTGAGTCGGCCGCGTCGGCATCCGGCGCAGAGTGTCTCCGTGGCGGCCGGCGACACGGGCGCGCCGGACGCAACGCGGCGCCCGTTTTACGCGCACCGCCTGCGTTTGGTTTTCTCAGCGCGCCAGGTCGGAAACGTCGAAGCCGATGGGGCAGCCCCAGTACTCGTACTTGCCCACGATCCTGCCGCGCCTGCAGCCTCGGTGCGAGAGGTCGGGGCGCCCTTCGAGCTTGCCCGCCGTGCAGGCCACGAGCTCGGAGAGCCCGTACGTCGCCTGAGCGACCGAGCACGTGCCGGTCAGTCCCGCCGTCCGCAGAACCCGCCCGTCTTTCACGGCGATCATCAACGCGACGATCACGACGGCGACCACGACGACCCTTTTGAGCACGGCGGCGTCCCTTCTCCGGAGCCGCAGGATTGCCGGAGAACTCCGGATCAGCACTATCGGCGGGGGAGCGGCTCGACTTGAGCCCGTTCGGCTCACTCGGCGAGTCGGCGCTCCCAGGCTTCGCCGGCCGCACGGCCCTCCGGTGTCGCAAGGAAGTGCTCGAGCGGGACGTGGATGAACGCCGCCCGCGCTTCCGCGAGCACCTCGTTCCCGTCGCTCAGCTCTCCGTCGACGTGGAGCCGCCGTCCGCGCTCGTCCCGGAGCCAGGCGCGCACGAGCAGCTCGGTGTTGATCATCACCGGTCGCCGGTAGCGCACGAAGATCCGCGCAGTCACGGTGGGGAAGCGGTACCACGTCGCGAGCAGGCCGCAGGCCTCGTCGAGCGCGGCGGCGACGAGGCCCCCGTGGACGAAGCCCGGGCCGGACTGGTGGCGCTCGTCGAAGGTGAACCAGGCGTCGTACTCCGTGAGCTCCGCGGCCTCGGGTTGTGGCAGGCGAATGCCGTCCGGCGCGCTACCGCACCCCCAGCACGCCGGGTCGTGATGCGGAGGGATTACCCGTTCGCCGGCCACACGCTCTCGAACGTCCCGAAGCGCAGCTCCTGGTCGTAGTAGAGGCGCGTTTCGTCCACCCGCCGCACGTACTCCTCGCGGTGCTGGGCGGTGAAGGCGTTGTACGCCTCGGCTGACTCCCACCGGTCGATCACGAGGTAGCGGTTTTCCACTTCGACGTCGTGCAAGAGCTCCGTGCCGATGTAGCCGGCGCCCTGCCTGAAGAACTGCGCCCACTCGCCGTCCGGCCCGTAGACGCGTTCGAACTCCGCGGCATCACGGACCTCGTAGCTGAAGACGAGGGCGATCACCCGGCGATTCCTATCAAGCCTTCACGCTAAGGTCCCCCGTCGATGAGCGCCGAGGCGTCACAGGTCGTCGAGGAGCCGGTCGACGACCGGAGCAAGTATGCGGGCGTCCTCCGGTTCTACAACCTCGCAAAGCACCAGGAATGGCTCGTGCGGGACGTCGCCTGGGGCGAGGTGCCGCCGATACCGGAGGGCAAGGGCTCCCCGGAGCGTCTGGCCCGCCGCCGCGACGTGTGGCGCTCCGTCGTCATGCAGCAGCTCCAGGCGGACGTCCTCGCCTGCGAGATGGCCGCGCAGCTGCTGAACGCCGCGCCCGACCCCGAGGCGAGGCTCTATTACTCCACGATGGTGCAGGACGAGTCGCGCCACACCGAGGCGTGGCTGAAGCTCATCGGCCAGATCGGCGGCGAGGGGGAACGAGATCCGCACCTCGACCGGCTCGGGCACATGTTCCTCGAGGCGGACACGCTCGAAGAGAAGGTCTTCCTCATGCAGGTGTTCTTCGAGCGCCTCATCATCCCTCGCTTCCGCTTGATCGCGCGCTCGTCGCGCGGAACGATCCTCGAGGAGCTGTGCAACCGGCTCGCCGTCGACGACGGCATCCACCACGGCGCCGGCATGGCGTACGAGCGCGTGCTGCTCGAGACCGCCGACGCAAGGGTCAAGAATCAGCTGATCGACGCGGCGAATCGGATGCTCCCGGAGTTCGCCGCGCACGCGCTCTGGCGGCCGAAGGCGCGCGAGATGATCGGCCAGCTGATGGAAGCGCGCGACCGCGAGCGGCTCAAGCAAGAGCTGAACCACGGCGTACGGCTCGCACAGAGCCTCGGCCTCGACGTCAGCGACGTGGCTCTGCCGTTCTAGAAGCCGAACGACTGCAGCCTGCTTGAAAGCAGGCTGCGTCAGCGCATTCCGCCGCGCTCGAAGTGGGCGCGGAAGAAGTTCTCCGACCCCGCGGTCGCCATCGCCGCTGACGCGCTGATCTCCAGGGCGAGCGCAGCTGCCGCCACGATCTGGGCGAAGCGGTACACCTTGCCCGGTCCGTCACAGCCCATGAGCGTGAGCCACTCATGCGCGGTCGGGAGCGTCGTGCCGCCGCCGACCGTGCCGACCTCGAGCCCGGGGAAGCGGATCGAAGCGTGCAAGCCTCCCTCGACCCGGCGTCCGGTGCCATGCGCCATCGAGCTCGTCCCGACCATCCCGAGGTCCTGTCCGGTCGCCGCGAACGCGGCGGCGATCGCCGACGCCGGCGTGAAGGCGACCGACTGCATGCCCGAGGCGACGGCGCCGTGCGTCCCCACCCACGAGAGCGCCTCGAGATCCGCCGCCGTCGTACGAAGCACTCGCCCGATCGCCTCGTCGGTGAGCGTGGCCTCGGCGATCACCGTCTTGCCATGGCCGGACTGGAAGAACTCGAACGACGGCTTCTTGTCGCCGCCCATGTTCGCCTCGAGCATTGCGCGCTCGATCGGCACGGGCGCCTTCGGCAGCACGAACGCCATGTTCAGCGCGTAGGCGTTGCGGGTCATCATGTTCGGCCCGACCGCGTCGCCCGTCGTCCAGCGCCATAGCACGTGGCACATCGGGCCGACAACGTGGGTCTTGGCCTCGCGCAGGACGGCATACCGCGACAGCTCAGCGATGTTCGAGCTCGCCAGCCATTCGCGCATCTCGCCGACGCGCTCCTCGATCCAGCGCGCGAGCGCGAGCGCGTCCCCCGCGTCGCGGCAGACGAAGCAGGACGCCCGTGTGATCCGGTCCGCGACGACGTACGTCCGGAACCCGCCCGACAGCTCGACCGCCTTGGCGCCGCGCTGCAGCGACGCCGTCAGCCCGCCCTCGGTGTGCGCGAGCGGGACGACGACTTCCTCCTCGGCCCTGCCGCTTTCGACGACCTCGCCGTCCTCGGTCAACACGTACTGGCCCAGCGAGACGCGGAGCTCTGCGACCGACACCGGGATGACGGCGGTCCCGGTCACCGACTCGGCAGCCTTCGCGTAGGCCGAGAGGTCGACGTCGCCGTCGAGGCCCAGCGCTGCGCGGCGGGCGGCGATCGACGCAGCGTCGTTCTTGCGCGGTAGGCGGGTCGCCATGGCGGCATTGTGTCGTAACCTCACGTCGATGCCCGCACAGCTGATCGACGGCAAGGCGCTCGCGGCCAAGGTCCGCGAGGAGGTCGCAGCAGAGGTCGATGAGCTCGGCGACGTCGGCCTGACGACCGTGCTCGTCGGCGACGACGCTGCCTCCGATGTCTACATCCGGGGCAAGCACAAGGCAGCGACGAGCGTCGGCATCCAGGCCAACGACCTCCGGCTCCCCGCCGACATCCCGGAAGACGAGCTCCTACAGCTGCTGGCCGACCTGAACGCCGACGACGCCGTGGACGGCATCCTCGTCCAGCTCCCGCTTCCGTCACACATCGACGACATCAAGGCGATCGAGGCGATCGACCCGGGAAAAGACGTCGACGGCTTCCACCCGATCAACGCCGGCCTGCTCTACCTCGGGCGTCCGAACCTCGTGCCCGGGACGCCACTCGGGATCATGCGGATGCTCGCCGAGTACGCCATCGAGACGAAGGGCGCGCGCGCAGTCGTCGTCGGCCGCTCGAACATCGTCGGCAAGCCGGTGGCCCACCTGCTGCTCCAGGCGCACGCGACCGTGACGATCTGCCACTCGCGGACCGTCGACCTGGAGCGGCACACCCTCGACGCCGACATCCTCGTCGCCGCGGTCGGCCGCCTGCACGTGGTCGGCGCCGACATGGTCAAGGCCGGGTCTACGGTGATCGACGTCGGCATGAACCGAACCGAGGAGGGCCTCTTCGGCGACGTCGACCCGAGCGCGGCGGAGCGCGCCGCGTACATGACCCCCGTCCCGGGCGGCGTCGGCCCGATGACGATCGCGATGCTCTTGAAGAACACGGTCACCGCCGCACGTGCGCGCCGGGGCCTTGTATCCGGCGTCACCTGAGCTACACTCGGGCGCATTCGGTATCGGTCGGCGGCTCGGTGTTCTCGGGGCCGTCGTTTGTTCGTTAGGAGGAACAACAGTTGGCAGAGGGCACCGTGAAGTGGTTCTCGAACGAGAAGGGCTACGGCTTCATCGAGCGCGAGGGCGGCGACGACGTCTTCGTGCACTTCTCGGCGATCGGCATGGACGGCTACAAGTCGCTGACCGAAGGCCAGAAGGTTTCGTTCGAGGTTGTGCAGGGCCCGAAGGGCGCGCAGGCTGCGAACGTCATGGCGATCTAGAGAACCTGTCGGACCCACGTGTGAAGAGGCCCCGACAGGGGCCTCTTCTCTTTCGGTAGAAGGGAAGCTCCCCGGATGGCAATCGAGCGCGAACAGCTCCTCCACGTCGCCCACCTCGCCCGGCTCGAGCTCGGCGACTACGAGGCCGAGCGCCTCGGCGCGCAGCTGAACGACATCCTCGACGCGGTGTCGAAGGTCTCCGAGCTCGACCTCTCGGACGTGCCGGCGACCTCGCACCCGCTCGACGTCGTCAACGTTTCGGCCGCGGACGAGCCTCGCGAATGCTTGCCGGTCGAGGAGGCGCTCGCGAACGCCCCCGACCGCGAGGGGGCGTACTTCAAGGTCCCGCCCGGGGGCGCGTGATGCTCGACACGCTGCGTCTGAGCGCCGAGGAGGCCATCCGCCTCGTCGAGAAGAAAGAGGTGTCGGGTGCCGAGCTCTTCGCCGCCTACCGTGCCGCGATCGACGAGCGTGATCCCGAGTTGCACTGCTACCTGCACATCTGCGAGGACGAGGGAGGCGAGGGGATCCCGATCGCGATCAAGGACGTGATCGGTACGAAGGGCATCCCGACGACGGCCGGCTCGAAGATCCTGGAGGGCTACGTCCCGGTCTATGACGCGACCGTGATCGAGCACTGCCGGTCGCACGGCCTCCGGATCCTCGGCAAGACGAACACCGACGAGTTCGCGATGGGCTCGTCGACGGAGAACTCGGCGTACGGCCCGACCCGGAACCCGTGGGACCCGACGCGCGTGCCCGGCGGCTCGGGCGGTGGCTCGGCCGCCGCCGTCGCGGCCGGCCTCGCGCCGTGGGCACTCGGTTCCGACACGGGTGGATCGATCAAGCAGCCGGCGGCGCTGTGCGGCAACGTGGGGCTCCGTCCGACGTACGGGACCGTCTCCCGCTACGGCGTCGTCGCGTTTGCATCGAGCCTCGATCAGGTCGGCCCGGTTGCGCGGAACGTTCGGGACTGCGCCCATCTCTACTCGATCATCGCCGGCCGCGATCCGTGCGACTCGACCACGGTCGACCTGCCGAGCGCGGTTCAGCTGCCGGAAGGCGACTCGCTCGCGGGGCTGCGCGTGGGCGTGCCGACCGAGTTCACCGAGCACACGGCCATCGAGCCAGGAGTGCGCGACGCCGTGCAGCGCGCCGTCGAGCTGATGCGCGAGCTCGGCGCCGAGGTGGGGGAGTGCTCGCTGCCGAACTCGCTCGAGTATGGCGTGCCGTGCTATTACCTCATCGCTCCCGCAGAGGCGTCGTCGAACCTCGCCCGCTACGACGGGGTGCGCTACGGCTACCGCACGCCGCACGCCGCCGATCGGCTCGACATGTACAAGCGCACCCGCGACGAGGGCTTCGGCGACGAGCCGAAGCGCCGGATCCTCGTCGGCACCTATGCGCTGTCGGCCGGCTACTACGATGCGTACTACGGCCAGGCGCAGAAGGTCCGCACGGTGCTGATCCGCGAGCACAAGGAGGCGTTCGAGCGCTTCGACGTCCTCGTCACGCCGACGTCGCCAACGGTCGCCTTCCCGCTCGGCGCGAAGACGGCCGACCCGATTGCGATGTACCTCAACGACCTGCTCACGATCCCGTCGTGCATGGCCGGCCTCCCCGGGCTCAACGTCCCGTGCGGTCTCTCGGAAGGGCTGCCCGTCGGCCTGCAGCTGATCGGCCCGCAGTTCTCCGAGAACACACTCTTCCAAACGGGGTATGCACTCGAGCAGGCAATCGACTTCGATCCGGTTCCGGCGAGGCTCGCATGAGGTTCGAAGATCCCGCAGCCGACTTCATCCCCGCGGTCGAGCGCGTCTTCGGCACGTCGCCGCGTGTCCTCGACGGCTCCCGCGCAGTGCTCGTCGGCGACCTGAAGCTCCAGCTCGAGGCCGGGGAGCGCGAGCTGTGGCTGATCGAGACGACGGGGGTGCTCGAGAACCGGATCGGGATGGTGGCGGTCGACCTCGACATCGAGGAAGCCGTACGGGAAGCGAAGGAGCGCCTCGATTCCGGCCTCTGATTGGGAGCCCGTCATCGGCCTCGAGGTGCACGCGCACCTCAAGACGAAGACGAAGATGTTCTGCCGCTGCGCGCTCGAGTACAGCGCACCGGAGAACACCCGCACCTGTCCGGTGTGCCTCGCGCACCCAGGCGCACTGCCGGTGCCGAACGGCCGCGCCATCGAGCTGACGATCAAGCTCGGCGTCGCGCTCGCCTGCGAGATCTCGGAGCACGCGATCTTCGCGCGCAAGAACTACTTCTACCCCGACCTGCCGAAGGGCTACCAGATCAGCCAGTACGAGGCTCCGCTCTGCGAGCACGGCAGGTTCGTGATTCCGACAGCCGACGGGGACGAAGTCGTCGGCATCACGCGCGCGCATCTCGAAGAGGACGCGGCGAAGACCGTGCATGCCGGCGGCGCGACCGGCCGCAGCGTCGGCGCCGACTACTCGCTCATCGACTTCAACCGCGGCGGCACGCCGCTTCTCGAGATCGTGAGCGAGCCCGACGTCCGCTCGGCCGACGAGGCAGACCGGTATCTGCGCCTCCTGCGGCAGACGATCGTCGAGCTCGGCATCTCCGACGCCGAGATGGAGAAGGGCACGCTCCGTGCGGACGTCAACGTGTCGGTGCGCAAGCGCGGAGAGGAGGGTTTCCGCCCGCGCTGGGAGCTGAAGAACATGAACTCGTTCACGTTCATCCGCCGCGGGATCGACGCCGCGGTCCGCGAGCAGGTCGCGGCCTACGAGCGCGGCGAGACGCTGGAGCAGTCGACGTACGACTACGACCCCGACACGGACCATCTCACCGTGCATCGGTCGAAGGAGGAGGCCGACGACTATCGCTACTTCCCGGAGCCCGACCTCGTGCCGGTCGAGCCGCCCGTCGAGCTCGTCGAGCGCCTGCGCGCGGAGGTGCCCGAGCTCCCGGGTGTCCGCATCCGCCGGTTCGAGGAGACCGTCGGCTTCGACGTCGCGTACGCGCTCGTGACGACGGAGCGCGATGCGCTCTACGCCGGTCTCGTCGCCCAGGGCGTCGAGGCCCGCCTTGCGGCGAACTGGGTGATGAACGAGTTCGCGGCGACCGGCGACGACCCAGCGGACGTGAACGTCCCCGAGATGGCGACGGTGCTGAAGACGCTGAACCTCACGCGCAGCGCCCTTTTCGACGCAACTGCAGCGAGCACGAAGGACGGCTTCAGCGCGGCGGCCTACACCGCGCAGACCGCGGTCAGCGACGCGTCGGAGCTCGGACCCGTGATCGATTCGGTGATCGCGGCGAACCCGGGCCAGGTCGAGACGTACCGCGGTGGCAAGGAGGGTGTGCTCGGCTTCCTCGTCGGCCAGGTGATGAAGGAGACGCAGGGGAAGGCCGACCCGAAGGTCGTCAACCGGCTGTTGCGGGAGAAGCTTCAGGCGTAGACGGCACGCTGCGAATCGACGGGCTGAACGTGCCCCAGACCGCGACGCAGAGGGCGGACCCGGTGAAAACGGCCATCGTCGCGCGGGGCGACGCCGAGTCGAGGAGGAATCCGGCGGCGAGCGGGCCGAGTGGCAGCGCCAGGACTGCGAGATTCTGGGACGCCGTGACCACGCGGCCGATCAAGCGGTCGGGTGTCAGCGCATACCGATAGCTGATGACGGCGGCGTCGGTGTTCGGGAAGAAGAACGCTTGTGCAGCCAGGGCGGCGGCGAGGACGTAGACGCTCGGCCAGACGAGGAACGACAGCGCGCCGAGCGCAGCCCAGAACTCCGAGAGAAGGATCGCCCGCATCGAAAGGACGCGGCGAAGCAGCGGCGATGCCACCGAGCCGAGGAGTGTGGTTGCGCCGACGAGCGCGACAAAGCCCCCGATGGCGCCGCTCGACAGGCCTTCTCGTTTCGCGAGCACGATGACCGCGAGCTGCGCCCCTGAGAAGGCGAAGTTTGCCGACGCCGATCATCAGTGCCGTGGTGCGGAGGAACGGCACATTCCAGAGGAAGCGCAGGCCCTCAACGAGCTGAGCCCGCAGTGGCGTCGTCTCGCGTTCGCGCTCTTCCTGGAACGGCGTCCGCATGAGGATGATCGACAGCGTCGAGAACACGTACGACACCGCGTCAACGAGGAACGGGAGCGCGCGGCCGACGGCGAAGAGCGCGCCGCCGAGCGGCGGCCCGGCGAGACGCACCGTCGCCGCGCGCCCCTGGGTGACGCTCGCCGCCGCTGCGAGCTGTGAACGAGGCACGATCGACCGGAACGCGCCGCTCTGAGCGGCCTGGAAGAAGACGCCTGCCATGCTGTCGACGAACGCGACCGCAACGATGTGCCAGAACGTCAGCCGGTGCGTGAGGATCGCGACGGCGAGCAGGCCGACGGCCGATGCGCTGACGCACGTCGGCCGCGATCATCGTGCGCTTCCGGTCGAAGCGGTCGGCCACCATCCCGGCAGGGAGGCTGACGGCGACGAGCGGGGCGAACTCCGCTGCCTGCACGATTCCTGCCCTCGCCGGCGATCCGGTGACGGCGAGCACGAGCAGCGGGAACGCGATGCGCGAGACGCTGGCGCCTGCCGTCGAGAGCAGCTGCCCGGCCTGGAGCAGCACGAAGTCGCGATTCCGCCGCAGCGGCGTGTCGCTCATGTTCCTGCAGGCTCGAGCTCGGAGAGGCTCGGCGCGTTCCGGATCGCGCGGTTCGTCGTCCCGAGAACTGCGAGCGCGAGCAGGATTCCCGCGAAGACGGCGACGGTCACGCGTGCGCACAGCGAGGCGAGCATCAGACCGGCGAGGAGCGGCCCGAGCGGCGCGCCGCTCAGCGCGATCGTGCGGGCGACGCTGTTGACTCGGCCCGTGAGGCGGTCGGGTACGACAGCGACGCGGTAGCCAATCACTGTCGCGTTCGCGGTCGGAAGGAACAGCGCCATCGGGAGGGCGCCTATGAGGAGGACGTAGACGCTCGGCTTCGCGATGAACGCGGCGATCCCGAGCTGGAACCAGAAGCTGCAGATCACGATCTGCTTCATCGAGAGCAACCGCTGCAGGCGCGGTGAGGCCATCGATCCGAGCAGCGAGCAGACGCCGAACACCGCGATCAGCGCGCCGATCTCGCCGCTCGAGAGCCCTTGCCGGCTGCCGACGACGATCAGGATCAGGAACAGGCCCTCATAGACCAGATTCGTGCTGCCCGACCTGGAGGAGGATGAAGTTGCGGTTCTTACGGAGCGGGACCGAGGTCGCTGCAGTGTCGCTCACGCCAGCGCGGGCTCAGCCTCGATCGCTTCGTCGCGGCGAGTGAGCAGGTACGCGGCGGCGAGCACGAAGACGACGGCCATTGCCACGATCTCGACGCGGTAGTCGACGAAGGTGATTAGCGCCGCGCCGGCGGCGATGGAGATCGTCTGGGGCACGCTGAACAGCATGTTCGCAGCTGCGGACACCCGGCCTTGCACATGGCTCGGGCTGCGCCGCTGGTAGGCGGTCGCGAGGGCGACGATCGCCCAGACGATGCCGAGCCCGGCGACTGCGGTCGCGGCGAGGACGGCGGGTTCGTTCGGAACCAGCCAGAATGCGTCGCCGACGCCGAAGAGCGCAATCCCGACTCCGGCGACCCTGAGGTCGCCGACGCGCCGCATGAGCCGCGCGGCGGTGATGCCGCCCAGGATCGCTCCAATCCCCTGGAAGGTCGCGATGACGCCGATGAACGACGGTCCGCGGTGGAGACCGTCGCTCGTGATCGCAAAGATGAGCGTCTCGCTGAACCCCGCGACGAGGAGCGCCATGCCGATGCCGATCGTCAGCTGGCGCAGCACCAGCGTTGCCCAGATGTGGTGATCCCAGCCGAGATCTCGCGCAGGAAGTGGTGCTCCTTGCGTGCCGTCTCCGGCTCGTCGAACTTCAGCGCGACGAGTGTCGCCGCCGAGAGGAGAAAGCTCGCGGCATCGACGACGGCGACGACCGGTCCCCCGAATGCCGCAAAGATGCCGGCGCCTGCGAGCGGCGCCACGAGCCGCAACCCTTCGCGAATCGACTGGAAGGCG
>WNGE01000959.1_pt1 | contig 37496 bp, 32 predicted proteins | sample 5400651 | NCBI WGS metagenome assembly WNGE01 (sample SAMN13153370, study PRJNA577476) | soil metagenome | isolation source: 60 cm soil or saprolite under grassland replicate 2 | place: USA:California | collected 2016-06-15
CAGCCGCTGATCTCCGCGGGGAGCTACGGTTCCTACCGCGAGTTGGCGCGGCCGCGGAGCGCCGCGTTCACGCGCTACGGCGTAGACAACGGCTCGACCATCAGCTACGTCGATTCCACCAAGTCGTACGACGTCGATCCCGACGGCGCAGGGCCGGCGCAGCCGTTTTCCTTCGGTAAGCCCGACTTCAACTTCAAATCGCTGCGCGGCAATGCCGTGCTCCGCTGGGAATACATGCCGGGGTCGACGCTGTACTTCGTGTGGACCCAGAGCCGGTCGGATTTCGAAGATGTGGGCGACTTCCGGTTTGGTTCGTCCGTCGGGCGGATGTTCCGGGCGCCGGCGGAGAACATCTTCATGATCAAGGCGACGTATTGGTGGAATCCGTGACCGTCGGATAAAACAATGGATCCGTTCGCGACGCATGGTAGGGGCACGACATGTCGTGCCCCTACGTGCGTTTTGGGCTGCGTTTGTTCCACCGCTCAGGATTTGTGACGATGTATCGACGAATTGCATAGAGATCGCCATCATTGCGAATAACGTGTTCGTAATAATTCCGTTGCCAGACGCGGCCCGTCATTCCGTTGTCCTTCATGTACCGGGTGACGGCAGATTTGAATGTTCCAACGATCGTTGCGAGCGAACCGCGAATTCCGCGACCGAACGTGCGACGTACGCTGTCGTGTGTATGTAGGGGCACGACATGTCGTGCCCCTACATTGTCCGTGCCATTCGACATCGGACCGACGGGACCAGAATCTGCGTCGCGATTCTGAATCACGATAATGCCATGAACGTGATCAGGCATGATGACGAAGCGATCGAGAGATACTTGAGGGAAATGACGAGGAATGGCGTACCAACAATCGCGCGCCCACGTACCTGCGTCGCTCAACCGGACATGCGCGTTAACAATCGAACCGAATAGCGGAGTTCGGGCGTGAGTGCAGATGGTGACGAAATACGCACCGTCACGGCGATAGTCATACTCCCACAGGCGAACGGAGCGACGGCGGCAACGAGCGAGGCGCATGTCGACACGCATCCGCGAGAAATACTCATGCCACCCCGTAGCGCCGGTACCAAAGCCACGCGCTATGAACCATCAAACTGCGGCAGCGTTACAACCCCTCTTGGGGCGGCCTCGGCGGTACCGGCACAAAATGGTTAAGCGGTCCATGCCCGCGCCCGAGACCGGGCGCCGCGGCGATCGCGCGATGGACGAAGTCGAGCCCGTCGGCCACGGCCTCCTCGAGCGGCCGGCCGAGTGCGAGACCTGCGGTGATCGCGGCCGACAGCGTGCAGCCGGTCCCGTGCGTCGACGTCGTGTCGATCCGCTCGTGCGTGAACCGGCGTACCGACCCTTCGAGCACCAGCACGTCCACGAGCGTCGGCGCGTTCGCGAGATGCCCGCCCTTGACCAGTGCGGCGCGCGCACCCATGCCGACGAGCGCGCGGCCCGCCTGCTCCATCTGATCCGGTGTCCGCACGTCGGTGCCGACCAGGATCTCCGCTTCGTTCAGATTCGGCGTCACCAACATCGCGAGCGGGACGAGCCGACGCGCGATTTGTAGGGGCACAACATGTTGTGCCCCTACCGGATCTTCCATCAACATGTCGCCCGACGTTGCCACCATCACCGGGTCGAGCACGTAGGTCGTCAGACGATGATGACCGATGCGCTCCGCAACCGTTTCCACGATTTCTCTGGAGCCCAGCATCCCGCTCTTGATCGCGGTGGGCCGCAGGTCCTCGGCCAGTGCATCGATCTGTTTCGCCACGAGCGCGGCGGGCAGCGCCTGCCAGGCGGACACGCCGAGCGTGTTTTGCGCCGTGACCGCAGTGATCGCGCTCGTTCCGAAGACGCCGAACTGATGGAACGTCTTCAGGTCCGCTTGAATACCCGCGGCGCCTCCGGAATCCGATCCGGCGATGGTCAGGGCTATCCTCATGAATGGGCCCAAGTCATCTTTGGGGCACACGTGACCAGCACGAGAGGGCACATCCGCAGTAATCTGCAGTCTACCGTGCGCGATCTTCAACGCCGTAAGGCGCGAGGCCGCCGCGGCCTCGCCGTCGTGGAAGGCGTGCGGCTCGTCGAGGAAGCGCTGGCGGCGGGCCTCGAGTTCAAGGGCGCCCTGGTGTCCCCGGATCTGGCCCGGACGACGCGCGGCCAGGCGCTGACCGCCGAGCTGGCGAGCCATGCGGTTGCGGTCGAGGAAGTCGGCGCACGCGCGTTCGGCGACCTCGCGGGTACCGAGACGCCGCAAGGCATTCTGGCGATCGTGCAGCCGCGGACCTGGGCGCTGAGCGATATTGCCGGCGGACCGTTGCTCGTCGTCGACGGCGTGCAGGATCCCGGCAACGTCGGCACACTGATCCGCACGGCGCACGCGCTCGGGGCGGCGGCGAGCCTGTTGCTCCGCGGCAGCGCGGACCCGATGAATCCGAAAGCACTGCGGGCGGCGATGGGCGCGACCTTCCGGCATCCCGTTGTCCAGCTCGATGATGGACCGTTTATTGCCTGGGCACGGGACCACGATATGACGCTCTGGGCGTCCGCGGCGGATGGTGTGCCGCTCGCGCGTGCACTCGATTCACGGGAATCACGCAAGGAGCTCATTGCGGTGATCGTAGGCAACGAGGGAGCGGGGATCCGGCCACAGCTCAACGCCATCGCGGCGCAGCGTGTCGCGATTCCGCTGGCGGGCGGCGCCGAGTCGCTCAACGTGGCCGTCGCGGCCGGCATCCTGCTGTACGAGGTGCTGCGTGGACACTGACATCGTCATCGTCATCGGCGCGGCCCTGCTCGGTCTCTGCTTCGGGAGCTTCCTCAACGTCTGTATCCTGCGGCTGCCGCGCGATCAATCGCTGCTGCGGCCGCGCTCGACCTGCCCCAACTGCAAACAGCCGATCGCCTGGCGCGACAACATTCCCCTCTTCTCCTGGTTGTGGCTGCGCGGCAAATGCCGCTGGTGTCACACGCCGATCTCGAAACAGTACCCGCTGATCGAGGCGCTCGTCGGTGTGTTGTTCGGCGTGTCGGTCCTCGCCTATGGCACCACGCTGCACGCCGTCGCCGCCGCGCTGTTCGGCACGATTCTGCTCGGCATCGCGATCACCGACGCGCGCCACTACATCATTCCCGATGAGTTCACCTGGGGCGGCCTCGTCATCGGGCTGCTCGTCGCGCTCGGCGGCGGCGTGCACGGGTTCCTCATGGCGCTGCTCGGCGCCGCGGTCGGATTCGTCCTGCTCTGGCTGGTCGGGATGGCGGGGACGTGGGTCTTCAAAGAGGACGCGATGGGCGGCGGCGATGTCAAAATGATGGCCATGGTCGGCAGCTTCGTCGGGTGGCAGGGTGTGCTGCTGACCGTGTTCGCCGGCGCGGCGCTTGGCTCGCTGATCTTCGTTCCATTATCTATCAAGAAGAAGCGACTCGTGCCGTTCGGGGTATTCCTCGCGGTAGGCGCGGCGGTGGCCTTCGTGTTCGGCGCCGCGATCGTTTCCTGGTACGGGCACTTTCTCAGAGGCGACTGACGGCGGTGGGTAATCCCTTCGAAGGGTTTTTCGATTCGGGCGACGTGCTCGAGCGCGTCGGCATGGATCTCACCGCGCAGGCGCGCCGCGGTGACCTCGAGCCGGTCCGCTGCCGCGACGCCGAAATCGCCCGCGTCGTCGACATCCTGCTGCGCCAGGGGAAGAACAACGCCGCGCTCGTCGGCAAGGCCGGCGTCGGCAAGACGGCGATCGTGGAGGGCCTGGCACAACGCATTGCGGCCGGCAACGTGCCCCCCGCGCTCAAGGACGCCCGCATTCTCGGCCTGGATCACGTCTCGATGCTGGCCGGCACCTCCTTCCGCGGCCAGTACGAGGACCGCATCCGGCGTTTGGTACAGGCGCTCCAGGCCGATCGCAATCTCATCCTGTTCGTGGACGAGCTGCACAACCTCATCGGGCAGGGAACGGCGATGGGCGCAGCGATGGACGCCGCCAACATGCTCAAACCAGCGCTGGTTCGCGGCGACATCCGGGTCATTGGCGCGACGACCGGCGAAGAATACGCCAAGTGGATCAAGACCGACCCCGCGCTCGAGCGCCGCTTCCAGCCCGTTACGATCGAGGAGCTGGATGCGATCCAGACATGGGAAGTGCTCGTCGCGCGCCGGCCCCGCCTCGAGCGTCATCACGCCGTCGCGATTGCCGACGACGCGCTCAAGGCCGCGATCGTGCTCACGGACCGCTTCGTGACCGACCGCGCGCGGCCGGACAAGGCGATCGACGTGCTGGACGAGGCGTGCGCCCACGCGCAGGCCATGGCCCAGGTCTCGCCGGAGCTCGACAAGCTGATTCGCGACCGCAAGAAGGTCGAAGCCATGATCCGCCGCGGCCTGACGGAAGAACAAGAAGAAGGAGGACCGGCCCCGGACGAGCCGATGCCCGATCTGGCGACTGTCCTGCAAAGATTCGGTGAAGAGATTGAGGACCTACTTGGGGGCGGCGAAGGGCGGCGAAGGGCGGCGAAAGAGGCGGCGGCGCAAGAACCAACGCCGCCCCCCGCCGCCGCATCACCTCGCCGCCCGACGTTAGAGGATCAGCGCATCGATCTCGACCGCCGCCTGCGGGCCGAGCTCGAGCGCCAGGGTCTGGTGGTGACGGGCAAGGAAATCGCGCGCGTCGTCGGCATGGCGGCAGGGAAAGGGATCGAGTGGGCCGGCTGATTCAGCTGGGCGGCCTGGTCGTGGTAGTGCTGGGTCTGGGAGCGGAGTGGGGGTGCCGCGAGCGCGCCCAGGCGGTGCAGGGCGAGGCCGATCTCAAAGATCTGGTACAACGCATGATGCCCCGTGTCGCGCAGGCGACCGGCCTCGCGTTCAAACGTGAGCCCGTGGTGCTGCGCCGCAGCCGGGCGCAGGTTCGCGATTACGTCATTCACAAATTCGACGAGGATCTGCCACCCGCTGAGCTCGCCGGCTCTCAGTCGGCGCTGCGGCTGTTCGGTCTGATTCCCGATTCGCTCGAGCTGCGGCCGACGATGATCGACCTCCTCACCGAGCAAATTGCGGGCTACTACGACCCGGACTCGAACGCCCTGTACATCCCCGCCGACATTGGGCCGACGCAGCTGCGGATCGTCGTCTCGCACGAGCTGGTGCATGCCTTGCAAGACCAGTACGTCCATCTGGATTCGATCATCACCCAACGCCACGCCAACGATCGCCGTTCGGCGGCCCAGGCGATTCTGGAGGGGCAGGCCACCGTCGCACAAATCCCCGTGCTGATGCCGGAGCAAAACCCGGACACTTTCCCGCTCGGCTGGTTCTGGAAGCAGCGAGCGGCGATGGCCGCCCAGCAGGCGCAGATGAAAGAGTTCGCGCGCGCGCCGCTGTGGCTCCGCGAGGGTCTGGTCTTTCCTTACCTCGGCGGAGCCGATTTTATGGTCTGGTTTCGGCGCAGGTACTTCGGTCGCTCCGTCCTGGATTCCATGCCGCGCTCGACCGAGCAGATCCTCCACCCCGAGCGCTACCAGGCACACGACGAGCCGACCGACGTGAGTTTCGTGCCGGGTGAAGCGGATACCGTGCGGTGGGAAGACAACCTTGGGGAGTTTGAAACGCGGCTGCTGTTTCAACAACTGCTGGGCGATGAGGGCGAAGCAACCACGCTCGCGACGGGATGGGACGGCGACCGCTATCAGGTGCTGGGGCCGAATAGTGATGCGCTCGTCTGGTACAGCGTGTGGGATGATGCGGGCGCGGCCGCGCGATTCGCCACGGGGTTGCAGCGCGCCTGGGTGAAACGACGGGCCAACGGGCCGGCGGGTCGACGGTCGGAAATAAAGCAGCTCACCCTCGACGGCCGTTCCGTTGTTCGATTGGTGGACGCGCCGGCGGACTGGAAAGGGTGGCGCGCGATCCCGACGGTACGCCTCAGAGGAGGCGCGTGATCGTATAGATCAGCAGGCCGACCAGCCCGCCGACAAGCGTCCCGTTGATGCGCACAAACTGCAGATCTCTACCTACCGCCAGCTCGAAGCGCCGCGAGGTCGCCGCAGGATCCCAGCTCGCCACCGTCTGGGCAATCAGGTCGCCGATCTCGTGCCGATACTTCTCGACGACGCCCGCCGTCAGGTCGATCAGCAGGTCGTCGATCTCGGCGAGGAGTGTGGGGTTCGAGAGCAGCGCGACGCCGAACTCGGCGAGACCACTGTCGAGAGGATTCGGACCGCTTTCCGCGGGGGCTGCACCGTCAGCGCTTGCGGCGTATTTGCGCACCGCCTGACGCACGCCGTCCCACAACTTCCGCGCCAGCTCGTCGGTCTGCGCTCCCATGAGCCACTCTTCCTTCAATGCCTCGGCGCGAGCGATGACCTCGGGTGAATGCTGCAAGCGCTCGATGAAGTCCCCAATCGCGTCGGCGAATGCGGTGCGCAGCGGATGCGCCGAGTCCCTCACCATGTCTTGCAGCAGCCGCTCGACCGCTTCGATGATCTTCTGATAGATCTTGTCGTCGACGACCGGCGGGACCCACCACGGCGTCTCGGCACGGACGCGCTCGCGGATCAGCTCGCGGTTGTTCCTGACCGCTTCCGCCGCAAGTTTCACTGTTGCGTTCAGGAGCTCTTCCTGGCGATTGTCGCCGAGCGCCAACGCCAGCGTCTTGCCAAGCGCGGGCGCCACGCGAAACGTGCGGACGCGGTTCCGGACGACCTGACTCACCAGGTCCTGGAGCTCGTTGGGGGGGAGTCCGTCCAGCGTTTTCACGAGACTGCTGGCGAATTGCCGGGAGATCTGGCGTGCGTGCTCGCGGTCGGCGAGCCACCCGGCCGCGCGCTCGGCGGGATGCACGCGGCGCAGGTTCGCCGCGATCACCTCGCGCGACAGGAAGTGGTTCTGCACGAAGTTGCCGAGGATCTGCCCGATGCGCTCTTTGCGCGTGGCGACGATGGCGGTGTGCGGGATCGGCAGGCCGAGCGGATGCCGGAACAGCGCCGTGACCGCGAACCAGTCGGCCAGGCCGCCCACGAGGGACGCTTCGGCGGTCGCCCGCACGTAGCCGAGCCAGGGGTAGAGCGGCTCGTAGATGCTTGCCGCGACGAATACGAGCAACGCGACCCCCAGTAACGCGGTCGCCCGCCGCTTCATGGCTTTCAAGCGGGCTTCCCGCTCGGCGTCGTCCGGCCGCCCCCACTGCGGGATGACCTGCGGCGGGGCCTGCTGCGGGGGGACCTGCTGCGTCTGTGGCGTCGGCTGCGTCTCGCGGATCTGGCCCGTCATAGATGCCAAGATAAGACCCCCACTTGGTGAAAGGGTACTCGCCATTTAGCTTGCTACGCTTATGTTTACGGCCCTTTCCGAGCAGCTGACCGGAGTACTGAACCGGCTCAGGGGTCGCGGGGTGCTCTCGGAAAGCGACGTGACCGACGCGCTGCGCGAAATCCGCCGCTATCTGCTCGAGGCGGATGTCAGTTTCGAGGTCACGCGCGGGTTCGTCGAGCGAGTCCGCGAGCGGGCCGTGGGGACGCTGCAGGTCAAAGCCGTCAGTCCCGGCCAGCACGTCGTCAAGCTGGTGCATGACGAGATTGCGACGCTGCTCGGCGGCACAAAGGCCGGCCTCGAATTCGCCTCCGTTGGTCCGACGGTCATTCTCCTCGTCGGGTTACAGGGATCGGGGAAAACCACTACCGCGGCCAAACTCGCGCGGCGGCTGAAGCTCGAGCAAAAGGCGCCGGCGCTGGTTGCCGCCGACATCTATCGGCCGGCCGCGGCCGAACAGCTGCAGCAGCTGGGTGCGCAGGTTGGAGTGCCGGTGTTTGGCGTCGGGGTAGGGGCGCAGCATGCTGCGCCCGTACAAGCGCTGGTGCAGGATGCCTTGCGCGAGGCGGAATCGGTACGCGCCCGGACGGTGATCGTCGATACCGCCGGCCGCCTGCAGATCGACGCCGAGATGATGGACGAGTTGAAGGCGCTGAAGGCGGCTGTCGGGCCGAAGGAAGTGTTGCTCGTCGCCGATGGGATGACGGGGCAGGACGCGGTGAAAATCGCGCGCGGGTTCCACGAGGGCGTCGGACTCACGGGCGTGATTCTGACGAAGCTCGATGGTGACGCCCGCGGCGGCGCGGCCCTCTCGATTCACGGTGTGACGGGCGTGCCGATCAAATACGTCGGTGTGGGCGAGAAGACCGACGCGCTGGAGCTGTTCGATCCGGTCCGCATGGCGGGGCGGATCCTGGGACAGGGCGACGTGGTCGCGCTGGTCGAGAAGGCCGTCGCCAATGTCGATGCCGAAGCGGCGAAGCGCCTCGAGCAAAAAGTCCGGTCCAAGAAAGGCATGGACCTGCAGGATTTTCTGGTCGCGTTGAAGCAGATGCAGCAGATGGGTCCGCTCACGCAGGTGCTGGGCTTGTTGCCGGGGATCAACGCCAAGGCGCTGCAGGGCGTGTCGCTGGACGACAAGCGCCTCAAGCATGTCGAGGCGATCGTGCTCTCGATGACGCCCGAGGAGCGGGGCGATCCTGGCGTGCTGAGCGGGTCGCGGAAGCAACGGATCGCAAAAGGGTCCGGCCGAACCGTGCAGGAAGTGAATCGCTTGCTGGAACAGTTCCAGCAGATGCGCAAAATGAGCAAGTTCATGAAAAGGATGTAGGGCAATGGCAACTCGAATTCGGCTGCGCCGGGTAGGGCGGAAGGGTCAGGCCTATTTCCGCATCGTGATCGCGGACTCGAAGTCGCCCCGCGACGGGCGCTTTGTGGCGGCGATCGGCAATTACAACCCCAAGGCCAATCCGGCGGTGATCGACGTGGACGCCGAGCAGGCGCGCGCCTGGATCGCGAAGGGCGCGATGCCCACCGATACGGTGCGTTCGCTGCTCAAGAAGGCCGGCGTATTGGGCACATCGGCAGCTCCAGCGGCTCCTCCCCCGTCCGCCGCGTAGTCGGGCGGCTGCGCAAGCCGCACGGCCAGCAGGGCGAGGTGGCGGTGATTCCCCTCGTCGAGAATCCCGGGACGGTGTTCGTGCCGAAAGCGCGACTCTACGTCCTGAACGAAGCGCGTGCGGTGCTGGCCGGTCCGCTGGTCGTGACTCGGCGCCGCTCGTACCACCGCGAGTGGCTGCTTGGGTTCGAAGGGGTGACGTCGCGCGCGGCCGTCGAGGGGTGGCGTGACCAGTTCGTCGCGGTGGATGAGTAGCGATGCTCCGTATCACCGTGGTGACGCTGTTTCCGGACTGGTTCACCGCGCCGCTTGGCTCGAGCATTCTGGGGCGCGCCCAGGCAGCGGGGTTGGTGGAGTACCGCGTCGTGCAGCTGCGCGATTACACGCACGACAAGCACCATACCGTGGACGACGCGCCGTACGGCGGCGGGGCGGGGATGGTGCTGAAGGTGGAGCCGTTTGTCGAGGCGGTGGAGGGTTTGAAGGTGGATGGTCCCATCGTTCTGCTGTCGGCTCGTGGGAAGCTCTTTTCGCACGACACCGCGGTACGGTTTGCGGTGGGCAGGGAGTTGACGCTGCTCTGCGGGCATTACAAGGACGTCGATCAGCGCGTTGCTGACGTCCTGGGCGCGGAAGAGATTTCGATCGGCGATTTTGTGTTGTCGGGTGGTGAGCCGGCGGCCCTTGCCGTGGTGGACGCAGTCGTCCGGCTGCTGCCCGGCGCGCTGGGTGATCATGAGTCGGCGTCGAGCGATTCGCATTATGAAGGATTATTGGCGCCGCCCAGCTATACGCGGCCGCCCAGCTATCGCGGGCTCGACGTCCCGGACGTATTGTTGAGTGGCGACCACGACAAGATTGCGGCATGGCGCGCGGCACAGGCCAGGCGCCTCACGAAAGAACGCAGACCAGATCTTTGGTTGAAACACGGGGAATAGGTTATGGAAAAGCTGAGAGCGGTCGAGCGCGAAGGCCTGAAGACGGACATCCCGGCCTTTGCACCTGGCGACACGGTGCGCGTGATGGTGCGCGTGCGCGAAGGTGAGAAAGAGCGGCTGCAGGCGTTCGAGGGCATCTGCATCGCCCGGCGCGGCGGCGGCATCAACGAGACCTTTACCGTCCGCAAGATTTCGGCGGGCGTCGGCGTCGAGCGCATCTTCCCGCTCCATGCGCCCTTGATCGCCGAGATCGGACTCCTGCGCAAAGGCCGCGTGCGGCGCGCCAAGCTGTATTTCCTCAGGCGGCTTGCGGGTAAGGCTGCACGGATTCGCGAGAAGCGCGGGATCACCGTCCCGACCGCCGGCACCGCCGAACAGGAGCCGCCGCAGACGTGAAGCACCGCCGCCCGTCGTTGCAACGCGAGGCGGCATTGTGGAGCGACGGCAGGCTTAGCGTCGCCGGCATCGATGAAGTCGGCCGCGGTCCCCTGGCTGGTCCAGTGGTGGCCGCGGCCGTCGTCTTTCCGATGGGTGCCAAGCCGATTCGCGGCCTGGACGACTCGAAGGTGCTCAGCGCGCTGCAGCGCGACAAGTTCGCGGCCAAGATTCGGGAGCGCGCCTTCGCCATCGCCGTGGGCGCGGCCAGCGTACGGGAGATCGACCGGCTCAACATCCGGCGGGCGTCGATTCTTGCGATGGCGCGCGCGCTCCGGAGGCTGGGCTTCGTGCCCGCGCACGTGCTGGTCGACGGTCTGCCGTGCCCGGAGCTCGGCTGCCCGCATGAAGCCATCGTGGACGGCGACGCACGCTGCCATTCGATCGCGGCCGCCTCGATCATCGCGAAAGTGCTGCGCGATTACCTGATGGATCGGCTCGCCGCCCGCCACCCCGGCTATTGTTGGGAAACCAATAAGGGCTACGCGACGCCCGAGCATCTCGACGCGATCCAGCGGCTCGGTCCCACCCGGCATCACCGGTACAGCTTCGAGCCGGTCGCACAAATCGAGCTGCTATCGGTTCCGGCTACGGCGTAATCCTTTCACAAACTCCGGCAGCGGCCTGGTGTTGAGGATGTCGGTCGCGGTCAATCCCGCGCGTCGCGCCACCGCGACGGCGAACCGCATGAAGCCCAGCTCCCGCTGGTTGTGGGCGTCGGTCGAGAGCACGAACCGCACGCCGTGCGCTTTGGCGGCGGCCGCCAGCGTGTCTGGCAGGTCCATCCGTTCGCTGCCGTTGATCTCGAGCAGGCACTTGGCGTTCGCCGCGGCCTTCGCGACGACGTCGAAGTCGAGCGGGTAGGAAGGGCGGAGGGGCACGATCCGCCCGGTGGGGTGCCCGATCGCATCCACCCACCGGTTGTCGATCGCGGCGAGCAAGCGGTCCGTGAGCTGGCGCTCGCTCTGTTTCAGGCCGTAATGAATCGTCGCCACCACGTAGTCGGCGTCCGCGAGCACCTCGTCGGAGAGATCGAGCTTCCCGTTTTCCAGGATGTCCATTTCGACGCTCTTCAGGACGCGGAAGCTCCGGAGCCGCTCGTTGAGGCGATCGATGGCTTTCCATTGGGCGCGGAGCTCAGCCGGGGTTTGGCCGGCCATCGACATGCGTGGGGAATGATCGGTGATGGCGATGTAGGCGTAGCCCGTGGCGCGCGCCGCCTCGACCATCTCAGCCAGCGATGCCTTCCCGTCGCTCGCGTCGGTGTGCATCTGCAGATCGCCGCGGATCTCCTCGAGCGTCACGAGCGCGGGAAGCGTGTGCGCTTTCGCCAGCGCGATCTCGTCGCGACCCTCGCGCAGCTCGGGTGGGATCCAGTCGAGCCCGAGCGCGCCGTACACGTCGGCTTCGGTTCGGCCCGCAATGCTCTTGGATCCGCGATACAATCCATACTCGTTCAACTTGAGCTTCTTGGCCTGGGCGATCTTGCGCAGCTCGATGTTGTGGGCCTGCGAGCCGGTGAAGTACTGCATCGCGGCGCCAAAGGCGGCGGGTGCGACGACGCGCAGGTCGACCTGCAGCCCGCTGGAGAGCCGTACGGTCGACCGGGTGTCGCCGTGCGACGCGACTTCTTTCACCTCCCCGAACTTCGTGAACCGCTGGATCACCGCCGCCGCCGCCGCGGCGTTTCTGCAGCTCACCACGATGTCGAGATCGCCGATCGTTTCACGGCGGCGCCGGAAGCTGCCGGCGACGTCGATCGCGTCGATGCCGCCGCCGGCTTTGAGATACTCCACGATCGCCCGCGCGTACTGCTCGGCTTCGTGCAGCACCATCCGTTTCTGCGCGCCCACGGCGGCGCCGGAAACGCCCTCCCGGATTTTGTCGAGCAGTTTGGGGCCGAATCCCTGCAGCTTGGCGATCGTGCCCTGTTCGAGCGCGTCCTTGAGGTCGGCCACGCTGTTCACCTTGAGCTTCTCGTGGAAGAGCTTGACCCGCTTGGGACCGAGACCCGGGATGCGCAGCAGGTCGAGCAGCCCCGGCGGAATCGTGGCGACGAGCTGTTGGCGTTGGGGCAGGGTGCCCGTCGCGACGAGCGCCGTGATCTCCTTCGCGATGCCGCCGCCGATCCCCGGCAAGTCCGTCAGGTCGAATGCCCCACCCGACACGAGCTCCGCAATCGGATCGGCGTGATCGGCGACGGTGCGCGCCGCATTGCGATAGGCGCGCACCTTGAACGGATTGCCCGCCGAGATTTCCAACAGGTCGGCGACGTCGCTGAGGAGACGGGCGATTTCGGCGTTCTGCATGTTATTAAATCGACGGTAAGGGACGGTAAAAAAACGACGGTAAGGGACGGTAAGGGTAAACGAAACCTATCAGGTTTCGCTCACCTTTACCGTCTCTTACCGTCCCTTACCGTCCCTTACCGTCCTTTTTTCTCTTCTTGCCATCCGTCCATCCGAGTGGTACCCTAGCCGCTCCAAGGAACTCCCCACCCCGTTCGGAGGCCGAAGCATGGTGCGCAAGCTCCTCGGGCCGGTGGTATTGGCTCTCGCGTTCCCCGTTGTGCTGGCGGCACAGTCGCAGGCAACCACCGGCGTCATTCGCGGCACGGTCACCGACCCGTCTGGGGCAAGCGTCGTCGGTGCCACGGTCGTCCTGCGTGAAACGCAGACCGGCTTCCAACGCCAGGTCACGAGCAACGAGCGGGGCATCTTCGTCGCCTCCCTCATGCCGCTCGGGACCTACGACGTCACGGCACGGGCGGTCGGCTTCAGCGAGGCCCGGCGCACCGGCGTGCGGCTGGGCCTTGGTGAGACCGTGAATCTCAACCTGGCGCTCGCGGCCGTGCAGCTGCAGGCCGTCGTGGTCGAGGCGACCCAGCCGGTCGTCGAGGCGACCAAGATCGAGAGCTCGACGCGCCTGCCGGAAGCGGCGGTGTCACGCCTTCCGAACAACGGCCGCAACTACCTGAACCTGACGTTGCTTACGCCGCACGTGGCGATCGTGCAGGGTCCGGACGGGGACGAGTTGTCGATCGGTGGACAGAAGGGCATTCACAACAACGTGATGGTGGACGGGGCCGACTTCAACAATCCGTTCTTCGGGGAGCAGCGCGGTGGTCAGCGGCCGCCGTTCACATTCAATCTTGACGCGGTGCAAGAAATCGTCGTGACCTCGGCGGGGGCGAGCGCCGAGTTTGGGCGCTCCTCGGGCGGCTTCGTGAACGTCGTGACGAAGTCGGGAACGAATGAGCTGCACGGCTCCCTGCACTATTATGGAAAGGACGGGGCGCTGTCTGGCGTCGCACATCACGGCACCGAAAAGCTCTCACCCGATTTCACACAGCACCAGTTCGGCTTTACGCTGGGTGGGCCGATCAAGCGCGATCGCGCCTTTTTCTTCCTGGCCTACGACCAGCAGATCTACGACGAGACGAAGCAGACCGATCCGAACCGAATCGATCCGTTACTGCGGGCCTGGATGGATACGGCCTACGGCGGTGCCCTGCAGAATGACTACGGCCCGATTGCGCGCACCAACGATGCACGCGCACTGATGGCCAAGTTCGATTTCCATCTCTCCGCCAAGCATACGGCGTCGCTCAAGTACAACTACACATGGTCGGAGCAGGCCAACGGGACCTTCGACGTCGACAGTTGGGCGCGGAGCGCCAATGGCCTGGAGCAGGATCACTCCAACGCCGTCAACGGCAGCCTGAGCTCGTTTCTGACGCCGCGCATCGCCAATGAGTTCCGTTTCCAGTACTCGCGCGAGGACCGGCCACGCCCCTATGACGGCCCACGGAGCGCGGCGCTCGGGGCTAATCGCGTCGACGCGGGCGCGCGGCCGTTCCCGGACATCGCCATCGGGCCCGATTTCCGATTGGGCTTACCGTTCTTCCTGCCTATCTCCTACTACGACACGCGGGTGCAGCTGCTCGACAATATCTCGTATCAAACCGGTGCCCACCTCTTCAAGCTGGGGGCCGAGTACAACAAGGTGCACTCCATACAAACGTTCATCGGTTTTGCCAACTCGCGCTACATCTTCGCCAACGTGCCGAGCTTCCTTGCGTTCGCCGCCTCGGGCGATGCCAGTGGTGTGCTGCTCTATCTGCAGCAGGCCGGAGTCGGCAGGTCAGTGCAGGCGTCGGGGACACAGAACATCCCGCAGACCGAATACGCCCTCTTTCTCCAGGACACATGGCAACCCAACTCCCGCTGGACCTTCAACTACGGCCTGCGGTGGGAAGCGCAGATCGAGGCCGATCCCATCACGCCGCCGTCCCAGGTCTTTTTCGCGCCTTTCATTGGCCAGACCAGGACCGTTGGCGCCGTGACCAGCGTGTTCCCATCCGACGGCACGATCCCGTCGGACAAGAAGATGTTTCAGCCGCGGTTCGGGTTTGCGTACGATCCGAGTGGTGACGGCCGGCGCGTGCTGCGCGGGAGCGCGGGTATCTACTACGCGCGTATTCCGGGGCTGAATCTCGCCTCCACCCGCAGCACGAACGGGTCGGTCGGGATGAGCTATTTCCACGCCAGCTTCTTCCCCCCGGTACCGGCATTCGATGCGCAGCTTCCGGACAATGTCGCGCCCAGTGCCGTGGATCATCCGAACGTGTTTGTGTTCGACAAGAACTTCCAGAACCCGCGGACGCTGAGCGCCAGTATCGGTTACGAGTGGCAGGTCGGCAATGATCTCGGGGCTTCGATCAGTTATGAGCACTCGCGGACGGTTCACTTGACCAGGTTCGTGGACCGGAATGACGCGGTGTTCGGATCTCCCTGGAGCTCGGCGCTCACCGGTGCGGGGGACCCCAACGGCGTCGGGACGCTGACGACCGTGGAGTCGACCGCCAAATCGAATTACAACGGCGTCACCATCGGCGTGAAACGCGTCCGTGACCCGAATTTCCAGTTCCAGGTCAACTACACGCTGTCGTTCGATAAGGCGGATGACGACAACGAGCGCGACCCGTTCACCTTCCGCTACGTGAGAGCCGACAATCTCGCGCCGGAGTACAACTGGAGCGATCGCGATCAGCGGCACCGTTTCAATGGCTGGTTCATGAAGCACATTGGGGGCGGTCTGTTCCTGGACAGCCGGCTGAGCATTTACTCGGCCCAACCCACGTCGGAAAAGTGCGGCGCGAACAACCAGGGCTCGGGGCAGCGCGCGGTCGTGCCAGCCGATCGGGTCTGTCCCAACTTGACGATTCTCCCCCGGAACACGCTCCGCAAAGACAACAGCTATTTCTCGTGGGATCTCGGCCTGACCTGGCCGTTCAACGTCGGCAACGGTCGCGTTGAACTCATTGCTCAGGTGTTCAACGTGCTCGGCAACGAGAACTTCCGCGATCCGACCTACGGCGGTCTACTGTTCAACTTCGACGGCACGCTCCGCAGCGGCCTCGGCGATCCGCAGCAGACACAGCTCGGCGTGCACTGGGTGTTCTGAAAAGCTGACGGTAGATACGACGACGGTAAGAAAAGCGACGGTAGAAAAAGCGACGGTAATCGTACCGTCGTCTCTTCTACCGTCGTTTGTTTTACCGTCGTCTCATCTACCGTCGATTAGCGTACAGTAATCTGCTCCACCATCCCATGCACAAAGTGCGGCTTCCCATCTTTGGCGTCGGGCACGTAGCAGTTCAGGAGATAGTTGCCAGGCGTCAGCGTGATCGTCACCCAGCCGACCTTCCCCGTGTCGAGTCCCGCAAAACCGCCGACCGGCTCCACCGGAGGCATACCACGCATCCCGCCCGCGACCCAGTGCCGGAAGTCGGCGACCGTTTTGCCGGGCGCGAGCCGCTCGATGGTGAGCTCGTGTAATTGCGCCCCGCTGTTCTCCACGCGAATGGTGTGCGTGCCGGCGGTCAGCGGCGTGGAGGTGGTGAAGCTGTAATCGCCGAGTGTGATGGTGACATCAGCCTTGGGCTCGGGCGCGGACACGGCGCCGGCGGGCGCCGCCGTGACGACGAGGCGGCGACTCATGCCCTTCGCCACGTGCAGCGTGCCGTCGGGACTTGGGATGAAGCACAGGATCACGTAGTTCCCGGGTGGCAGGTTCGCGGTGACGATCGAGCTGTCGCCGCTCACGACGACCCCGGCGCCAATCGGGACGGTCAACCACTCGGGCAGCGGCCCCTCCTTCATCATGGCGGCCTCGAGCTCCGCGAACGACTTGCCCGGCCCACCGGCAACGACCGCCTGATGGGGCTCGCGGCCTGGATTCAGCATGCGGAGCGTCGTCAGACCGGCCGGAATCGTGTCGGGCGCGGCGAATGCGTAATCGGTCGCCGTAATCGAGACGACGTTGGGAGCGAGCGGGGCAGCGGGTTTCGGACGGGTACAGCCGGCGATGATGACGAGGAAGCAGCAGGCGCGCCGCAGGGTCACGAAGGTCTCCTAAGGGTGGTGTTGGAGCAGCACGATACCGGAAAAGCGCTTGAATTCCGCGCGCCGTTTCTGTGACGCGAACAGACCGAGCAGCCTCCACACCCACGACATTCTCGGCGCACGCTTGAGCCGCAACGCTTCGTCGAGAATCGCGTGATATTCGGCCTCGCCCCATCCTGTCGGAGCGAAGAACGTCGTCCCTTCCGCTGGGAAGAAAAGCATCGGCGCGTTTCCGGCGCGCAGTTGATTGCCCCAGGTGCGACTGAGAAACTGTTGCAGCGCCGGTGATCCAAGGTCGATCAACCACCAGCGAAAGGCGGGCTGCGCGGCGAGATCGGTCGCGAGCGCGGTGACGTCTTCGGGCGTGAGGTAGACGAGCAGTCCTTCCGCGATCACGAGCGCGCGTTTGGCCTGCGCGCCGACGCGCTGGAACAGTGTGCGCCGCGCCGTCTGATTGGTGAGATCAGCGCGAACGAATTCCACGCGGCAGCGGGGCTGCTCCCCTGCCAGCGCGGCTTCCTTGTAGGAAAGGATTCCTTCGAGGTCCACGTCGATCCAGCGGAGCTGCGCGGGCAGATCCAGACGGTAGGCGCGCGCATCGAGCCCCGCCGCGAGATTGAGGATCGTGTCGACGCCTTCCTGGGTTACGAGACGCATGATGACTTCGTCCATGACGGCGGTGCGGACGATCATCGGCCAGGCCCAGCGCCGGCCCTGGGGCATGGACGCCAGAATCTGCTGGCCGGCCGGGCCCGCGAGCCGCCGCGCGTACGGGTCGTGGAACAAGGCGTCGGGGCGTTCGCTTTCCATCGCGCGGTACATTGCGACCCAACGGGCGGTATCGGAAACGCTGGAAATGGGACTGGAGCTGGAGCCACTCATGCGCGGCAAAACCTAACTCGGGTCACTATCTTTCGGCCACCTGAGGCGGTAGCTCAGTTGGTAGAGCAACGGACTTTTAATCCGTAGGTCCTGGGTTCGATCCCCAGCCGCCTCATTGCTGCGTCGCCCCCCCGGCCCCCCGGTTGTCACCGTAAAGCATCCGAGGCAGATTCCCTCTCATGCCCTCCATCGTGTGGATCGATGGGACGTGGTTCGACCGCAACAAGGCGGTCGTTTCTGTATTCGACCACGGCCTGCTGTATGGTGACGGTGTATTCGAGGGCATCCGTGCGTACGGCGGCCGCGTCTTCCGCCTCGATGCCCACCTCGATCGACTGTATGCATCCGCGAAGGCCATCTGGCTCGAGATCCCCGTCGCGCGGGACGCGATGGCGCGTATGGTCGAGGAAGGGGTCGAGAAGAGCGGCATCAAGGACAACTACATCAGGTTGGTGGTAACCCGCGGAGTCGGCGATCTCGGCCTGGATCCACGCAAATGCGTGAAGCCGACGGTGTTCTGCATCTTCGATACGATCAAGCTGTGGCCGCAGGACCGGTATGAAAAAGGGCTGACCGCGTTGACAGCCGCCACACCGATTCATCACCGCGAAGCCCTCTCTCCGCGTGTCAAGTCGCTGAACTACCTCTCCCACATTCTTGCCAAGGTCGAAGGCATCGCGGCCAGCGTCGATGAAGTGATCATGCTCGACTCGGCCGGGTATGTGGCGGAGGCGAGCGGCATGAATCTCTTCGCCGTGTCCAACAGCACACTCAAGACACCTCCGCCGTACACAGGCATCCTGCGCGGCGTCACGCGCGACACCGTGATCGAGCTGGGCCGCGAAGCGGGATATGGCGTGGAAGAGCTGCCGATGAATCGCTACGACCTCTACACCGCGGACGAAGTGTTTCTCACCGGAACCGCCGCCGAGGTCATCGGCATCTCGAAGCTGGACGGGCGTGCGATCGGCACAGGCGTCTCCGGACCGGTCACGCGAGACTTGGCGACGCGCTTTCGGGCGTACGTCACCCGCGACGACTAAAACACTCCTAAACTATTGACCGGGAAGCATCTAAGCCTCATATTGGGGCCCCTTTTGCGCCCTTTCCGGCCTCGAGGTGAGCCATGTCATGGCGGGTGATTGCGCACGGGGACCAGGTTTGGCATGTGGATGCGGTCGCCGAGCGGCGCGCAAATACGGCCGCCTGGCAGTTGGTGTTGTCGTTTCGGGCGGCTGTCGCGTCTGAGCCGCTCCCGGGTCAGCGTCGCTCGTTCTGGACGCCGTATCCGTTGGAGGCCACCTCGAAGGCGTCATTGTTCATCCAGGCAGAGCGGATTCCCGACGCGGCGCTCTCTCAGCTGCTGGCGGAGCGTTTGGCATGAGTACCGCGGACCTGCAGGATCTCCGGCGTGTCGTCGGAGCGGTGACGCGGCTCCGGGGTGAGGCGGTCAAACATGTCACGGTGCGCTCCGACGTGCGGCATATCAAGGTGGAATTCGAGAGCGGACTGATTCTCGTGATTTCAGCAGAGCGCGACGCGCAGGGGCGTCCCCGGCTCGAGGTCGATGTGGTGGAAGCGGCGCAGGAGTCTGGCGTCAAGCAGCAAATCGAAGTTCGGTTCGACTGAGGTTGCTCACGTGCCTGACGAGCGCCTGCGGTTTCAGGAGTTTGGCTTTCAGCGGCTCGCAAATGGCCGCTGTCGCGCCAAGGTGGTGCTGACGTGGTCTGATGGTCGTCGGTTCGAGGGCTCCTCCGACGGCGTATCGTCCCAAACCGGCGAGCTGCGCTGCTGCGCGGTGGCCGCCGTAAACGCGTTGGAGCAGGCGGTAAGCCCTCGTCTCACGTTCGAATTGCTGGGCGTGAAAGCGGTACGTGCGTTCGATGCCACAGTAGTGATCGTTTCGCTGTCGGCGCGCGCGGAGGAAGTGACGCGGCTCGTGGGATCGTGTTTGACCGAAGTCGATCCGCCCCGCGGCGCGGCGCTTGCAGTGTTGAATGCGACGAACCGTTTACTCGGGAATTTTCTGGCGACACGATGAGACGACTGACGACACTCTGGCTCTCGATGATGGGCGCGGCGGCGCTGGCCGCCTGCGCTGGCGCACATATTCCACCCGCTCCCGTTACGGCGGCTGGCGTGAGCACGCGCGACAGCTCGGCGGTGCAGCTTGGCACGGCGCTGGCGACCGTGGAGCAGGACTCCGCGGCCGATCAGTCGGCGCTGGACAGTCTGCACGAGCGGACGCCCGATTCGCTCTCCGCGCCGCGTACCAACGTCGCGGTGCGGGGCGAGGATGTGCGCCAAGAGGCCCAAAACCTGTTCGGCGGCGACGCGACCGCCACGTTCGACATCGACGTCTCGAACTTTGCGGGCAACCGCCGCGTGCTCGAGTATCTGGAGTTCTTCCAGCTCGATTCCCGCGACCGTTTCACGATCTGGCTGTCACGCCTGGGCCGTTATGAAGGCATGATCCGGGAGCGGCTGCGCGCCCGCGGCCTGCCCGAGGACCTGGTCTACCTCACCTTGATCGAAAGCGGGCTCTCGAATACAGCGGTGAGCCGCGCCCGTGCCGCGGGGATGTGGCAATTCATGTCGTCCACGGGACGGGGCTACGGTCTCGTGATCGACTCCTGGGTGGACGAGCGGCGTGATCCCTTCAAAGCGACCGACGCCGCGGTCAACCACCTCCAGGACCTGGTGCAGCGGCTGGGGAGCGTGTACCTCGCGGCGGCGGCCTACAACGCCGGCGCCGGCCGCATCGAGCGGGAGATCCGGCGCCTACCCGGCGAGCCGGACACGGTGGACGACCAGACGTTCTTCCTGATTGCCGACCGCCGCAACCTGCGGCGCGAGACGCGCGACTACGTGCCCAAACTCATCGCCGCCGCGCTTATTGCCAAGCAGCCCGGCCGCTACGGCTTCACCGACATCGAGCGCCTGCCGCCATTGGTCTTCGATGAGGTGTCGGTCCCCGATGCGACCGGCCTCGACGTGCTGGCACGCCTGGCGGATACGTCGGTTGCCGCGCTGCTCGAGCTCAACCCGCAGTTCGTGCGCGGGATTACGCCGCCGGGACGTGGCGTGGTCGTGCGTGTGCCGCGGGGAAGGGGAGCGACCGTTGCAGAACGGTACGCCGATCTACCAGTCAACGAGCGCATCACGTTTGTCGACCACTACGTGACGGTCGGCCAGACGATGTCGGGGATTGCGGAGCGCTACAAGGTGACCGTCACGATGCTGCAGGCGGCAAATCCGCACCTGCGCTCGCATGCCCTGCGCGTGGGTCAGCGCGTGATCGTACCAATGAGCGGGCGAGTGGTGCCGCGCGGCGCCTGGAGCAACCCGCCCGAGCCGCGGATGCGCCGCGTTTCCTCGCGCTATCGGACCACCGCCAGCACCGCCAGCGCCGACGGCACGCGCCATCGCGTGGTGCCTGGCGAGACCGCCAGCGGCATCGCCCGACAGCACGGCATCGGGTTGATGGCCCTGCTGGAGGCGAACGATCTGACGCTGCGGAGTGTGATCCGGCCCGGGGACGTCCTGCTGATTCCGGGCCGGTGATCAGGCCGGCACCCGAGGTTAGTGGTGCCGGAATCCCTTCATAACTTCTGTTTCATAGCCGTTCGCGGGGTCGCGACCGGCACCCAGCAGCTGTTCGACTTTGGCCGGGCCACGGTTATAGGCCAGTAGCGCCAACTCCATGTTGCTGGGATAGCGGTCCAGCAGGTCCCGCAGGTAGCGGAACCCGATCCGCAGGTTCGTATCACGGTCATACAGCTGCTGCGTGGTCAGCCCGGGCTCGTACAGCCGCGCCGTGCTGGGCAGCACCTGCGTCAGACCGATCGCCCCAACGTGACTGATGGCACGCGGGTTGAAGCCGGACTCGACCTTCACCAGACGAAAGGCCAGGCCGGGATCGATCCCCTCGCTCAGCGCGACGTCATAGACGGCCGTCGCCATGTCGGCGGGCAGCCGGTAGTGGGTCGAGTACTGCATGATGGCATCGACGCGATCGAGCTGGAGCCGGGCGACTTCGAGCTCGCCCTGCTTTGCGTCCAGCTGTTGCCGGAGCGACCGCAGCTCACCGAGCACCTCGGTGCCCGAACCGGGCGCACGCTCAGTATCGGTGGTCGTGCCGCCGGCCCATCCGCCCACAGTACTGACGAGCAGAGCGGCCAGCACGAGAATTCCGCCGCGCAGTATCAAACGTTGAGTTTTCGTCTGCATAATCCTCCCCTGTTCGTCGACTTCCTGCGAATCAAGCATGCAGCACCAGCATCAAGCGCCCGTCAACCATGGCGCGGAGCCTTTTGCTTCTCCACGAGACGCACATCCTCGATCACCATGCTCCCGTCGACCGCCTTGACCATGTCGTACACGGTCAGCAGAGCGACCGCGACTGCCGTCAGCGCTTCCATCTCCACACCGGTCCGGCCGACCGTCCGCACCTTCGCCCGAACGAGCACGCCGGGCAGCGTTTCAGCCAGACTGGCTTCCACCTCGACATGGTCCAGACCGAGCGGGTGACAGAGCGGGATCAACTCCGCCGTCCGCTTCGCCGCCAGCGTTCCCGCGACTTCACTGACCGCGAGGACATCGCCCTTCGCGACGGCCTGGTCGGCGACCTGCCGGAATGCTTCCGGCGACATCCGAATCGACCCGCTGGCGACCGCCGTCCGATCCAGCAGCGGCTTGTCACCGACATCGACCATCCGGGCCCGGCCTGCCTGGTCCAGGTGCGACAGCTTCATGAGCCCTTAATCCCTTGCAGATCCTCCGCCAATACGGCGGCGAGAAGCTGCGGGTTCACGTTGCCCTGTGCGAGGTCGCGCGCATCCAGTACGCACGCGATCGCCTCGACCAGCTTTTCGGTATCGCCGCCGCGCCGCGCTTCGCTCCGCAATCTGCTCGCGAGCGAATCGAGCATGTCGGTGAAACCGCCTCGTGCCTGGAACGGCACCTGCCCAAGCGCGAAAACCCAAGGCGCATCGAGAAACCGTCCTGCGAGATCCGGCCCACCAGATTGCCCGGACCGGACCGGAGCCGTCGCAAAGAGCTTGCCAATGCATCCTTCAGCAGCAGTAACTCGTTGTGCCAGTTCATCTTTACCGCTTATGCCGAGGGTCTGCTGCGCGAAAGCTGTCACGTCACTGTCGGCGATTCGTGCCACACGAACGAGCACAATACGTGACAAAACTGTTGGAAGCAGCGCACGGGCGTCGGTGGCCGTGAGAATGATCACCGAGTCGGCCGGCGGCTCCTCGAGCGCCTTGAGCAGCGCGTTGGCCGCGACTTCCGTCCCCAGCTGCGGAATCAGTCGTTCCGCGTCACCCACGATGAACACTTTGCGCTTGCCCATCGCGGGCGTCAGCACCAACCGTTTGAGCAGCAGCCGCACGGCTGCGACCGGATGACTCGCCAGTCCCGCTGGCGGACCATAGAACGGCTGCTCTCGTCGGGCTGCCATTTCCTCAGCCAACGCATCAGCGGCGAGCTCGACCTGCTTATCCGCGTCCGTACCGCCACTGCCGCTGCCTCGTTTACTCAGCTCTATCGGGACAAACCAGTGCACGTCGGGGTGCTGCAGCGAAACCACAAGACGACAAGGGCGGCATTCACCGCACGGTTCCTGGGGATCGCTGCCCCTGGGCGCTTCGCAGTGAATCAGTTGCGCAAGCCACAGCGCGAGACGCTGCTTTCCCGCGCCACGGGGGCCCGCAAACAGGAGCGCTTGCGGCAGCTTTGCGGCGGCATGGGCGCCCGCCAGTCTGGTCTTAATCCTTTCGTGCCCGACGAGGGGCGGTAAGGGCATGCGGCAAATCTAGTAGGGGGGTCAGTGCGCGGCGCCACGTATGGTCGTAAACAGTTATGGGACAACCTAGTACAGTTGTCATTTCGGACTTGCGCACACTTATCAACTTACCGCACAATAAGTTACCAGTTTAAGTGAGTGCGCACTCGCCAGTTAGTATCGATAATATCGATTTTTTTCGGGTCTTATTCGGTGTTCTCAGGCGTGGTCTGAAGGACTTCCCGCACTTTGCGGAGTAACGTCGGCGGACGGAACGGCTTTTCGAGGTAGGCGAGCCCCGGCTCGAGCATCCCGTGGCGGACGACAGCGTCATCCGTGTAGCCCGACATAAAGAGCACACGCAGCGCCGGTCGCCGCGCCATGAGCTCGGCCGCGAGCTCGCGACCGCTCATCCCCGGCATGATGACGTCCGTCAGCAGCAGATCGACATGCCTCCCATGCTGCGCAGCGTCGACCAACGCCAGCGCCGTTTGCCCATCGGACGCCTCCAGGACGGTGTACCCGTTTCGCTGAAGCAGTTGGCGCGTGATCGAGCGAACTGGGGCTTCGTCCTCGACCAGGAGAATGGTCTCGGTCCCGCGCAACGCGGTTGGGGTTGTCTCGAGGGGATGCTCGATGGGGTCCGCCCGCCGGTCGACGCGAGGGAGATACACGCGCATCGTCGTTCCCTGTCCGGGCTCCGAATAGGGCCAGATGTGCCCGCCGGTCTGCTGCACGATGCCGTACACGGTGGCGAGGCCGAGACCGGTGCCTTTCCCGCGAACCTTGGTGGTGAAGAACGGCTCGAAGATGCGCGCTTTGGTTTCTTCATTCATGCCGACACCGGTGTCGGTCACCGCCAGCATGACGTAGTGTCCCGGTTTGACGTTGGGGTGATCAGTGGTGTACGACTCATCGAGCTCGACGTTGCGAGTCTCGATTGTGAGGCGGCCTCCCTTGGGCATCGCGTCGCGGGCGTTCACCGCCAGGTTGACGATTACCTGCTCCAGTTGCCCCGGATCGGCGCGCACGTTGCCCGCCTTTGGATGCAGCACGGTCGCGAACAGAATGTCCTCGCCGATGAGCCGCCGCAGCATCTTCTCGATATCGGGGACCAGCGCATTCAGGCTGATCACCTTCGGTTGCAGCACCTGGCGCCGGCTGAACGCGAGCAGCTGGTGCGTCAACGCCGCGGCACGGTCGGCGGCGCGATGGATCTCCTCGACGTCGCGCCGCCGCTTGTCGTCCGGTGCGAGATCGGCGAGCAGCAGGTCGGTGTAGCCGCCGATCGCGGTGAGGATGTTGTTGAAATCGTGGGCGACGCCACCGGCCAGCCGCCCAATGGCTTCCATTTTCTGCGCGAGAATGACCTGCTCTTCCAGGATGCGGCGGTCGGTGACGTCGCGATAGTTGTTGACGATCGCCCGGATGCTCGGATCGTCGAGCAGGTTGGTTAAGACGCCCTCGAGGTTGCGCCAGTGGCCGTTCTTGTGCTGCACGCGCGCGGCGACCTGCACCCGGCGGCGCGGCTCCGTGGTCACTTCCTCGAGACGCAGCAGCACGGCGGACCGGTCGTCCGGATGGATCAGCTCCATCGCGTTGCGGCCGACGAACTCACGGAGCTCGTACCCCAGCAGCCGCGTCGTGGCGGGGCTGCCGTACAGGATCGTGCCGTCCGGCCCGAACAATGCGATGGCGTCCCAACTCTCTTCCACGAGCGCACGAAAGCGTCGCTCGCTGATGCGCAGCGCCGATTCGGCGGCCTGCGTGTCGGCCTGACTCTGCGCAAAGGCAAGGGCGCCCCGGACCGCTGACGGCAGCCGGATGAGATTCGTCTTGAGGACGTAGTCGGCTGCCCCGGCTTTGATGCATTCCGCGGCGGTTTCCTCGTCGAGACTGCCGGTGACGATGATGAGGGGAATGCCGGGGGCTTCCGTCTGCAGGATTTCGAGCGCCGCCATGCCGCCGAATCCCGGCACCGTGTAGTCCGCCAGCACGACGTCGGGCTTGAAACTGGGGAGCGCGCGCCGGAAGCTCGCCGCGCTGTCGACGCGCTCCGTCTCACACGTGACCTCGGCGCGGCGGAGCTCGCGGATCGCAAGCTCCGCGTCCTCCGCGCGGTCCTCGACCACCAGCACGCGCAGGGACTCGGTGGCCACGCTTATTGCGGCGGGTGGTTGAGCAGCAGCCAGTAGAGCCCGACGTCCGACACGGCGCGGGCGAAGGCCTCGAAATCCACCGGTTTCACGATGTAGCTGTTGGCGCCGAGCTCGTAGGCGCGCTCGATGTCCGGCTCCTCGCGCGACGACGTGAGCACGACGATCGGAATCGCCTTCGTCCGCGCGTCCCCTTTGAGGCGGCGTAGGACCTCGAGGCCGTCCACCTTGGGCAATTTGAGGTCGAGCAAAACGACTTTGGGGACTGGACTCGCGCCGCCCGAGAAGAACTCCATGGCTTCGGCGCCATCACGGCAGACATGCACCTGGTTGGCCAGATTGCGCTGCTTGAGCGCCCGCAGGGTGAGCTCCGCGTCGTTCGCGTTATCTTCGACCAGCAGGATCTCGACTCCCTTGGACTGCATCAGTTCTCTCCGTGCGGCAGCGAGAAGTAGAATGTGGCGCCCTCGTTCACCTTGCCTTCCGCCCAGACGCGCCCGCCGTGCCGCTGCACGATGCGTTTGACGATCGCAAGACCGACGCCCGTGCCGTCGAACTCCTCGGTGCTGTGCAGGCGCTGAAAGACACCGAACAGCTTGTCCACGTACCGCGCGTCGAAGCCGGCGCCGTTGTCCTTCACATAATACACCGTCTCCGTGCCGTCCGGCCGCGATCCTACCTCGATGCGCGCGTTCGGCTGGGCGCGGGTGAACTTCATGGCGTTTTGGAGGAGATTGCTCAGCACCTGTCGCAACAGCGCCCGGTCACCCTGGGCGGGGAGCAACGAGCCGATCCGGACCTCGAGCTGCCCGTTTCGCTCGGGCTCGGCGCGCCGCAGATCATCGGCCACCACCTGCGCCATTTCGGTCATATCGACGCGCGCCGACGCGAGTTCCTTGCGGCCGAGGCGCGAAAACGACAGCAGATCGTCGATCAGCTGACCCATGCGCCGGGTGTTCTGGTCGATCACTCCCAGCAGACGCTGCGCCTCGGGATCGAGCTTCGTCTGGTGGTCCTCGAGGAGAATCCGGGCAAAGCCATGAATCGCGCGGAGCGGCGCGCGCAGATCGTGCGACACCGAGTACGAAAACGACTCCAGCTCCGCGTTCGTCCCCTCGAGTGCCTGCGTGCGCTGCGCCACCTGCGCTTCCAAGTCGTGATGTGAGCGTGACACCTGCTCCGCCATCAGGTTGAAGGAGCGCGCCAGCCGGCCCAACTCGTCGTCGCGTTGCACGCTCACACGCTGGTCGAGGTCCCCCGTGGTGATCGCTTCCGCGGCCCTGGTGACGTGCACCAAGGGCTTCGTCAGTCGCCGGCTGCCCCACCAGGCGAGCAGCGCACCCGCGATCACGATGAGTACCGCAATGGGCGCCATGCTTCGCAGATAGTCACGCGCGGGAACGGCGATCAGCCGGCTCGGCATCTCCGCGACGACCATCCACGGGGTCCCAGGGACCACGGCCGCGGCCGCCCGCTTCAGTTCGCCGCCATGCTCGTAGCGGACCGGTGTGAGACTCGTGAGCACGCTCTGTGGCGGTGCCGGTACGATCGTGGCAAAATCGGTCCAGGGATCACCCGCCGCATTGCCGACGAGCAGCACGATGTCTCCACCGGCCAGGCCGGTCAGTGCTTTTGGCGTCCGCGCATTGAGCCCGACACGCCCAAGCTGCTGCACGATGCCACCACTACGCTCCGTGGGTCCGGCGCCAACGGCCATCGTGACGGCGATAAAGAGCGTGGTGTCCTGCCGCATGAAGGGCCCGTACGTCGCAGAATCGCTCCGCGGGGAGACGAGGACGCTGTCGGCCACCGTAAACTTGCCGGTCCGGAGCAGGAGCTTGCCCCCAAAATCCCGCAGCTCGAGACTGCCCGTCGACGAGGTGTCGTTCGTGATCCGCTGCATCGCGACGAGGGCGCGCGCGCGATCCGCCGGCTCGCGTGAGCGCAGAAATGCGACAATCGCGGGGTCCTTGGCGAGTGCGGTGATCCGCGCGCGTTGTGTCGGGATCTGGAACAGGTCGGCCAGCACGCGCGTCGCGAGCGGCAGGCGCTTGTCGACGAGGGCCCGGGATGCCCGCCGCACCTCGCCGTACCCGATCGTGAGCTGCGCGATCGCCACTGCCACCAGGAGGATCGTCACGAACAGCGGCAGCTTGCGCTCGATGGACCACTTCATCGCTCCTCCAAGACCTCGCGGACCTTCCGGGTAATCGCTTCCGTGGTGAAGGGTTTGGCAAGATACGCGACGCCCGGCTCCAGCATGCCGTGGCTCGCGATCGCGCCGTCGGGATACCCGGACATGTAGAGCACCCGTAAACCGGGACGCGCCGCGCGGATAGTCTCGGCGAGCTTGCGGCCGTTGGTGTCGGGCATGATGACATCGGTCAGCAACAAGTCGATGTCGCCCTTGTGGCGCCGCGAGATGTCGAGCGCAGTGCCGCCGCGGTCGGCGACCAGCACCGTGTAGCCCTGGGCATCGAGCGCGCGATGCGTCAACCGGCGCAGCTGCTCGTCGTCCTCCACCACGAGCACCGTCCCGGCTCCGCGCGGAGCCGCTTCAGCGGGCGCGACTTTGCCGATGTCCGCGGGCAGCGCCGCGATTGCGGGCAGATAGACCTTGAACGTCGTCCCCTTGCCCGGCTCGCTATAGAGCCAGATGTTGCCGCCGGTCTGTTTCACGATGCCGTACACGGTCGAGAGACCAAGGCCCGTGCCGCGCCCCGCCGGTTTCGTCGTGAAGAATGGCTCGAAGATCCGCGACTTCGTCCGCTCGTCCATCCCGCAGCCGGTATCGCTGACGGCAAGCATGACGTAGTCGCCGGGGATGACGGAGACGTGCTGCGCGGCGTACGCGTCGTCGAGTGTGGCGTTTCGGGTTTCGATCATCACGGTGCCGCCGTCGGGCATCGCGTCGCGCGCGTTGATCGCGAGATTCATGATGACCTGCTCGATCTGATTCGGATCGGCGCGCGCCGCCGCGAGGTCGTCGGCGAGATCGGTCTTGAGCTCGATGTTCTCGGAGATCAGGGACCGCAGCATTTTGTCGAGGTTCAGCACCACGTGGTTCAGGTCGATGTTGCGGAGTTCGAGCACCTGTTTGCGTGAGAAGGCGAGCAGCTGCCGGGTGAGCGCGGCGGCCCGCCGCGCGGCTTTGCGAATCTCCTCGAGATCCTCGAGCTGCCGGTCGTTCCCGGAGACCTCCGCGCTGAGGAGATCGGTGTACCCGACGATCGCCGTCAGAATGTTGTTGAAGTCGTGTGCCACGCCGCCGGCGAGCTGTCCGATCGCTTCCATCTTTTGTGACTGGAGCAGCTGCTCCTCGAGCAGCTTGCGCTCGGTAATCTCCGTCGCGACGCCGAGCATGGTGGGAGAGTCGTCACCGGGCATGCGCATGGGAATCTTGGTGGTCTGAAACCAGCGCGTCTGGTTGGTCTGCGGGTTGGTCACGCGCTCTTCGGCGACCAGTTTGGGTCGGCCGGACGCCATGACCTCGCGGTCGTCGCGCAGGAAATGCGCGACTTCCTGGGCGTTCGGATTGAAGTCGGCGTCTGTCTTCCCGATCAGCTGGTCGACCGTCGTCCCGTAGATGTCGGCGGTGGCCTGGTTCACCAGCACGAAGCGGCCGTCCCAGTTCTTCACGAAGATCAGGCTCGGATTGGCGTCGATGATCTGATGGAGCAGGCGCTCGTGCCGACGCAGCGCCTGGCGCTGGCTGGCGCGGGTCAGCGCGTCGAGCACGGCGGGGCCCAGACGCACGAGCCGATCCTTCAGGATGTAGTCGGTTGCGCCCGCTTTCAGATAGGCGACCGCGGTTTCCTCATCGAGCGATCCGGTAACCAAAATGAACGGAACATCCGGCAGCGCGCGCTGCGCCAGCGCGAGCGCCTCGGGGCCCCCGAAGCCGGGAATGTTGTGGTCGCAGAGAATGATGTGCGGCGCGTAGCCCTCGAGTGCGGTCTCGAAGGCGACGCGCGTTTTGACTTGGTGGATCTCGGGCCGCGGGTCGAGGCGATCGAGCTCGCGGCGAATCAGGGCAGCATCGCTGTCCGTGTCTTCGACCATGAGCACGCGCACCGCATCCATCGTCCCACAGTTTTGATGATGCTGGAAATCGTGTCTGTCAGCGGCAGGGAGCCCGGTTGGTAGGGTTTTGCCTACGAGCGGTTACGGCGTCGCGCGCAAGGCAGCGGGGCTGACGAGCCCATGTTGTGTCGCGTAGAAGGTCAGCTCGGCGTTCGATCGCATCCGCAGTTTGTGCAGCAGCCGTGCCCGATAGGTCGTCACGGTCTTGGGCGAGAGGCCGAGGTGTTTGCTGATGGCGGTGATGGGACGACCGGCCGCGAGGAGGCGCAGCACCTCGAGCTCGCGATCGGACAGCTGTTCGTGCGGTGCCGGTGGCGGGCCTCCGAGGCCGTCGGCGACGGCCTGCGCCATCGCCGGGCTCAGGTATTTGTGACCAGCCATGACGCGCTCCAGGGCGCGCAACAACTCCTCGGGCGCCGACTCCTTGGTCAGGTACCCGGCGGCGCCCATTTCGAGCAGGCGGAGTGCCAGCTGGTCCTCCGGGAACATCGTGACAATCAGGACGGGGACCTGCGGCCGCGCCGTGTGCAGTTCCCGGAGCACTTCCAACCCATGGCGATCGGGCAAGCCGAGATCGAGCAGCACCACGTCCCACCGCTCTCCGAACGCGAGCGCCATCGCTTCTGCGGCGGTGCCCGCCTCGCCGAACTGCACACCCTCCGGCAAGCCTTGCAGGATCTGGATCAGCCCGCGCCGGACGAGCGCGTGATCGTCGACGACGAGAATGCGAATCATCGTCCCGACCCGGCGGCTCCCGGCGCCGGCGGGAACCAGGCCGCGACCCGCGTTCCGCCCTCTTCCCGCGGTGCCACTTCCAGAACGCCGCCCAGCACCGCCGCGCGCTCGCGCATGCCGAGGATACCAAGTGAGCCGGGCCCCACGGTGCCGGCCTCGGTGATGCCGCCTCCGTCGTCGTTGATCTCGAGTGTCACGCAGCCGCTTTTCAGACCGAGGTTGATGTCCACCCGCGTTGCGTCGGCGTGGCGCACCACGTTCGTGAGTGCTTCCTGGACGATCCGAAACAGCGCCGTGGCCAGCTCGCCCGTGATCGCGCCGTTCGTGGGCCCAATCGCGCTCCGGCAATTGATCGACGTCCGCCGTGTGAAATCCTGCGCGAGCCACTCGAGCGCCGCGGGCAGACCCAGCTGATCGAGGATAGGCGGCCGCAGGTCGGAAGCGATGCGGCGTACGCTCTTTACGAGATCATCGACGGTCAGCGCGGTCTCATGAAGCCGGCCGCTCAGCGCCGGTGACTCCCTCGACGCTGCGTCCTGCGCCGCTGCGAGCTGCATCTTCAACGCCGTCAGCGCTTGGCCGAGGCTGTCGTGAATCTCCCGGGCAATGCGGGTCCGCTCGTCCTCCCGGATGTCCTGCTGCCGGGTCGCGAGGCTCCGCAAGGCGGCACGCGACGCGCGCAACTGCTCCTCGGCTCGTCGCGTCTCGGTCACGTCCCGCGTGATCCCCAGGAGCGCCTGGACGGCGCCCGCCGGGTCGCGGAACGGCACCGCGTGAGTCTCCAGCCACCGGCGCCTCCCCTTCAACCCAATGATCTCGAACTCGAGCGTCGCGGATTGTCCGGCGAACACACGGGCGTGCAGGTCTGCGAACGCGGCCCGGTGTTCCGGAGCCACGAGCTCGATCATCGGGCGGAGCCGAACCGCGTCGATGCTCGGCGCCTCGATCATCGCCAAGCCGGCGGGGTTCATTTCCAGGAGCCGCCCCTGCGCATCCACCAGCTTCACGCAGTCGGGCTCGCTGTCGATGATCGCGCGGAGGCGTTCTTGACTGTCGTGACGCTCGGTGACATCGAACGCGAATCCCACGACCCCGACCACCCGGCCGTGCGGCCCCACCACCGGCTCGACCCGCGCGGAGAACGCTCGACCGTGGAACACCGTCTCGTACGCGACCGACTCCCCACGGAGCGCGGCGCGGTGCGCCGCCACCACGGGCGCCGCCTGTGAGGGGTTCCCGAAGGCCTCCTCGATGGTCTTGCCCTGCTGGCCGGCTTGCGCACCGCCGCCGCGAATTGCGGTGATCCGGAGGTCGACGTCGGTCGACCAAAGGACCACGGGCAATTGCTCGACCAGGCGCGCGAACTGGCCAAGGCCGAGGTCTCTCGCGAGACCAAAGGACGGGAGCGCGGGAGCGGTCATGGCGCTACGGTAGCGCCTCGTGCATCAGGCGTCCAGCACATCGCGGACTTTTCGCGCCAGTCCATCTGGCGAGAACGGCTTCTGCAGGAAGGCGCTGCCGCTGGGGAGGGTGCCGTGCTGCACGACGGCATCCCCGGGATACCCCGACATATACAGCACGCGAATCCCGGGCCGTTGCGCCCCCAGGCGATCTGCCAGCTCGCGCCCGGATAAGCCCGGCATCACGACGTCGGTGAGGAGCAGGTGGATTGTGCCGCCATGACGCTCGACCACGCGTAAGGCGGCAGCGGCGTCGGCGGCGGCGAGCACGACGTAGCCCTGCGCCTCGAGTGCCCGCTGACTGAGTGTCAGGACGGCCGGCTCGTCCTCGACGACGAGGACGGTCTCACTGCCGCGGGCGGGTCCGCCCCGCTGCGGCGCGACCGGCAGGTCGGCCGTTGACTCGATGCGTGGCAGATAGATCCTGAAGCTCGACCCGCGGCCGGGCTCCGAGTGCACGGAGATGTAGCCGCCGCTTTGCTTCACAATGCCGTACACCGTGGCGAGACCGAGCCCCGTGCCCTTGCCGACTTCCTTGGTGGTGAAGAACGGCTCGAAGAGGTGGGCGCGGACAGTCGCGTCCATTCCCACGCCGGAGTCGGTAACGGCGAGCAAGGCGTAGGGTCCCGGGACCGAACCGAGGTGGATCTGCGCGAACGCTTCGTCCAGGTCGACGTTGGCGGTCTCGATCGTCAGCTTTCCCCCGTCGGGCATCGCATCCCGCGCATTCACGGCGAGATTGACGATGACCTGCTCGATCTGATTCGGATCGGCCCGAACCCGTCCCAGGTCCTCCGCGAGGACCGCGACGAGCGCGATGTGCTCGCCGATCAGGCGGCGCAGCATCCGGTCCATCTCGGCCACGACGACGTTGAGGTTGAGCACCTCCGGCTGGAGCATTTGGCGCCGGCTGTAGGCCAGGAGCTGGCGGGTCAGTGAGGCGGCGCGCTCCGAAGCGTTGCGGATTTCCTCGACATCGCTGCGCTTGGCGTCGCCCGGCGGCAAATCGCGCAGGAGGAGCTGCGTATTCCCGAGGATGGCCGTGAGCAGGTTGTTGAAGTCGTGTGCGATGCCGCCAGCGAGCTGGCCGACCGCTTCCATTTTTTGCGACTGGCGAAACTGCTCTTCGAGATGCCGCTGATCGGTGACGTCGCGCTGCGTGCCCCAGACCCGCACCAGGTGCCCGTCCTCGAGGAAGCCCACGACATTATTAAGGAAGACGCGCGCCCGTCCCTCGCGATCGTGCTCGCGTGTTTCAGAGTCGGACACGCGGTAACCGGCGCGGATGAAGGCGCGAATCTGTTCGCGGTTGGTCGGATCGGCGACGTTGTGCAGGTCGGCGAGCTGCGTACCGATCAGCTCACGCGCCTCGCCGAAGCCGTACATGCGGGCCATGGCGTCGTTGCACTCCGCGATGCGCGCCCCGGCATACAAGCGATCGATCTGCTCTTCCTCGGAGAGGTTGATGGGGACGGGCGGATCGATCTCGAGACGCGACACGCCCTCGGAGCTTTGGGCGATGAACGAGCGGTACCGCTCCTCGGCGCGTTTGCGGTCGGAGACGTCCATACCGATCGCCAGCCAGCCGCCACCCGTGAGGGGGGCGTTGGCCCAGATCGTGTCGAGGATCGCGCCAGTCTTGGTGTGTGTGCGGAAGTCCGTCCACTGACCGACGGGCGCCCCGATCGAATCGCGCAGGCGCTGCCGCTCGCCGGGATCGGGATAGAGCTCCGTAACGATGTCCCGCGCGCGCGCCTCCCCGATGTCATAGCCCAGCGTGTGCGTCCACTCGCGATTGCCCCACTGGATGCGGCCCTGTTCGTCCAGGAAGACGAGCATCACGGGAATGTTGTCCACGATCCGCTGCAGCAGCTCGCTCTGTTCGCGCCACGCGTCCTCGACGCGCTTGCGTTCGATCGCCATCGCCATCTGCGAGGACACGAACGTCAGGATATCGCGCTCGCTCTCGCCGTAGCGGACACCCTGGGAATAGGTCTGGGTCACCACGACGCCGATGGGACGATCCTTCACCTTGAGCGGCACGCCCAGCCAGTCGATCGAGGGAGCGCCAATCAGCTCCGCTTCTCCGGCGGCGACGAGGCGCTCGTAGATCTCGGGAGTCGCCAGCAACGGCTGGCCCGTCCGCAAGACGTACTCGGTGAGACCTTTGCGGAGCTTGCGCGGCTTCACGTCGCATGTGAGGTCGATTTCGTCGACGAAATACGGGAACTCGAGCAGGTCCTTCTCCGCGTCGTACAGCGACACGTAGAAATTCTTGGCCGGCATCAGCTCGCCCACGATCTCGTGAATGGCGTGCAGCAGCTCTTGCAGGTTCTCGGCGGTGTGCGCCGTATGCGAGATGCGATACACCGCTTCCTGGACGCATTCGGCACGGCGGCGCGCCGTCACATCCCGGAAGCTCCAGACGCGGCCCACCGAACGGCCGTTCAGCCGCAGCGGAATCGAATACCGCTCGAGCACGCGCCCGTCCTTGAACGTGAGGACGTCGAAACTGTCCGACTCCGGCTCGGCATACCGCTCCTGAATCCCATCCACGAACAGGTGCGGATTGATGAGCTGGTCCTGGACGTGCGCGATCAGACGCCGGCGGCCCGCGGCATCGTTGTTGGCGGCGATGAGCTCGGGCGGCAGGTGCCACATCTCTTCGAAGTGGCGGTTGTGCGAAACGATTTTCCCGTTTAGATCAACCACCAGGATCCCGTCGGCAGTCGATTCGAGCGTCGCCTGCAGGACCGAGACGGTGAGGGAGTCGGCTACCCTACGGGGTTTCTTCGCCCTCGGCTTGGCTTTGGAACGGCGTGGGGGCATGGGCCGAATCTATCGGCGGCGGCTCCCGTGACCAGCCTCACGGGCCCAAAGGCGTGTCGCATCTAGCTTTCGAACCCTTCCCCCGGGCCGGGAGCACGGTTGCAACCCAAGCGGTTTCGCTGGCTGGGCGTTGAGGAATCGAGCCACGCCGAGCAGCAGCTGCGCGCCGCGGCGCGCCAGCAGGAAGCCGTCGCGCACCTCGGACAGCAGGCGCTGGCCGGGGTGGCCCGCACCGACCTGTTCGATACGGCGGCGAAACTCGTCGCCCGCGGTCTCGACGTCGAGTTCAGCGAAGTCCTCGAGCTGAAGGCCGCGCATCGCAGCCTGCTGATACGTGCCGGCGAAGGCTGGCACGAGGGCTGTGTGGGGAAGACGCTGGTCACCTCGGAGGCTGGTGCGCTCGCCGGCTTTGCGCTCAAGGCCGCCGGTCCTATTGTCATCGCCGATCTCCCCACCGACATCCGCTTCACCGCGCCGCCGCATCTCGAGGCGCACGGCATCGTCAGCGGCGTCTGTGTCGTCGTGCAGGGTCGCGAACGTCCCTGGGGCGTCCTCGGGGCTTACAGTGCCCAGCCGCGGGAGTTCAGCGGTCCCGATGTGTTGTTCGTGCAGGCGCTCGCCCACGTGCTCGCGACGTCGCTCGAGCGCGCGCGGGTGGAAGAGGCGCTCCGCAGCAGCGAGGAGCATTTCCGCTCGCTGACGGAGAATGCTTCCGACATCGTCACCATTCTTGGCGACGACGGTATCGTCCGGTACGTCTCTCCCTCCGTGCAACGGCTCCTCGGCTACGGCGCGAGCGAGCTGCTGGGGCGGAACGCGTTCGAGTTCATGCACCCTGACGATCTCTCGCCCGTCATGGAAGCGCTGGCGGATGCCATTCAGAAGCCGGGCTCGCCCCAGACGGCCACGTTCCGCTTCAAGCACGCCGACGGCACATGGCGGGTGCTCGAGTCGATCGGTCAGGCGCGGCTCGACCAGCCGAACGCCTACAGCGTGATCGTCAACTCCCGTGACGTGACCGAACGCGTCCAACAGGACGAGATCCTTCATACTAGCAAGCAACGCCTTCGCACGGTCGTCGCGGGTTCACCCGTGATTCTGTTTTCGCTCGATCCCAAGGGCGTGTTCACGCTCGCCGAGGGCAAAGGGCTGCACTCGCTCGGCGTCCGGCCGGGGATGCTGATGGGCAAATCGTTCTTCGAGCTGCTGGGCGACGTGCCGCAGGCGGTGGCCGATGTCCGCCGGGCGCTCGAGGGTGAGCAGGTGACGGCGCGTGTGGAGCTGTTTGGATTCGAGTTCGAGGCGCAGTACTCGCCGGTGCGCGAGCGCGACGGCAGTATCTCCGGCGTCGTCGGTGTGGCGACCGATATCACCGAGCGCCGCCGCGCCGAGCAGGCGTTGCGGCGCGCCGACGAAGCCAGCCGCATGCTGGTCCATCAGGCCCCGTTCGGCATTTTGCGCGCGACTCCCGACGGCACTTTCCTGTCGGTGAATCCCGCCCTGGTCGAGATGCTGGGCTACGAGTCGGAGGCTGAGCTGCTGGGCCGCAATCTCGACCGCGACGTGTTCAAAGAGCCGGCGGCGCGCGCCCGCTACCTCGCGCAGATGAACGACGCCACGGGCGCCGTGGAAACGCAGGGGGTGTGGCGCCGCAAGGACGGCGAGGCCATCACGGTTCGTCTCTACGGCCGCTCAGTGCGCTATGAGGATGGCCGCGTCGAATGTCACGAAGTGTTCGCCGAAGACGTGAGTGAACGCCGCGGCCTCGAGGAACAGCTGCGCCAGGCCCAGAAGATGGAGGCGATCGGCCAGCTGACCGGCGGCATCGCGCACGACTTCAACAACCTGTTGACCATCATCCTCGCCAACGCCGAGCTGCTGTCGCGCGGGCCCGACGAAGCGAGCCTGCGCGACATCATCTCCGCGGCCGTCAGCGGGCGCCTGATGGTGAATCAGCTGCTGGGATTTGCGCGCCGCTCGACCCTCACGCTCGAACCGGTGCACCTGGGACATTTGCTGAACGATCTCGCCGCGGTGTTGCGGCGCGTGCTGCCGGCCGACATCGAGCTGCTCGTCTTTGCCGACGAAGATCTCCCTGAGGTGTCGGCCGACGGCCACGCGGTGGAGCAGATCCTGCTCAACCTGGTGAACAACGCACGCGACGCGATGCCGGACGGCGGGGTATTGCGGCTCGAGACCAGCTGCACCTGGATCAGCGACGCGCAGCGCGACGTGCTCGGTCCGGGATCGGCGTCGGAATACGTGTGCCTGGCGGTCGACGACACGGGGCAGGGCATGGATGAGGCGACGCGGCAGCGCGCCTTCGAGCCTTTCTTCACGACCAAGCCGGTCGGGAAGGGGACGGGGCTGGGGCTGGCCACCGTGTACGGTCTGATCAAACAGCACGGCGGGTTCGTCCAGATCGACAGTGCGCCGGGAGCCGGCACTCGGCTACGCATCTATTTCCCGGTCGCCGAGGAGGCGACGCGACGCCGGGCGTCCGGATCGCACGAACAGATGGCGTTGCCGGCCGAGGGCGGGAAGGAAACCGTGCTCGTCGTGGAGGATCAGGCGCAACTGCGACGCGCAACCGTCTATACGCTCGAGCATGCGGGCTATACGGTGCTCTCGGCGGGGGACGGCATCGAGGCGCTGCACCTGCTCCGGCAGCATCCGGCGCCGATCCACCTCGTCTTCACCGACGTGGTGATGAGCCGGCTGGGGGGCCGTGGCCTCTACGAAATCGACCGCCGAGAAGGACGGACCACGCCCTACCTCTTTACAAGCGGCTACACGGGGCGGGACGAGCCCCTCGATCCGTCGCTGCCGTTCCTGCCGAAGCC